>Ga0182030_10004842_pt1 | contig 28760 bp, 27 predicted proteins | sample 812S3MmetaG_FD_121299 | JGI IMG/M metagenome (GOLD analysis project Ga0182030, IMG submission 121299) | Permafrost microbial communities from Stordalen Mire, Sweden - 812S3M metaG (Illumina Assembly) | ecosystem: Environmental > Terrestrial > Soil > Wetlands > Permafrost | place: Sweden...
CTGGCCAGCCACGTGCCCGACGACCTGGTCGATGCCCTGGCCATTTGCGGCACGCCGCAGCAGTGCGCCGAACTCGTCACGCGCAAGATGGAGGATGTGGCTGACCGGATCGCCCTTTTCACCCCGGTGGCGCCGACCGATGCGCAATTGAGTGAGTTCTTGTCCTACCTCAAAGCTTGAGGGGACGCACGGGCGCCGCGATGAGGGCCGGATTGGCTTTCCAGTCCACCCCCGGTACATCGACATAGAGCTCAATCTCGTTGCCGTCGGGGTCTTCGATATAGAGGCTGTGGGTGACGGTGTGGTCCGAAGCGCCAACGATGGTGGCGCCGGCTTCTTGGAGTGTGACCAGCATGGCGCGCAAGTCGTCGTCGGTCTCGCCCACGTTCAGGCCGAAGTGGTACATCCCGACCCGTCGACCTTGGGGGATTTCTGTGGCGTCGGGCCCGACATTGATCAGCAAGAGTTCGTGATGAGTCCGCCCGGAGGAGAAGGCGGCAGCACCCACTGGACGCTCGCCCGGCTCGGGCAGGATCTGGCGCCACCCCAACACGTCTCGATAGAAGGCGGCTGAACGCTCAACGTCGTGGACGTAGAGGACCAAGTGACCCAACTCACGGACTGTCATGCCGACGCCGCCGCTTCTTCGTCGGCGCGGACCGAGGCGGATGTGCGGACCCAGTTGGCCTGTGGCGGCATGCCCGGTCCCAAATGGATCGGCACATCGAACGGCTCGGACTCGAGTCCCGCCGCTTCCATGAGTTCGCTCAACGCGGCGGGGACGGCGGCCGCAATATCCCACAGGCGGGGCACGGCGCGGGCGTCCGAGGCGAAGCCCCAGTACAGAACTCCTCGATAGCTCATGATGGTGATGTTAAGTCCCATCCCGTCCATGACGGGACCAAGCGGGAACATCCCGAGCATCTGGGCTCCGCCCATATACAGCGGAAAATCGGGGCCGGGCACGTTGGAGATGACCAAGTTGGCCACGGGACGGTGGCGATCGGCCAGCTTCATGCCGGTATAGAGGCGAGCCGCTACGGCGAACAGGTTGGGCGTGGCGTGCTCGGCCCAATTCTGCAACGTGGTGGCTCCGAGGGCCTTGTGTTCTTCTTTGGCGCCCTTGGTGCCTTCGTGAATGACTCGTAAGCGTTGGAGCGGATCACTCAGCTCGCAGGGCAACTGGACGAACATGGCCGACACCTTGTTGGAGCCTTCCAACTCGGCCACCTCGGGGGTGACCGAAACCGGCACCACGGAGACGAGCGGAATGTCGGGGAGCTCGTCGCCCGCTTGGAGGTACGTACGCAACGCTCCGGTGCACATGGCCAGGACCACGTCGTTGACCGTCGTATCCATGGCGTTCTTCAGCTTCTTTACGTCGGCCAGGTTGGCGGCGGCGAAGGCCACTCGCCGACGAGCATGGACCGAGACGTTGATGGACGTCCGGGGCGCCGACAATGGGAGCGCTGCTTTCCCGCTCTCACCTTGCCGCACCTTGCGTACGCCGACCAGCGCTTGACCGGTGCGCCAGACCATGCGGCCCATATCGATGGGGCGGATGATATTGGCCATGAGCGCCTGCGACATCAGCTCGTAGCTGGAAGGGATGCGGGTGTCGAGTTGGCGAGGCGCCCCGAGGTCGGGTGTCGGCGCATCAGGCTCGAGGTCGAACAGCACACCGAGCAACTCGGCCCCCGAGACGCCATCAATAGTGCTGTGGTGCATTTTGGTGACCAGGGCGATCTTGCCGTCTTCGAGACCTTCGACCACCCACATCTCCCACAGGGGTCGGTCCCGATGCAATTGGCGGCTGGTGACGTCGGCGGCGAAGTCGCCCAATTCGCGCATGCCGCCCGGAGACGGCAGGGCGGCCCGGCGCAGGTGATTGTCGATGTCGAAGTCGGGGTCATCGATCCAGACCGGGTGACCCAGCCGCAGTGGTACCTCGACCAAGCGACGCTGGAACACGGGAACTAACGGAATGCGATCGACGATCATTTGCCTGATACGCCGGAAGGAATAGCCGCCAGGCACCGTCGAAGTGTCGAAGACGGCGGCCATGGCGACGTGCATGTGCAGGGTTGGTGTCTCCATGTACAAGAAGCTGGCGTCTAGTCCAGACAGTCGCTCGGGGCTCATGACGTCTCCTCGGTCAAGGTGGATGGGGCGGAAAGTGTGGCGCTACAGAACGACGCACCGTAGGGGTGGCGGATCGCTGCTTCGGGGCGAAGGCGTCGCCGTTGCGTTGCCGGACGGGTTGAGGCGCATCGACCGGCCCGAGAGGGCCCGCTGGGCCCGCTACGGGCTCCGCGCAGGGAGTGCAGTCGCAATTGCATTTCGCCGGGATTCCACCTCTCCACGCCGCAAATCTTGAGGCCAGACCCTCATAAGCTCGCACTTTCCGGGCCTGGCGGCAACTGTCTGACCAGGTCCGGCCGCCCCGAAAGGCGAAGTCGATGCTATTCGGGTGATGATGGTGCGGTGCCCTACATCTATCTGGCCGTAACGATCGTCGGGGCGATTGGCGTGTTGCTGGCCTATCACCCCATCCGCACCGAGCCACTGAGCGTGCCTAGCTTCTTCGTGGGGTGGCTCGTCGGTGAAGTCGCCATCCAGAACATCATTTGGCAAGTGGCGGCCACCGTGGTGTTCGGGATTTTTGGCGCATTCCATCTCTGGGCGGGCTGGCTGGGACTGGCCATCGCCGTGGTCAGCTGGATCGGGTTGGTCGGCTTGGCCATATCAGGACGCCGCGCCGCCGGCGTCGTAGCGACTGCCCTCGACGACGTGCGCAGCACCGCCTTTCCGGTCCCTACCGATCAGGTGGCGCCGACGTGGGGTCGGTGGTGGCGGGTGACCCAGGCGGTCCCGCTCAAGGGTCGTTCGGTGAAGTCCACCAAGAACATCGACTACTGGGGCGACGGTGCCAAGCGCCATCGCCTCGACATTTATCGTTCCCCCCTAGCTCCCGAATCCGGCGCACCGGTCATGGTCTACATCCACGGTGGAGCCTGGGTCATCGGCGAGAAGCGCGAGCAGGGCAAGCCGATGATGTACGAGTTGGTGGCCCGTGGTTGGGTCTGTGTGGCCATCAATTACAGGCTCAGTCCCAAGGGCACCTGGCCCGATCACATCGTCGATGCGAAGCGGGCTGTGGCCTGGGTCAAGGACCACATTGCCGAGTACGGCGGCGATCCGTCCTTTGTGGCGGTGAGCGGCGGGTCGGCCGGCGGTCACCTGTGCGCGCTCCTGGCCCTGAGCGCTGGCGACCCGGCCTTTCAGCCGGGCTTTGAGGACGCCGATACCTCGGTCGATGCCGCAGTCCCCTTCTACGGAGTAATGGACCTGACCGGTACGGACGAGTCGTCAGCGAAATATGGCTCCGGCCTCTTGGAGCTCCTCGAAAAGCGCGTCATGAAGACGTCGGCAGCCGAACATCCAGAAGTGTTCCGCGATGCTTCTCCGACCTACCGAGTGCGGGCAGATGCCCCGCCCTTCTTTGTGCTGCACGGTCAGAACGACACGCTCGTTCCGGTGGGTGTGGCCAGGACTTTTGTCGAAGCGCTCCGTGGCGTGTCGAAGGCGCCGGTGGCCTATGCGGAACTCCCATTGGCTCAACACGCGTTTGATGTCCTGGCCTCGTTGCGCTGCCAAGCCACCACTGGAGGGGTGGCCGCCTTCTTGACCGCCGCTCGGGCCTGGAGCACCGCCCAGCACACCCAGTCCAAATCGCCGTCCACGACCTCCCCGGCGAAAGTTTCTGACATAGTGTCAGAAACGAGTGCATGATCTGACTCCTTGAGGGACTCAGGCCGTGCGTCCAGACGCCACGGAGTCAAAGGGGAGTGCAGTGGGGATTACAGACACACAACATTTGACCTGGCGCGACCAGGCGGGACGGACAGTCCGGGGAGTGCTGGGGGGCACGCTGATCGCTGGAACACTGTTTGTTGGCGGCGGGGCAGCCATTCTCGGCGCTACACCGGCCGGCGCGGCGAGTGCGGGGGCACCCCTGAACACGTCGACGACCTGTCAATCGCCGTCCAAGGCCACGGCGGCTGAGAATGCCTCGACGACCGGCATCACCAAAAAGACCGTCACGGTCGGGAACGTTTCGATCATCTCCGGGCCGGTCCCGGGCCTCTTCGAAGGGGCGTCGGTCGGGACGAAGGCCTATTTCGCCTACATCAACTCGATGGGCGGGGTGAACGGCCGCAAGCTCATGGTCGACGTCAAGGATGACGCCTTTAGCGGGCCACAGAACCGGACAGAAACCCAGGAAGCGATCGCCAGCGACTTCGCGTTGGTGGGTAACTTTTCCTTGTTCGATTCCTACGGCTGCAAATTGCTGGCTTCCAACACCGCCGTGCCCGACGTGTCGGTCACACTGGATCCGCAGACGGCGGCCCTCCCCAACAACTTCAGCCCGCAGCCGCTGGCCGTGGGCTCGGGTCTCGGACCGATGACCTATTACAAGAAGCACTACCCGAAAGACATGACGGTCGGAGCGATCGTCTCCAACGTTCAGTCGTCCATCGATCAGTGGAACGGTCAAAAAGCAGCACTTGAGCACGAGGGCTACCACATCGCCTACGTGCGTGACGTGGGTCCGACCGAGAGTGACTTCACGACCGACGTGATCAGCATGCGCAACGATCACGTCAACGCCGTCGACTTGACCGCCTTGGACTGGCAGGTCGGGGCCGAGTTCGTGGCGGACGCAGCAGCCCAGAACTGGCACCCCGGACTCATCTTCTCGGCCGGTCCGATCTACGCCGATCAGTTCATCGCCCACGCCGGCGGTCCAGCGGCTACGAACGGCATCCAGATCGGACAAGCCCAGGCCCTCTACCTCGGCCAGGATGCGGCGAACCTGCCAGCCGACAAGCTGTTCCTTAAGTACACCCATCAGGTCAACTCGTCGTGGCAGCCTGACCTCTTCACCTTGTATGGCTGGACCTCGGCGGCGCTGTTTGTGCAAGCCTTGAAGGCGGCCGGTCCGAATCCGACCCGGGGTAGCGTCATCGCTCAGCTCAAGAAGATCACGAGCTTCAACGCAAGCGGTTTGCTGGCTCCGGCAAATCCCGCACAGAAGAAGCCCGCTAGTTGTTACGTGATGATGGAAATCCTCAACGGGAAGTATGTGCGTACGCAACCCAAGAACTCCGGCTTCAGCTGCAACAGCACCTACTACTACGCCCCAGGAGGATCGGGCTCCTAGTCCGAGTCGTTCGGGAGCTCGAGAGATCACATCGTGAGTGAATTCCTCTCATTCACCGTATTAGGCATCGTCTTTGGTGCGATCTATGCCATAACGGCAACCGGGCTCGTGGTGACGTACACCACTACCGGGATTTTTAATTTCGCCCAAGGTGCCGTCGGCATGGTGGCGGCCTTTACGTATTGGCAGCTATGGCAGGACTGGCACTGGCCGGTGGCGTTGGCACTGATCGTGGTCCTCTTGGTCGAGGCACCGCTGTTGGCCATCGTGGTCGAGTGGGGCTTAATGCGCCGGCTGCACGGAGCCTCGGTCGAACGCTCGCTCATGGTGACGTTGGGCTTGCTCGTGATCCTGGTCGGAGTGGCGACCGCATTTTGGGGCAATCCCGACGTCATTCGATCGGTCCCGGCCTTCTTCGATAACACCACGACCGGCGTGGTCGGATCGATGCACTTCTTTGGCACCAATGGCGTCACCGTTTCGGATCAACAGGTACTTACCGTTCTGGTGGCCTTGGCGGTCGCGCTTGGATTGCGTTTCTTCTTCCGCTCGTTCCGTCTCGGCGTGGCCATGCGCGCCGTGGTTGACGATCCTGAGCTCGTGGCCATGTCGGGGGCCAAGCCGTACCGCATCTCACAGATGGGTTGGGCTCTGGGTTTCATCATGGCTGCCTTGGCCGGTGTGCTCCTGGCTCCCACCTTGAGCACCACGGGTCTCTCCATCGACCAGCTCACGCTGTTGGTGGTGAACGGGTACGCCGCCGCCGTGGTGGGCCGATTGCGCAATCTGCCTATGACGTTCTTCGGCGCCATGGCGCTGGGGTTGGTAGGCAACTACGCCATCGGCTATCTCCCCGGTCACATCAACCAGAACATCGTGGCCATCTTGCCCGCGGTGATTCCGGTGCTTTTCTTGTTCATTGTCTTGCTGGTGATCCCGGCCGCTCGCTTGGCCGCCCACGGTCGGCTGACCGCTCGCATCCCGCAGCGGGTGGTGTCCCTCCCCCAGTCACTCATCGGTGGGGCCGCACTCATTGGATTTGGTTCCGTCGCCGCCTTCGCCGTCGGCGCCACGGCGCTGGCCACGTTGACCCAGGGGTTGGCCTTTGGGATCGTGGCCCTCTCGCTGGTGCTCCTGACCGGGTACGCCGGGCAAATATCGCTGTGCCAGCTCACCTTCATGGGGGTAGGTGCCTTCGTCATGGGCAAGACCGCCGGAGGAGGATCGTGGTTGGGTGTCCTGTTGGCCATTTTGGTATCGGGGGCAGTCGGTGCCTTGGTCGCCTTGCCGGCCTTGCGTTTGCGTGATTTGTACTTGGCCTTGGCCACCTTGGCCTTTGGGGAAGCCGCCTATTACGCCTTCTTCTCCAATCCGAACATCATCACCGACGGCGGCGCGATCAATGTCGGTCGGGTGAGCCTGCCCTTTATGCACGGGGTGAGCGACCAGGCCGAAATGGTCCAGGCCCTGGTGGTCTTCGCCGTGTGCGCGATTTTGGTGGGGATCATTCGACGCAGCACGTTCGGTCGACGCCTCGTGGCCATGAGCGACTCGCCGGCGGCGTATGCCACGGTCGGGTTGAGCGCAGCGCGTACCAAGATCTTCGTGTTCTCGCTCTCCGCTGCCATGGCCGGTCTGGGTGGCGTTATTTACGCCGGGCAATCGGGCGGTATCGGTGCCAACGATGTGCAGTTCTTTGGCAGCCTGACGCTGTTGTTGTTCGTGGCCATCTGGGGCATGCGCACGCTGACTGGAGCGCTGTTGGGTGGCCTGACTGCCGCCGCCCTCCCGGTTCTGCAGACGCACCTCCCGGCTTCACTGGCCGACCTCACCGGATTGGCCGCCGGGGTCGGGATCATCCTCCTCGGCCGCAGCCCCGACGGGATCCTCGGACTCGATTGGCTGGTGGCCCACGTCCACCTGCCTTTCTCCGGCGAACGGACGTCCACGCCCGAACTCCTCTTGAACCAGGACGTCGCCCATGTCACCTGACTCGGCTGCCCTCGATGTGCGCGGCGTCAGTGTCCGCTTCGGCGGCGTGACCGCGCTGCTCGATGTGGCCCTCGACGCCAAAGCCGGCGAGGTCACCGGACTCATCGGTCCGAACGGCGCCGGCAAGACGACGCTCTTCAACGTCATCAGCGGATTGCAGCGTCCCGATCACGGCAGCATTTTGATGGGCGGAAACGACATCACGCGCAAGGGTCCGCACCGCCGGGCCCGCATGGGGCTGGCCCGTACCTTTCAGCGGCTCGAGTTGTTCACGACGTTGTGCGCGGCTGACAACGTACGGGTGGCTCTCGAGTCGTTCGGCACTGGGACCAAAGCGGACGCCACTACTGTGCTCGATCGGGTCGGTGTCGGCGAGCACGCCGGTGAAACGGTGTCGTCACTTTCTACCGGGTCGGCCCGATTGGTCGAGTTGGCCCGGGCCCTTTCCATCAATCCCAGCGTTCTCCTGCTCGATGAGCCATGTTCAGGCCTCGACGAACACGAGACCGAGGTGCTCGGCGAACTCCTGACGTCGGTAGCCGCCGAAGGGCGCGCCGTGGTGTTGGTCGAGCACGACACGGACTTGGTCTTGCGAGTCTGTTCCACCGTGCACGTACTCGACTTTGGTCAAGTCATCGCTTCGGGGACGCCGGAAGAAATCCGCCAGAACTCCTTGGTGCAGCAGGCCTATCTGGGCCAGATGCAGCCGAAGGAAGATTCGTCCGAGTCGGCCGCTGGTCCGGACACCGAAGGTGCCCCGTGAGTGGTCCACCTCGCATAGAGATTTCTGGGTTGCACGCGGCCTACGGACGCATTGAGGTGCTGCACGGCGTCGATCTCGACGTGCCCGGTGGCAGCGTCTACGCCTTGCTCGGCCCCAACGGTGGTGGAAAGAGCACCTTGCTCAAGGTGATCAACGGTCGCCTGGCCTCAACGGCGGGCACGGTGTCCATCGAAGGGGTGACGCCGGCGAAATGGACGCCTGAGGCGCTGGCTCGCGAAGGCGTCGTGGCTCTGCCCGAAGGCCGAGGCGTCTTCCCGAATCTGACCGTACGCGACAACCTGCGCATGTGGACCTACCGGGGCGACCTGGAACAGTCGGAGGTGGAGGAGCGGGCCTACGCCCAGTTCCCGCGGCTGAAAGAACGACGCAAGCAATTGGCCGGCACCCTCTCCGGTGGCGAGCAACAGATGCTGGCCATCTCACGGGCTCTGGCCGGTGAGACCAAGGTCCTGCTGCTCGATGAAATGTCCATGGGCCTCGCCCCCATCATCGTCGGTGAGTTGTACGAGTTAGTGGGTCGGATCGCGGCCAGCGGCGTCACGGTGATTGTGGTGGAGCAGTTCGTCAGCACTGCCTTGGGCATTGCTACCGGGGCCGCCATCATGTTGCATGGCAAGATCGCCCACGTCGGCACGCCGGACGAGATGTCCGAAGCGGCCTTGGCCGCCTACCTGTAGCGACTGTCGCGACCTGACTGTCTCATTAGGGTTGACTGGTGCCTGAGTTGCAGCGACTGCGCGCCGAACACGCCCCGGCCGTCTTGACCTTTGAAGCGACCAACCGCGACTACTTCGCCAGCTTCATTTCCGACCGCGGCGACAGCTTTTTCGAGCGCTTCGGCGGTGAGTTCGACGCGCAGATGGCCGAGCAGGAAGCCGGCACCTGCGTGTTCCATGTGCTCGTCGATGAGGACGGCTCGGTCCTCGGTCTCTGCAACTTGAGGAACCTGCATGACGGCACCGCCGACCTGGGGTACCGAGTGGCGCAGCGTGCCGCTGGGCACGGTGTGGCCACCGCCATGGTCCAAGCGGTGTGCGGATTGGCGGCGGCGCAGTACGGGTTACACACACTCAAAGCTGAAACCTCACTCGAAAATGTGGCGTCGCAGAAGGTGTTGACCAAGAACGGGTTCGTCCTGGTTGGCCCGGCCCAGCCCGGCGGACGGCCAGGCACGTTGTTCTGGCGCGACCTGACGGGCAGCGAGACCCGCTAGCCCTCGTCGGCCAGACGAGTCTCCACCGAGAATTCGGGGGCTTCGACCAAGCGCAGTTCTTCAATCCCTCCGGCATCGATGAGGTCACGCCGCGCTGCTTCAACTGACGCCAGTGTGGCGGCGGGACCGGAGACGGTGAGCTCGGCCACCTTGGCCCGCATGGAGCGCTTCTCGCTCGTCTTGGCTCGGCGGACCTGGCCCAGAACTTCGGAGGTGGCGGCCAAGGGGGACGGGTCGGCGTCGACGTGGTCAACAAATTCAGCTGTGGTCGGCCACGGGGCCCGATGCACGGATCCGGTTTGCCACCAGCGCCACACTTCTTCGGTGACAAAGGGCAAGAACGGCGCGAAGAGCCGAAGCTGTGTGGACAGCGCCAGGGCCAAGGTGGCGCGGGCTGAGTCGGCTGCTGCCTGTTGGCCGGGGTCCTCGCCGTAGGCGCGGGTCTTGACCAGCTCCACGTAGTCGTCGCAGAAGGTCCAGAAGAACGTCTCGGTCACCTCAATGGCGCGGGCGTAGTCGAACTCCTCGAAGGCTGTGGTGGCTGCGGCGACCACAGCGGAGAGTTGCGCCAGCAGGGCCCGGTCCAGCGGTTCGGTCACTGCCTCAATCCCGGGAGCGGGTCCGTCGCCCAGTCGACCCAGGGCGAACTTGGAGGCATTGAGGATTTTGATGGCCAGGCGGCGGCCGATCTTCATCACACCGGTATCGACCGCCGTGTCGGTACCGGGTCGACCGTTGCAGGCCCAGTAGCGAATGGAGTCCGAACCGAATTCTTTGATGAATGGCATCGGGGTGACCACGTTGCCCTTGGATTTGGAGATCTTCTTGTGATCCGGATCGAGCACCCAGCCGTTCAAGGTGGTGTCACGCCACGGCAGAACGTGGTGTTCGAGGTGCGAGCGCAAAGTGGTGGAGAACAGCCAGGTCCGGATGATCTCTGGACCCTGTGGTCGCAGATCCATGGGGAACGTGGCGGCGAAGAGGGCAGGATCGTCTTCCCAACCGCAAGCGATCTGCGGGGTGAGCGAGGACGTGGCCCAAGTGTCCATCACATCGGGGTCTCCGGTAAATCCATTGGGCTGACCTCGCTGAGCCGGATCGAACCCGGCCGGGACGTCAGTGGTTGGGTCGATGGGGAGATCGCTCTCCGGCGGCGTGATCGGGGCCGAGTAGTCGATCTCTCCGTGCCCGTCGAGTTGGTACCAAACCGGCACGGGGACACCGAAGTAGCGCTGGCGGCTGATGAGCCAGTCGCTGTTGAGGCCGTTGACCCAGTTCTCGTAGCGCACCTGCATGTAGGGCGGGTGCCAGTGCAGCTCGCTGCCGCGGGCCAGGAGTTGGTTGCGCAATTCGGGGTCCCGGCCGCCGTTGCGCAGGTACCACTGACGACTGGTGACAATTTCGAGTGGTCGCTTGCCTCGCTCGTAGAACTTGACCGGATGGGTGATCGACTTAGGTTCCCCGATCATCTCGCCTGATGCGGTGAGGAGCTCGACCATGGTCTTCTGTGCTGTGAAGACGGTAGTGCCGGCGATGGCCTGCCAGGCCGGACCATCGGGCACCCCGGCCGGCGGGGTCTCGGTAATGCGGCCGGACCGGGTGATGATGGATCGAATCGGCAAGTCGAGTTCGCGCCACCAGACCACGTCGGTGACGTCGCCGAAGGTGCAGATCATGGCGATGCCCGAACCCTTTTCGGGATCGGCCAGTCGGTGGGCCAGGATCGGCACCTCGACGCCGAAGAGAGGCGTGTGGACGGTGGTCCCAAAGCGAGAAGCGAAGCGCTCGTCGTCGGGATGGGCCACCAGCGCCACGCAGGCCGCCACCAATTCGGGCCGCGTCGTCTCGATCTCAATGTCGTCAAAGCGCAAGCGGTGATAGGCCCCCGGCCGGTCTCGGTCCTCCATCTCGGCCTGCGCCACTGCCGTCTGATCGTCGACGTCCCACAGGGTGGGCGCCTCGGTGGAGTACGCCTCCCCGCGGCCCAAATTGCGCAGGAACATGCGCTGGCTGGCCCGGCGACTTCGATCGTCGATGGTGGCGTAGGTACGGGACCAGTCCACCGAGAGTCCGAGCCGACGCCAGAGTTCTTCGAACGCCAGCTCGTCCTGTGCAGTCAGCTGATGGCACAGGGCGATGAAGTTGGGCCGGCTGATCGGGATGTCGTGCTTGCCCGGTTCTTCCGGTGGCTCGAAATCGGGGTCGTAGGGGAGGGTGGGATCGCAGCGCACCCCGAAATAGGTCTGCACCCGGCGCTCAGTGGGCAGGCCGTTGTCGTCCCAGCCCATGGGGTAGAAGAGTTCCCAGCCGCTCATCCGTCGGAAACGGGCCAAGGCGTCGGTCTGCACGTAGCCGAAGACCGATCCCATGTGGAGGGAGCCCGAGACGGTGGGCGGTGGCGTATCGATGGAGAAAACCTGCTCCCGGGTGGCCGAATCGTCGAAGCGGTAGGTGGATTCGGCGTCCCAGGCGGCGGCCCAAGTGGCCTCCACGCCGTCGATCGTGGGCTTGTCTGGTATTTGGGGCGCGCGTGTCGCGTCGGTCGGCATGATCGGGTTACCGTACCCGGATGCTGCACCTCCACGACACCGCAACCGGCACGATCCGCCCCTTTGAGCCCCGCACGCCGGGGGAAGTGTCGATGTACGTCTGTGGACCGACCGTGTACGACCTGCCCCACCTCGGCCATGGCCGCTACAACCTGGTCTTCGACGTGCTGCGCCGCTATCTGCTGTTCAACGGCCTTGACGTCACCTACGTCTCCAATGTCACCGACATTGACGACAACATCATTAAACGGGCGGCCGAGCAGGGTCGAACCGAACCTGAAGTGGCGACCGAGTTCGAGGCCTATTGGTGGGAAGCCATGGCCGCACTGGGCGTACTTCGCCCCGATGTGGCACCGCATGCGACCGCCTACGTCGAGCAGATGGTGGCCCTGGTCACCGATTTGGTGGACAAGGGGATCGCGTATGAGATTTCCGACGGGATTTACCTCAACGTCGAACAGGTGGATGGGTACGGCCTCTTGGCTCGCCAGGACCTCGATTCCCTCCGCAGCGGGGCCCGGGTGGAAAGTTCCGAGGAGAAGCGCTCACCGCTCGACTTCGTCCTGTGGAAGAAAGCCAAGCCAGAGGAACCGAGCTGGCCGTCGCCCTGGGGTCCCGGGCGTCCGGGCTGGCACACCGAATGCGTCGTCATGTCCCTCGACCTGTTGGGCGACGGTTTTGATCTGCACGGTGGGGGACAGGATCTGGCTTTTCCCCATCATGAGAACGAACGGGCGCAAGCGGTGGCCGAAGGTCGGCCCTTCGCCCGACATTGGGTCCACAACGGCTGGGTCGAAGTGGACGGCACCAAAATGTCGAAATCGCTCGGCAACTTCACCTCCCTGACCGATCTGCTCGAGCGCAGCGACGCTCGGGCCTATCGCTTGTTGGTCTTGCGGGCCCACTACCGCTCACCCATAGAGGTGACGGCCGACACGGTGGCCGACGCTGAAAAGGCCTTGGAGCGTCTCGACACATTGGCCCGGCGCTTCTCGGTCGGCGGGATATTGAGTTCGGCCGCATCGGGCTACGTGGTGGCGGGGGTGGCGCCGGCAGCTGAAGTCGATGCGGAAGCGCTGGCGGACTTTCGCCAGCACATGGATGACGATCTCGACACGCCCGGAGCTTTGGCCGGGATTTTCGAACTCGTCACCGCAGCCCACACGGCAGCCGATGGCGGCGAGGCGGACAGAGCGCAGGGACTGGCTGTATCGGCCGCTGTCCTGGCTGCCGCCCTGGGATTGGATTTTGAGGGTGGAGCCTCCGAGGTGGACCCCGATTCGGCCCGGTTGGTGGCCGAGCGTGATGCGGCCCGGGCAGCCCGCGATTTTGCCCGGGCCGATGCTCTCAGGGACGAGTTGACGGCTATGGGGTGGACGGTCGAGGACACGCCTGGAGGCACGGCGGTGCGGCGCTGAATCGCCCCTGCTGACATATGACTAGACCTCCGTGGGCTTCTTAGTTACTATGTAGTAACAAGAGACGTTCCACCGATACCAGAGCCGCCGCTCGGGTACCTGCCCAAGGAGGGCTCACGATGTCCGACTTTTCCCTCGAACTCAACGAGGACCAACTGCAGATCCAGAAATGGGTCCACGAGTTCGCTGAGAACGTGGTGCGACCAGCGGGCGCTGAGTGGGACGAACGTGAAGAGACGCCGTGGCCGATCATTCAGGAAGCGGCCCGAAACGGTCTGTACTCGTTCGACTTCGTGGCCCAGTGTTTTGGTGACCCGACGGGGCAGTTGCTCTGCTTGGTCAACGAAGAGATGAGTTGGGGCGACGCCGGCATCAGCTTGGCCATCTTCGGCTCGACGTTGGCCGTAGCGGGCATTTTTGCCAACGGGACGCCGGAACAGTTGGCCGAATGGATTCCGCAGTGCTTCGGCACGCCAGACGATGTGAAGTTGGCGGCCTTTGGCGTCTCAGAGCCCGACGCCGGTTCCGATGTGTCGTCGCTGCGTTCACGCGCCGTCTACGACGAAGCCACCGACGAGTGGGTGCTCAACGGCACCAAGACGTGGATCACCAATGGCGGCATTGCCAACACGCACGTGCTCGTCCTCTCGGTGGATCCCGAGTTGGGGAGCCGCGGTCAAGCCAGCTTCGTCGTGCCGGAGGGAACGCCTGGGATTTCGCAGGGGCAAAAGTTCAAGAAGATGGGTATCCGCGCCTCGCACACGGCCGAAGTCGTGTTGGACAACTGCCGGGTGCCCGGTCGTTGCCTTCTCGGCGGCAAAGAGAAGCTCGACGAGCGCCTGGCTCGGGCCAAGGAAGGCAAGCGGACTTCGACCCAGGCCGCCATGGCGACCTTCGAAGCCTCACGTCCCATTGTCGGCGCACAGGCTGTCGGTATTGCCCGTGCGGCGTACGAGTACTCGCTCGACTACGCCAAGGAGCGCAAGCAGTTCGGCCGAGCCATCATTGAGAACCAGTCCATTGCCTTCAAGCTGGCCGACATGAAGACGCGGATCGATGCTTCTCGGTTGCTGGTGCAGCGCGCCGCCTGGATGGCCAGCAGCGGGAAGAAGTTCGAGAACGGCGAGGGCTCGATGTCCAAGGTCTTCGCCGGCGAGACCGCCGTGTGGGTCACCGAGCAGGCCATCCAAATCCTCGGTGGCTACGGCTACATCCGGGAATACCCGGTCGAGCGCTGGCACCGTGACTCGAAGATCTACACGATCTTCGAGGGAACGTCGGAGATTCAGCGCCTGGTGATTTCGCGGGCCATCTCGGGGATTCACATCAAGTAGGTGGTCTGGGGCTTTCGAGCCTCGTTTCAAGATTCGCTGAATCCGTCAGACATGTCCTCATCCCTTGAGGCCGCCCGTCTTGTGTGGAAGCATCTGCGCCGTCGCCGGTGGCCTGTCTGTGGCCGTGATGCCCAGCAAGGCCGGAGCCACCGGATCAACCGGGGTCTGGGGCGCGGCCACCCAAGTTGTCGCCACTAACGGTGGCTTTTTCACCGGGGTGAGCTGTTCCTCGGCGGCGAACTGCACCGCTGTCGGCCACGACAGCAATGGCCCGATGTACGCCACCGAATCGGCCGGGGTTTGGGGCGCGACCAACGATGTTTCCGCCCACGGCTCCGCAAGTGAGTTCTATGCGGCGAGCTGTACCGCGGCCACCAACTGCACCGCGGTCGGATACAACGGCAACGACCAACCGTTTTACGCCACCGAGTCGTCCGGGGTCTGGGGCGCGGCATTCGGAGTCTCCGGCGGCGGCGGCGATGGCCTCGACGGAGTGAGTTGTACAACATCGACGAATTGCACCGCCGTCGGTTTTGGTGTCAGCGGCAACACCGAATTTCCGATCTATGCCACCGAATCGTCCGGGGAATGGGGCGGCGTCACCTCCACGGCCGGCGGCAGTTACTTCGATGGTGTGAGTTGTAGTGATGCCACGGACTGCACCGCAGTGGGCTTGAAAGACAGCGACTTCGAACCGATCTACGCCACCGAGTCATCCCAGGACTGGGGCGCGGCCACCGAGGTCCCCGCTCCCGGCGGCGGGTACTTCAACGGTGTGAGCTGTACGGCCGTCACAAATTGCACTGCCGTCGGTCTCGACAGAAACGGTGAACCGATCTATGCCACCAGCACCGTGGATGGGGCGCCGACGACACCGACCATCTCGAACCTTCCGGCGTCGGGAAGCATTGGCGGCAATTTCACCGCCACAGTGAGTACCAACGGTGACGGAACCACTTCGGTGACGTCGAACTCGACCGGCATCTGCACGGTCAGCGGCCTGGTGGTGACTTATGTCGCGGACGGTACGTGTTCGCTCACGGCTCACGTGGCCGCGGGCATCAACTACGGTCCCGCCACAGGAGTCGCTCAAACTTTTAGCGTGACTCCGCCGCCCCCGGCCCTTACAGTCCGCTCGCACCGGTGCGTATCTGCGACACCAGAGCGGCGAACCCTTCACATCTCATCAACGGCCCAGCGGCCCAGTGCAATGGGGTCAACAATGCCGGGAGTCCCCTGGCCGCTGGAGTGTCCAAATCCATCAATGTGACCGGGGTGACCTTTGGGGTGCCATCTGATGCGACCGCAGTGGTGCTCAACGTCACCGTCGTCGGCCCAGCGGCCAAGGGCTATCTGAGCGTCTACCCCGCCGGCGCTACGCCGCCCACGGCGTCGAATATCAACTACGTAGCTGGTCATACGATTGCCAACCTGGTCGAAGTGGGCGTTGGGACGTCTGGACAGGTCTCGCTGTACTCCACCCAATCGACCAACGTCGTCGTCGATGTGGAGGGCTACGTCTCGTCGACCGCGTTGGACGGGATCGGAGCCGGGCTCTATATCCCGTTGAGTTCGCCGGCTCGGATCTGTGACACCAGAGCGGGCAACCCGTCGCATTTGGTGGCCCCTGACACTCAATGCGAAGGGGACACGTTCAGCGCCACGGGTGGCACAATCCCAGTCCAGGTCGGTGGTGACAACCTCATCCCCTCTACTGCCACCGCAGCCGTCCTCAATGTGACGGTGGCCAATCCCCAGACCGCGGGCTACTTGACTGTCTTCCCAAAAGGCACCAACCAGCCCACCGCATCGAACGTCAATTTCGCGTCGGGCCAGGTCACGCCCAACCGGGTCATCGTGCCCTTGTCAGCCTCGGGGAAGATCTCGATCTACAGCTCAACGGCCGCCGATGTCATCGTTGATGTCTCGGGCTACTTCTCCGCCGCCGGTGGCACCGGGTCCGAGTTCAGCGCCGAAGCGGCACCGGTGCGCATCTGTGACACCAGACCGGGCAACCCATCTGGTCTCAGCGCTCCCAATAACAAGTGCCTCGGGTTGACCATTGGACCAGGTGCCACCTTGCCTGTGAAGGTAGCCACGTTGGCCGGAGTTCCGGCTAACGCCAAGGCCGTGGTGGTGAACCTGACCGCAGTCACCCCCACCACGACGACCTACCTCACCGTCTTCCCCGGTCCGACCAAGCCGACCGCTTCGGATCTCAACTTGACCACAGGAGTGACTGGAGCCAACTTGGTGGTGGCCACCCTCAACGCCAACGGGAAGATCTCGATCTTCAACAATGCCGGATCTACCAACGTCATCGTCGACGTCGAGGGTTGGTACTCGTGAGTGCTGGTTTGGGTGAAGTCGATGTTCTCTAACCTTTGAGTACGTCGATCACATCTTTTGAGTGAGTCACTGGAAGGCGATTGCCTTCCAGTTCAATGCAAGAGCCGTTGGCCGTGTCCTCAAGTTCGAGCACGCGGACATTGACTCGTTGGTGCACCTTGATGGTGAGCCCGGAGCGAGGGATCTGAAAGAGCAAGTCGGTCGGAGGCTTCGATCTCGTCCGGCCCGCGAAACCGAAAACGGTCTTAGCTGAGACACCGAGTAACAGGTTGGTGGGCAACCCCGAACGGCCATCGGCCGCATGCATGCCGGCCAGCGCTCCCGCTCCTACACCCACCGCCTCGGCCGCATTCCCGAGTGCTCCGCCGACTTCACCGCCCAACATGCCGCCGACGAACATGCCTCCGACGTGGCCACGCGGACTAAATTGTCCTACCGCCAAGAGCTCCTCGTCAATGCCTCGTGACGCCAGCGCTTCTTGCATCCGAAGGATCATCGATTCTTCTGACACGTCAACTCCCTCCTGCAGTCGCGTCGCCCAAGGCGCGAGCCAAGTTGCGGGCGCACCGAAAGTGCGCGTCGAGGCCCGAGTGGGCGGTCAGCAGATCACGCTTGGTGCCGGTGCGGAAGAGATGACCGCCCATTCGGCTGGCCATGAATCCCCCTAAAGCGGAGAGCACTCGGTAGTAGTCAATGGCGCGCTGGTCGGTGTCTTCGATCTGTCCTCCGGCGCCGATGTAGGCCTCTATGAAGGTGGGCCAATCGGTCAGCACCGCTATGGCATTCCATGCCGCAGCCAGTTCTCGAGCTGGCGGGCCAATGGTGGCGGCTTCCCAATCCACCAACGCGGTCAGGCGATCTTCGTCGACCAACATGTTGTGGAAGCCGAAATCACCTTGCAGGAGGCAAAGCCGCGGTGCCGGCACCACGTCGGAGACGTGATCGAGCAACCACTGGCGCGCCCGGGGCACCGTGACGCAAGGGGGTCCGCTGAGGTCATCTATCCGCGCCATAATCCCCTCGACCATGCCGACCACGGATTCGGTGGTCACCCCGTCGCCCGCAACGTCGAGTCCTGTCTCTTTGAGTTGGTCCAGCGGAATCGAATGAAGGCGAGCCAGACCGGCGGCAATCTGGAGTGCGAGCACGCGCTGGTACTCGGTGGGTGCAGCCAAATCAGGAAAGAACTCACCCGCCTTGTGGCCGCTGACTCGCTCCATGACCAGGAAAGTGCCGTCGCCAAGATCGTGATCCGCTTGCTCGGCGAAGAATGGCTTGGGGATCGGGACTCCGCCGTAGCGGTGCACGGCCGAAATGACGGCGAACTCGTCGGCTGCCCGAGTCTCGAGGACGCCAACCGGTCGGTCTTTTCGCACAATCACTTCGGGTGGCAGCTCGTGGGTCCTGCTCACCGACACGAGGATGGTTTCCTTCGAGCGCCCACCGGGAACGACGGTCAATCGTTCGACCACCACGTCGGGTGAGTCGCGCAGGCGGCGACGAAAGTAGGTTGTGAGCTGGTCCTTTGTCACTGAACACCCGTCGGCATTCGGGGCTTCTTCGGCCGCTGCGTCGTCGGCCAACACGACTTGACGCAACTGGTCGACTTCCTCGAGATAGGCCCGTTCGATCTCAACGAGTTGACGGGCCAAGTCCCTTTCACTTTCGTCATCGCTTCCCGCTGTACGGGCGACCACGTCGGCGGCCAGTTGGCGGACCTCATTGAATCGATCTGGCGTCACGACTGGACGTGTGTCGGCATCGGCGGGATGCAGCAGTACTTCGAAGTAGCCACCGAACTGAGCACTCAGCGCGGCAGCGTCTTCCTCTTCGACGATGAACTCAGCCAATATCCGATCGATCAGTCCGACCGAGTCTTTGGCCGCTGCACTGGTGAGCTCCGGCAACAGCACCTGCGAGATGGTCTGTCGTAGCTGGCGGTAGTAAAGCGCTCGGTCTTCGTTGGGTTGTCTCACGGGGCGGAGCGAATCACGCCGTTGGTGAGCGCATCGGCCAGAACGAAGGCGGGCGGCTGCTGCCCGTTGCGGGGATTGATATTTGTTTCCAAAAAGCCCCAGCCTCCCGGCTCGCCGTCGAGGCTGGCGTCGCCGACGGACTCCCACCCGAAGCGTTGGCGAGTGGATCCAATCACGCCGCCGATGGTGTCGATGCGGACGGTCGTCGTGGAGCCGTCGGTCAAGTGATAGCGGACTTCGGCGGAGGGACAGCGCAGTGAATCGTCGTCGACGTGCACCAGCATGTCGGCACTGGCGACATCGGCCGCCTGACCATCACGGACCAAGGAACCTTGGCGAAAGAAGCTGCCGTTGGCTCCGACCATGGAGCCGTAACGAAAGTGCACCGAGTCGCCGAACTGGCCGCCGAAGCTCCGGCTGGAGAGGAAGCTGTCCCAATGGCGCACACCCCAAGAGTGGTCGCGCCATGCCGGAGCATCGATCTGGGCAGTGGTGCGGTCGAGGGTCACCGTGCCCCGGACGCGGCAGGACACGTGGAAGTTGTTGGAGAAAATTGCGCCAGCCGAACCTTTGGTGCCGGCAAACGTGTTGGCGTTGGCTTCGGAAAAGGTTTCGATGGCGTCCTCAATCGTAAAGTCCACTTGACACCCGTCACCGTCGAGGACGAAGCGCATGTGGTCTCCGTCGTGGAAGAGCTTCTGCGGACCGGCACAGAGACCGGGCTGGTCGAGGCGGATCAATTCAAGGTCTTCGCCGTTGTGGCGGAATCGAGTCCCATCCTGGTGGTAGACGCCGCACCACAAGTTGGCCGTGTTGCGGGGTATCTCATTACCGATGCGGTGGTTGCCGCCCAAGCCGCTCGCCACGTCGCGCCACGACAGATAGGCGCTCTCTTGCCAATCGATGTCGTCACTGGCGGGGTGCAGACCTTCGTCGAGCACGTTCACTGGCATCATATTGAGGATACTCATTGAGCGGCGGGGGAGCTACCCCTCGCCTTCTGTGGGGTCTCCGGTCGGCTCGCCCTCGGTGCCGCCGTCGGAGTGGGCCCGCCGAGCCAACGTGGCCACCCCGCGCCACAGGCTGGTGTCTTGGGCTCCCACCATCTCCCACGCGCGCACGATGGCGATGATGAAGAAGATGATCAAGATTTGGCACTGCAAGGTGATGTGATTGAGATCGTGGACTTCGCGCCAGAACTCAGCGCCGTTGAGCATCTGCAGCGCGTACAACACGAACGTCCCGAGAATGAGGAGGATCTGACCGGATCGGACTCGTTCGCCGGGAGGACGGTTCAGCACGACGAAGATGAACAAGCCCACGGTCGAGGCCAAACCGACGAGTCCCAGAATGAAGGAGGATTCACCGAACCCATCCTCAGGGATGAGGGCGAACAGCGAGATGAGAAGTGTATTGATGAGGGCCGAGAAGGCCGAGGCTGCCTTGATCTGGTGCTGCAAGTTCTCGCCGGGAGTGGTCATCTTCTCGGGCGCTACCGATATGGCCACAAAGAGCAACCCGATGAGAGCCCCGGAGACACCGGCGCAGGCAGTGAAGAAATCGTTGAAGTCAGACGGAACCACGGCCTGAACCTAGTCTTCTCCGATGCGCCAACGACTGAGCATGGTCACCATCAGGGTACGAGACAAGCAAGCGGCTCAAGCTTTTTATGAGGCGCTCGGGTGGGTCGGCGTGGAATGACTGAGGTGCTCGTGCTGTGCACCGGCAACGCCTCCCGATCGGTGATGGCCGGATTCATGTTGGAACACTTGGCGCCCGAGCTCACCATCGTCACCGCCGGGACGCACACCATCGACGGGCAACCGATGGGGATGCGTACCCGCAATGCCATCTCGACCATCCCCGAGCTAGCCGGAACATCGTTCACGGCGCACCGCAGCCGGCAGGTCTATGAGGCCGACATCGTCCGGGCCGATGTGGTCGTTGTAATGGAAGCCGATCACGCGCGATATGTGCGCCGGATCTTTCCTCAAGCTGCTGATCGCACCGGGATGATTCGCCGCCTTTGTGCCGATCTGGTGGCGGCGCCGCCCGAGCTCAGCGTGCGACTCCGGGCCTTAGATCTGGCCGAAGTGACGTTGTCCGACGACGACGACGTCACCGATCCCGCCGGTCGAGACGAAGAGGTGTATGCCGCCTGTGCAGCCGAGCTTTGGGAACTGTGTCGGCAACTTGTTACCAAGATGTAGGTCGCGGGCAGACATAGATGGCCTCATCCTCGAGTTCGTCGGGGACGCTGACCTGGCGGACGAAATGGAACCCCGCTTTCTCGAAAGCTCGGTGTGAGCGGATGTTGTACATGCTCGGCCCGGCCATGGTGCAGGTCACGTCGGGGTAGCGCTTCCAGATCATGTCCACCGCTTGGCGGATCAGCCGCGGTCCCATGCTGTGCCCGCACCGGGCGCGCTCCCCAATGAACAAGTCGACACCGGCGGCCGTCTCGACGCCCACCGCGTAGCGATATTGGGGGTTGTCGGACAGGCGGTAGAACTGGACCAGTCCCACCGGAGTCTCGCGGACGCCCGCCAGGACTACGAAGACTTCGGTCGGGTCTTTTTCATCAATGCAGGCCCCGTACTCCTTTTCCAGCCCGGCCAGATTTAGAGGCTCGCCCCACCATTGCGCCACGTGCGGTTGGGCCAGCCACTCCACCAGCAGTGGGAAATCGGACCGGTCCAACCGGCGGAAGCTGATGACTTCCTCGGTGATCCTCAGTCTGGGTGCACCGAGCGCAGGCCGGCCCAGGCCAAGTCGGCCATGCGGCTGGCCAAGCGTTGCGCTTCTTCTTCGACCGCGCCGTCGCCGACGGGGCGTTGCTGCATGAACCGACGGCTGGCTCCTTCAGCCATGCCGACCACGGCGTAGGCGAGGAGGCGGCGGTGATCGGGGTCGAGGCCGGCATCGATGAGGGGATCGATCGCCTCGGCAATCGCATCTTCCACGGTTCGAAGGGCCCGACCTAGTTCTTTGTCTTCGGCGTGGTCCCGGCCGTAGAGGAGCCTGAACTCCGCCTCACGGTTGATGACCAGACGGAAGTAGGCGGCGAAACCCATCTCCACTTGTTGGCGTGGTGTGCGGGCGGCCTCGACGCCACTGCGGACGGCGATGAGAAGGTCCTGGGCGATCGAGTCCACGAGTTCGAGGTACAGGGCCCGCTTGCTGGAGAAGTGCTGGTACACCAGGGGTTTGGTGACGCCGGCCGCCTCGGCAATGTCGTCCATAGTGGTGGCCCGATAGCCCCGGCGGCCAAAGAGCTCGATCGCTACGGAAAAGAGCTGTTGGCGTCGCTGTTCGGCTGTGAGTCGACGACTGGGCGCCTGGATTGCTGCATGCATGGCCCCACAGGTTACTGGTCGGTCATGTGGAGGTGGGGAGGGGGAGGGGAGCGAGGATGGCGGCCAGGCGGTCCGGGAGATCGGCCAGGTTGAAATGGGTGGCGGCGATGTGGTGGTTGTGGGTGATGAGGGTGGGGACGGGGTTGGCGGCGTCGGCGGTGGCGTCGGCGGACCGGTCGAACCAGGCCTGCAGCTGTGTCGGGTCAGTGGCGTCGAACCAGCGGAAGCCGAAGGCGGCTAGTTCGGCTGCGACCGGATAGGGACCGATGGCGAGCGGTCGGCGGTGGGTGGCCGATTCGATTGAGGGGTTGCCGAAGCCTTCCCATGTGGAGGGGAGGACGACGACATCGCAGGCGGCGTAGACGTCGGACATGGTGTAGCTCGGGGCGGGGTTGGTGTCAGGGTCGGCGTTGGGAGCGGAAATCCCAAGCACCACCGGGCAGCGAGCTCGAGCCACCAGTCGTGCAAGCTCGGGTCCGTACCCGTCCTCAGCTGGGCCGAGAAGCCAGTATGTCGCTCCGGTGGCCGCCGCCAGCTCGATTCCGGCGACCACGTTCTTGCGGGCCAGGGCGCGCGTCGGCTGGAGGAACAAGCGAGTGTCGTCGTCGAGGCCCAACATACGACGCAGCCTGGAGCGGTCACCGGCCGGTGGGTCGGGGTCGAAGCGGTTGTACAGGGTGGTGGCCGTAATTCCATGTTCGGCCAGTTGGTGGCGGCTCAACTCGTTAATGGTGACGTGGGCCCAGGCCGGATCGTCCGGCGGCGGACCGAGGTGGGCCAGCGCTGGACGTTGAGCGGCCAGGTCGTGGTGGTGCAGCACGGTCGGTCGCCCGGCGCAAGCCTTGGCCACGGCCGCGGCAGCGGCTGGGTTGAGCGGGAGCGAGCACAGATTCTCCACGATCACGAGATCGAAGGGGGCGAGTGCATTCTCGAGCTCGCGGCGAGTGGGCGGTTCGGGCGCATCCATGGCCAATCCCGCCAGCTTCGTCTGGACAGGGCCGACACCAGCCACGGTGTGCACGTTCCATCCCAGGAGCTGGAGCGCATGACCCCATTTGGTCGACTCAATCGAGACGCCGTCTTGGCCTCCCAGGCGAAACGAGACCATTGCTGCGTTCGGCACGCGCCGCAGCGTATGCCGTCTCCCTGAGGTTCTGCCGTCCTGCCTGCGGATCAGCTCGCCGAAGGGTCGAGTATCGTGTCCTCCCGATGGCAAAACGGGCATTGATTACTGGCGTCACCGGGCAGGACGGCTCCTACCTGGCTGAATTCTTGCTTGAGCAGGGATACACCGTCATCGGCATGGTCCGACGGAGCAGCACGGTCACCTTTGAGCGGATCGCCCACATTCAGGATCGGCTGGAGTTGGTGGCCGGCGACCTGTTGGACGAGGTGTCGCTGATCAACATTTTGCGCGACCACCGGCCGCATGAGGTGTACAACCTCGCTGCCCAGTCCTTCGTGCAGACCAGCTTCTCCCAGCCCGTGTTGACGGGGGAGACGACCGCTCTCGGAGTCACCCGCCTGCTCGATGCGATCCGTCTCGTCGACCCCGACATCCGCTTCTACCAAGCCAGCTCGTCGGAAATGTTCGGCAAGGTGCTCGAGGTTCCTCAGGTCGAGACCACGCCGCTCTACCCTCGCAGCCCGTATGGCGTAGCCAAGGTCTACGGCCACTGGATCACCGTCAACTACCGCGAAAGCTACGACCTGCACGCATCGTCGGGGATTCTCTTCAATCACGAGTCGCCGCGCCGCGGCCTGGAGTTCGTCACGCGCAAGATCACTAACGGTGTGGCGCGGATTGCTCATGGGTTGGACGACAAGTTGTATCTCGGCAATCTCGATGCCCAGCGCGACTGGGGCTTCGCCGCCGACTACGTACGCGCCATGTGGCTGATGCTGCAACAGGACAAGCCCGACGACTACGTGGTTTCCACCGGTGAGACGCACGAGGTACGCGAGCTCTGCCGCCTGGCCTTCGCCGTGGCCGATCTGGACTGGGAGCAGCACGTCGTGATCGACGAAAAATACCTGCGCCCGGCCGAGGTTGATCTGCTGGTGGGCGATCCCACCAAGGCCCATCAGGTCCTGGGCTGGAAGCGCGACGTCGACTTTCCCGGTCTGGTCACCATGATGGTCGAGGCCGACCTGGACCTGGTCCGCAGCACGCTCTAGAAATCGGAGACTCCAGCGCTGCTCAATCCCGCTGGAATTTCGGCCGACCCCGTCGGCGTGATCATCGCCTTTGGGGCGGGGATCCTCTCCTTCCTCTCACCCTGCGTACTCCCGCTGGTCCCGGGCTACCTCTCCATGGTCTCGGGGCTCTCGGCCGCCGAGTTGGTGGCGGCCTCGAATGGGTCGGAGGCGGTGGTTCCGGCAGCTACGGCCACAGCCACCGTCGTCGCGGCCAACCGTCGAGCCCTCTTCATCGGCATCGGCCTCTTCATCGGCGGCTTCACGATTGTCTTCGTCGCGCTGGGTGCGGCGGCGTCGGGCATCGGGCACGTCTTGCACACGCACGTCGGATTTCTCACCGACCTCAGCGGCGTCATTGTGATTGTGCTCGGTTTCGTACTCTTGCTGTCTGCTGCGCCGGCCGAGTTTTGGGTCCGCCTAGGGACCGGTCCAGGAGGCGCCATTGCCCGCCTCACCGGCGAGCGACGGTTTGCGGTGAAGCCATCGCAGCTTGGTTTGTGGGCCGCGCCGGTTATGGGCATGGCGTTTGCGTTTGCCTGGACGCCCTGCGTGGGTCCGGTACTCGGACCGATCCTCGGGTTGGCGGCCAACAATGGCAAGTTGGTCGGCGGCGTGGTGTTGCTCTTTGCCTACTCGCTCGGACTTGGCTTGCCATTCCTCGCCACTGGTCTGGCCTTCGAGCGGCTCACGGCGGCCTTCGCGCGGGCGAGACGCACCCTCGGGATCATTCAGCTGGTGGCTGCGCTCATCCTCATTGTGTTCGGAATTCTGCTGATCACTGGCAACGAAGCGTGGCTCTCGACCCAGTTCAATACCCTCCTCGACCACATCGGTCTCAGCCGGCTCTCAAAAAGTTGAGCCCAGCCGCCGATTGTGCGGCAATTCACTTAGGAATGGGGCCTTTCGCCCATAGCTAAGCCGTCTGTTTGGGCTTATGGTCGTAGGTATGGCGGACACACAGATTGAAGAAGCTGTAGACGCGGAGACGATGTACTCCGACGACGATCCCATCGAGACCCTCTGGGTCAAGACGTTCGACGGCGAGGTCCTCGGGGAAGTGCTCTTCGCTCGAATGGCGGAACGGTTCAAGGACCCCGACCACGTGCACAAGATGCAAGCGCTCAGCCTTTTAGAGCGGCGCACCAAGGATGCGCTCGTGGCGCCCATGCAGCGTGCCGGGTTGTCGACCGAGCCTGATGCCAAGACGATCGCCGAAGCAGAAGCCTTGGCGGAAGCGTTGGCCGAAGTGGCGTGGATCGACTTCATGGGTTCCTTCGAACCGATCACCACCCAATATGCGGCGATGTACGCGCGAATCGGCGAGTTGGATCCGACCGAGCAAGCGATCGCTGATTTGTTGGTCGCCCACGAGATGGCGCTGCAGGAATTCGCTCGGCTCGAGCGCGCTGGCAAGGGCCGCACATCACTCAGCGCGATTGAGGCATTGCCGCACCTGTAATAGCGGCGGCCCCCGTTTTCGCCGCGGCTCGTTATGCTCGGCCCCGCCTTGTTGCGCTCGGCCTCGCCTTACGGTCGGTGTTGGCGCAACACGCAGAACTCATTGCCTTCCGGGTCGGCCATGACCACCCACGTCACATCGTCGCCTTGGCCGATGGATACCTGGGACGCACCGAGGTCCTCTAACCGCGCCACCTCGACAGCTTGATTCTCCGGACGCAAATCCAGGTGCACCCGATTCTTGATCGCCTTGGTCTCCGGCACCCGCAGGAAGAGGAGATCGGGGACCACCCCGTCTTCAGGGCTATCGGCCGGGGGCTCTAAGACCACTTCCTCGTCATCGGCGTCAGTGATACGCCAACCGAGCGCTGCCTCCCAGAATCGAGCAAGAGCGTCGGGGTCGTGAGCGTCAAAGGCCAGGGCCTGGATCCGTAACATGCCCGAAGCCTACGAGGCCTAGGCCGCCGCCCCGTTCCTGCCTGCCCGAGCCTGCCCGAGCCTGCCCGCGCCTGCCCGCGCCAGCCCGCGCCAGCCCAGCCGCCTGGCGTGCCTGGCCAGAGTGCCTCCCCACGTGCCTCCCCAACGTGCCTACCCAGGCGTCACTTGGAACCCCTGGACCTACCCCCCCTACCATGGGGGCGAAGGCCATGGCCCCTGTCGTCCAATTCCGTGCCGCCGTCGCTCTTGCCGGCCGCTTCCCCGCCCTTGCCGGTGTCGACCTGTCTGTCGCCGCAGGTGAGGTCGTGGTCATTGTCGGCGCCAATGGGGCCGGAAAGACCAGCCTCCTCCGTGCCTGTGCCGGCCTGCTGCCGGTTACCTCCGGCCAGGCCGAGGTGCTCGGGATCGACCTCACCAAGGACCACACCGGAGTCCGTCGCCACGTTGGCCTTTTGGGACACGCCGCCCCCCTCTACGACGAACTCAGCGCGGCGGAAAACGTCCGCTTCGCCGTCCGGGCTCTCGGTATTCCGGTGGCTTCGGCCGATGCGGCGCTCGAGCGGCTCGGTCTCGTCGGCCGCTTGCGGAACACGGCGACCGGTCGCCTCTCAGCCGGGCAGCGACGAAGGGTTGCCCTGGCGGCTCTGCTCGCCCGCCGCCCCGCCCTCTGGCTGCTCGATGAGCCCCACGCAGGCCTCGACGCCCCCACCCGCCTCCTCCTGGCGCATCTGATCAGCGAGGCCGTGGTCGATGGTGCAGCGGTCCTGCTCTCCTCGCACGAGCCCGAACTCTCCGTGCCCCTGTCCGATCGAGTGGTGGCCATGACCGGCGGCCGGGTGACGGGCGAAGAACCCGGCGGCCGCACCTCGGCGACTGGCCGTGCCTCGGTCACTGATGGCCAGGACCCGGGCGAAGCAGACGGTGGGCGTACCTCAGCTGGATTGGCTGCGGTGCCCGCGACGGAATCGGCGGCCAGGCCAGGCAGCATGGGGGCGTGGCATGTGGCGTGACGCGTACTTGGTGGCCGGGAAAGACCTGCGTATTGAAGCGCGGTCTCGCGTCGCCCTCTGGCAGGTCGTCCCATTCGCCGTCCTCGTCCTCATCTTGTTGGCCTTTGCCATCGGACCCGACGCCGCCCCTCTCCGCCATGCCGCGCCCGGCATCTTCTGGATCGCCGTGCTCTTCTCGACCGTGCTCTCAATTCAGCGCAGCGTGGCCATCGAGTCGGGCGAAGGTACTCGGGATGGGCTTCGCCTCTCCGGGATCGATCCGGCTGGCGTCTTTCTCGGCAAGTCCGCCGCCGTCGGCCTGCAGCTCCTGGCGCTCCAAGTGGTCTTGTGGGCCGGCGTGACCTTCTTGTTTGACGTGCGGGTCCACGTGGTGTGGCTGGCCATTGCCGCCTCGCTCCTGGCCACGGTCGGATTGTCCTGCGCCGGAGTGCTCTACGGCGGGCTTTCCGCTGGCCTCCACGTGCGCGACACGCTGCTTCCGCTGCTCGTGCTGCCCATTTTGGCGCCTGTCCTGTTAGCCGGGACCAAGGTGTGGCAGGCCGCACTCGATGGCAACGCCAGCTCGGGCACCGAGTGGCTCCGCCTGCTCATTCCTTTCGCCGTGATCTATCTGGTCATCGGCATCGTGCTCTACGGGCCACTCCAGGAGGCCGCATGACGACCGCTATTCGACCGGGCGCTATTCGACCGGGCGCTGTTCGACCGGACGCTGTTCGTTCGGGATCACCACGCTGGCTCAGCGTGGTCGGGATCCTGGGTGTGATTTCTATGGGTCTCACCGTGTGGCTTGGACTCTGGGTCACCCCGCCGGATGAGACGCAGGGCAACTTGGCTCGGCTCCTCTACATCCATCCACCCATCGCCACGGTGGCGCTCTATTGGGCCGGTGGGGTCGCCGCCGTCGGCAGTTTGTTATATCTGTGGCCACGGACCCGATCGTTCTTCTGGGATCGCTTGGCTGCTGCGGCCGTTGAAGTCGGTGCGGTGTTTGCGGGTCTGACATTGGTGACGGGTTCGCTCTGGGGCCGCCCGGTCTGGGGCGTGTGGTGGACCTGGGACGCTCGCCTGACCTCGACGGCACTGCTGCTGTTGCTCGAGCTCGGCTACATGGCGTTGCGCCGGGTTCCGGCCGATCCGGCCATTCGGGCCCGGCGTTGTGCAGTGGCGGCCCTACTCGTCGCGGTCGACGTGCCGATCGTGCACTTCTCCGTTGACTGGTGGAACACATTGCATCAGGGCGGCACCATTCTCGATCCGGGCTTCAACTTGCACGTGCATGGCTCCATGCTGTGGACGTTGTTGGTCGGATTCATCGCCTTCTCGTTGGTCTTCGTGTGGTTACTCGGCGTGCGCTATCGCATTGAAGTGTTGCAAGACCTGGTGGGAGATCAGGAACTCGAGATTTCACTGACCGAGCGCTGGAGTGAGGGACAAGAATTGGCGGGCATTGCGGGCGCTGC
>Ga0182030_10004843_pt1 | contig 28758 bp, 20 predicted proteins | sample 812S3MmetaG_FD_121299 | JGI IMG/M metagenome (GOLD analysis project Ga0182030, IMG submission 121299) | Permafrost microbial communities from Stordalen Mire, Sweden - 812S3M metaG (Illumina Assembly) | ecosystem: Environmental > Terrestrial > Soil > Wetlands > Permafrost | place: Sweden...
GACGAGCTCCACTTGTGAGTAGCCCTGCACTTTGGAAGCGTATGGTTCCACCTTCAGGCCCAGTCGCCGCGCTTCCGATTCGCTCAAGTACGATGCCGAGCTACCCGTGTCCAGTTGATAATTGGCCGGCTGCCCGTTCACGGTGAGCGGGATATACATCTGGTTGTCGATCACGGCGAAGGGAACCTGCGATTCGCCGCGCTCCGCCACGGTCAGATCGCCATAGCGGGCGAGCGTGCGGAAGAAATACATATCCCAAAACAAGCTGTGCCAGCCCAGCGATTGGTATTGGGCTACGGCATCGGCATTGCGGCCGGTGAGATCGTAGATATTCCTCACCATTTCGGCCGCCGCGAAGCCTTCGTGCGACCACCACGGGGTACTCCGCGCCACCGGCAACAATTCGCGTTCGGCCCGCGCCCCGTCGTGGAAAACATACGCCAGCGCTCCGCGGTCAAACTGGGACGGAGTCTTCATGGCGGATACGGCGTCGCGGAACGTGAACAGGCGTTCGCTGTGTAAGAGCCAAACGTCTTCGGAACGCTTCAAGGCCAGCGCGGCTCCGCAGGCACAGAACACTACCAGCGCTCCCGCCGCCGCCCAGATGATCCGGTTACGCCGCATCATAAACGGATTGCCGCGCGGGCGCGAACTTACTTTGCCGCTTCCAATCTGCTGAACGCTTTCACGAATTCCGTGAGGGGTTGCGCGCCTACCAGCAGTTCACCCTCCACGCCTTGCGGCGTGCTCTTGCCAATTACGAATGTCGGCGTGGCCTCCGCTCCAATCTTCATGGCTTCCAGGACGTCCGTCTGCACGGCCTCCTTATATTTCTGGCTCTGCACGCAGGTGCGGAAAGTGTCCACGTTCATTCTCAACTGCTTCGCATCTTCAACCAGGCTGTCCAGGTCCAGCTTTCCCGGGTTCGCGCCCATCATGTCGCGCATGGTCCAAAACTGACCCTGGTCCGCCGCGCAGCGCGCCGCTTGCGCCGCTCGAACCGCGTCCGGGTGAATTGAATCGAGGGGCAGGTCCCGGCTATAAAAACGGACCTTGCCCGTGTCTATGAAGTTCTTCTTCAACTCGGCGTACGTCGTCGTGTGGAATTGCCGGCAAAACGGGCACTGGTAGTCCGTGAACTCCACTACCGTGATGGGCGCGTCCTTCGACCCCAACATCTGGAAGCCGTCCAGATTGAGCTTAGTCACCGCCGGCGCCGGCGCGGCTTTCTCGCTTTGTTTCTCCAGCAGTTCGCGAATCGCGCGCAGTTCGGCAATGATCTCATCTGCCTGTTCGCGGGTAATGCCTTTCCCGTCATCCTTCTTGTTCTGCGCGGCCAGCGGCAGCAACAGCAGCAGCGCCAGCGGCAGAACCGCCCATCGTGTGTATCGCAAAAAGCCGGTCATGTGCTAATCCTTTTTCAACACCAGCATATATTGCACGTTCTCGACATGTTCCTTTTCCATGATCAGGTGAAAGTGGTTGGCTTCCACTTCCTTGATCACGTCCGGCATATCCAACCGGATGTGCGTCAGGGCGCGCCCGTTCGGCATGGCCGATTCCCGCTTGTAATATTCCACAATCACCAGCTTGCCGTCCGGCCGCAGCGCCTTGTGCAGCGCCGCCAGCATCTTCTCCGGATAATCGAAATGGTGATACGCATCCAGCACCAGTTCCATATCCAGCTGTCCTTCGGGCAGGTTCGGATCGGTTTCGACTCCCTTGACGAAAGTCACGTTCGCCAGATGCGCATTCTCCGCCGTCTGCCTGGCCGCTGACAGAAAATCGTCGAAGATGTCTTCCGCCACCACGTGCCCCGCCGGCCCCACGCGCTTGCTCAGATACGGCAGCATATATCCCACGCCCGTCCCGACATCTGCCACCGTCATGCCGGGCTGCAGGCCCATCGAAACCACCAATTGTCCCGGCTTCTGCGTCCCTTCCCTGCTTGGATCGGCCAGCGTTTTCGCCAGCGCTTTCCGCTGCGCTTCCGTCTGGTAACCCGAGTTGGCCTGTTGGGCCACTTGAGCCGCCAGGCAACCAGCCAAAGCCATCCCCCAGATTGTCAGCGTCCGCGTCCTATTCATAATGCTGTCTCCATTGGCAGCGCCAAAGGCGCTTCATTTAAGAAATCCAACTCCGACATTTCCCGGACGGCTTCCCGGATGGATTGTTCCGAAGTTTCTTCCGTGGTGATCACGAAAGGCAGATCGTGTTTGGTTTCGCAGGGTTCCTGCAGCACCGCTTCCAAGCCGATTCTCTTGCTTGCCAGGATTCCCGCCAGTTTGGCGATAATGCCCGGGCGGTCGTCCACCCGGAATCGCATAAAATAAGCCCGCTTCTGGAGCGTCACCGGAACCGGCTTATTTCCGCCTAGCCGTTCATGCGCGAACGGCGAAACGCGCGCCGGACTGCCGCTGCGAATTTCGCGCGCCACGCGCATCAGGTCGCTGACCACCGCCACGCCCGTCGGCAGCGCACCCGCGCCCCAACCGTAGTAGAACGTATCCTCGCCGTACTTCCCTTTTACCCAGACCGCGTTGTAAGGCCCTTGCACGCCCGCAAGAATGGTAGAAGCCGGAATCAGGGCCGGCCGCACGGAAAGAATGATGCCTTCCGGAATGCGGCGCGCCCCACAGATCAGCCGGATGCTGTGTTTCAACTGCCGCGCGTAGCGGAAATCCACTTCGGTGATCCGCCGGATTCCTTCCATAAAGATATCCGAAGGCGTAATCTTTTCCCCAAAGGCCAGCGCCGCCAGCAGCACCAGTTTCGATCGCGCATCGTACCCGTCCACGTCCGCGCTCGGGTCGGCCTCGGCATATCCCAGCCGCTGCGCCTCTTTCAGCACCACCTCGAGCGGCACATCCCGCTTCTCCATCTCCGTCAGAATGTAGTTGCACGTGCCGTTCAGAATTCCGTAGAACGCCATCACCCGGTCGCCCGAAATGCCTTCGCGCAGCACCGCGTGAATCGGAATTCCGCCGCACACGCTGGCTTCCATGGCCAGGTTGATGCCGGCGTGAATGGCGCGGTCCCAGATCTCCGGCCCGCTCGCCGCCATCAACTCCTTGTTAGCCGTCACCACCGACTTGCGATGTTCAATCGCCGCGTCCAGAATCTCCGCCGCCACCACCGTGCCGCCCACCAGTTCGGCCACAATCTGCACGTCCGGATGCTGTACCACTTCCCGCCAGTTGGTAGTCTGGAACACCGGTCCCAGCGCCGCCGGCAGAGTCTTCTGTTCCACCGACCGGCTGCACACCGCCGTCACTCTCAACCGGAACCCCAGCTTGAGCGAGATCTGTTCCTGGTTCTCCGCCAGAATCGTGAGCGTTCCCATTCCGACATTGCCCAGCCCGACGATTCCGACTTTCACTTCATCCATATAGAAATAGGATATCAGGCGCCCTTGCAACACTTTCCGACGGTAGTCAGTACGCGGTTCTTATAGGTTCGACTCCAGAGCCCCGCGGTACATCTCTTCCCCTCCCGTTCGGCCGCGCTTTACAATGGGAGTCCATGGACAACGGGCAGCCATTCGCCGGCAATACTGCCATCGTCACCGGAGCCAGCCGCGGCATTGGGCGCGCCATCGCCCTGCGGCTCGCCCGTGGAGGCGCCCGTGTGGTGCTCTGCGCTCGCAACGCGGCAGCGCTGGACGAAGTCCGTCGCGCCATCCAAGCCGCCGGAGGACAGGCCGATCCGCTGCCGCTCGACTTGCGGTTGCCCGATGCGCCCGCTCAACTCGCAGCCTTCGCCATCGCACAAACCGGACGCATCGACCTGGTGATCAACAATGCCGGCGCCACACGCCGCGGCGAGTTTGAAGCGCTCACCGACGACGATTGGACCGATGGCTTCGCCCTGAAGCTCTTCGGAGCGGTCCGGCTGACGCGCGCGGCCTGGCCTCACCTGCGGCAATCGCGCGGAGCCGTGCTGTTTATCGCAGGAATCGGCGGCCGGACGCCCGGCGCGCAGTTCACCATTGGAGGCTCGGTCAACGCCGCGCTGCTCTCGTTGACCAAAGCACTGGCCGATACCGGCTTGCGCGATGGCGTCCGCGTCAACGCCATCAACCCCGGCACCATCCGCACACAGCGTTTTCAAAACAGGCTACAGACGCTGGCGCGTGAAAAGGGTGTCGATTTAGCCGCCGCTGAAATGGACTTCGTGCGTGGCGCCCAGGTGACCCGCATCGGCGAGCCGGAAGATGTGGCGGAGCTGGCAGCTTTTGTGCTCAGCCCCGAAGGGAGTCTGTTGCACGGCGCCATTATCGACCTGGACGCCGGCGCGACAAAAACCGTGTGAAGCCGCATGCGGGCGCGGGCCGGCTCGCCGATCGCCGCGGCAATTCGGGAAACCGGCGCGTCCCGTTGCCGGCTTGCATCCATACTTTGATGCTAGACGAACGGCATACTTCACCGTTTCAGAGGAATGTTGACCGAACCGATCTTGCCCGACGTGCGGTCCAGCACCACCACACGAAGCTGCACCGCTCCGGGGAGCAGTTCCACGGTTCTGGCGATGTTCAGGCCTTGTGTCAACATGCTCCGATATTGGTCCTGGTCCAGGTTCAGTGCAATGCCTTTGGGCTCGCGTTTCAGAAAGCTGCCATCCGCGCCACGCTGGGCGATCACGTAATCGAGGGTGCCGCCCCACTTGCCATCCTTTTGATCCAGTTGCAGATCGGCAGGCGTAATGCCCAAAGTGATGCGCGCGGAGCCGGCACTGGGCTGGTCCAGCTTATCGAAACGCGCCGTCAAACCGATGGCGGAAGATTGCAAGGGGCTCCACAGGGCATCGCGAATCAGCTCGCTGCGCGATTTCTCGCTGGTTTGCGTCTCCGGGCTGGCCAGGTAGCCGCCTCGCGAACGGACATCTACGCCCTTGCGGCTTACCTGAAGCTTGAGTTCGTGGAAGCTCGAATCCACGCCATCGGAAACGGGATAAAAAGCGATCGTGTAGGTGAGCTCGGAATCGTTGACCGCCTTGCGGACCGAGCCTGAGATGTCATTGGTGTTGTAGAAAGGCAGTCCGCCCGTTGCCTTGGCCAGCGCGATCATCGGATCGTGATTCACGGTGACCGCCATGGAGGACACGTTGAGACCCTGCATGGCCTGTCCACGCGTGATCGGTTGGGATCCCGCTGCCGTCAGGGACTTGGGCTGTCCCACCAGACCCCGCGCGTCCACCGGATAGACGGCGATATCGGCATCGTTGAGCATTTGGATGGCGTGGTAGGTAGCCGAAGCCAGCAGGCTTTGCGATCCCGCTGGGGATTCGACACCGGGATTGGCGGAAGCGTGATTCAGGCGTAGCACCTGGTCGATCCGCAGCGGGATGCTATCGGTAATCCAGACCAGACTCTTGCGTCCCGGCAGGCGTGCCAGATGATTGGCGAGAGCTTCCAATGCCGCCGCGGTAATTTCCCCTGAAGTCAGAGTGGCAAAATCCTGCATCGTAGCGGCTGCGTCGCCGGCGCCGGAAGCAAAGTTCGGGTTATCGTAATCGGTCGAATCGGGATCGGAGGCTTCGGCGAGCCCCTCGTTCGAACCGCCGTACTTTGCCACCGCGGCAAGAAGGCGCTGGCGGTCGTTAGTGAAATCGTGGAGGATCGTGACTCGCCGGCCGAGCACGTAAACCGCGATCCGGTCCTCTGGCTTAACCTGGCGCAGAAACTTCATGAACTGTTCGCGCGCATAGGGCTGATTGAAGACCTGCGTGTGTAACGTATCTACCAGCACCACCGTGGAGGAACTGACCGGCTCGCGGCGCGCGTCGGGAAGGTTGGTGAATACGTTCGGCTCCCCGGGGGCAGGCCCAGCCGCGTTCTCCGTTGCATGCGTGGAATTGACAGAAAAGAACGCGATCTTCTGCGGTTTCCCGTTGTCGAGGACCGTGAAATCGGCCTCGGTAAGGCCTTCGACCGGGCCCTTATGATCTCGGACGATGACATTCATTTCCACCAAGCGTGTAGTGACACGGATGGTGGGTTGCTGAGGCGCCTGCGCAAATAGACCAGCCACGCAGAGGGCGGCGAGCATCGTGACGGTAATTATGCACGCCTTGTGCCCATCGTCAGACCGTCTTGCACGCTGCATTGAAGTCCTTTCACAGCCAATATTCCTATGTTGGCCTTCCGGGTCCCATTTAGCCCGGACTTCATTTTAGCTCCCGGTTCCAGTGATGATACACCCGGTCGCCAACCCTTCGCATGCTACACTCGCTGTTTTCATGAACCGACCGCGCCTGCTGGTGAGGAGGAATATGTTGTGCATCAGATCCGTTCCGTGGCGGTCAGCCCGCCTGAGCGTCGTAGCCGTCGCACTGGTGAGCCCGGTCTTTCTGTGCGCCCAGCAGGCGCGCTTTCCGCAACTCAAGCTGGAGGACACTTCCGGCGATCAAAAAGCCATGGCGGAACGCATGTTGAAAGAGACCCGCGTCGGCCTGGGCGGTCCGTGGAACATCCTGCTGCGCAGTCCCAGGGTCGCGCAGGCAACGATGGACCTCTACGATTACTTTCGCTGGAACTCCGCACTTCCCGTTCGGCTCGCGGAAGTGGGCATCCTGACCACTTCGCGGGAATGGTCGGTGCCCTATGAGTGGTACATCCATTACCCGCTGGCCATCCAGGCGGGTGTTTCCGCGATCACTCTGGCCGAGATTCGTGCCGGCAACCGCCCCAAGGCGGCGACCGCCGAAGAAGCCGCGGTGTACGACATGTCCATCGAACTCTTGCGTAAACACACCGTAAGCGAAGCCACATTCCGGAAGGCCAAGGCGCTGCTCGGCGAGAAGGCCGTGGTGGATCTTACGGCTCTGGTTGGCACTTACGTGGCGATCGGCGGCCTGTTGAATGTCAGTGAAGTGACCGGCCCGGACAAGGAAGGTCCGGAGTATCTCCCGAAACCGGCCCGGTAAGTCCGCAAGCAGCGGGAATCGGACGCCCGAGTATAGAATGGAGATTCCGGTTCAGTTAACCTGAGCGATGGGCAGCCCCCAAGGAGCGCAGTCTTTCCCATGAACGATCCAGAAATCATCAATAAATGTGCAGATAATATCCGTATCCTTTCCGCCGCCATGGTGGAAAAGGCCAAGTCGGGACACCCCGGTGGCGCCATGGGCGGCGCCGATTTCATCAATATCCTCTTTACTGAATTTCTGGAATTCAATCCCGACGACATGGCCTGGCCTTTCCGCGACCGGTATTTCCAGGACCCCGGCCACATGTCGCCGATGCTCTATTCGGTCCTGACGCTGTGCGGCAAATTCTCGCTGGAAGAGCTCCAGTCCTTCCGCCAATGGGGCAGCCCCACCCCCGGTCACCCGGAACTCGACGTGGCCCGCGGGATCGAAAACACATCCGGTCCGCTCGGCCAGGGACACACCATTGGCGTGGGAGCCGCCATCGCCGAACGGTTCCTGGCGGCCCGATTCGGAGAGTGGATGGCGCACAAGACCGTCGCCTATATCTCCGACGGCGGCGTTCAGGAGGAAATCTCGCAAGGCGCGGGTAGGCTGGCGGGCCACCTGGCTCTTCACAATTTGATTATGTTTTACGATTCGAACGACATCCAGCTCTCCAGTGTGACCTCCGCCGTCACTAGTGAGAACACGGCTATGAAGTATAAGGCCTGGGGCTGGCGCGTCTACGAAATCGACGGCAACGATCAGGCCCAGATCCGCAAGACGCTCAAGCGTGCCTGGAAGGAAACCGAAAAGCCGACTCTGATCATCGGCAAAACCGTGATGGGCAAGGGTGCGGTCACCGCATCCGGCGAGAGCTTTGAACGCCAGGTCTCCACCCACGGCATGCCTCTCAGCGAAGCCGGCGCTTCGTTTGAAAAGACCATCCAGCACCTGGGCGGCGATCCCGCGGCGCCATTCGCCATCTTCCCGGAAGTGGCTGAGCATTACAAGAGCGCGCTCAAAAGGAAGAAAAAGCTCGCCGCCAAACGCCGTGCGGCCCAGAAGGAATGGGAAGCCAGCAATCCTGAATTGTCGGCAAAACTCGCCAGCTTCTTGAAAGGAGCACCGCCGGAGATCGACTACAAAGCCATTGTGCAGAAGCCCGGCCAGGCCACACGCGCCGCATCCGCCACCGTCCTGGCCGAATTCGCGCAGAAGATCGACAATATGATTGTCTCCTCCGCCGACCTTTCGAACAGCGATAAGACCGACGGTTTCCTGAAGAAGACCTCGATCCTGACCAGGAACGATTTCTCCGGCAAGTTCCTTCAGGCCGGAGTCAGCGAACTCACCATGGCCGCTCTCATGAATGGCATTGCCCTACATGGTGGAATCATCCCAGCGTGCGCCACCTTCTTCGTTTTCTCCGATTACCAGAAACCCGCCGTGCGGCTTGCCGCGCTGATGGCTCTGCCGGTCAAGTATGTCTGGAGCCATGATGCCTTCCGCGTCGGTGAGGACGGGCCCACCCATCAGCCAATTGAACAGGAAGCGCAGATTCGCTTACTGGAAAAGATAAATAATCTCGAAGGCAGACGAAGCATGCTGGTCCTGAGGCCCGCGGACAGCGCCGAAACCACCGTCGCCTGGAAACTAGCCATGGAGAATACGCAAGGCCCCACCGCGCTCGTGCTCTCCCGCCAGAACATCGTCGACATCCCCGCGGAATCGAACTTATCGCGCTATGAAGAAGCCTTGAACGCTTCGAAAGGCGCGTACATTGTGCACCATGCCGGGTCACAGCCCGATCTCGTGCTGGTCGCCAACGGCTCGGAAGTTTCCCTGTTGATTGAGACTGCAAAAGCGCTCCAGGCTGAGAATCACCTCTCCGTCCTGGTGGTTTCGGCCATTTCGGAAGGCTTGTTCATGGAACAGCCCGACGAGTATCGCCACGCCGTGATTCCGCCAAACACGCCGGTCTTCGGCGTCACAGCCGGTCTGCCCGTCACGCTGGCCGGACTGGTGGGTGGAAGGGGAAAAGTTTTCGGCATGACGCGCTTCGGTGCGTCCGCGCCATACAAAGTTCTGGACGAAAAATTCGGCTACACCGTCCCGAACATCAAGGCCGAAGTCCTGAAGTATTTAGCCGAATACAAGAACAGCTGAAGATTGCTTCGCAGTCGTTCCGCCGCGGGGCGCCGGCAAGCCCACGTGGAATTCGATTCCTCCCGGCTGCCCGTCTGGGCCTCCAGGGTCGGCGCCAGAGTACCCGCAGTGATTCAGTGAATCGGATTGGTCGGGGCGGGGCGATTTGAACGCCCGACCCCCTGCGCCCAAGGCAGGTGCGCTACCAGGCTGCGCTACGCCCCGACTGCACTCATTCTAACATCAACTCTCAAAGCGCTCTCCGGCTTCAGCCGGCTCGCCCCGCCTGGCCTTTGCCGGGGCGCACAATCAACATCGGCACCTGCAGCTCGTGCCGCACCGGGTTGATGGTGTTGCCAAAGATCAGATCCTTCAATCCGCCGTGGCCATGCGCGCCCATGATCACGAGGTCCGGCTGAATCTCCCGCGCGAAGCGGACAATTTCCTTGCCCGGTGACGGCGAGTGGCTGATCGCCGTTTCCACCTCCACTCCCTGGCCGCGCAGTTGCTGCGCAATCCGTTCCAGGTACTGCTCACCGGCTTCCACTTCGGCCGTCGACGAATCCCGACCGTACACCTGGCTGGTGACACCTTCTTCCACGTGCAAAAGAAAAACCCGTCCGCCGTGAAGACGGGCCATCGCCGCCGCGTGGCTGATCGCCATGCGGTCCAGTTCCGAATGATCGAGCGGCACCAGAATCCGCTGGTACCCCAACTCCGCCGCTTCGGCTCCTCCGGTTTCCGGAAATACCACCGCCGCCGCCCGCGCCGCCAGCCGTCTGCGGCGGCCCACGTAAGGTTCCAGTCCCACCCACAGCAGCAGCACCACCACGCCCGCGGCCGCCGGAAGGCACACCATCCAAATCAAGGTCCGCCAAGGCCCCGCCGTCTCCAGCCAGCCCTGAACCGCCAGCCCCGCCAGCCAGAAATTGAGCCCAATAATAGTGATGGCCGTAATCCACGAAAGCCACTGCACCCAGGCGCGGTTGGCGAACCCGCCCATGCGCGCACGGTCGCTGGTGAAGTGGATCAGCGGAACCACCGCGAACGGCAGCTGCATGCTGATGATCACCTGGCTCAGCAGCAGCAGCGAAAGCGTGGAGCTGCTGCCCATGAAATAAATGGTCAACGCCGCCGGAGTGATGGCCACCGACCGCGTGATCAGCCGCCGGATCCACGGCCTCATGCGGATATTCAGAAAGCCTTCCATCACAATCTGGCCGGCCAGCGTTCCCGTCAGTGTGCTGGATTGCCCGGAACACAGCAGCGCCACCGCGAACATCACGCCCGCCAGGCTGGTGCCCAGCAGCGGCACCAGCAATTCGTGCGCCTGCTGGATCTCCGTCACCACAATGCCGTGTTTGAAAAAGACCGCCGCGGCCAGCACCAAAATCGCGCAATTCACCAACATCGCCCCGTTCAGCGCCACCATCAGGTCGATAAAATTGTAGCGGCAGGCCGTCCGCTTGGCCCCGTCGTTATTTCCGATGTTGCGCGTCTGCACCAGCGCCGAATGCAGGTACAGGTTGTGGGGCATCACCGTGGCCCCCAGAATTCCAATCGCCAGGTACAGGCTGTCGCGGTTCAGTCGCGGCGCCAGGCCGCTGAAGATTTCAGAGACCACCGGCTTGGCCCAGAAGACTTCGATGCAGAATGCCGCGGCAATCACGCTGATCAGCGCCAGAATGAAGGCTTCAATCGTACGGATTCCGAAACTCTGGAACAGCAGCAGCAGCAGCGTGTCGGTCCCGGTAAGCAAAACCCCCGCCAGCAAGGGGATGTGAAACAGCATCTGCAGCGCAATCGCGGCGCCCAGCACTTCCGCCAGGTCGCATGCCGCGATGGCAATTTCACAAAGGCCCCACAACGCCAGGCTGACCGGCCGCGGATAGGTTTCGCGGCACGCCTGCGCCAGATCGCGGCCCGAAACAATGCCCAGCCGCGCGCTGAGTGCCTGCAGCAGCACGGCCATGGCGTTCGACATCACCAGCACCCAGAGCAGACGGTAGCCGAACCGCGCGCCGCCTTCCAGGTCCGTGGCCCAGTTACCCGGGTCCATGTAACCCACGCTCACCAGATATGCGGGCCCGGCGAAGGCGAACATCCTGCGCCAGAAGGAGATCTGCGAAGTTCCCACGCTGGAATGCACGTCGCCAAGCGACCGCGAGTCCGGCCGGATCTGTCCTCTGACTGGCATGGGAAACTTAACTATAGTTCAGCAAGACGCTCCGGGGAAAGTCAATTCGCAGAGGCGTGCCGGGCTTGCCTGGAGCGCTCGGCGCGTCCGCCGCCCGGCTTTCCAGATTCGCGAAGCGGTGTGAACGGCGCTACTTCGAAACGCCGAAGCCGTCCACTTGCACTTCCAGCAGGTGATTGATGCGGATGCCGTAGATGCCGTCGGTCTTCAGCGCGCTTTTCGGTTCGCTGTGCACCACCGTGCCGTTCACCACGAAGTCCACCTTATCGGCGCCCACGCGCACTTCCAGCACGTTGATCGACTTGCCGTCGGCGCCCGGTTTCACCACAACGTCGTTCGGTGTCTTGGGCGACACATTGCTGGTGTTCTCGCCATCGCGCTTCTTGATCAGCCATGTGCCGTTCTGCGCCACCACGAAATAGAGATAGCTTTGCTGTGCGCCTTCGAGCGCGCTGCCGCCGAACACCAGCCCATAGTAATTGACGTGGCCGCTCGGTTTTTCCAGCCGGAAACTGCCCTTCAGAGTGTATCCGCCGGCCGCCGTATTCGCCGGGCTCCAATAGACCGAGGCCGCCGGATTGGTGGCGTGGAATCCCGCGCCGCTGGTGACGAACTTAATGTCGCCGGCCGCATCCGGGTCGGACGCCGAAGTGCTGTGATCCACGCGCATCTTCCAGCCCGCCGGCGTTTGAGCCAGAAGCGGCGCCGCCGCAAGCGCGGCGATTGCGAAAGTAGTTCCAAGCTTCATTAGATTCTCCTTATAGTGAACAGCCATTATATGTCCAGGCAGGAAGAAGAATCGGTGAAGGCGCTTATGGGTGGCGTGGGCGGTTCCGCCCGCGCGCCACGGTTTTCTGAATTCGTCGCGTCCCGGTCTCCAGTAACCGCCCGCTGGCCGCCGAGGCCACGCCTCTGGTTCTAAGCCCTGGTTACGGAAACGATGTCTCGAACCTTCCCGCCGCATTCTCGCGGAACGGCAGATTCAACCCTGGCCGCTCGTAGATTTGAAACCACTCGTCGCGGTACACCAGCTTCCAATCCGTCGCCGGCATCCGCTTCGCCACCGCCGTCACGGTGGGCGTCATCACAACATCCGTGGGGAACTTCCCAAGGATGCCTTGCCAGCCCGGCTGCGCTTCGTAAAAGGCGAAACATTGGTCTACCACTTGCGGCGGGAACGCGGTTTCATAGCGGCTGTCCACCGACACCTTTACGTCCGGATACAACCACCAGGAGATATAAGCGCCGTGTTCGAAATGCGTCATCACGTTGCCGTGAAACTGAATGGCCTTCAGATAGCGAACCGCGCCCACCGGAAAGCGATCATTGGGCACAACCAGTTTGTAGAAGCCCACTTCAATCGCCATCACAGTGAAGAACATGGTGAGGATCAGGCAGACCGCCGTGGCGCCTTCGCGGCGGCCAAAGAGCCCGCGAATCCAGCCGCCCAAAGCAATTCCATTCACATAGGATGGAACGTAAGCCGCCCACGCCACCGCGTAAAAAGGAAGCATCCGTAAGTGGAGAACGGTTCCCCCGGCCATTGCCGCCAGAATTAATGCGCCGCGAGATTCCCGCCAACCGGCCTGGCTTACCGCATAAGCCGCCGCCACCACAGTGGTCCAGAAGAGAGCCTGATGGAACGGCGATGCCACGGAGATGGGATACCACTCGGTGATCTCCGGCCGCGCCATTCGTAACGCGTTCCACAGTTGCCGGTAATACGCCACCCCGTACGGGTTCACCACCAGCGCCGCCGCCGAAGCCGCCGTAATACCGAAGATGTGCAGGGCCGGCCGCCGCCGCACCATCTGCTCCATCCCGTAAATCCCCAGCGTGATCACACCAACCACGCAGCCGCCGTGGAAGTTCACCCACACCACAAACAGCGGCGCCGCTGCAACCAGCCAGCGCCGCTTCCCGCGCGAATCCAGTTCCAGCAGACACAGCAGCACCGCGAAGAACAGAAAGGAATAAGCCTGGGCGCGCAGTGTGGCGCAGCCGATGGCGAACAGCGGAATCGCCAGCGGCGTCAGCGCTGTGAACTCTTCAAAGCCGACGCGCCGCAGCCTGGCGCACCGTAGAACGGCCGCGCCAGTGAGCAGGGCCACCAGGTATTTCAGCGGCACAATCGCCCATCCGCCGAACGTCTGCACCACCAGGTAGAGCAGCGCGCCCGCGCCCCACTCGTGGTCCACTACCGGCCGGATGGTGGGCGTATATGCGTAAACATCGCTGGTGAGCAGATGCCCCGCGGCCAGGCTCTCGCGGATGAGAGCCATCTCATGCCACATGTCCAGGTCGGCCACGGGACCCGCAATGCGCGCAACGAAGAATGCCAGCAGAAAGGACCCGGCCACAACCCGCAGCACACGCAGCTTGGCGCTCTCGCTTAACGCCGCGGAGCTGCCTGCCGCCGCCGGACCGGTTGGCATGTAGAGCAATTATAACGGACCCTCATTAGGTCAGGTGGCGTGGGCGGTTCCGCCCGCGCGCCGCGGTTTTCTGAATTCCCGCGGCCCGCGAAGCAGTCAGCCCATCAATCAACGCGGGGGGCTTAGTTTCCGCCTCCCCGTCCACCTCGTCCGCCGGCCTGCGGCGGCGCCGGCATGTCTTTGCGCGGCAATTTCTCCAGCCGCGTCGCCGCGTTGTACACGAAAGCCGCCTCCACAATCGCCATCTGCTCCATGTCGCCCTGCTGGATGCGTTCGTACGTATCCATATTGGAGTGGTGCGTCCGCGTATCGTAGTCCATCGGATCCTGAATAAACTGGAATCCCGGCAGACCCACGGCGTCAAACGACTGATGGTCCGTGCCGCCCGTGTTGCGGATGGTGATGGTCCCTTCCGTTACGTCTTTCAGCGCGGCAAACCACTGCTCGAAGATAGGCCGCACCATTTCGTTGCCCTGCAGGTAGATTCCGCGGAGACGCCCGGTGCCGTTATCGATATTGAAGTAGCCGGCAAAGGCGTCATGCTCCGCGGTTGGCTTCATGGTGGCGGTGTCCGCGAAGTGTTCCTTCACGTAGGCCCGGGAACCCAGCTCGCCTTCCTCTTCCCCGCTCCATAGACCCATCCGCACCGTGCGGTCCATCTTGAGGTTGAGCGATTTCAAAATGCGCATCACTTCCATCGCCACCGCCGCACCCGCTCCGTTGTCGGTGGCGCCGGTGCCCATGTGCCAGGAATCGAAGTGTCCGCCCACCATCACCAGCTCGTTCGGCTTGGTGGCGCCGGGAATTTCAGCGATCACGTTGAAGGCTTCCGTCTGTGCGGTGTCGAACTCCACCTTCACGTCGAAGGACAGTTTCACCGGAACCTGGTGTTGCAACAGGCGCACGATCCGGTTGTAATTCTCGGCCGTGATGGCCAGTTGCGGCAGGTTCTTGGTCGGGTCTCCCGTGCGTGGTGAACCATTGCTGGCAAACACCACGCCGCTCTCGCCTCGCGCCGACGCGCTGAGGGTCAACAGCACGCCTTCGTCCTGATAGTAAGTGCGCATCCGTGTCGTGAAGTCCTGCTGCTGCTCGGCAGTCAAAGTCGGGCCAGTAGCGCCGCGGCCCCCGGCGCCGCCCCGCCCGGCTGCGCCGTTCGGAAATTGCTCCGGAATCATTTCCAGCAGTTCTTCGTTCGTATAGCGATGAGCCATCGCCGTCGTCGGGAACTGTAGCGCCAGTGGACCCGCCGTCGTCAGTACAATCTTCCCTTTCAACTTTCCGTGCCACGTATCCAGATCGGCCGGCGTTTGCAGTTGCAGCATCACCGCTTCGCCCGTCACCAGCCCGTTCGTCCCGCCGCTCCAGGCTTGCGGGTATCCGATGATCGGCATGAACGTCGGTTCCACCATCGCGCCCGTGTAGCCAGTCATCTGCCAGCTGGGAATGGAAGACGGTCCGGCATTGCCGCGGCCTCCCGCGCCGCCGCGCCCTTCCGTTTTGGTCGACCATTTTTCCAGATGGACATTGCTGAGGCCCCATTCCTTGAGCTGCCCCACCGCCCACTCGCCGGCCGCGCGGTATTGTGGGGAATTTGTCAGACGCGGACCGTACCGGTCACTCAGGTAATACATCGTCTCCATAATCGGCGCACCGCGTCCGGCGCCACCGCGGCCACCGCCGCCGCCGCCAAATCCGCCGCCGCCACCGCCCATCTCCGCGGTCTTGATCTTGTGCATTACATTGAGGTCTACCCGCTCGACCGCCTGCTGCGAAACCAGCAGCAGTGGTACGAACAGGAGGAGCATTCCGATGAAAATGGTTTTCTTGGACATAAGCTTGATTGATAGAGCATATCAAACAAATCACTCCGATTTGGAGCCTTTCAGCAAACTCCCTGCGTCAACCGCCGCTCATCGCGCTAGAATAAAGACATGGCCAGAGGTTGGGAAAGCAAGTCGGTCGAGGCGCAGATCGATATGGCCGAAGCCGGTCGCACACCTGTACGACTAAAAGCGCCGAATCCTAAAATACTCGAAGTAATCCGCAAGAAGGAAACCATCCTTCTCTCCCGCACCAGAGTGGTGCGGGAATTGAGTGCTGCTCAGAATCCGCGGTACAAGGCCGTCCTTACGAAGGCCCTGGCGGATCTGGATGCACAATTGTCCACCTTCGCGGCTGTTTAGCGAACCAACTGGGAAGTCCGTTTCGTTGCTGGTAGCGCGAAAGGAAACTTCACCACCTTACTTTGAAGCATCGAAGAGCCTGCCCGGCGGTAGATCCGTCGGGTAGGCGTTGCCTTTTTTCCTCATGCGGCGCCCTGCCATCCAAATCTAATAAAAGAGGTACTTGCGCCACTGCGCGTCGCTCTTGCCCAGCATGCGCATCAGGTGACGGCTGGTGTGCAGGCTGAAAGGCCGCGGCAGGCGCGCCAGTTTCATACCGGCCTCTTCCGGCGTCCGGCTGCCCTTCTTGTTGTTGCAGGGATGGCAGCACGCCACCAGATTCTCCCACGCCGTCTCGCCAGCGCGCGATCGCGGAATCACGTGATCCAGCGTCAGTTCGCCGGAAGGCATCACCCGGTGGCAATACTGGCAGGTGTAGCGGTCGCGCATCAGAATGTTCTTGCGCGAAAGCGCTCGCGTCTGGTGCGGAATCCGGCGATACTCCAGCAGCCGGATCACCGATGGCAGCCGTGTTAAGGCGCGCGCCGAGTGCACTGAGTTATTCGATTCCTCCTCCGCCGACGCTACGCCCTTCAATACCAGCACCAGGGCCCGCCTCGCCGCGCAGATGTTGATCGGTTCATAGCTGGCATTCAACACCAGCACCGGCCGCTGCAATCGCTCACTCGACATCCTGATTTACCCCCTCGGTGGATAGTGCGGACGCGCCGCGCCATCCTTCCATACGCCGGTCCACTCGTGCCACCGTCAGCAGCGCCACGCGCGACGCGCCAGCGCGCTTCAACACCCGCGCGCAAGCCGCCGCCGTGGAACCAGTGGTCAGCACATCGTCAATCAGCAGGATTCTCTTCCCCGCCAGCGCGGCCGCGCCGCGCGCGCATTCAAAAGCCGTCGCCACGTTCCGCCGCCGCGCCGTATTGCTCAAGCCCGCCTGCGTTTGGGTCGAATGCACGCGCCGCAGCGCCCGCAGCACGGGAATTGCCGCGCGCGCCGCAATCGTTCGCGCCAGCAGTTCACTCTGGTTGAAGCCTCTCTGCCAGCGCCGCCGCCAGTGCAGCGGAACCGCCGCAACGGCGTCGAAGCGCTCCTCGCGCGGCAGCGCACTGGCCAGCAGATCTCCCAGCGGTTTCGCCAGCGTCCGCACCCCGCCGTACTTGTACAGGTGGATCAACTCGCGCAGCGCGCCTTCGTACGAACCGTAGCAATAGACCGCGTCAAAACTGCGAAGGCCGCTGCGGCACAAAGCGCAGCGGCCTTCCGAATCCAGTGGGAACCTGTTCAGGAACGGCGTCCGGCAGCTTACACAGAAGAATTCCGCGCAGATCGGCTGCGGCTCCCTCAGGCATTCGGGGCAAACCGGAATGCGCGTCACCTCGTCAAGAGGCTGCTCGCAGATCCGGCAGTCATCGGGGAAAAAGAGGGAAAAAAGAGCGTGGGAGGCTGTTCGGACGACAGATGGACCGAGGCTTGCGACTGCGGCTGGTCTGCTACTCGAGAAGACTCACCTCCGCTAACTTTCCATTGTATCTGATTTTTGCCATGATGGAACCGCTGCGCTGCGCCGCTGGAATTTTTACTCCCAGCGCAGCGCCATCGCCGGGTCCACGCGCATGGCGCGGCGCGCCGGCAGGTAACTGGCCAGGGCCGCGACGGCGGCAAACAACAGCGCGCAGCCGGCAAATGTCAGAGGATCGGTAACGCTCACGCGATAGACCTGGCTTTCGAGCAGGCGCGTCAATCCCAAGGAGGCCGCCAGGCCAACGGCAGTCCCGCTCATCGCCAGCGCTAGTCCTTGCCGCAGGACCAGCCGCACAATGTCCGCGCGGGCCGCGCCCAACGCCAGCCGGACTCCCATTTCCCGGGTGCGCTCCGCCACCGAATACGCAATCGCGCCATAGATTCCCACCAGTGCCAATACCAGCGCGATCGCCGCCAGCGCGCTCAGCAGCCAAGCCGTGAAGCGCGGCTGCGCGGCGGCTTGCTCCAGCACTTCCTCCATGGCCGCCACGGCCGTCACCGGCTGCGACTCGTCCACGGCCAGAACCTGCCGGCGCAACGCGGCGGCGAATGCGTGCGGATCCCCGGCCGTCCGCACCACCAGGTTCATCGAAGACCAAGGCAACTGCGCAAAGGGCAGATAGATTTCGGGACTCACGTCCGCCGCCACGGCGCCATTCCGGATGTCGCCCAACAGGCCGACCACCTCATAGGGCGTAACGGCGCGGCCCAGCAGGATGTGCTTTCCGATGGGGTTCTCATTCGGCCAGAACCGCCGCGCCACGGTCTGGTTCACGATTAGAACCTTGGGCGCCTGCGCGTCGTCGCGCGGGTTGAATTCGCGGCCGGCCAGCAACGGCACGCGCATGGTCTCCACATATCCCGGCTCAAAGGTCTGAATATTGAACAGCGGCCGTTCCGCCAGCGGCGCCGCCGGCTGCCCCTCCGGCAACGCCGGCGAAAGCCGCGTGGCATTCAGCGGAAGCGCGGAAGAGACCGTGGCCGCACGCACGCCGGGCACCGTGCGAACACGCCTTAGCAACTCCTCATAGAATGCAATCGTCGGCGCGCCTTTGGCATAGCGTGCTGCCGGCAGGTTGATGTTCATGGTGAGCAGGTGGCCTGGGTCGAAGCCCGCGGCCGTGCGGCGCAGTTCCGCAAAACTCCGCACCAGCAGCCCGGCGCCAATCAGCAGCACCGTGGAAAGCGCCACCTGCGCAATCACCAGCAGACCCCGGAACCGGTTGCGGCGCCTGCCCGGCGTGGCGCCGCGCCCTTCCGAGCGCAGTACCGCATTCAAATCTGGCTTCGACACCGCCAGCGCGGGCGCCAGCCCGAACGCCACCCCGGCCAGCACGGAAGCCGCCGCCGTGAATGCCAGCACCGCGGCATCGGCGCGGATTTCCCCTGCCCTCGCCAGCGCCGCCGGGGCGATGGCGGCCAGCCACCGCGTGCCCCACCAGCTCAGGCCGGCGCCCAGCGCACCACCCGCTAACGCCAGCATCAGGCTCTCCGTGCAAAGCTGCCGGACCAGTTCGCCGCGCGTCGCGCCCAGCGCCAGCCGCAGGGCAATCTCCCGCTGCCGCCCCAGCGCGCGCGAAAGCAGCAGGCTGGAGACATTGGCGCAGGCGATCAACAGCACCAGCCCCACTGCTCCAAAGAGAATCAGAATTGAAGTGCGCAGCCCGGAAACCAATTCGTCCCGCAGGTTCGCTACCAGCACCACCAGGTTGGGGTCGGCATCCGGAAATTTGGCATGTTCGCTGCGATATTGCGCGGCCAGCGTATCCATCTCCGCCTGCGCCCGCGGAATCTCCACTCCGTCGCGCAGCCGGCCCAGATATGTCAGAAAGCCTGTGCCGGCTTGCGCCGCCGCCGGCGTAATGATGTTCAGATCGATCACCCGCGTCGCATAAATGTCGACATCCGCGCCCGGCAGTCCAAAGCGAAACTCCGGCGGCGTGACACCGATGATGGTGTAATCCCGGGAATCGAGGGTGACGTGCTGCCCGATGACGCCGGCCGCATCCGCAAACCGCCGCGCCCACAACCCGGAGCTGATCACAATCACCGGCTCGCCATCCGGCTGGTCGTCCGCCGCGCGAAACCAGCGGCCGGCGGCAGGCTTGACGCCCAGGACATCGAAGAAATTCCAGGAAACCCTCGCCGCCGGCACCTGTATCGGATCGCCGCCGCCCGTCAAGTTGAAGCTCTCGCTGGTGAAGGCCGCCAGCGCGCGGAAACTGCGCTGGCTTGCGGTGATTGAAGTGTATCGCGGCCAGGACAGCGGCGAGCGCTCGCCATGATCGGCCTTGCGGCTGCCCGTAATCACCACCAACCTGTCTGGATGCGCAAAGGGCAACGGCCGCAGCAGCAGCGCGTACGCCACGCTGAAGATGGCGGTGTTGGCTCCAATTCCGACGGCCAGGGTGAAAATGGCAACCGCGGAGAAACCCGCGCTCCGCGCCAGGGTTCGCAGCGCGTAACGCACGTCCTGCCGGAAACGGTTCACGCGCTTTTCCGCAAACCGGGCAGCACTGCCCACACTACCGCCAACCCGGCCACCACCGCCACCATCCAGCCCTGCGCCCGCAGACCCGCGTTCGCGCTGCCCAGCAGTTCCATCATGCCGGATCGCAGCGCCATCACACCAAGCACCAGGGCGTACGCCAGGTAGTTCCTGCGTCCGAACCAGAAGCAGAAGGCCGCCGCGCAAATTACCGAGAAGAGCGCCGGCGCGTATTGCAGCGCCAATTCTCCGGACGTGCGGACTTCATTCGAAAGCGAAGCCGCCGCCAGCAGCAGCGCCGCGGCCACCAGCCACCGTTTGCGCAGCATTCCCGCCAGCAGCGCCGCCACCGCAAGCGCCGCGGCGCTAAGGAAGAAGCCTCCCACCGCGCCAGCCAGTGCCTCCACCGCGGGCGCCGGGTCGCCGAACAGATTCGGCGCACCCACCTCCAGCAGAGCCTGGGCATGGAAATAACCGGTGAGTGCGGCACCCGCGCCGCGACTGATGCCCCACAAGCCCGCCGCGGCCGCCAGCGCGACCAGTGCGTCCGCGCCCAGTAGCCGGCGTTCGCCTGCGCGCAGCGCTGCCGTCGATTCCGGATAGAACGACGTTACCAGCGCGCTGGCCGCCACATACAGCGCGTAGCCGAATGCCACCGACATCGCCAGCCCGGCCATCATCATCGCCTGCCACGTCTCAAACGGAATGCTGGTCTGGTATTGGCGGTTCATGCCGACGGAAAGAGAGAGCGCCGCCGATACCCCAATCCCCAGCGTCGGCACCACCGCAAGCAGGAGCGCGCGGCGCCACTTCACCAGCCCGCGGCGCACATTCCGGATCAACAGCCACAGCCCGAATACGCTCGCCCCGGCAATCCCAACAATTTTCAACGCGATCACCAGAATGGAAACCAGATTCTGCCGCTCTCGGCTGCGTTCGAAACTCTCCGGAATCTTCCAATACTCCCGCAAGGAAGCCGCGCGGTCGCCATCCACATCAACGGCGACGCGGTAATGAGCCTCGCTGACGTTGCGCGGGTCGCCCGGCCGCGCTTCCCATTCGAGCGCATGGTCGCGGCGCGCCTTGCGTTGTTGGGAGGTGTTCTCCTTCAAGTCCATGGCGGACACGTCCAGACCTTGCGCGGCGGCGAAAGCGGTGGCAATCTGGCGGGCTGCATCGTCGGAGATGTCGGCCCCGGGGAGGTCTTCCGGAATCTCGTGCAGGTAGCCCATCACCTTCCCACTTTCGGGCTGCACGGTGACTAGAACTTCTTCCTTCTCGATCGACTTGAAGTACCGCGTCGCCCAATGTTGCACCGGGCGATATTGCTCGAACAGTTTCGCCGCCGCGCTCTCCGGCAGCCGCTCCAGAAAATATTTCGCAGCCAGGCTGTCCTCGCCACCCCAATGCGCAGCCGGATATGTCACCTGCCGGTAGGCCGCCGGGTCAAAGCCCTGCGCACGTACAAAGGCGGAGGCAGCTGCCTCCGCCTGCTTCGCGGAAAGTCTAAATTGCGGCGATTCGCCGAAATGTCCCGACGGAATCAGGAACGCCGCCGCTCCCAGAATCAACAGCACCAGTGCCGCCAAGCGCCGCTTTCCCGTGAACCCCCGATAGACCGCTCGCTCCTCCACCGGCGCGGCGTCCACTTCCAGCGGTTCCACGGCCACCGGCTCATCCGCGTTGCAGAGCCCGGTCACCGGCTCGAATCCGCCGCGCATCCAATACGCCACCAGCGCCACCACCACGGGCAGCACGATGATGCCCGCGCTGGCCGCGCCCGAGAGCCGGAAATACAGGCTGTGGGAACGCAGCAGCAGCATGGCGCTGTACATCGCATCCACCGAATAATGCCAGACCAGCGTCGGCAGAATGCCCCAGCGCAGCATGATGATGCCGAGCGCCACACCGCCGATTCCGACTTCCAGGCCGCGGATGAAGAACGGCTGGTTCGGATAACCCGTGTGCCCAAAGCCCCAGATGAAGCCGGCCAGCACCACAGCCGCCGGCAGCCACCGCGTCAGCTTGCGCAGGAACGGAATGGCGAACATGCGGAACACGAACTCCTCGGAGATCGCCGGGAAAAATCCGCCGAACAAGACGAACAGCCAGGGAAACTCCGTGTTCAGCAGGTCGCTGTAAGGCACGTCCGCCGGCGCCCACGCGCCATACTTCGACGCCGTAATGTAAAACACCGTTTGGTAGGCGATGAAAGTGCCCGTCAGCGTGATCCCCAGAATCGCTCCCAGGAAGAAACGCTTGGTGCGCAGCCCCTGCGGGCGAAACAGATTGCCCAGCGAAATCTGCCGCGGATAGGCCTGCCGATAGGCCGTCTCCGCGCCCGCCGCAATCACGAACAGCAAACCGCCCAGCGCCAGAGCCGTCATCAGAGCTTCCATCACCTGCGTGGCGACGAAGCTGCCATATGCGTCCGTAGTGGGAAAGCTGAATTCGTTGAGCGGAAATTCATTCAGCGTGGAGAGAAACGAAAGCGCCATGCCGGTAACGCCGATCAGCGCCGCGCTCCGCCAGCGCACGTCCTGCCGCCGCACCCGCATCACGATGACGGCAATCATGCCCAGCAGCAGCGCCACCATCACGGCCGTGTCGATGGTCTGCGCCATGTTGTTCTTGGAACGCAGGCGGGCGTAGTCGCGCGTCCATTGCTCCGGCACTTTCAAGTACTCGTGATAGCCGCCCACCTCGTTTCCCAGCACCGTCACTTCGCGGCGCAACGTGGCATCGTGCAGATTGAAGTCGCGTTCCTTCCACGTGTACACGCGGTCCGTACGATTGGGCCGCTGGACGCTCGAAGTCTCCACGAAATCCAGCCGCGCCGGATCCGCGCCCGCGCGGGTGCGCAGAAAGTCCTCGGCCAAGGCGCGCGCTTCCGCATCCGTCGCGCCGGGGCGCCCGGCATCTTCCGCCAATTCGTGGTCGAAGCCGGCAAACGCTCCGTCCACCGTAATGTCGGCGCGGAATTCTTCCTTCTGCTGCGGCCGGAACCAGCGGTATGACCAGCGCCACATCTGCAAGCGCGTACTCATCAAGCGGTTGGCCTGTTCCAGGCCTGCTTCGCGTTCCAGGAAGGTCTTGGCGTCGTCATCCACCGTGAAGCTGGAGGCTTCGCGATAGGTGTCGGTGCGATATCCCTGGCCGCCCAGGAAGCGTTCGGCCAGTTGCCGGCCCCCCTCGCGGTTCACTCGAAAATCGATGGATGCTTCGGGAAAGGCGCGATAGAAATTGTGTGCGGAATACCAGGTGGTTCCCGCCAGCAGCGCCACGCAGACGGCGATGAAGCGATAATCGGATGCCCGCAGCCGCTCTTTCATGCGCCTATTCCTTTGCGGCCCAGTGCAGCCCGATGCCGCCCAGAATGTACCGGCGGGCCGCAATCTGGCCATACCCGGCGCGCCGCAGCAAGGACGAAAATTCGTCGATCGAGACAAAGCTTCGCAGCGAATCGGGAATATAGGTATAGACCCGCGGCCGGCCGTGCAGCAGCAGGCCCCAGAAGACCCCTTGCGCGAAAAGGTAGCCAAGATAGAGCTGGCGGAAAATCGCATTTCCGGGCAGGAAAAAGTCCAGGCTCACCAGCAACCCGCCGCGCCGGGTCACCCGCTCGATTTCCCGGACCGCCAGCCCAAGATCCGGAAAATTGCGAAGCCCGTATCCCACAAACACACAATCAAAAGAGCCGTCGGCAAAGGGAAGATGCCCGGCATCGGCGCAAACCGCCCGGTCCACGCCGCGCTCGCCCGCTAATTGCAGCATGCGCTCCGTCAGATCGGTGGCCACCGGCCGCGCCCCGGGATATCGCTCCGAAACCAGCCTGGAGAAATCGCCCGTGCCCGATGCCAGATCCAGCACTACGGGATTCTGCGGCAACTGGGCACCCGCCACACCCATCTTTTTCCAGCGCCCGTCCATCCCATAGGAGAACATGCGCGTAATGAAATCATAGCGGGGAGCGACGGTCGAAAACATGCGCCGCATCAGCCGCAAGTCCTGTTTTTCCTGAGGAAGTTTCACTTGCAGCCGAATTGTACCAAAGCGCTGTGCCCCCAGGTTCCGGCGTGATATGATTACCCGGTATCGAGGGGCCCCGAATGCGTTGTTTACTCCTTACCGTCCTGTTGGTTTTGTCGCCGGTTTTGCTATTGGGCCAGGGCTTCGGAGCGATCAAGAAGAACATCGTACTGGAACGCAAACTGCCCGCCGCAGTCAAACTCCCCGGCAATGCCTTCGACGTGAAAGTCACCGCGGAAAAACCGCAGGACGAATGTCAGAAGCTGGCTGCCGACAAACTACAAGCCCTCATCGAGACCAACCTGGTTCGCTTCAACAGCCAACTGGAGCTCAGTCCCGACAAGCCGGACACACTGATTGCCATCAAGGTGCTGATTTGCCAGGCCCTGGCGACGCCGGTACACGACACCCTGCCCGGCGGGAAGAAGAAGGAGCAACTCTCCGGCGTGAAAATGGACGGGCACCTGCAGATCACCTATCAGGCCAGAACCCGCGGCGGTAGGTTCGTAGACGCCGAGCCCATCGACGTCAAGTACAGTCACGAGTTTAACCAGGTGACCGGCGCAATTTCCGAAACCAAGAAAATTCTCGGCAAGATCCCCCACCCCGGCGCGAAACACAAAGATGAAGAGGCCGCTGACGATCCCCAGACCAAGGAGGACCTGATCGGCATTCTGGTGGACCGCTGCTCGCAACACGTTGCCGCCCGCCTGGTGAACACCAATGAGCGGGTCACCATCTCCCTGGCGCGCGGCACGCTCGACCAGAACAACCGCTATGCCGAAGCCGGCCAGTGGACCAAGTTCGTGGAGGACTTGGAAACCATGCCGCCGCTGGCCCACAGGGATGACGATGCCTACCGCTTATACAACATCGGCGTTGGGGATGAAGCGCTCGGCTACAAGGCGGAAACGCCGGCCGGCGCCAAGCGCTACTTCGAACAGGCCGTCTTGCAATACCGCAAAGCCGGCGAAGCCAATCCCGGCGAGAAGTATTTCATTGAGCCGGTCAACCGCATCGAAATCGCGCTGGAGCATTACCGGCAAATCGCCGCGTCACCCGCCGCACCCGCGGCGCCTAAGAAGGGAAAAAATAATTGAAACTGGGGGCTGCCATCCTGCTGCTGGCCGCGGCCGCCCACGCCCAACAGGCTTGCGCGGTTTCCCGGGATCTGGTGGTCCGCGCGCTGGAACTGGTTTCCGCTTCGCCCAGCCGTGACGACCTGTCGAACGGTTTGCTCCTGCTGAAGCAGGCCGAAGAGGCCTGCGATGAAAATGGCGACGCCTGGTATTACCGCTCGCTGTTTGAGCGCAAACTCGGCACCGGCAATCCGCAGTACTCCGCCGGCAAAGCGCGCGAGCGCAACGCCCCGGCGCTGCGCGACGCCGCCGACCCGTTCACGCTCTCCACTCCCGCCCGCGGCATTGCCGTGGCGGCGCACAATAACCCTTCGCCCGGATCCGTCTCGCACACCACCCGCGACATCCACCAACCGGCCGTAACTCACAAGTGGGCGCTGGTGGTGGGCGTCGCCCAATTCCATAACCCGCGCCTCAATCTGAAATACACGCGCAACGACGCCCAGGCGATCGCCGACCTTCTGCGCGATCCCACTTACGGCCATTTTCGCGCCGATCACGTCCGGATGATTGCCGATTCGGAAGCCACTGCCGTCAATATCCGCGCCGGCCTGAACTGGCTGGTGCGCAGCGCCACCGAAGACGACATGGCCGTCATCTATATCGCTACTCATGGCACCGCGCGCGAACAGGACGCGGCGGGCGCGAGTTACGTGGTGACTTACGACACCGACGTAGAGTCACTCGATGGTCTCTATTCCACTGCCATTCCGATGGTCGAGATTACTACCGTGGTCCGCACCCGCATCAGAGCCCTGAAGGTGGCCGTCATCCTGGACACCTGCCACAGCCAGGGCGCTCTGGCCCAAACCATAACGGTTCCGCAGTCGCTCTCTGCCCAGACACTCGATCACATTAAGGAAGGCACCGGCCGGGTCATTCTGGCAGCCAGCCGGACCGAAGAAAGTTCTTATGAGTCCGCCAAGTACTCGCACGGACTCTTCACTTACTATCTTCTCCAAGCTCTCAAGCAGCAGAAGGATACGCCGCTCGATAAGATCTACCCGTGGGTTACGGCGCAAGTCAGTAAGGAAGCCGAGGCTAACGGCTGGAAGCAACACCCGGTCTTCAGCGCCAGCGATGAAGTAAGTCCGGTGGTGCTGGGAATTGCTCCGCTCGACACCGGGTGGCTGCGCCGGTTTGGGATTGATCCCAGCCGCCCTGCCGGTCCGCGACCGTACTGAGGCCCGGCGCAGAGCACTCAATTACCGGCGCGACCCTTTGGCGTGCGCCACCAGTTTAGGTTCCATCACGGCGGTCGCGGCCATAATCACAGGAGGCGGCGCAATCGATGGATCCACCATCTCCAGCATCTCAGCGACCGGGACATCCTCGGCTTCCGTCATAAACGTCAGGCGCGTGCCGTCGAAGTCCACACGCACCAGGTCGCCGCCGCGCACCTGCCCTGTCGCCATCAGATTCGACAAAGGGTGCACCAGGTTTCGGTCGATGGCGCGCTTCAGGTGGCGTGCCCCATACTTCAGGTCAGTGCCTTCGCTCAGCAGATAACCCCGCGCCGCGTCACTGGCGGAGAAGACAAAGGGCGCGCTGGCCGCCGTGCTGAAGATGCGCTGCTGCACCATGTTGAGTTCCATGCCCAGAACCTTGCGCAACTCCGGCGTGCCCAGCGACTGGAACACCACCACCTTGTCCAGCCGGTTCATGAACTCCGGCGTGAACTTGCGCCGCGCCGCTTCCAGACCGGCCGATGCCATCTTGCCATTCAGTTCGGCGTCCACCGTGCCGGCAGCCTGCCGCCGCGCCGCATCGCCCGCGGCAAACCCCAGGTTGGGACGCAGCAGCGCCTGCATCTCCGCGGCACCCAGGTTGCTGGTCAGAAAAATCACCGCCCGCGAAAAATCCACCCGCCGGTTGTCCCCCAGCGTCAGAGTTGCCTTGTCCAGTATCCCCAGCAGCAGGTTCCACAGCGAATCGCTGGCCTTCTCAATTTCGTCGAACAGTACGAAACTCAGCTTCACCTTGTCCGTCTGGTATTGATCCAGCGCTTCCTGGCTCAGCAGCGGATGCGTCTCGCGGTGCCCCAGATAACCCGGAGGCGAGCCGATCAGCTTGGCGATTTCGTGGCTGTGTTGAAACTCCGTGCAATCGATCTTCACTACTGCCCGTGCGTCGCCCACCAGGCTCTCCGCCACCGCCTCCACCATGCGCGTTTTGCCAGAACCCGTCGGGCCCAGAAACAACAGGTTCCCGATAGGGCGCCCGCAGCCCGTCATTCCCGCCAGGTAAGTCTGGTAGACATCGATAATCTGGCGGATCGCCTCATCCTGGCCCACAACCCGCTTCCGCAAGTCCGATTCCAGCTTCTCAGCCTGGCTTCCGGTTCGTGTCGGATCCAACATCCTTTTGAGGAGTTCCATATTCCCTCCGAGCTTCTCACTTCGTTAGATGTCAGCCAGCCCGTTGGGAGTACGAAGGCACCGTGTAAATTCGTGTAAAAAGCTACGCTTGCTTGCGCGGCTCTGAGGGTCTCATCTCAATTCGGCTTACCATTGTGCGCGCAGGCATACGCAGCACCATCGCCACCACTTCCGCCACGTCTTCCGCCGCGATCATCCAGCTGGCGTCGCCATTGCGTTTACCCGGCTGTCCGGCGAATTCCGTGTCCACGCTCCCCGGCATAATAGAGCTGACTCGTACGTGTTGGTAGCGATGGTCCAACATCATCGCTTCGCTGAAGCCGTTGAGTCCGAACTTCGAAGCGTTGTACCCGGCGCCGCCGCTGAACGCGTTCTTTCCCGCTAGGCTGGAGATATTGACGATGAACCCGGCGCCGCGCCGCGCAAATTGCGCTAGCGCTTCCCGGGAGCAGTAGAACGCCCCATTTAGATTGAGGTCGATGTTGCGGCGCCATTCTTCCGGCGTCATCTCGCCCACTTTGCGGAATACCCCTTCGCCCGCGTTGTTCACCAAAATGTCGAGCCCGCCGAATTCGCGTTCCACCGCCTGGAAGAACCGGCTCACCTGCTCCACTTGCGTGACATCCGTAGCCAGTCCGAACACCTCGCCCAGCGGCTTCATGGCCGCCACCGCATCATCCACCGAATTCTGCCGCCGCCCGCAGATCGCCACCGCGGCGCCTTCCCGCAGCAGCCGCTCGGCAATCGCGCGCCCGATGCCGCGCGTCCCGCCCGTCACAATCGCAACCTTATCTTTGATCGAATCCATGCTCCTAGTGTAGTGCGTGAGCAGGCCGCAGCTATGCCCGGTCGCCACGCAAACTCCCACGCACGCCGCCGCGCCGCAGTAGATCCGCAAGGGCTCCGCGGTACTTCTTGCGATGGCTCTAGTTCTCGGTTGGCGTCTTATCCATGTGATCGATCACCAGCAGCGCCAACGGCAACTTCCGCGCCTCCAGCTTAAGACCGACCTTCACCAAAGAGGAAAACACCGAGTCGCCCGCCGGTTCCGACGCCCCGCCCGGTCCCGGCCGTCCGCCGCCCGCATCCACCATCATGCCCGCGGCCCGAGCGGCATTCATCATTTCGTCGCGCGAAGCATCCATCGAGAGATCGTAACGCCCGGTCAGCCCCGTCTCGTCCACCACCGGCCGGTCGGTGAATCGCGCCAGCCAGTCCACCATGCTCGCGATCGTCATATTCTGCAGATCCACGTGCAGCCCGTTCGGTCCGGCCGACATCGATGACGATCCGTTCGGACCGCTCGTCGTCATCGGATTCACGCCCGCACC
>Ga0182030_10004844_pt1 | contig 28758 bp, 22 predicted proteins | sample 812S3MmetaG_FD_121299 | JGI IMG/M metagenome (GOLD analysis project Ga0182030, IMG submission 121299) | Permafrost microbial communities from Stordalen Mire, Sweden - 812S3M metaG (Illumina Assembly) | ecosystem: Environmental > Terrestrial > Soil > Wetlands > Permafrost | place: Sweden...
ACTTGCACATCCAGGTGATCGCAGAAGGGATCGAGGGCTATCAGCAGGCGGAGATACTGCGCAAGTTGGGCTGTACCGTGGGGCAGGGGTTTCTGTTCGCGCGGCCCATGCCGGCGGAGCAGTGTCTCGCGATGCTGGGCAACAACGCCTCGGGAGTCGTCGAGGAGGAGGACATGCTCGCCGTGTTCGCCTCCGGGCGCGCCTGAGCGCGTGCCGCCGCCGCCGTGCTAGAGTGGCGGCATCATGCTTACATCCGGGTCGCGTGCGTTGACCGCGCGCGGGCTGCTCGACGCGAATCGGCATTACTACGACTCCCTCTGGTCCGGCGCGCGTCTGGTCGAGCCGCACCATTTCAACACCTGGCCGCTGGTGCAGTCGCTCTTGCCGGGATGCGCGTCGAGACTCGAAGTGGCGCCGGGACTGCGGCCGCGGCTGCCGCTCGGCGACACTCAGTTCGTGGACCTGAGCCGATCGGCCGCCGGCAAGTTGCGCGAGCGCGGCGCTTCCGTTGCCGTCGGGCTGGTCACCTCGCTGCCGTTCCCGGACGAGGCGTTCGACATGGTGTGCGCGCTCGACATCGTCGAGCACGTCGATGACGAGGGCGCGGCGCTGCACGAATTGTCGCGCGTCGCGAAGCCCGGAGCGGTCATCCTGCTCTCCGTGCCGCTGCACCCGGAGCGATGGAGCACGTTCGACGACTTCGTCGGACACCGGCGCCGCTACGAGCCCGCGCGTCTCGCCCCGACGCTGGCGAATCACGGTCTCGAGATCGAGCGCAGCGCGCTGTTCGGGATGCAGCCGCGATCCTCCAAGCTCCTCGATCTCGGCATGTGGTGGCTCACGCACCGGCGCGAGCGTGCGCTTTGGTGGTACAACCGCGTGTTGATGCCGCTCGGGCTGCGTTTGCAGAAGAAACTGGATTTTCGGGCCGGGCTGATCGAGACGGCGGACGTCGACGAGATCCTCATGGTCTGCCGCAAACAGCGGCATTGACGAGCCCGCGCCGCGCTGGCATCGCGACGCGCTGCGCCGGCATCGCGACCCCCTTTGCGCCGGCATCGCGCTGCGCCGTCAGCGGATACTGACAAGCAGTCACTCGAATATCCGTCCGGCCGGCCGAGCGAGTTGGCGAAGAATACTCCCAGCCCTTCGATCACCGGTGCCCAAACCCTACCATGTCCTTGCCTCGCCATGCGTCCAAAGGTGCGCTTCGCTTTCTCGGACGTTACGTAAGGCGGCGGTTCTTCAGTCACCTGGTGGTCTTCGTTGCCGTGCTCGCCGCTGTGCTATGCAATGTCGGATCGCAATACGCGGTCAAGCACTTGGTCGATGTGCTCGGCGCGCGCAATCCTTCTTCGACCCTGCTATGGGGTGCGGTGGGGATACTCCTCGGGCTGGTGGCGGGCGACAGCCTGCTATGGCGCATTGCTGGATGGGCGTCGACGCACGCGTTCGTCGCGGTCGGCGGCGACATACGTCTCGATCTTTTCAATCATCTCTCGGGCCAGGGCACGCGCTACTTCGTCGATCGGTTCCCCGGCGCGCTCGCGGGCCGCATCACCGCCGCGGCGAACGCTGCCTGGCTGATCGAGAATTCGCTGACCTGGACGACGATCCCACCGGGCATCGCGGTGGTCGCGAGTATCTTCGTGCTCGGCACGATCAACTGGCATCTGACCGCGGTTCTGCTCGTGGTCGTCGGCGTTCTGGGCGCCCTCATCGCTTGGCGGGCTTCGCGCGGGCGCGAACTGCACCAGAACTTCGCCGGCCACGCCGCGCACGTGAGCGGCGATCTCACCGATACCGTGAGCAACATCGGACTGGTCCGAGCATTCGGGGCGGCGCAGCGCGAGCAACAGCGTCTCAGCACGAAGATTGAGGACGAGATGCAGGCGCAACGCTTGAGCCTGCGCTCGCTCGAGCGGCTGCGCCAGTTCCACGCGCTCAGCGTATTCTTGGTTACCGCGGGAGTGCTGGTATGGTCGATCGAGCTGTGGAGACGCGGTGAGATCTCGACGGGCGACGTCGTACTCACCACGACGCTCGGGTTCACGGTGCTGCATGCTTCGCGCGACTTCGCCATGGCCATGGTGGATATGGTGCAGCAATTCGCGAAGCTGCGTGAGGCGGTGCAGGTGCTCAGCTTGCCGCACGAGATGCAGGATGCGCCGGATGCGCGGCCCCTCAAAGTGCTCACCGGCGCGATCGCATTTCGCGGCGTGAGCTTCCGGTATCCAAACGGCCAGCAGGTCTTGCGGGACTTCACGCTGGCCGTGCCCGGCGGACAGCGGGTCGGGCTGGTCGGTCGCTCCGGCGCCGGTAAATCCACTATCGTCGCGCTGCTGCAGCGATTCTACGACCCGGACTCCGGAGAGGTCGCGATCGACGACCAAGCCATCGGGCGCGTCACACAGGAGAGTCTGCGGAGCTCGATCGCCGTCGTGCAACAAGACATTTCGCTGTTTCACCGCTCGCTCCTCGAGAACCTGCGCTATGGACGGCCGGATGCGAGCGACGAAGAAGTTTATCGGGCAGTGGATGCCGCCCGATGCACCGAGTTCATTGAGCGGCTGCCCGACGGCTATCAGACGCTCGTCGGGGAGCGCGGGATGAAGCTTTCGGGCGGTCAACGCCAGCGTTTGGCGATCGCACGCGCGTTTTTGATGAACGCTCCCATCGTGCTGCTCGATGAGGCGACCTCGGCGCTCGACACGGAGTCCGAGCAGTCCATTCAGGAGGCGCTGGCGCGGCTGTTCCGAGGTCGCACGGTGATCGCCATCGCGCACCGGCTGTCGACACTCGACTCTTTCGACCGCATCGTCGTGCTCGACCGTGGCCGCATCGTCGAGGACGGCCCGCCGCAGCGCTTGCTGCAAACCGAGGGCCTCTACAGCCGAATGTACTATGGCCGGAAGATCAGGATGGAGGCGGAGCATAATCCATGAGGGGGCGCCGACACTGGCTCGCTCTCGTGTCGGCGCTGGGGCTCGCGGGTGTCTCGGCGTGCGCCGCGACGGGCCGGTCGGACTCCGCCGCGCGGGTCGATTCGTCGACGGCGACTGGTACTGCGGCAGCGATGCCCGGCCCCGACTCGCGAGCCGCATCTCCCATCGCGTCGCAACCGACCACGCACGCGGAACCGACAGCGCAGGCCGAAGCTGCCGCGCAGGCCGAACCGGCCGCGGCGCCAGAGGTTGTGCCGGTGCCGCGAAAGCGGCCCGAGGAGCAGGCGCCGCCGGCCGCTGCCGCCAACCAGCTGCCGCCGTGCGTGCCGGCGCATCCGAAGAGACATCGCAAGCGCAAGCCCCACGTCAAGGAACCCCAAGGCCCGGAACCGCCGAGCGCGGCGCAAACCCCCACGGAGAAGACGGTCGATGCGCAAATCGGCCGAATCGGCGCCTCGCTCAACTCGATTCTAGGAAAGAACGTGCAGGACCCTGAGGGAGAGGCCCTGGGCCGCGTCGTCGACGTGCTCGCTGACGCCAACGGCCGCGTGCGAGTGGCCATCATCGATTTCGGAGGCTTCCTCGGCGTGGGGACCCGGCGCATCGCCGTCGATTGGCCTTTGCTGCGGTTCAATGCCCAGTCCTCCGACAAATCTCTCACTCTCAGCGTGACCCGAGAGAAGCTGCAATCCGCGCCGGAGTACAAGGACTCGACCAGTCCGCGAGTGCTCATGCCGCCGCCCGCAGCGTCGCAAGATGCCGCAGATACCGGCGAAACAAAGAAATGAGCCGGCGCCCTCGGGCGGCCGCAAGGAGCCCGCGCTCTCGCAACCCGTCGACGCCGCTGCCGGCCGCGGGCTTGATTGGTTCAACTTGTTCGTCGCCAACATCCAGACCGGATTTGGCCCGTTCATCGCGGTCTACCTGAGCGGCCAAGGCTGGACGCAGACCGCGATCGGGGTGGCGCTCTCGATAGGCACGGTGAGCTCGATGGCGAGTCAGGTGCCCGCCGGCGCCCTGGTCGACGCGTTCGCGAACAAGACGCGTGTCGCCGCATTCAGCGTGCTGGTATTTACAGCGAGCGCACTGATGTTCGCGGTGTATCCGATTCCGCTGTTGGTGTACCTCGCCGAGATCTTCCACGGCATTTCGAGCTGTACGCTGGGGCCTGCGATCGCGGCCATGAGTCTCACGCTCGCGGGGCGCTACGGCATGGCGCTGCGCCTGGGACGTAACGCGCGCTATGCAGCCGTGGGCAACGGCGTCGGCGCCGCACTGATGGGCGCTTGCGGGCAGTACGTCTCGGAGCGCGGCGTTTTCTACCTGACCGCGGCGCTCACCTTACCGGCGCTCGCTGCATTGCTGCCCCTGCGCCGCTTCGCGGCCGCGCGCGGCACCGTCAAGCAGGGCGGCAACGAGAATCGCGCGAGCGTGTGGCATGTGCTCGCGGACCGGCGGCTCTTGATCTTTTGCGGCTGCGCGATGTTGTTTACATTCGCGAATGCGCCCCTGCTCATGCTGATCAGCGGCACGCTCACCGCCAAAGGCAGCAATCCAAGCCTGCTGATTGGCGCGTGCATCGTGTTGCCCCAGATCATCGTCGCGTTGGCTTCGCCCGCGGTCGGCCGCTTTGCCGACCGGCGAGGGCGCCGGCTGGTGCTGATCGCGGGCTTTGCCGTGCTGCCGCTGCGCGCCCTCATTCTCTCCACCACCACCAACCCGGTGCTCCTGATCGCAGCGCAGGCGCTCGACGGGGTCGCAGCCGCCGGCTTCGGCATCATGGTGCCGTTGATCGTGAGCGACGTCGCGGCGCGTTCGGGCCATTTCAATCTTTCGCTCGGCGCAGTCGGATTTGCCATCGGCATCGGCAGCACGGTGAGCACGTCGGCCGCCGGTTGGGTTGCCGATCGCCTCGGGATGAGGTTCGCTTTTTATTTCCTTGCCGCCATCGGCATCGCCGCGGCGCTGCTCGCCACGTTCGCGATGCCGGAGACCCGGCCGGAGCGCGAGGACGAGGCGCGCGGCGCTAGTGTCTCGTCCCGTTAATTCTTGGCCCGTCCAAAACGATACGTTCCCTCGACACCGAAACGCCTGTCGTCGGCCAAATACGCGAAGTTGAATCCGCCCGGGGCACCTACAAATTTGCTGTCGAAATACAGAGCGTCGTAGGTTTTATTGAAAATATTGCTGCCGAAGATATTCGCTTCCCAAGACTCGCGGCGGACCCCCACCTTTGCGTTCACGACGTGGAACGGCGGCCGGGAAATCTGGTTGTCGGCATACCAATAGAGTGTGCCTTTGCAACTCACATCGGTACGAATGAAGCCTTGGACATCGTCCACGAGCGCACGTGTGTACTGGGTGGAAGCATTGACGGTATATCTCGATTGTAAAGGTACATTGTTGCCGACGTATGCTGCGGGACTGAAGCTTGACCCGGTCAGAGAGTTACCGAATTCCTTTATTTTGGCATCCTGAGCGCCGATGCCGAGGCCGAGTTCCAGCCCGGTAATCGGGCGCTCTTGCGTTTCAAGTTCAACGCCTTTGATGATGCTTTTCTCGACCGTGAAAATATCCTCGGCGACGCCGCTCGCCGTAACCTGAACCAAAGAGAGCTGCTGATTCCTGTAGACGGTGTAATACCCTGAGAGCGAGACCGTGGAGCGCTGCTCCAAGAAGTCGAAATTCGAACCCACTTCATAGTTGGTCGTGGTCTCCGCTTCGTAGAGGGGTTGAGTGTCAGGTGTCGGGGAGGCGTTGAAGCCGCCAGGTCGAAAGCCCTTGGAGTATGTGGTGTAGTAGGTCTGCTGCGGTGACGGTTTGTAGCTTACAGACACTTTGGGTTGAAAGTTGTCAAAGGTTCGTTGTTCGTATTCATCGAGATGCCCTGGTGGGCCCGAAATTTGCGAGCGCGGATCATGATCGTAGCGGCCCGCTAACGTGAGTTCCAAATCGCGTACGATGTCGTAGTTGGCCTGAATGAATGCCGCGTAAGCATCGAGGGCCTCGTTCTGTCCCAAATTCGACAACGGTACATACATCGCGTCGGCCGGATTGGTGCTGCCGGCCGCCAACAGCGAGAAGTTCGCCACGGAGGCGGTGGTTTGGAGGTAGTGAACGCGTTGCTCGAACACGCCGGCGGTCCACCGCAATCGTTGTTCATTGGGCGAAGTCAATCGAAGCTCCTCCGAGAAGGCTCCGACGTACTGCGGCTGACCGGTGAGCCGCAAGAACGGGATATGTGATACGTCGAGATCCTGAATGTAGTTCTCGTGCAGTTGGGTTCCAGCCGTCACGGACGTCAAGTCGGCGAAGCCGAGTTTCCACGCCAACCTCACCGATCCATCCGTTGTCCTCCGACTGGAGTGCGTATGGTCATCCTGATTGGGTGCTCCGAGAATCAACTGGCTGTTCAGGGCGGCGGTTGAGACGTTTGGTATGTTCGACTGTGGACTATAGGTGACCGGGACCAGCGGCGCCACGCCTGACAAGGTTGTGCCGTAGTCCGCTGCGAAGTCTGCAGTGAAGACCTCGGAGGCAAGAAACTTAAGGTCGATCCTGACCAGATCGTCGTGCGAGTAATTCTGCAGATCCGTCGGCGCGTAAACATAACTGAAATCGCCGTCGAACTCGTGGCGAAATGCGGCAACGCGAAACAAAAGCTTGTCTCGGATAAGCGGGCCACTAAGGATAGCGGTCATCTCGTTTTCACCGAACGCACCATAACTGGCGGTGACTCGTCCCTCGAAGCTGTTGGTTGGCTGGTGAGTCGTGACGACCACGGCACCGCCGATCGCGTTCTGTCCATAAAGAGCTCCCTGCGGTCCCTTCAAGACCTCGATGCTTTGGATGTCGAAAAGAGGGAGTGTGAAAGTATTTTCATAGGGCAACGTGACACCGTCGACAACCATCACAATCGGCGGTTCGCCTTCATTCGCTTGACTGATGCCTCGTATGCTCATCACGAACAGACCGGGTGAAGATGTGGGGAAAAATTCGAAGTTCGGCGTCAACGCGGCGAAGTCGCCGAATTTCTGGATGCGCGCGGCTTCGATCTCACGGGCGCCGAAGAATGTGATGGCTTCCGGTACATCCTGTAGGTTCTCAGACCGGCGCCGAGCTGTGACCACGACCTCCCCGAGGTCCGATGCGTCAGGGGTCATCGTGGCGCGAGCGTCGGGCGTGGCCGTTTGTGCAAATGCGCTAGGACGATCAGCGATGAACGCCAAGCAGGCAATTGGCAAACACATCAGAGACGCTGAGATCCTCGGTAACCGTCTGCAGATTATGTGAAGCATTTTTTGCGAGGCTAGGTTCAACGCCATTGGGGATCGGCGGGGCCGGCGGCGCTTGGTGCTGGCCCCATGCGGATGGCTCGGCCTCCGATATTCTGGCGTGAGAGGACCCAATTCAGGCGCGTACGGGCAGTTCTTGGCTGCGTTGCCCCGTTCGTCCCGCCCGGACAGTTTAGTGCAAGTCGGCTATAGTTGCCGTGTGGGGATGCGCAGAGCGGGTCGGCCCAAGAAGACAAGAGCGCGCGTACCGAAGCAGGTACCTTTACCGGCTAAACTTACCCGGCCGCGCGCCGATGCGCTATTGCCACGAGAACGGGTGTTTCGGCAACTCGATGCCGCGGGTGGCGCACGGTGGACCTGGGTCACCGCACCCGCCGGCGCAGGTAAAACGTCGCTTGCAACGAGCTGGATCGAGTCGAGGCGGTGTGCGTGTTTCTGGTATCAGCTGGACGCGGGAGATTCGGATCCGGCGACTTTCTTTCATTACTTGAGTCTCTTCGGATCGCACCTTTCCAGTCGAAAGAGGGTGCATCTGCCCCCGCTGACCCCCGAATTTTTGCCAGGGCTCGATATCTACGCGCGGCGCTTCTTCGAGCAGCTCTTCGGAGGGCATGCGGAGCCCTTCGTGGTGGTGCTCGATAACGTGCACGAGGTACCTGCCGACGCAGCGCTCGCCGGCGTGTTGCTGGCCGCGTTGCTCGATTCTCTTCCGGTGAGCGGCACACTGCTGTGCCTCAGCCGCAAAAACATGCCGCCGCCGTTGGTGCGATGGAGCACTCAACCGGGTTATCGGCAGCTGCGATGGGAGGATGTGAGCCTCACGCAGGAAGAAGCCGTCGCCTTGGCCAAGCTGGCGGGGCATGACGAACCCGAGGTCGCCGCACGCTGCAATCGCTGGGTCCGGGGCTGGGTTGCAGGACTCAAGCTCCTGCTGCGCGCGACGCCGGAGGAGCTGCACCGCGTGGTGTCGCTTGGAGATGTCGCGGTGCAGGAGCTCTTTGACTACTACGCCCAGGAAGTATTCGAGCGTGTGCCGCCGGAACTGCGCGACTTTCTGCTCCGCGCCGCGGTGCTCTCGGACATAGATGGTGAGACCGCGGCTGCGCTGACCGAGCGCGAAGATGCTGCGTTGGTGCTTTCGAAACTGCATGAAGAGCGCCTGTTCGTCGAACGGCGACTGTTGCCGGGCGGAACTTCGTATCAGTTTCATCCGCTGTTCCACAACTTTCTGCGCTCGAGACTCTCAGCCTCGCACACACGGGCGGGCATCGCGGCCATGAAAAGCCGCGCGGCGATAGCGCTCGAGAAGCGTGGGCAATTGGAGTCGGCCACGGCGCTCGCACTGGACTGCGATGATCCCGGGATTCTGGTCCGGTTGATCCTGGCGCAGGCACCGCAGATGGTAGCTCGGGGTCGTTTGGCGACGCTCGAGAACTGGTTGCGAGCCGTGCCGGAACCGATCCGCGCCGGCGATGGCTGGCTCCTCTACTGGCTGGGCGCTTCGTGCTCGATACGCGATCTGGAGCTCGGCCGAGCCACCTTGGAGCGCGCCTACAGTCAATTCAAGCTCGCCCAAGATGAGGTTGGCGCTTGGCTGAGTATTGCCACCATCATTCAGAATCACCTCATGGCTTGGGGATCAGCGCCTGGCGAAATAATCTGGCAATGGGTCGATGTGTTCGAGCGCATGCGTGCTCAAAATGGCGGCTCGATTCCAGCGGCCATCGAAACGGAGGTCTTCAGCCTGCTGTGTCACTTTGCCAGCCACTGTCCGGAACATGCGCTCTCGCACCACATGGTCCAACGTGCTCTGGTGCTGACCCAGCACATACCGGACCCCGAGCTGCGCCTGGCGATCGGTGGTGTCGCGGTGGGCTATCTCACGTGGCGAGGAGACGAGGTTGGCGCGTGGGCACTCCTCGAACAACTTGGACCGGGCCAAGGCGGCGACGCACGAACAACGATTGCGAGCCTCACATTCGACGTCTGGCGGGGAGTGCTGTCGTGGACGCGGAGTGAGCACGATCGCTGCTACGCCGTGCTGACCGAGGCCCGAGTACGCTATCGAGAGGCAGGGCTTGGATTCTTCGATTATCTGTTCGCAATTCAGCTGGTATTGGGAGCGTTGAGTGCCGGCGATTGGGCCATGGCTCGAAGGGCCATGCAAGAAAGCCTAGCGTCCCTGCACCCGTTTCAGGTGGCATTATTTCAAGCGGCGCATGCGCTGCAGGCGATGCAGCTCGCGCTGGACGGACAGACGGCAGCGGGCGCGGCCCTCGCGCGAAAGGTCATGGTGGCAGCCAGTTTGACGATGTCACCCTCCACCGTCGCGATGGAGCGCACTTGCCTGGTGTCGGCGCTGCTCGAGGCGGGGGCACTGGATGAGGCGACGGAGTGTGCGGCTCAGGCTCTCGAAGCTGGATCTCGACTACCGAGCGACCGTTGGCTGTTCGACGCGCACATGCTATTTGCCGGAATCGAGCTGGAGCGGGGCGATGAGGAAGCGTTGCTCGATCATCTGCGCAAGGCTCTTGCGCTGGCGGCGGCACGGAACTTCCTCGGAGGTGTGGGCCTGTTCCAGGGGAGACGCGCTGCCAGACTGCTCGCGCTCGCGTTGCGTGAAGGGATCGAACCCGAGTACGTCAGGCGCTTGATCCGCCACCGCAAGTTATCGGCGCCCGCCGACGAAGAAGGCGGCGAACTCTGGCCCGTGAAGCTTCGAGTGCGCGCGCTGGGGCAATTCGCGCTGTCGATCGACGAGAAGCCTTTAACCCGCGCACAACAGGCGACACGCAAGCCCCTGGAAGTTCTCAAGGCGCTGATCGGACTCGGGCCAAGCAGTCTGGCGACTCTCGGCGCCACACTGTGGCCCGAACTCGACGGCGCGGCCGCTCACAACGCCTGTCACGTGGCGATCCATCGGCTCCGGAAGATTCTAGGAGATGAGTCCGCGATCCACATCAATCAGGGGATGGTAGCCTTAAGCGGTGCCGACGCGTGGATCGATGTGGAGGCTTTTCGGCGCCTCGCGAGCCGCATCCGCACGGCATTGACCGCCGAGCCAGCGCCACAGGAACTCGGCCGGCTGATTGCACAATTGCTCACGGCGTACCCCGGGCATTTCTTACCTGAAGAAGAGCACTCCTGGGCAATCGGTGTGCGCGAGCAACTCCGTGCCCGGTTCATGCATTTGGCGATCGACCTGTCGAACGCACTACTGCGCTGCGGAGCGGCGGAGGCGTCGATCTCACTCAACCGGCACTGCATCGCACTCGACCCATTGATGGAGAGCTTTCATCGTGGGCTGATTACCGGGTTGATCAGCCTCGGGCGCAAGGCCGAGGCGCTTGAAGCATTTAGGCATTGCCGCGCCGCGCTAATGGCTGGTCTGCGCGTCGAGCCTTCGGAGGAGACCTACGCCTTGCAGGGGCGAATTCGGCGACTTTGAGTCGGATGCTCTAAACGGAACATAAGTAAGAGAACTGTAAGTGGTTCTGTGGAAGATGGCTGGGGATGATCAACGGCATCGGACGGAGCATGCCGCCAGAAATCTATGTATTGCGGATCTATCGTCGAACGGGCGACCGGTCACGAGAAATTGCCGGACGAGTTGAGACGCCGAGCGGGAAACTGTGCGCAGGTTTTTCTGGCATTGCCGAGCTTTGCGCAATTTTGGAGTCGCCGAACGCCCATTTGCGTCGAGCCGACGACTTGAAATCTGCGGACGAAGCGCCGCTATTCAAAGCGCGTCTTGAAGAGGACCGAGACGAACAAGAAAAGTAGAGCTATCCCTTTCCGATAACTGCCATACCGCATTGTGGGGCACACTCCGACGTCAGAAGTCGATGTGGGGTTGATCTACGCGATACACAGCCGGCTCGACATTGTGTAAGTAAATTGTAAGTGGCGTGGGTGCAGTTTGTTGCACTCGGCGACGTTGAGCCGAAGACGCAGTCCAACGGTAGGCGGTCCGAATTGGAGTAATGGCAGGTGCCGGGGAAGATAACGAGGAGCTGATGTGCCGGTTGATCCAGAGCTCAGATGAGTTCATCCAAAAAAAACGGGAATACCGATGAATAGACTCATCGCTTTTGTCACAGCGGCAGTTGCGTTGCTCGGGACATCTATCTTCGCCGGCGCCATCGGCGGGACTGGGCGGTGAGGACTCGTGTAACACCTGCTTCGAAGCGCGGGAATGACATGCCCAATCTACTCTCTTCCATGAACGCCGTGCTATTCGTCTGCGCTCGCCCTGACAGCGCAATGAAACCATACAAAGATTTTTGCGCGCCCACGGTACTTTTAAATGTAATCGAGCGTGTATCAATGCCGTGATGGGCATGATCGTTAGACCAAGACATTCAAACTAAATTGAGGGAGAAATGGGATGAAAATACCGGCAATTCGCTCCTTGGTCGCGATCGCTTCACTGTGCGTAGCACAGCATGCCATTGCTCAGAGCTATAATTGCGTTACGGGCTTCAATGTTGGTAACCTGCCCGACATCACAACCGGGTGCGATGATACTCAGTTAGGGCTTGAAGCGCTTGGTATCGATAGCACCGGCAGCGCCAATACAGCGGTCGGATCATTTGCCCTCGCGCCAACCACTAGCGGGAACAACAACACCGCCATAGGGGCGTATGCAGTCGGTGGCCAAAACGCTAACTATACTTTCTACCCGAGCACCGGGAGCAACAATACGGCTATCGGAGCCTTTGTGCTGCAATATCTCACGACCGGCAATTTCAACACGGCCACTGGTTCCCAATCGTTAAATACGAACTCGACGGGTAGCGAGAATAGCGCCTTCGGTGCGAGCGCGCTTTTCAGCAACACGACCGGTAACGACAACACTGCCGCTGGTACTGATGCTCTTTATAGCAACACCTCGGGTAACGGCAATACCGCTTCGGGCTATGACGCTCTCTATAGCAACCAGACGGGGAGCGACAATAGCGCCGCTGGTGTTGCCGCGCTTTCAAGCAACACGACTGGCTCCTACAACACCGCTTCTGGTACCGGATCGCTTGCCCTCAACAAGACCGGCAACGACAACGTCGCTTCTGGGAATGGAACGCTAAATTCCAACGTGCGCGGCAGCGGCAACACCGCCGTGGGTTTCAATGCCCTCTTACATGCGACTGGATCATCCAATATCGCATTAGGTTATCAGGCCGGCCAATCATTGGCGGGCGGAGGTAACAACATCGAGATCGGAAGTACCGGCGCCAGCGCAGATTCCGGAACCATTCGAATCGGAACGGTTGGTACCCATACAAATGTCTACTTCGCTGGCATCACCACGACAAACTTTAGCAAGGATACTTCCGCTCTGCCCGTGGTCGTCGACACCGTGACGGGGCAACTTGGCACATCGACGCTGCTTCAGGGACCGACGGGGCCTGCAGGTCCAGAGGGCCCGCGGGGACTGACAGGTCCCGAAGGCCCTCGGGGACTGAGGGGCGAAACAGGCCCTCGAGGTCAGCAGGGACCGGCCGGTGCCACGGGGGCAACAGGGCTTCCGGGGGCGCCCGGTCCGAGCGGACCCGCAGGACCCGCAGGACCCGCAGGGCTGCAAGGCGTGGCGGGACCCATTGGACCGGCGGGCGCGGCGGGCCCGCAAGGTCCGATCGGTCCGGCTGGCGCAACCGGTCCACAAGGATCGGCGGGTACGCCGGGTGCGGCTGGGGCCCAGGGACCCGCGGGGCAGCAAGGACCAGCCGGGCCGAACGGCGTGTTTAACTACCAGGGCGCGTGGGTGGCGACGACGACCTACCCCGCCGAAGCCGTGGTCACCGAAGATGGTTCTTCGTACGTTGCGCTGTTCGGGAACACCGACGTCAATCCGTCCACGGATACGAGCGGTAATTGGACGCTTCTCGCGCTCGCTGGCTCAGCGGGAGCGCAGGGTCCGCAAGGACCCGCGGGGGCGAGTGGTTCAACGGGTGCTGCGGGGCCGGCTGGGCCGGCTGGGCCGCAAGGCTCGATCGGACCCATGGGACCGGCTGGCGCGACCGGAGCTGCAGGTGCGGCAGGCCCGCAGGGTCCGATAGGTCTGACTGGCGCAACGGGTCCGCAAGGAGCAGCGGGAGCGACAGGCGCTGCCGGCCCGGCCGGTCCTCAGGGTCCAGCAGGGATAGCTGCGGGGTCATTCGGTTATTATGTGGGAAAACCGCAGCCTTTGGCCCAGAACGACATTATAGTGGCGACGACCGAGCCGGTTGCGAACTCAGGCTCCTACTACGTCACCGCCAGTGCCTTCGTAGGTGTTGATATCGGCGATGCAGTTACTTGCCATGTCTCGAACGGGGATAGCGGCGACTTTGGCGACGGGGTCAGCGGGGGCTTTGATAACACCAAGAACACATATTTCGCAGTTCAATCTCAGGTTACCGTCGTCGACGATTGGGGCGTCAGCACGGGAGATGTGATAAATCTGTATTGCTCGAGCGCCACCGGCGATGCAAATTCGTATGTAAGCAATGCGGCGATCAGCATCATTTACATTGCGAGTGATAGTTGTCCGCCAGGCAAAGGAATTTGCCCGGGGAAGGGTCAGAGCGACACGGCAAAGGTCGGCAATTTGTCGTTGGGTGCGGAGAGAGGGAGCATCGGCACGTCAAAGAACAATGCGACGATCGTGAAGCGATGAGGATTCTGTCTCCGAGGTTAACACTTTGCGCGCGGAGGGCATCGAGTGCACCCGCCGGCTAATCGGCGGGTGACTGCAAGGTTTTTCGTCGGCGCGCCGGCCACGAGAGGCGGTGGGCAATGATTGCGGAAATGAGGTGAATGACGGGAGCGCGAGGACTCTAATGGTAGTCGCGTCGGTCGCGGCTCTGCTTGCGGCTGGCGCCTGGTTTCACACCCGCTCGGCCCTTAGCGACGCGCGTGTGCAAGTCCTCGCCGGTGAGCTGCAACCTATCTCGACGCTGCTGCACGAGGACCAGACAATCCTCAAGGAATTGCAGGCCGAACCCTTTGCAGAACCGAACTCAGGAATTCTCGAATCATATCTCGCGAAGATCCGCCGGGATGGTGTGCCGAAGCATGTCGACATGAAGCAGAAACTCGATGAGCTAGCAGAGAGCAATACTGCGATCGTCACGTTGATCAAGGCATATGCATCGCACGCTAAGACTTCGGCATTCACCTTGGAGGCCGACAAGTTTCGCAACTACGCCTCGGCTTGGCGCGATCGATGGAACTCAGTGATGGAGCTTTTCATGGCGGGCGGCAATTACGCGATATCAGGTGTGCCTTTCCCTACCGGCTTTCCGGCGGCGGTCGATGCGGAGATCGCGGCTAATAAGTAGGTTTCGCCGAAAGCTGCCGGTCACGGACGACCGCAAAAGGACACTACTGCTAGTACCTCACCACCACTACCACGTCGCCCTCGCGGCGAGTGACGGTCACCGCGGTGTCCTCGCCGTGCCGGTGCAGAAGCACGTCGGCGGAGCCCGAGCGGAGGCGCAGATTACGCAGGTGCACGCGGTCGAGGAAATCGGGAAGCTGCGGCCGGTAGAATTTGATTTCGCCGGTGCGGTCGAGCAGCTCGAGGCCGAGAGAGGCTTGCAGCAGGCACAGCGGCGTCGCGCTCGCCCAAGCCTGCGGAGAGCACGCCACGGGATACTGGGTGGGGGCTCTGCGCTCGAGGCGGGCGAAGCCGCAGTACAGCTCCGGGAGACGCCGAAGGTCCATGTAGGAGGCTGCGTCGAACAGCGCGCCGAACACCTGCGCCGCGGCTTGCTTCTGGCCGTAGCGGGCGAATCCCATCGCGATCAAGCCGTTGTCGTGCGGCCAAACCGAGCCGTTGTGATACGACATCGGATTGTAGCGCGCCTCCGACGAGGCGATCGTGCGGATCCCCCAGCCATTGAATATCGAAGGCAAAAGCAGCGTCCGCGTCACGCGCTGCGCGCGCTCGGCGGAGGCGATGCCCGTGAATAGCACCTGTCCGGCGTTCGAGGAAACGACTCGACAGGGTTGCTTGGCGCCGTCCAAGGCGAGCGCATAGACCGACAACTCGTCGCACCAGAACTTCGCCTCGAAGTTCTGCCGCAGCGCCTCGGCCTGGGCGGCGAGCGCGGCAGCTTGATCCGGGCGTCCGAGAGCCTCGGCCAGTGCGGCGGCGTGGCGCTTGGCGCCGTACACATAGGCCTGAACCTCGCACAGCGCGATCGGGCCCTCTGCGGGGCGGCCGTCGCTATGAAAAATCGCATCGTGCGAGTCCTTCCATCCTTGGTTCGCAAGGCCCTCCCGAGTCTGGCGGTAGTACTCGACGAAACCGTCGCCGTCGCGGTCGCCGTAGCGGTCCATCCACTCGAGCGCCGCTTCGGCGTTTGGCCAGAGCGAGCGCACGGTCGACAGATCGCCCGTGCGCCGAAAGTACTCTCCGAGCAGGAGTACGAACAACGGCGTTGCGTCGATGCTTCCGTAGTATCGTCCGAAGGGCACTTCGCGCAGATTCGCCATTTCTCCGAAGCGCATCTCATGCAATATCTTGCCGGGCTCGGCGTCTCGCTCCGGTTCGACCGCGACCGCCTGCGTCGAGGCGAGGAAGCCGAGCACGCCCTTGGCGATTGCCGGATCGAGCCAGAGCGTCATGAACGCGGTGATGAGAGCGTCGCGGCCGAATGGCGTCGAGAACCAGGGGATGCCGGCGTAGGGGTAGGGCCCCTGCGGCGTGTCGGTGATGAGCATGTACAAGTCCGATACCGAGCGCCGCACCACCTCGTTGAATACCGTGTTGGAGCTGTCGATGCTCGCCGCGCGTTGGCTCGACGCGCGCAGCGCCAGCCGCGCCGCGCGCATCCGCCGGTAGAACAATCGCCCGCTCCAACCCCCGTCCGCGCCGGTGGGGACTCCGCAGCGCACGAAGATACGCCGGGTCGCGCGCGGCTCGAGGGCGAGCTCGTAGCTCGCGCGCGCGCTGGTCAACGTCTTGGGGGCGGGAAAGAACGCGACTTGCGTGGTGCGCTCGATTTTGTCCAAGCCCAGATACATGAGCAGTGCGGCATGATCGCTCTCGAGCTCGCTACGCACCTCGCCGCGGGCCGCCCGGCGTTCGCCGCGCACTTCGAAGAGATCCGCGAAATCGGAGGCGAAGCGATACGTGAGCCGCAAGTGGATGGGCCGATCGCTGAAATTACGCACAGAGAGCCGCTCATAACAGGCGTCGTTCCAGACGAATTTGATCCGGTTGAGATGCACGTTCTCGCGGCGCAAGGCGATCTTGCCTTCCACCAGCAGATCCGGGTTGCTGAGGTCGGCGATGAACGCGGCGTTGTCATCCTGAGTCATCGAGGAGAGCAGCAGGGGGCGCGCTTCTTCCAAGAGCAACTGGAACTGCGACAGGATGCGGGTATCGCGGTGATACAACCCCTCGGGATTGCCCGGCTCGCCACCGATGTCGCCGCGATGATCGACCACTGCGAACGTATCGCCGTGCTTGAGCGTTCGAGTTCGCCGCTGCTGAAGCGTGTCGGTGACTGAAATCGCGAATTGCGGCGCCGGCACTTCGTCGACCGAATGCGAAGCGGGCGGCGGATCCGGGATCGTGGAATCATCGAGTGTCGATGTGCTCACGTGGATTTATCCGAGGAGTTGGACGCGTTTGTAAAATTTTCATTCGTCGAGACGGCGCCTAGCGGAGCCGGCCGCTCACACTGCATAAGAGTTCTCTGACATCGATCAGTTCCAATTTGAAGCCGACAATCGGAACTCGAGCGAATACGATTCCTATCAGTGTCGATCGTCGACACAAAGTGGGGAATCAGATGAAGATTGCACAAGTCGCACCGCTCACCGAGGCCGTGCCTCCCAAACTCTACGGCGGCACCGAGCGGGTGGTCGCCTATCTCACGGATGCTCTGGTGGAGCTCGGACACGAAGTGACGCTGTTCGCTTCCGGCGACAGTTTTACCAAAGCGCAGCTCGAACCGATATGGCCGCGGGCGCTGCGGCTCGATCCGGACGTAAAGGATCACTTCGTGCCGCTGTTCATGCAGCTGGAAACGCTAGCGCGGCGTGCTCAAGAGTTCGACGTAGTGCACTCGCATCTCGATTACTTCGGCTATCCGCTGCTGCAGCGTCTCGTCACGCCGTCGGTCACCACGCTTCACGGCCGTCTGGATCTGCCGGAATTGCCTGCGCTTTATGGAATCTACAGCGACGTGCCGGTGGTCTCCATCTCCGATTCGCAGCGTGTACCCTTGCCGCAGGCCAATTACGTAGCGACAGTCCTGCACGGATTGCCGCAGAATCTTCTGACGAAGGGCAGCGGCGCCGGCGGCTATCTAGCTTTTCTCGGCCGCATCTCGCCGGAAAAGGCGCCGGATGCGGCGATTCGCATCGCGGCGAAGGCGGGCATGAAGCTCAAGATCGCGGCCAAGGTCGACCGCGCCGATGAGCAATACTTCAAGACGACCATCGAGCCGTTGCTCTCGCTCGGAGACGTCGAATTCATCGGCGAGATCCGTGAGGATCAAAAGCATGAATTCCTCGGCAATGCTGCAGCTCTGTTGTTCCCGATCGCGTGGCGCGAGCCGTTCGGGCTGGTGATGATCGAGGCGATGGCCTGCGGCACCCCGGTGATCGCCTGCGAGAACGGGTCCGTGCCCGAAGTCCTCGAAGAGGGGGTGACGGGCTTCATCGTGCACAGCGAGGAGCAGGCGGTCGAGGCGATTAAGGGGATCGGAGCCTTGAATCGCGACCAGATCCGCAGCGAGTTCGAGCGGCGCTTCACGGCGCACCACATGGCTCAGAATTACCTCAAGCTTTATGCGCGGCTCGCCCGGGCAAAGCGCGGATCGACGGTGCCGGAGCGGTCGGCCAACGGGGACGAATTCTTGCCGCAATCGCTGGTAACATGCCGCAATGCTGGAACCGCTATCCAACGAGACAGCGCGCCGGTCGCCGCGACTGCGGATAAGCGGCTGGGCATTCTGCAATAGCTACGCCGCGCTGCCGGCGAGATTCTTTGCCCGGCTCGATCCGGTTCCGGTAGCCCGACCCCGGCTGATCAAGTTCAATACCGGGTTGGCGACGGAACTCGGTCTCGAAGGAGCGTTGCTCGACGATGCGTCATTGGCGGCTGTCTTCTCGGGTAACGTGGTACCCGAGGGCGCAGATCCGATCGCGCTCGCGTATGCAGGTCATCAGTTCGGCCATTTTGTGCCGCAGCTCGGCGACGGGCGCGCGATTTTGCTGGGGGAGCTTGTGGACCGATCGGGGACCCGCCGCGACGTCCAGTTCAAGGGGTCGGGGCGCACGCCCTATTCCCGCGGCGGCGATGGGCGTGCGGCGTTGGGTCCGGTGCTACGCGAGTATCTGGTGAGCGAAGCCATGCATGCGCTCGGCATCCCGGCCACGCGATCGCTCGCGGCAGTCGCGACCGGCGAGGTCGTCTTCCGGGAGCGAGATCTGCCCGGCGCGATCGTCACGCGCGTGGCTGCGAGCCACGTCAGAGTCGGGACGTTCGAATACTTCGCTGCCCGCCGGGACCGGGAGGCGGTTCAAATCCTTGCCGACTACGTAATCGATCGGCACTATCCGCACCTCAAGGGCGCCGAACGGCCGTACTTGGAATTGTTGCGCACCGTGTGCGGGCGCCAGGCTGCGCTGGTCGCGAGCTGGATGCATGTGGGATTCATCCATGGCGTCATGAATACGGATAATACCGCCGTCTCCGGCGAGACCATCGACTTCGGCCCGTGCGCCTTCATGGATGCGTACGATCCCGCCACCGTCTTCAGCTCGATAGACGCCATGGGCCGATATGCCTACGCGAACCAGCCGCTCGCGGCGCAATGGAATCTGGCGCGGTTCGCCGAGACGCTGCTCGCGCTGATCGATGCCGACGTGAATCGTGCGGCCGAGGCGGCCGGCGCGGAGATCGATGCTTTCTCCGAGCGTTTCGCGCTGCAGTGGCTGATCGGCATGCGGCACAAGTTCGGTTTGCTCACGCCGCTCGACGGTGATCTCGAGTTGGTGCGGGCGTGGCTCGATGCCATGCATCGAAACGGTTGCGACTACACGCTCACCTTCCGCCGGCTCTGCGACCTTGCGGATTCCGATGCCGACGCGCGCGCCGCGGATGCGGAGCTCCGCAGCTCCTTCTCGCAACCCGGCGAATACGAGACCTGGGCGGCCGACTGGCGCTCACGACTGGCGCGCGAGCCGGATTCCGGCAAGCAGCGGGCGCGCTCGATGCGGCGGGTAAATCCCGCGTTCATTCCCCGCAACCACCGCGTCGAGCAAATCATCGCGGCGGCGATCGAGCGGGCCGACTTCGCACCCTTCGAGGAACTGCTCAAGGTGCTGTCTCGTCCCTACGATGCGCAACCGGGCTTCGAGGCGTACGCCGCTCCGCCTCGGGCCGCCGAGCGGGTCTTGCGCACCTTCTGCGGTACCTGACGAGCTCGATGTCCCCCGAGGCGGAGATTCAGGCGGTACCGCTATGGCATGCCAACGGCGCAATGCCGGCACTTGCCGCGGGCCCATTGCCCACGCAGGTGGATGTGCTCATCGTCGGAGCCGGATATACGGGTCTCTCCGCTGCTCGCGAAACGACCGCAGCCGGCCTCGCCACCCTGGTTCTCGATGCCGGGCGGCTGGGTGCCGGGTGCTCCGGCCGGAACGGCGGACAGGTTGCCTACAGCTTCAAGCCGTCATTTGCCGCACTCAGCGCGCAACACGGCGAGGAGCGCGCCTTCGCGATCTGTCGCGAGGCGCACGAGGCGATCGCGTACCTTCGCTCGCTCGCAACGCAGGCGGGCGCCGATTGCGATTGGCGCGAGTGCGGCTGCTTTTACGGCGCGCACACACCCGGTCACTTCGAGCTCATGGTGCACGATGCGCGCAACCAACCGCGCGGCCTCGAGCAGCGGATCACGGTGGTGCCCCGCGCGGAGCAGCGGCGCGAGATCGCGAGCGATTTCTACCATGGGGGCTGCGTCTATCCGGACGATGCCTCGGTCGACCCCGCGAAGCTCCTGCTTTTTTTATGGCGCCGCGCGGCGGAGCGCGGCGCAGACATCAGGGATTGCTGCCGCGTCGACTCGATTCGCAGGACTGGCGCGGGATTCGAGGTGTCGACCTCCGGCGGAATGGTGAAGGCCGGCAATGTGCTTGTCGCGACCAACGGCTACTCCGGCGCTCTTTCTCCCTGGCACCGTCGCCGCGTTATTCCAATCGGCAGCTATCAGATCTCGACCGAGCCGCTCGGAAAGGAAACACTACGAGCGCTCATCCCGCACGGGCGCAATGTGGTCGATTCGCGGCGCGTGGTCGTCTATTTCAGACCGTCGACCGACGGTGAGCGAATCGTGTTCGGCGGACGCGCGGCGCTTGCCGAGAAGGATCCGCTCGCCTGCGTTCCGCGCCTTCGGTCGATGATGGGGCGCATATTTCCGCAATTGCGCGCCGTGCGGATCGATCATGCCTGGGTAGGTTGGGTCGCCTATACCTTCGACAGGATGCCGCACCTCGGCGTGCAAGAGGGAGTCCATTACTGCATGGGGTACTGCGGACAAGGCGTTCCGCTCGCTCCGTATTTCGGCATGAAGATCGGCCAACAGATCGCGGGGCTTAAGGAAGGGCGTACCGCACTCGATGGCTTGGCGTTTCCGGCGCGGCCCTATTATTTCGGCACGCCCTGGTTTTTGGCGCCGTCCGTCTTTGTTTACCGGGCCCTGGATGCGTTAGGGCTTTGAGCAGGTATGGCTCATTCGCGGAGCTCGCCTCCGGCGAGGTTCCGGGCCGGGATTACCGGGTCCGGACGAGCGGGCCTGCGGGCTCGGACGTGCTCATCGTCGCGCCTCATGGGGGACTGATCGAGGCCGGCACCTCCGAGATCGCCGAGCTCATCGCGGGGAACGATTTCGGCCTGTTCAGCTTCGAGGGATTGAAGCCCTACGGAACCAACCGCGAGCTGCACATCACCAGCCATCGGTTCGATCATCCCGTGTGCCTCGCCATGGCAGCGCGCGCGAACGTCGTATTGAGCGTGCATGGATGCCTGGGCCACACTCGCATCCACATCGGAGGGCTCGACACGCCGCTCGCCGATGCACTCGCGGAGTCGCTGCGGACGGCGGGATTTCCGATCGAACCGGCGAGCGAGCGGTATCCGGGGCGGCATCCGTTCAACATCTGCAATCGCGGCGCACGCGGCCAGGGCGCGCAGCTCGAGATCACCCATGATTTACGCGCCTCGAAGCCGTCGCACGCGGCCATAGCGTACGCGGTGCGCAGCGCGATAGCGCAGTTCCAGGGACAGCCGTCGGCCGAGCGTTGAGTCTACTTAGGCGCGTCCAAAGGCTTGATGTCGCCGAGCGGCGCTACTGTTGGTAGCGGCGCTTGAGCTCGTAGCGGCGCGCCTTGTCCGAGTAAAGCCGCCGCCCGAGCCGAAGAGCCTTGCGCTGCAGATGCCGCCGGCGTTCCGCGAGATGGGCGAGAAGCTCTTGCACGGTGTCGTCGCGGCCGGGGGCATGCGCTCCTTTCGCGTGCCGAAGTACCTCGTCGGTCAAGAGCGCCAAATCATGGTCATCGCCCAGTTGGCCGGCGAGCTTGTTGGCGCGCTTGCAGCTCTTCGCGAAGCGCTTGGGTCCGAACCCAAGCACGATCTCGATCTCGCTCGCGAAGTATTTGGTTTGTTTGCGCCACTCATGCAGGCATTCATCGGTTCGCGTGGTATATGCGCGAGCGAACGCCTTGCGCGCTGATTTGTAGGCGGACTTCAAAGCCACGCTCGCTTGGCCCCGGGCAAGCCGCCGGGCCGGAAGCGCGGCCGCGCGGCGCGCGCTGGCGCGCAAACCGGCCGCCGCACGCAGCAAATCGCCGTTCCGCAGGCGGCTCTTCGCCGCACGGCGTCGTTCCCCGAGCAGCACGTAGAAGCCGCGCGCGAAGGCGGCGGGGTTGGGGGCGCCTTGGTGCGGGTCATGATGGCGCAGGGTCTCGAAAAGCACCTTGGCGTCGCGGACCGGCGTCAACGGCCGGGCCGTATCCCGCAATAGAGAATTTTCACGGCGATAGAGCGCATCGCCGAGGCAGTCGCGCAATAGCCGCAGGGTGGCCCGCGCGCGTTTCAGCTCCTTGCGGATCTCGTGTATCGAGAGATCGGTCCGTTTGGGATCCCCGAGTCCGGCGGCGGCTTTCTCGAGTTGCCCGACCAGCACCTGACGGGCGTTGCGCATCGGCGCGTTATCGCTCTGGAGCCCGCCGGCCTTGGTGTCACGCGCGTTCATTTGAATTGAGCTTCGATCAGGCCGATGTGAGGAGAATGCCGGCACACTATACTTCAGCGGTATCGGCAGAAGTGCAGGCCGCGGCATCCGCCGTGACCTGAAATTTGCAATTTTTGCCGTCGACGCGGGCGCGGCGCCGCCGTCCGCGTCCGCGCACTCCTACAAGCATCTTCGCCAATACGCCATGGCTATCCATCGACGGTCCGCTGCATTATTAGGGTCAGCGCGGGTATGCCGCCACCGCGGTCCCGGGCTGGCTTATGACGCCGCAGTTCAATACAACATTCGAGATGATTGCTCATTTCCATGAGCTTGCCGAGCACGACAAGGCGGAACTGGCGGGCGAACTCCATGATGACTTGGGTGGATTCCTGATCGGCGCCGTTATGGATCTATCCATGTTGGCGCCGCGCATCGCTACCCTCGGAAAGGATGCGCAGGAGAAAATGGGCCGCATTCGTCAGTCACTAGGCTCCGCAATCGAGTTGACGCGGCGCATTACCGAACAGCTGCGCCCTACGCTTCTGGATAATGTCGGCCTCTTCGCGGCCGTACGCTGGCAGCTCAAAAACGCCTGCGCAAGGAACAACGTGGCTTGTACGGACACTCTGCCGGTCAGCGAGCCACAGCTGACCGCCCGCGCCTCGATAGCGTTGTTCCGAAGTACCCAGGAGGCGCTGTTTGTCGGGATCGAACGGCCCGAGGTCACTCGACTCGACTTATGCGGTTCAATGGATGACACGGCACTGTCCCTGCGGATAACCGGGGATGGCAGAGGCTTGTCCGACAATGCGTCCGAAATCACCAATCTCGTGCTCGAATCGATCCGGCACAGAATCCGAGCTCTCGGCGGAGCGGTAACTTTGCGAAATCGATCGCAAGGCGGCATCGTGTTGGCGCTGACCGCTCCGCTGGCGAACGTGGTCGCGCATTAGGTCGCGGCGCTATCGGCGGCGGAGCGCGTTCGGCGCCGGGCGTCCCGAACCGCCGAGGGGGAAAGCTGCCGAGCTTTACAGGAGCTTTTCAGCGCGAATCGGTAGATCGCGGATGCGTTTGCCGGTAGCGTTGTAGACGGCATTGGCGACGGCCGCATTCATCCCCACGATGCCGATCTCGCCGATCCCTTTGATTCCCAGCGGATTCACGCGCTCGTCGTATTCCGGGACGATGAGTATCTCGATGTCCGGTACATCGGCGTTGACCGGCACCAGGTAGTCCGCCAGATTATCATTCACATAGCGCGCGCTGACGGGGTCTATCTCGGTCGCCTCATGCAGTGCCGAGGACAAGCCCCAGATCGCGCCGCCCATGAACTGGCTATGAGCCGCTGAGGCATTCACGATGGTCCCCGCCGCGAACGCAGAGACCACGCGTTGCACGCGCACTTCGCGCGTGCGATTGTGCACGCGAAGCTCGACGAAATGGGCGCCGAATGCAAACGCAGCGACGTCCTTGCGGCTCGAGCCCCCGAGCATGGCCGTTTTGCCCTTCATCAAGTCCGCCGCGGCCGTCGGAGGCAATCCTTCGGGCACGTTCTCCGCGTACACTTCCAGACGCTGTCCGGTGCGCCCCACAGCTTTTGACAAGGGCTCGCGCGCCCCTGTGTCAGCGGTAAGGCCGCCGTCGATCAAACGCAGCGTCTTGGGATCCAAGCCGCGCAGCACACCGTCGTGGCTCGACACCGCGGCCTCTGCGAGCCGAGCGCGGATTTGCTCACATGCTTTTGCAACCACCAGACTCGCCGAGGCCGCGTTGTTCGAGCCGCCGGCGATCATGATGGGAGGAAGATCGCTGTCGCCCATACGTACGGTGACCTGCTCGGGCTGCAAGCCGAGCGCGCGCGCCGCGACGATGGCCACCGTGGTGTAGGCGCCGGTACCAATCTCGTGCCCGGCAATGGCGACTTCGGCATGTCCGTCAGCCATCAGCGTTACCCGCACCGCGGCAGGCCCCACATTGCTCGGGTAGCACGCCGTTGCACAACCATAGCCGATCAGCCACTCGCCATCCCGAGTCGAGCCCGGAACCGGGTCGCGTTTGCTCCAACCGAACCGCGCCGCCGCCTCGTCGTAGCATTTCATGAGCGAGCGCGACGAGAATGGAATGTCCGCGACCGGATCGGTGGCGGTGTCGTTTATTCGGCGCAGTTCTATCGGGTCGAGCTCGAGCTCGTGTGCCAACTCATCCATCGCGCTTTCCAGCGCGAACATATAGGGTGTTTCCGGCGGGGCGCGCATGTAGCCGGGCGTGTTGCGATCCGCATGCGCCACATGGACCGCGGTCTCTATGTTCGGGCACGCATACATGCGCGCGGTCGATTCAACGCCGGCGACGTTATAAGGGGAGGGACGTGAGGTCACCTCCCAGCCCTCGTGGGATAGCGAAACAAGTTTGCCGTCGCGGCTCGCGCCCAAGCGGATCCGGTGGCGCGTCTCGGCTCGATAGGTCGCAATAGTGAAGCCCTGATCGCGCGTCGCCGCAAACTTGACCGCGCGCCCGACGCGCCGCGCCACGCGGGCGATCCATTGCGAGCGGGGACTCGGTCCCTTCGAGCCGAATGCGCCGCCGACGAAACGCGAGACGGTGCGTACGTTGTTCGGATCGATGTCGAGTTGCTGCGCCAGCGCAGATTTCAACCCCCACATGTATTGGGAGGGTTCGTAGACGGTGAGCTTGGCGCCCTCCCAAACACAGGTGCAGGTAAATAGTTCGATGGGATTGTGGTGCTGGGTCGGAGTCGAGTAACGTGCCTCAAACTTGACCGCCGCACCAGTGTAGGCGCTCTCCGCATCGCCTTTCTTCGGATCCGGACCGCGCTGTGGCTTGTGTTCTTCGAGCGTGGTGCCGGGCGAGTCGAAAGTCGCACTCGGGGTCTCCGGCGAGTATGAAACGCGTACCTTGTTGGCCGATTCCCGCGCAGCCTCATAGGTCCGCCACGACAATCGCGATGATTTGGCCGTCGTGCCAAATCCGATCACTTTCGAGCGTCGTGGTAGTCGGACCACCGTCGGGCCCGATCGGCGGCTTGTCGCCGCCGCCGATATTCTCGTGCGTGAAGATCTCGAGCACGCCGTGCACCGCTCTCGCCTCTGCGAGGTCGAACGATTGGATGCGGCCGCGCGCAATCGCGCTGGTGACCAGATACGCATAGGCGGGCCTCGGCACAGGCTCGTCCGATGGATAGCGGGAGGTTCCCGTGACTTTGGCAGCGCCGTCGATACGCCGGGTTGCCGGGCCCAATTGATCGCTCAAGGGATCTCGCATAGTTACTTAGGCCTCGGCGCCGTCCGGAGTCAAAGTCTTCGCCTGCAACAACGCCCGGACGAGCGTTCGGCGCGCCAGCTCGGGTTTGAACCCGTTCCCGCCGTGCGTCTTGGCGCCCTGCAATGCGGCGCGCGCGGCCGCGTCCGCATTCTCTTCGGTCAAAGGCCTACCGGTCAGCAGCGCCTCGGCCTCTTGCGAGCGCCAAGGCCGATACGCCATCCCACCGAGCCCGATGCGCACCTGACGGACGTGGTCGCCCTCGAGATCCAAGGCCACGGCGACCGAGGAGAGAGCGAACTCGTAAGAGGCCCGATCGCGGATCTTGAGATACAGCGATCGTTGCGTCCAAGGTCCGGCCGGGATATGGAAACCCGTGATGATCTCACCGCTACGCAGCGTCGTCTCGATGTGCGGTTGGCCACCTACCGGGGTGTGCAACGTGGAGAACGCAATGCGGCGCGCACCGTCCGGACCGCTCAGCTCCACTGTTGCCTCCAATGCAACCAGTGCGACACCGAAGTCGCTCGGGGATTGGCTGATGCAGCTCTCATCGACCCCGAGGATGGCATGATTGCGGTTCACCGCATTGATGGCCGTGCAGCCCGATCCGGGACGCCGCTTGTTGCACGCCTGCCAGCTGACATCCCGGTAATAGGGACAGCGGGTCTTCTGCAGCACGTTGCCGCCGATGGTCGCCATATTGCGAAGTTGGGCGCTAGCGGCAAGCTGCAAACTCTGCGCGATGACCGGATACCCCGCACGCACAGCCGGGTGCCGCTCAACCGCCGCCATTTTTGCGAAGGCTCCGAGCTTCAGCCCCTCCGGACCCGATTCGATGCGGTCGTAGCCCTCCTTGACAGGCCCGAGGTCGACGAGATACGCGGGCCTCAGCACATCGAGCTTCATCAAGTCGATCAGCGAAGTACCGCCCGCGAGAAATTGAACCACCGCATCGATCTGTCCCTGGCCCGTGAGGGCCCCTAAACGCGTCGCTTGCCCGATATCCGCAGCGCGCTCGTAGGCGAAGGGACGCATCAAACCTTTTCCATCTGGCCGCGGGCTTGCTTGATGGCGGCCACGATTTTCGGATAGGCCGCGCAACGGCACAGATTACCGCTCATGTACTCGCGGATGTCGGAATCGGAGTCGGCGTGACCCTCGTGCACGCACGCAATCGCGGACATGATTTGTCCGGGCGTGCAATAGCCGCATTGAAATCCGTCCTGGTCGATGAAGGCTTGCTGCATGGGATGTAGGGTGCCATCGGGCCGTGCGAGGCCCTCGATGGTGTCGATCCGTTTGCCTTGTGCCGCGACTGCAAGGGTAAGACAGGACAGTACGCGCTCGCCGTCGATATGCACGGTGCAAGCGCCGCACTGCCCCTGGTCGCAGCCTTTTTTGCTGCCTGTGAGGTGCAGAAGCTCGCGCAGCGCGTCGAGCACGGTGGTCCGCCCATCGAGCATCAAACTGTGCGACTTGCCGTTGACCACCAAGCGCACAGAGGAGTTGCCGCCGGACGTCGACGCGACGGCGTTAACCGGTGGTTCGGACGCTTTGGCTCGATCGAGCGCGACACCGGCAAACGCGGCGCCGCCCACGATCACGGCTCGACGGGTCAGAGTCGGCATCAGTTGCCCTCAGGTAATTTTAGAGAACCGCTCTTCATCTTGCTATTAAACATCGAGCGCCGGCGCGAATAGAGGTGCGCCTTGCGCGCCCCGGCGTAGGGCTAGTCTGGCAAACACCCGCCGGGCTCCCGGTGTCGGTCTTGTCCTTCCGCCGGTCTCGGCGCGCGCCGACTGTGCGCGTCGCTCCTTCGCGGTCTGATGGCACGCCGAGAGTTATCGCCATAAGCTTCAGAGGTCAAACATGAGCAAGATCTTTTGGATCACCATTGCCCTGGGTCTCCCGTCGGCGCTGGTAGCCGCCGATGCCAATCCCGATGCCGCGTTTTACAAGAAAGCCGCCGAAGGCGGTATAGCGGAGGTGGAGCTCGGCCAGCTCGCGCAGGACAAGGCATCCTCCCCAAACGTCAAGGCCTTTGGCGCCATGATGGTGGCCGACCATAGCGCGGCGAACGACAAGCTCAAGAGCGTGGCTGCCGGTAAGGGCATTGAGCTCCCGACGAGCCCCAGCGTCGGGCAGATGGCGACTAAAACCAAACTCGAAGTGCTGAGCGGCAGCACTTTCGACAAGTCCTATATCAAAGGCATGGTCAAGGATCACGAAGAAGACATCAAAGAGTTTCAACAAGAAGCCGCCTCGGGGCAGGATCCCGACGCCAGGGCCTTCGCCAAGGCCACCCTGCCGACGCTACGAGCCCATTTGAAAAAGATTCAGTCCATCGCAGCCAGCGAGGGTGTAAGCGCCGACTGAGCAGCACGCTGGAGGTACTTTATGCTGGAGAAACTGCCTGCGGGCATCGGAGAGGCGCTGCACGCTCAACGTGCCGGGCTCGAGCAGACTGTCTATTACCGTCTGAGCCCGGGCTCGGAAATGGCGAACCTGATGGTGCGCAGCTCAGCCTTCGATTCCACGCAATCGATTCCTGTGAGATACACCGCAGATGGCAGCGGCGTCTCACCGCCCCTCGAATGGCAAGGCGTCCCCGCCGCAGCCTCGTCGGTGGTGGTAATTGTCGAGGATGCGGACTCGCCGACCCCTCATCCCTTGGTACATGCGATCGTGGTGAATCTGGATCCGCGCGAGTCATCATTGATCGAAGGGGCCCTCAATAGTCCCGATCATGCGGGTGTCGGTCTCGATACCGGACGAAATTCCTACTTGTCGCACGCATGGTTGCCGCCGGATCCGCCGCCCGGCCACGGTGCGCATCGCTATCTCTTTCAGGTATTCGCGCTACAGGGGCCGGCACTGTCGGATGCGCCGGGCCGGCAGGAAGTCGTTCGCGCGATCGAGACCTCGGGCGTCGCGGGTGGCTATTTCATCGGAACCTATGAGCGGGCCCAGAGGATCAGAGCCTCCGAACCTGAAGAGACTGGG
>Ga0182030_10004845_pt1 | contig 28758 bp, 21 predicted proteins | sample 812S3MmetaG_FD_121299 | JGI IMG/M metagenome (GOLD analysis project Ga0182030, IMG submission 121299) | Permafrost microbial communities from Stordalen Mire, Sweden - 812S3M metaG (Illumina Assembly) | ecosystem: Environmental > Terrestrial > Soil > Wetlands > Permafrost | place: Sweden...
CGGGCGTTGCGCTCGGTTGCGACCGGCGAGGCGGCGGTGAGTCGCGCGCTGACCAACCACCTGGTCGAGCTGCTGCGGACCACGGCCGAGAACGGCAGCGGCATGCGCCCCGTCAAGAGCCCGCTGACGACGCGGGAATGGGAGGTGCTCGACCTGATCTGCGCCGGCAACTCGACACGCGAGATCTCGGGCAAGCTCTTCCTCTCCGAGGACACCGTCTACAGCCACACCAAGAGCATCCTGCGCAAGCTGGGCGTGCACTCGCGGGTCGAGGCCGTCGCCGTCGCGGGATTGCTGCGCCAGCCGAAACTGGGCTAGACGCCGGCGGCGGCGCCGACGCGCCGCGGTGGTGCGAGCGGGGAAAGGACGTGCCCGAAGCCGCGCTCGCGCGCTCACGTCGGCCGGTGGCTCAGCGTCGCGGGTGCAGGGCGTCGACCAGCTCCGGCGGCACGGCGCGCAGCGCGGCCACCGACGTCGCCAGCACGGCCGTGCCGATCACCGCCGAAAGCAGCGAAGAGACCGGCGCCGCGAGCGCCACGGCGAAGGCGATCGCGAGCGCCAGCACGATGCGGGCAGTGCGACCGAGCTCCGGGCGCATCTCGGGGTGCGAGACGAACAGCGTGATCGCGTAGGTGCAGGCCAGCGTGACCTCCAGCGACACCGTGACGATCGCGCCGCCACGCGCGCCGTGGCCGGGGATCACGAGCACGCACAGCAGGATCGAGAGCGCCAGGATCGTCGCGTTGATGGCGATCAGCCGGCGGTACATCTGCTGCGAGAGCATCGCGAAGGTGAACAGCGCGACCAGGAACGTCGCGCCGATGCCCGCGCCGAGGATCCGCATCACCTCCCCTGCGCCAGGGTATTTCGGCCCACCGAGCACCTGCGCCGCAAACGGTCCGCCGCTCACCAGGAGCAGTGAGATCCAGCCGCCGAGCAGCAGGTTGCCCTCGATCAGGCGGTTCAGCGCGTAACGCAGGCGCGGCGTGTCGTCGCGGGCCGCACGCACGAGGATCGGCCAGGCCGAGGTGACAAGCAGCCACGGCAGATTGCTGAGCACGTCGAGGCTTCGAAACGCGAGACCGAAAACGCCGACGGTCGTGTGCCCGGCGGCGGTGTCCGGCGTCAGCAGCGACATCGCCACCAGCACGACGCGAAAGTAAACGGTGCCCAGCGCCGTCGCCGCCGCGAACATGAAGGTGCTGCGCAGCAGCACGCGCCAGCGTTCCGGCGCGAAGCTCGGGCGCAACGGGATGTCGCCGCGCACCAGGGCGGCGGTCAACGCGAGCGACACGGCGTAGGCCACAAGCGGCGCGGCGAAGAACGGCAGCAGCGGTGCGCCGAGCACCACCAGCACGACCAGCGTGATCGCCGTGGTCGCCGGGCCGACCAGGTCGAGCACCGCGACCCAGGCGAGCCGCAGCTCGGTGACCAGGGGGATCGCGACCGTGGCCTGGATGTTCATCAGCACCAGGCCAACCGCGGCGATCGCGGTCCCCTCGACCTCGACGCGGGGATAGCCGGCGATCAGCGCGAAGCCGACCGCGGCGAGCGCGCCGGCCAGGCTGAGAGCAACGCGAAGGCCGAGCAGGCTGCTCATGAACGCCCGGCGCGGCCCGCCCGTGAGGTTTGAGTACTCGCGGATTCCGACCGTTCCGACGCCACCCTCGGTGATCACGGCTGCAATCAGCATCAGGCCGGCGACCGTGGCGAGGCGTCCATAGGCCGCCGCGCCGAGGTGGCGCGTGACGAGCGGAATCGCCGCGATGCTGCAAACCACCGCGCTGCCAAAGGCCACGACCCGCAGCGCGCCGCCGCGCAGGAACCGTGCTCCGGCGTCGGCCGAGTCCAGGACGTCCGGGGTTGCCGCCACGGTGCGAGTGTTTCAGAGCCGTCGGTGATCAGGCGCGCGGAGGGCTCGCCGGCGCGCCGCCGCCGTTTCCCCCGCGTCGTCTGCGCCGCTCTGGTGCGCGGCGCTCTCCTGCGCGGCGCTGCAGCCGCGCGCGGCTGGTGACGAGCGCATCGGCGCCATCCGGCACGAGGTCAGCGTGCACTGGCTCGCCGCGTCCGTCGTGTCGCGGGGTTGGTTCGCGCCAGCCCCCGAAAGTCGGGTAGCGAGCCGCCGCAATACACTCCGGCGCGCATGCGTGTCGGCATCGTCGGTCTCGGATACGTCGGCCTGCCGCTCGCGGTGGCATTCGCCGCAGCGGACGTCGAGGTCGTCGGCGTCGACGTCGATCAGCGCCGCGTGGACGCGATCAACGCGGGCGATTCCTACATCGAGGACGTGCCCGACAGCGCGCTGCAGGCGGCTCTCGGGCATCTGCAGGCCACCACCGGCTACGAGCCGCTCGCGGAGGCCGATGCGGTCCTGATCTGCGTGCCGACGCCGCTGACGCCCAACCGCGAACCGGAGCTCGGGCCGCTGCTGAGCTCCGCGCAGAAGCTTGGCGGTGTGCTGCGCGCCGGCCAGCTCGTGGTGCTCGAGTCGACCACCTATCCCGGTACGACACGCGAGCGCGTCGCGCCGCTGCTCGAACGCACGGGGCTGCGCGCCGGCGTCGACTTTCATCTCGCGTTCTCGCCCGAGCGCGTCGATCCGGGCCGCACAGACTTCACCCTGGTCAATACGCCGAAGGTGATCGGCGGTCTCACCGAGGCCTGCGGCGACGCCGCGGAGGCGCTGTATCGCATCGTCTGCGACGAGATCATCCGGGTGGCAACGCCCGAGGCGGCCGAGCTGACGAAGCTCCTGGAGAACATATTCCGGGCCGTGAACATCGCGCTGGTCAACGAACTGGCGCTGCTGACCGACCGGATGGGGATCGACATCTGGGAGGTCATCGACGCGGCGTCGACCAAGCCCTACGGCTTCATGCGCTTCGAGCCCGGTCCCGGGATGGGCGGCCACTGCCTGCCGGTGGACCCGTTCTACCTCTCGTGGCGCGCGCGCGAGTTCGACATGGCTACGGAGTTCATCGAGCTCGCCGGCAAGGTCAACCAGCAGATGCCCTACCACTGCGTCGCCAAGCTGCAGCGGACGCTGAACGACCGCGGGCTCGCGGTGCGCGGCGCGCGGATCGCGCTGCTCGGCGTGAGCTACAAGCCCGGCGTCGGCGACGTGCGCGAGTCGCCGGCCCTGAAGATCATCGAGCTGCTGCTCAAGCTCGGGGCACACGTCGTCTACCACGACCCCTACGTGCCGAGCCTGGAGCGGTTCGAGTTGCGATCGACGCCGCTTGAGCAGGCGCTCGAGGGGGCGGATCTCGTGCTGATCGTGACCGCGCATCCGGGGATCGACTACGACGCGCTGGCGGTGGACGGGACGTGCGTGTTTGACCTGCGCGGCGTGACGCACCCGGCCGTCGATTCCCAGGTCGTGCGTCTGTGAGCCTGCGCGCGGACCCGCGCGCGCCCGGCCTGCACGTCGGCGAGGGCGTGTCGATCGCGGACGACGTCGTGCTCGGAGCCCACGTCACGATCCACGACGGCACCGTGATCGGCGCCGGCTGCGTGATCGAGGACGGTGTCGTGCTCGGCAAGCGCCCGCGGCTCGCGCGGCACTCGAGCGCGCCGCGGGGCGAGCTTCCCGGTCTCGTCCTCGGCGAGCGCGTCACGGTATGCGCCGGCGCGATCGTATTTGCCGGTGCGCAGATCGCTGCCGACGTGATCCTCGGTGACCAGTCCTTCGTGCGCGAGCGCGCGCGCGTGGGCGCCGCGAGCGTGATCGGCCGCGGCAGCGTGCTGGACCCCGGTGTGACGGTCGGGGAGCGTGTTCGCGTGCAGACCGACGTGTACCTCACGCAGGGAAGCGTGGTCGAGGACGACGTCTTTGTCGGGCCGGGCGCATGCACGACCAACGACGACACGATGAGCCGCCACGACTCCAGCTACGAGCTGCGCGGGGCGACGCTGCGGCGCGCCTGCCGGATCGGCGGCGCGGCCGTGCTCGTGCCGGGCGTCGAGGTCGGCGAGGAGGCGTTCGTCGGCGCCGGTGCCGTGGTCACGCGCAACGTGGCGCCGCGGACGCTCGTGGTCGGCTCGCCGGCGCGCGAGCTGCGCCCGGTCGGCGACGAGGAGCTGCTCGAGAACTGGCGCTGAGCGCGCCGGCTGAACCCGTCGCGGACGCGGCGCCGACGGCAGCCCGACCGCCAGCGCGCGCCGCGCGAAGGGGGAAACGGCGGGCAGCACCGGGATGGCGTTGACGACGCCGAGGACGCGAAACGCGAGACTGAAGGTGGCGGTCCGCGCCGGCGTGCTGAGCGTGATCCGGATCCGAGTTCGCGTGGCGGCGGGCACTAGACTGTCGCGCGTGAGGTTGCAGGCGATCGCCAGCCGTCGCGCAAGGCGCCAGTGAACGGCTCGCGGGTCAGCGTGGGGCTGGTCGGCCTCGGCTACTGGGGGCCGAACCTCGCGCGCAACTTCGCCGCACTGCCAGAGTGCGAGCTCGCCTGGTGCTGCGACGCCGACGCCGAGCGCCGCGAGCGGTTCGCCGGGCAGTTTCCCTCGGCGCGCTTCACCGACGACCTCGACGAGCTGCTCGGCGATCCCGCGCTTGACGCGGTCGTGCTCGCGACCCCGGTGCCGACCCACGCCTCGCTGGCGGTGGCGGTGCTCGAGGCCGGGAAGCACTGCTTCGTCGAGAAGCCGCTCGCGCAGTCGGTCGCCGACGCCGAGCTGGCGGTCGCGGCCGCGGCGGCCGCCGGACGCGCGCTGATGGTCGGGCATCTCCTGGAGTACCACCCGGGCGTGCTGATGCTCAAGGAGATCGTGGACTCCGGCGAGCTCGGCGAGCTGCGCTACATCTACGGCAACCGTCTCAACCTCGGACAGCTGCGCGCCGACGAGAACGCGCTCTGGAGCCTCGGCGCTCACGACGTCTCGGTCGTCCTCGCGCTCGCCGGCGAGGAGCCCTATGAGCTTTCGGCCCGCGGCGAGTCCTACATGCGGGAGGGCATCGAGGATGTCGTGTTCGGGTTCATGCGCTTCCCCTCAGGTCTGGCGGCGCATCTGCACCTGAGCTGGCTTGACCCGCACAAGGAGCGCCGCTTCACCGTGGTCGGCGCCAAGCGCATGGCCACCTTCGACGACATGGAGGTCGAGCGCAAGGTCACGATCTACGACAAGGGCTTCGACGAGAAGAGCAACAGCTACATCGCGCGCGCAGGCGAGATCCGCTCGCCGCTGGTCCCAAAGACCGAGCCGCTGGCGCTCGAGTGCCGCCACTTCATCGAGTGCGTGCGTGACGGCGTCAGGCCGCGATCTGACGGTGAGAGCGGCCTGCGGGTCGTACGCGTGCTCGAGGGCCTGCAGGCGGAGCTCGACAGCTCGCGTCGCGCTGCGGCCGTGGCGCCCTGAGCGCACGGACGGCGCGCGTCCCGCGGCGAAAGCCGCGCCATGAAATGTGCCGTATCCGTCTGTGCCCGGCGGCGATGCTCAGCCGGCCGAGACGGCCGCCGGCGCGCGATCGCCTGCGGTCGCCGCCCGAACCGCCTGCGTGACCTCCACGGCTGCCGTCGCGTCGAGCACGGCGCTCATCGGGATCGCGAGATGGGTTCGCGCCGCCTCCTCGGTGGCTGGCAGCTCGGCGCTCGTGCGGTAGGGGCTCATCGCCGCCTGGCGGTGGACAGGCGTGCGGTAGTAGATCTTGTTGCCGATGCCCGCGGCCGACAGTGCCGCCGCCAGCTCGTCGGCATGGGGGTCGCGGACGACATACAGATGCCAGGCCGGGTCGGCCCCGGCGGTCGCCACCGGCAGCGCCACGAGCTCGCCGAGGCCGGCCGCCGCGTAGTGCTCGCCGGCGGCGCGGCGCCCGTCCGCCCATGCGTCGAGGTGGGGGAGCTCGACGCGCAGGATCGCGGCCTGCAGCTCGTCCAAGCGCGAGTTGTAGCCGATGTGCTCGTAGGTGACCTTGTCGCGGGAGCCGTGGAAGCGCAGCATGCGGACGCGGTCGGCGAGCTCCGGGTCGTTGGTCGTGATCGCGCCCCCGTCCCCGAAGCAGCCGAGGTTCTTGGACGGGAAGAAGCTGAAGGTCGCCGCCGTGCCGAGCGAGCCGGGTCGGCCTGCGTCGGTGCGTGAGCCGGCGGACTGCGCGGCGTCCTCGAGCACGGGAACGCCGAGCGCCTCGATCTCGGCGACCGGCGCAACGTTGCCGAACAGGTGCACGACGATGACCGCCTTGGTTCGCGGCGTCAGCGCCGCGCGCACGGTATCCGCGGTGACGCAGAAGGTCTCGAGGTCGATGTCGCAGAACACCGGCGTCGCACCGGTGGGGGGGATCGCTTCGGCGCTGGCGTAGAAGGTGAACGAGGGGACGATCACCTCGTCGCCGGGCCCGACCCCCATCGCCCGCAGCGCGATCGTGATGGCCTCGGTGCCATTGGCGACGCCGACCGCGTGGCCCGCCCCGAGGTATGCGGCGAACTCCTGCTCGAAGGCGGCGACGTTGGGCCCGAGGATGAAACGCGAGTCATCGACGACCGCCGTGATCGCCTCGAGGATCTCGGCGCGCAGCGGCTCGAGAGGCGTTCGCGTGTCGAACAGGCCGACCGGCACTCCACCAGCATATCGGCGGTGTGGCTCTGGCGATGGGCGCGAACGCGTCACCACACAGGCGTACTCCCAAAACGAGTCTTGGGAGTGGCAGGTGTGGCTGCGTGGGCGCGCGAACGCGAGTGGTACGCGCGGCGCTACGTGGCTCTGATCGTGGGTGCTGGGGCGAAATTTTCATCGTTCAGAAGGGGCTACGATGCCTCGCGTGCATCTTCTCGATCGTGAGTCGATCGTTCGTCGATCGGATGGCATCGATCTGCTGCGCGCGCTGTTTGCGCTTTGGGTCATTGCTGTGCACCTCGGCGGCTGGGGCCCGCTGACGAGTACGGGAGCGCCCCAGCTATTGCGGTCGTTCCTCGCAGACGAGATCCGGGTCTTTCAGCAGCATGGCGAGACCAATCCAGCCGTGATCGCGTTCATCGTCCTGAGCGGCTATTGCATTCACCGCAACGGTGCTCGTCGTGAGGGGTGGAGCACGCGCACCTACGCGATCAAGCGTGCGTTCAGGATCTGGCCGGTCTACATAGCTGCGTGCATCGTGGGGGCGGTGTTGTTCGTGATCGCCACGCATGAGAACGCGACGATCGCGCCGCTGATCAGCGGCACCGGATCGATCACTCCCGGTTGCATGGCGGTTAAGCTCAGCGGCATCGCAGCGGTCGCCCCAGGGCTGAACGTTTGCGGGTACGAGGGGAACGCCCCGCTTGTGACCGTGGCGGTGGAGATATGGCTCTACGCCGTCTATGCGCTCGGCGCGGTGCTGTTACTGCGCGGCGGGCGCCAGTGGACATTGTGGCTGATCATCGGTCTGGTCGCGGGCGTCGTGTTCCTGCTCTGGGGCCGCCAGCCGGCTGACTGGGGATGGTGGAACAACGGCAGCCTGCCGGGCTTTTTGCCGTATTGGTGGATCGGCGCGGCACTCGTCGGTGGCGCTTGGCGGCGCCGCAGCTTGATCGTCGTGGGGGGGGGTGCCGGCGTATTCGCGGTAACGACCATCGCTTCCTACCAGTCGACGACGCTCGCCGAGTTCCACGCCCTCTCGTTCGCGATCCTCATCGGCTACTGCATCCGGCTGGTCGACGAGCGCGTTCGAACGCTGCCGCGACCGCTGACGATGCTCGGCCGCTCCGGCTACAGCCTCTATGCATTCCACGCGCCGATCCTGATCGTGCTCGTGAGCGCCGGCGCGCCCTGGTGGGTGTGCGTGATCGCCGCGGTTGCCGCCGGCAACGTCGCGTTCTGGATTTACGAGCGGCCACTGACGCTGCGCGGCCGTCAGCTCGCGCGCAGGGTCGCGGCACGATCGGCCACCCCACCGCCGGAGGCAGCGCCAGCCCGGGCGTGAAGTCGCTGCCGGCAGCGGCGTCGAAGCCGTTCCTTGTCGCCGCTTGCGCGACAACGGCTGAGAGAATGCGCCGTCGCGCAGGCTGTCTGAGCTACGCGCGTGGATCGAACTCGGCCGTAAAGAGCGCAAGCCCGACTAAGCCCCGCGCAGGACCCACTAGGGTCTTCTTCGCGTGCCCCGACGGCTCCTCCTGGTCAGCTACTACTACCCGCCGGATCCCTCTGTGGGGAGCCACCGCTGGGCCGCGATGGCCCCGCATCTGCGCGAATTGGGTTACGACGTCAAGGTCGTCACAACCGGGCTGTTCGGAGTCCTGCCGGACGATCGGCCGAACGTCACCCGGACGGCCGATCTGCGGACCTCCGGGCTGCTCAGACGCGCGCTTCGGCGCCCGCCCGTGGAGCATCAGGCAGCGGTGTCGGACCCGGTACCGACGCTACTCAGTTCCGGGCTGGTACCCGACGGCGGGGTCGCGAGCTGGCTCCCCTTCGCGCTCGCGGCGACGCGGCGAATGCTGCGTGCCGAGCGCTTCGACTGCGTCGTGACCAACAACGCGCCGGACTCCACGCACCTGCTGGGGGTCCTGCTCGGCCGGCGGCGGCCCGCCTGGATCGCGGACTTCGAGGACCCCTGGCGCTTCGAGCCGCTGCGCGGGCCGTGGCCCTTCCGGGTGCAGGACAGACTCGACGCGGCTCTCGAGGCACGGGTCGTGCGCTCCGCGGATGTGATCGTCGGCGTGTCGGCGACGATGGTGGCGGACTTCGCGGCCCGCTTCGGCGTCGACTCGAGGCACATCACGCTGGCGTGGGATCCGGCTCTGGACGCCTGCGTCGAGGCGGCGACGGCGCCCGCTCTGGATCCCGACCGGTTCAGCATCGTGCATACCGGGGCGCTCACCGTCCCCTACCGGCGCGACCCGACTGCCCTGTTCGCCGCGCTGCGGCAACTGCTCGCGGATGATCCACAGCTCGCGAGCCGCCTGCAGCTGGTGGTTGCCGGCGTGTTGTCCGACGAGGAGCGGCGAACCCTCGCGCAGCCAGGTCTCGAAGCGCTCGTGACCGATGTCGGATCGCTCCCTCGCTACGCCGCCGTCGCCCTGCAGCGGCGGGCGGACGCGTTGCTGCTGATCGTGACCGGTGGCCATCGCTTCCAGACGACCGGCAAGCTGGCCGAGTACCTGTCCTCGGGTCGTCCGATCATCGCAATCGCGGACGAGAACGACGCCGGGCGGATCGTTGAGGAGACGGGCACCGGCATCGTGCTGGCTCCGACCGATATCGACGGCATCGTCGCGACGCTGCGCGAGGCGCTGACGGTGGGGCTCGGGCGCCACTACCATCCGCGCGGCCTCGACCGCTACAGGTTCCCTGCTCCGGCGGTTGCGTTCGCACAGGCGGTTGAGGCGGCGATCGAGCACCGCTCGAGGCGCAACGGCGGCTGATCGGGGATTCGGGTCCCCGGCCGGGCCCCCCCACATTGATCCGACACCGGTGCCCGTACAATGTCGTGTGGGCCGGCAGACGGGCAACGCTGGCGCCTGCCCCGCGTTGTCACGAGTGCACACGGCGACGGCGCCCGACCGCCTTAGCGCACCGAGCCGGAGTTCTGCCATGCGAGCCACAGCGAGGTCAAACCAGCCGATGAGAACGCGTCCCAGCGAGAGGGACCAGTAGCGATGTGCGGGATCTGCGGCGCAATCAACCTGCGCGGCAACCCGATCGAGGACCTCGAGCGTCGGCTTGAGGTGATGAGCTCGCTGATCGCACACCGCGGCCCCGATGACGCCGGGATCTGGACGCACGAGCGTGGCCACGTCGGCCTTGCGCACCGTCGCCTGAGCATCATCGATCTGAGCACGGGCCACCAGCCGATGACCGACGACCGGGGGCGCTGGATCACCTACAACGGGGAGATCTACAACTACCCCGAGCTGCGTACCGAGCTGGGGGTCGACCGTTTCCGGACCACCTCCGACACGGAGGTCGCGCTGCGCGCGCACGACCGCTGGGGGACGCAGGGACTCGAGCGGCTGCGCGGCATGTTCGCCTACGCGCTCTGGGATGAGCCTGCGCAGGAGCTGATCTGTGTGCGCGACCGGTTCGGGATCAAGCCGTTCTATTACGCGACCGTCGGCGACGTCGTGTACTTCGCCTCCGAGGCGAAGGCGCTGCTTCCCTTCCTGCCGTCGATCGAGACCGACCACGACGCGCTCAAGGACTATCTCGCGTTCCAGCTGTGCCTCGCCGGAAAGACGCTGTTCAAGGGCGTCGAGGAGTTGCTCCCCGGCCATTTCCTGAAGCTCGGCCGCGGCGCGGTCAAGCCGGTGCGCTATTGGGAGGTCTACTTCGAGCTCGACTTCGATCACACCGACCGCTATTTCGAGGAGCAGATCGGCGCGCTGTTGCACGAGTCGGTCGAGCTGCACCTGCGCAGTGACGTCCCGGTGTCGGCCTATCTCAGCGGCGGCCTGGACTCGAGCACGGTCGCGTCGCTGGCCGGCGCGCAGTCGCAAGCCCCGATGCAAGCCTTCACCGGCAAGTTCTCGGAGGACGCGCGCTACGACGAAAGCCGCTACGCGCGCGCCGTCGCCGAGTCCCGCGGGCTCGAGCTCCACGAGGTCGACATCGGCGTCTCAGACTTCGTCGCCCACCTCGGGGACGTCGTCTACCACCTCGACTTCCCCGTCGCCGGACCCGGCTCGTTCCCGCAGTACATGGTCTCCCAGGAGGCCAGCCGCCACTGCAAGGTGATCCTCGGCGGCCAGGGGGGCGACGAGATCTTCGGCGGCTACACGCGCTACCTCGTCGCCTATTTCGAGCAGTGCGTCCGTGCCGCGATCGAGGGAACGATGCGCGAGGGCAATTTCGTGGTCACCTACGAGTCGATCATCCCCAACCTCGTCGCGCTTCGCAACTACAAGCCGATGCTCCAGGAGTTCTGGCGTGAGGGGCTGTTCGGAGACCTCGACGCCCGCTACTTCCGCCTGATCAACCGCACAGCGCAACTCGAGGACGAGGTCGACCTCGGCGCGCTCGGCGACTATTCCCCGTTCGAGACCTTCCGGGAGATCTTCAACGGAGCAAACGTCGGCCACCAGGCCTACTTCGACAAGATGACCCACTTCGACTTCAAGACGTTGCTGCCTGCGCTCCTGCAGGTTGAGGACCGCGTGAGCATGGCCCACGGCCTCGAGTCTCGGGTCCCTCTGCTCGATCACCGCCTCGTCGAGCTTGCCGCGACGATCCCGGCGGACATCAAGTTCAAGGACGGGACGATGAAGCACATCTTCAAGCAAGCCGTGCGGACGCTGGTGCCGGAAGCGATCTCGGAGCGCAAGGACAAGATGGGTTTCCCGGTCCCGCTGACCGAATGGCTACGCGGCGACGCGCGCGAGTTTGCGGTGGACACGCTCTCGACGGCCGCGGCGCTCAGCCGCGATATCTTCGACAACCGCAGCGTGCTCGCCGGGCTGGGGGATGAGGCGCAGTTCGGGCGCAAGGGGTGGGGCCTTCTATGCCTCGAGCTGTGGCAGCAGTCGTTCCACGACCAAGAGTCGCGCTTCAAGAGCCTGTTGACCACGAAAGGAAACGCGGATGAAGGTACTGATCACGGGCGGGAGCGGGTTTATCGGCTCCCATCTCGCCGATCGGCTGCTGGCTGACGGGCACGCCGTTGCAGTCATCGACAACTACGCCACGGGGCGGCGCGACAACCTGAGCGCCACCGACGGCCTGACGATCGTTGAGGATACGATCGCCGACGCGAGTGCCGTGTCGGCCGCTTTTGCGAGCTTCGCGCCTGACGCCGTCGTGCATGCCGCGGCCGCTTACAAGGACCCGGATGACTGGGCCGAGGACGTGCGGACCAACAGCCTCGGGACGGTCAATGTCGTGAAGGCCGCCCAGGAAACCGGCGTCGAGCGGCTGATCTACTTTCAGACCGCGCTCTGTTACGGCACGCGGCCGCTTGAGCAGCCGATTACGCTCGAGCATCCGATTCGTCCCGACTCGAGCTACGCGATATCCAAGACCGCCGGCGAGCAGTACATCCAGCTCAGCGGACTTGACTACGTTTCGTTCCGGCTCGCGAACGCCTACGGCCCGCGCAACATCTCCGGGCCGCTGCCGACCTTCTATCAGCGCCTGACCGAGGGCAAGCCCTGCTTCGTCATGGACACCCGGCGCGACTTCATCTTCGTCGATGACCTCGTCGACGTCGTCGTGCAGGCCGTCGTCGGCGGTGTCGGCCGCGGCGTCTACCACGTCTCGACGGGATCGGACTACGCGATCAAGGAGCTGTTCGACGCGACCATCGCGGCGCTCGGCATCGAGCTCGAAAAGGACGTCGAGGTCCGGCCCCGCGGAGCCGATGATGCCTACACGATCCTGCTCGACCCCTCGCGGATCAGGGCCGACTTCGGCTGGGACGTGACGGTTTCGCTCGCGGACGGGGTCGCGCGGGCCATCGAGTACTACCGCGACTCGGGGATCTCCGAGACCTACACGCACCTGCGGGTGGGTGAATGACCGGCGCCTCGCTCGCCGGAGCACGCATCCTCGTCGTCGGCGGCGCCGGCTTCGTTGGCTCGAACCTGGTTCGCGCGCTGATCGAGCATCAGCCGGAGCAGATCCTCGTCGTCGACAACCTCCTGTCCGCCGAACGCGAGAACCTGCCGGACCACGCTGCCGTGGCGTTCGTCGAGGGCTCGATCACGCAGGATGAGACGCTCGAGCAGTTGCCGGCCGAGCTCGACTACGTGTTCCACCTGGCCACCTACCACGGCAACCAGAGCTCGATGGCCAACCCGCTCGCCGACCATGAGCACAACACCTACTCGACGCTGCGGCTATACGAAGCGATCAAGGACATGGTCGGGCTCAAGCGCGTCGTCTACGCCTCCGCCGGCTGCACCGTGGCCGAAAAGACGTTCGACGGGGCGCACGCCACGACCGAGGACGCGCCCGTCTCACTCTGGCTCGACAGTCCCTACCAGATCTCGAAGATCATCGGCGAGTACTACTCGAACTACTACTTCAGCCGCCACGGCCTACCGACCGTGAAGGCGCGCTTCCAGAACGTCTACGGACCCGGCGAGGTGCTCGGCGCCGGCCGCTGGCGCGGAACGGTGAACACCGTTTGGCGCAACGTCGTTCCGACCTTCATCTACAAGGCGCTGCACGACGAGACGCTGCCGGTCGAGAACGGGGGCATCGCGACGCGCGATCTGATCTACGTCGAGGACATGGCCCAGGGCCTGATCGCTTGCGCGAGGCGCGGCGAGCCGGGCGAGGTCTACAACCTCGCGAGCGGCGTCGAGACCTCGATCCGCGAACTGGCCGAGCTGATCAACGAGCTGACCGGCAATCCGACCCCGATCGCCCTGGCGCCGGCCCGCGAATGGGATCACTCGGGCCAGCGCTACGGGAGCCCCGACAAGGCACGCGAGGCGCTCGGCTTCGTCGCCGCCGTCGAGTTGCGCGAAGGGCTCGAGCGGACGATCGCCTGGACGCGTGACAATCTCGAGTGGATCGGGCGCTGTATTGCGAAACACAGCGCGCGGATCGAGGAACTCACGCAGACAAGGGCGGCTTGATCGTGGATAGCGCCGCGCCGCGAGTGATCGAGGCGCCGAGCGGCTTCTCGCTGCCGAGCCTGCACGAGCTGTGGGATCACCGCGATCTCCTTTACTTCCTCGCGCGACGTGAGGTGTCGGTTCGCTACAAGCAGTCGGTGATCGGCGTGTTCTGGGCGATCCTGCAGCCGCTGCTGCTCGCCGTCGTGTTCAGCGTGTTCTTCGGCCGGCTCGCGAAGGTGCCGTCGGAGCCCGGGGTGCCCTACGCGCCGTTCGCTGTCTCCGGCATGGTGTTGTGGCTGTTCTTCGCGGGCGCGATGACGGGCGCGGCCGAGAGCACTGTCGCGAACGAGAAGTTGATCTCGAAGGTCTATTTCCCGCGCGTGATCATCCCGCTCGCCGCCGTGTGCCCGCCGCTGATCGACTTCTGCATGGCGTTCTGCGTCGTTGTCATCGCCATCCTGGTCTACGGCATCGTGCCTCCGATTCAGATCTTCCTGATGCCCGTCCTGCTGCTGCTGGCGTTGACGACCGCGACGGGGCTCGGACTTTGGCTGTCGGCGCTGAACGTTCGCTATCGCGACGTGCACCACGCGATCCCGTTCGTGATCCTCGTCGGTCTCTTCGTCAGCCCGATCACCTACCCGTTCCACCTCGTGCCGCACGCGCTGCGGCCGATCTATGCGATCAACCCGCTGGTGGGGGTGCTTGAGACCTACAGGTGGATGCTGTTCCCGACCGCCGGCTGGCCGGGTGTGATCATCGTCATCCCGATCGTCGCCAGCGTGCTGCTGCTCGTCAGCGGGGCGGCCTATTTCCAGCGCTGCGAAAGCAGCTTCGCCGACATCATCTAGAACGAGCGTCCGCATGGAGCAACCAGCGATCCGCATCGAAGCGCTCGGCAAGCGCTACCGCCTCGGCAGCGGCGTCAGCGACACGCCGCTGCTCTCGGAGCGGCTGCAGCACGCGATGCTCGCGCCTTGGCGGCTCGCGCGCCGACGTCACACGGCTTCCACGCCGGCGAGCCATCTCACGGTGGGCCATCACCTCGATCGGGAGCTGTGGGCGCTGCGCGGAGTGTCGCTGGAGATCGCCCGGGGGGAGGCTGTGGGCCTGATCGGGCCCAACGGCGCCGGCAAGAGCACGCTGCTGAAGCTGCTGTCGCGGATCACGCTGCCAACGGAGGGGCGGATCGTGCTGCGCGGGCGCGTCGCGACACTGCTCGAGGTTGGTACCGGCTTTCACCCGGAACTCAGCGGGCGCGAGAACATCTTTGTCAACGGGGCGATTCTCGGCATGCGCCGCCGCGAGATCGAGGCCAGCTTCGAGGAGATCGTCGAGTTCTCGGGCGTCGAGCGGTTCATCGACACCCCGGTCAAGCGCTACTCAAGCGGGATGTATGTCCGCCTCGCCTTCGCGGTGGCGGCGTTTCTTCAGCCGGAGATCCTGCTCGTCGACGAGGTGCTCGCGGTGGGTGACGCGGAGTTCCAGCGCAGGTGCCTGGGCAAGATGCGAGAGGTCTCCGAGGGCGGTCGGACGGTGGTGTTCGTCAGCCATAACCTTGCCGCGGTCCAGCGCCTGTGCTCGCGCGTCTTCGTGATCGACAAGGGCCAGGTGATCGCCGAAGGCGCGCCGGCGGCGGCCGTGACCGCGTATCTCGATCGTGCCGGTCCCGGGCACGAGACGGGCAGCAGGACGATCGGTGACGACGCGGAACGCTTCGAGGGGTCTGGTCTGGCCCGGCTTCGCAAGGTCGTCATGAGCGACGCCAGCGGTCAGCCAACGAGCAGCGTGCGGCTCGGGCAGCGCTTTCGCGTGACGCTCACTTATGAGACGTTCGAGCAGATCGACGAGGCGGTGATCGAACTGGGCATCAGCACGCCGGACGGCCAACGGTTCGCCACGGTGCAGAACATCGACCGCGGCGACGCACCGCTCCGCCTCGCCCGTGGCCTGCACGAGATCGCGGTCGAGCTGGACATCGCACTGCTGCCAGGGGAGTACGCGTTCGAGGTGGCTATGCACACCGCCGACGGCGTGACCGCCGAGTACATCTACCGGGCGCTGCGCTTCACGGCGCTCAACGTTCCGAGTGAAGGGCATTCGAGCTACCCGTGGCCCGTCGTGCGAGGCTACGTGCGGCCCGAGGCCACCTGGAGCGAGGCTCGTACGGTCCGCAGCGACGCCGCGGCTGTCGCGCATGGCTGAGATCCTGGTCGTATACAGCCACATACGCTGGCCGCCGACGGCGACGGTCCGCGACTCGCTCTACGCGTTTGAGAAGCATTCGAAGGCGCGCTGCTGGTACCTGCACCTCGGTGTTCGCCGCGTCCCCGCCTGGTTGCGACGTGTCCCCTTCGACGCTGTGGTCTTTCACACCACCCTGCTCTGGGACCGCGTGAACCCGCCGTTGCTCGAACGTCACCTGCGCAAACTCAACGGCCTCAGCGGTGTCGGACGCCGCCGCGTGGCGTTGCCGCAGGACGAGTTCCTGCAATCGCACGCGCTCGTGCGGCTGATCGACGAACTGGACATCGATCACGTGTTCTCCGTCTCTCCCGAGTCCGAATGGGACCAGCTCTACGACGGCGTCGATCTCAGTCGCGTGGGATTTTCGCGCGTGCTGACCGGATACCTCGCACCCGACACGCTCGCGCGCATTGAGGCGATCGTGAGCGCCGGCGGTGAACGCCCGATCCAGATTGGCTACCGGGCGGCGCAGGTCCCGCCCTCGCTCGGTGCTCACGGGCTGCTCAAGACCGAGATCGCCAAGCGCGTCGGTGAGGCCGCCACCGCGCGGGGTCTGGCGGTCGACATAGCGACGGGTGCGACCCCGCCGTTTCGCGGCGATGACTGGTTTCGCTTCCTCGCCTCGTGCCGGTACACGATCGGCGTCGAGGGAGGGGCCAGCGTGCACGACCCGGACGGCAGGTTGGAGGAGGCGGTGACGCGCTATCTCGCGGATCGCCCCGATGCGTCATTTGCTGAAATCGAGGCCAGCTGCTTCGCCGGTCTCGACGGCGGCCTGCGTTACTTCGCGATCTCGCCGCGTCATCTCGAAGCATGTGCGACGCGGACGGCGCAGGTCCTGATCGAGGGAAGCTACAACGGGATTCTGCGCCCAGGCGAGCACTACATCGAGCTGCGCCGGGACTTCAGCAACCTCGACGCGGTTCTCGATCTGATCGTCAGCGACAGTGAGCGTGAGCGCCTGACCGCAGCTGCCTACCGAGATGTCGTCGCCTCCGGGGCATACACATACGAGCGGCTAGTGCGGGAGGTGGAAGCCATCGCGCTGGCCGGCGCACCGCAGCGAGCACCGTCCCGGGCGCTCGATGCCCTGGCCTGGTGGGCAAGGGTCACCGACCGTGCTTCATGGATCAAGGTCGCGCTATGGGTGCGGGTTGCCAGCAGCCTGCGAGCGTTCGCGCTGCGCGTCTTCCCGGATCGAGTGCTGGATCGCATCCGCGGTCTCGTGGCAGGAAGCGCCGCCGAGACCGCCGCCTTCCAGAAGGTCGACAAGGGCGGACGCTGAAGACCGCCTCGGGCTGGCCCGCTCCGGCGATGCCCGGCGCCGGAGCGCTCGCCGGCGGACCTGCGCGGCGGACAGTTCAACGGGCTTGCTGGGAGACCCGCAGGATCCTGGCAGCCCCCGGCAGGCGCCGCACGATGGCCTTCCTCGGGCCTGCGCTTATGTAGTTGGCCTCGGTGCGAAAGCGGCGCCGGAGCCGGCCGCTGCGCAGCGCCGCGGCGATCAGCGCACGCTGCGCGGGCTCGACCGCCGGATCGAGCCCGAGCGCGAGCAGATCCCGGTCGACGTCGGCGACGAAGCGCTCGTAGGAATAGGCGCCCGACTGGATCAGGTCGCGGTGCGCGCGCTCGACGATCTCGGTGCGTGCTCGCGGATCCCTGATCAACGCGACGACCTCGTCAAAGTTCGAGAAGTCCTTCTTCAGCGGCACGTAGTGAACCATCGGCTCCAGCACGCCCGAGTACTCTCCCTCGAAGAGCACCTGGCAGATGCGAAACGCGGCGGCTTCGAAGTTGCGCGGGCTGATCGTGCGGTAGGAGAAGTTGTGGTCCCAGCGGCCCAGCGGACCCTCCTGGAGCGCCTCGAGTGTGACCGGGCGACCCTCGGCGCGACGCCGGTTGTAGTCGTGCAGCACCTCATCTTCGAGATCGAGATAGGAGGTGCCCGACTCAACGCCGAGCATCGCGTGGCAGCGGCCGAGGAAGCGGTACCACTGCGCTCCGTAGAGGCGCCCGTCCTCCTGCGTGTTGATGTCGACACGCAGCGTGGTCGCCGCGGCGAGCTCCCTGAAGCGCTCGCCAACGAGGACCTTCTCCGGCGCGCCGGAGCCCATGTAGGGCTGCAGCGGACGTCCGCGGTAGCCGACGTCGATGTCGCGCTCGGCGTCGGGCCGCGAGAACCGTGCGGCGGCGGCCAGCATCTGCGGGTCGACGTATCCGGGGTAGTTGAAGCGCGCCTGTACGCGCGGGGTGTACCGCCCCCAAACGTGAGGAATGTCCTGCGGATGCACGTGCGTGTAGACGAGATCGATACCGACATCGTTGACGAAGTCGAACCGCTGGCGGCAATAGTGGAACTCGTCCTGGAAGAACGCGACCTTCAGTGCATCGATGGATCGCACGAATTCCGCTAGCGCCGGCGAGAGGTTGTAGCCCTGCGGTGAATACAGCGAGTAGTGCAGGAAGACGACCGATGGGTGGACGTCATTCAGGCCGGCCGGGAGTCCAAGGTCGGCGTTGAGCTCCCAGATCGCGAAGCGGGAGTGCGCGGCGAACGCGTGGATGTGTTCGCGGACGGTGGCGGCGTCTGCGAACCGCCGCAGGGTCAGCCTGTGGTCGGGACGGTGGTATACGAGCAGGACCCCGGGGACGCTTGCGGGACTCACTTTCTCGCGCTGACATAGAGGTCGGAGCCGGCGATGCGTGCGAGGTTGTTGAGAAAGGCCTTGCGGGGGATGTGCAGGCTTCTCGCCCCAACGCGCAGGACGAAGTCGTCGAAGTTCTCTCGCCGCACCTTGACCTGCGAGAAGCCGGCGAACAACCGACGGATGCCGGCGACGGAGGTGAACTCGGTGGTGGGCGCCGCGACCCCGTCGGTGTTGGAGTCGTAGGCGGCGCGCACGAACTCGGCGCGCCGGCGGGAGTCTCGCCAGACACCGCCGCGCAGCGTCTGCACCGGGAGCATCACCGCCCGCCGGTAGGAGTGGCTGTTGTAGACCATCACGAGCGCCTCCCCGCCTGGTCGCAGCACGCGGCGGACCTCCGCCACGGCGCCGGCGAGATCGCCGGTGTGGTGCAGGCAGCCGATGCTGACCACCACCGCGAAGGACTCGTCCGGATGCGGGATCGCAAGTGCTGAACCCTGCTTGACGCGCGTCGCCGCATCGGCCTGGCCGAGCAGCGTCAGTCGGTGCGTCATCATCGCCACCGGGCCAGGCGAGATGTCGAGCCCGTGGTAGTCGAGGCCGCGCTGCGCGAGCGCCTGCCCGACGGTTCCGTAGCCGAGTCCGATCTCGAGCACACGCTCGCCGGAGTGCCATGGAAGGTAGCGCCCAAGGTAGGGGTAGACGTCGAAGTAGGCCTGATCGAACCGTGCGAGGCTCGCGGCTGAGGCGTCCGTCACGCCGATCTCGCGCGCCAGGTGCGAGCCGCAGAGCTCCGTCCAGAAGTCGGCGTTGGCCGTGTCTACGCCCTGCTGGGCCTGCTCGCCTGTCATCTCCCGACCATTCCCGCGCCGCAGGCTTCGGCCGAGAACTCCGTGTCCGCCTGGTCCAGCTGCTGCCCCGGGGGCCGCTGCGCCGTCATCGATGCATCATCGCGCACCCGGCAGACCGGATGCTGCCGGGGCCGGGCCCGCGATCGGCGGCGCTGACTCCGATGCCGTCAAGACCAGCGCTTCAGGGCGCCTGGCCGGCCGCGCGCCGTCGCCGGCGCTTCAACGCCAGCGGCGTCAGGTAGGAGATCGCAGGCAGGGCGATGCCGCTCGCTCCGCGCAGTGTGCGACGCCGCGCCAGCGCGCGCGCACGCGCCGTGATCGTCTCGGCCAGCTGGGCGCGCTCCGCCCGCGCGGCCACGTTCGCAGTCCCCATCGTGCGTGTCGCCAGCACCTCGTCGAGCGCGACGATCCGATGGTGCTCGGCGAGCCGCAGCCAGAGGTCGTGCTCCATCGCGTAGCGATAGCGAGGGTCGTAGCCGCCGGCGGCTAGCACGACGTCGCGGCGCAGCGCGGCAGACGTGTTGGGGATCGGGTTGAAGTGCATTAGCACCGGCCCGACGTCGCCTGCGGCGAAACGCGTGCGCGGCGCCAGCTCGCGTCCCCGCTCGTCGACCTCGCGCATACGGCAGCCGAGGACGGCTATCGCCGGGTCGGCCTCGAGCGTGGCGAGCTGGCGCTCCAGGCGCGTCGGCTCCGAGTAGTCGTCAGCGTCCTGGATCGCGACCACGGCAGCGCGCGCGAGGCTGAGCGCGCGGTTGAGCGAGCGCGAGATGCCGAGGTTCTCGCCGAGCGCGATCGCGCGCACCCGCCGGTCGCGGGCGGCGGCCTGGAGCGCGATCTCCGGCGAGGCGTCGACGGAACCATCGTCGATCACGATCAGCTCCAGCTCAGCGACCGTCTGTGCGAGCAGCGAGTCGATCGCCCTCTGGAGCGTTGCGGCGTTGTTATACGCACCGATGATGGCGCTGACTCGTGGCGTCATCGCTGCGGGGGAGCGTATTGGGCGGGCCGGTGGTGGGGCCGGGAACGCACTCGCTAGGCTGCGCGAGGCGTGCAGCCGACCGTCCTCCACATCCTGCCGCACCGCGGCGGCGGCGCTGAGAACTACCTCGAGCAGCTCGAGTTCCTGGCGCTCACGCAGCGGCGGATGCAGTTGAGCTGGTCGCGCTCGCCGCTGCTTGGCGGCGCGTCGATCCTCGCCGGCTGGCCGCGCGTCGCCGCCGCGTCTCGCCACGCCGACCTCGTCCACGTCCATGGCGACGTCGCGGCGATGCTGTCGCTGCCGATCATGCGCGCGCGTCCGTCGGTCCTGACGACCCACGGGTTGCATTTCCTGCGGCGCGCGCAGGGGGCCCGCCTTGCTCTCGCCCACCGCGCGCTGCGCTCGGCGGTGTCCGCCAGCCGGCGCACGATCTGCACGTCGCAGGCCGAGCTTGACGAGCTCGGCGAGCTCCTTTCGGCGACGCTGCGCGCGCGCCTCGTCCTGATTCCGAACGCCGCCCCGCTGCTCAGCGCCGGGCCCGATCGCGCGAACGCCCGAGTGCAGCTCGGACTGGAGCCCGAGACGGTGGTGGTCCTCTTCATCGGACAGCTCGAGGACCGAAAGGATCCGCTCACGGCGGTGGCCGCGGTCAGCGCGGCCGCCGCGGCCGGGGCCCCGCTTGCCCTGCTCGTCGCGGGCGACGGTCCGCTGGCGGCGCGGGTGCGCGCGCAGGCCGACCCGGCGGTGCGGGTGCTCGGCTATCGCGACGACCGCCAGACGCTGTTTTCCGCCGCGGACGTGCTGGTCATGCCCTCGCGGCGCGAAGGGCAGTCGCTGGCGGTGCTCGAGGCGATGCGCGAAGGGCTCGCCGTCGTCGTCTCCGACGGGCCCGGCAACCCCGAGGTGGTCGGCGACGCCGGCGTGGTCTTCCCGGCCGGCGACGCGGCGGCCCTGGCCGCGGCCCTCACCGAGCTTGCCGGCGATGAGGCACGGCGGCGGCGGCTCGGCGCGGCGGCGCAGGCCCGCCACGCGGAGCATTTCGCGCTCGAGCGCTTCCAGCAGCGGATGGCCGCGCTCTACGGCGAGCTGCTGGGCGTGCGCCTCGAGGGCCCGTAGCTGGCGAGCACCTGCTCGAGCGAGTGTTCGAGCGACAGGCGCTGCGCGTTTCGCGCGAACCATTCCCGTGTGCTCTCGCGCAGCGGCGCGCCCGCCTCGTGCACGCGCACGATCGCGGCGGCGAGATCGGCTGGCGCGGCGGAGCGCGCCAGCACGCCGTTGACTGCGTCCTCGATCAGTTCGACCGCGGCGTTGTCGGGTTCGCGCACGAGGATGCTCGGCGTTCCGCACGCCGCGGCCTCGACCACGATCATGCCGTAACCCTCGCGTCGCGAAGGCAGGACCATGGCGGTCGCGCGCCGCAGGGCCTCGTGGACCTCGTGCGCAGCCACGAATCCGGGCGCGGCCGCGATCTCAGGCTCGGCGAGGGCGGCGATCCGCGCCAGCACCTGTGGCCGCTGCGGGCCGTCGCCGAACAGGACGGCGTGCAGGCCGGCGACCTGCTCGGCCGCGAGCGCGGTCGCCGCCACCACGGCCGGCGCGCGCTTCTCGGCGATCATCCGCCCCGCGAAGACCACGAGCGGCTCCGCCGCGAGCGGCTCCTCGGGCACGAGTGAGCCCGCATACTCGCCCTCGAGGATCGTCACCTCGCTCCGCAGGCCCTCCTCGCGCAGGCGCGCCGCGTGCAGTCGCGAGAAGCAGAACGCCCGCTGGCGCACCCGCACGCAGCGACGCTGCACCGCGGCTCCGACCGGCCCGAGCGTCCCCAGGTACTCGCGCCAGTACTCGGCCGACCAGACCTCGTGCCAGTCGACGACCAGTTCATAGCCGCCGAGCGGGCGCAGGAGCGCCGCCGCCAGCAGCGAGAAGTACGGGAAGGACGCGGTGTGCACCACGTCGTAGCGGCGCCCGTGTCGCAGCAGGTGCCAGAACACACCGAGGCCAAAGGCAAGCGCCTGCACGATGCGCCGCCGTCCGCCTTCGGTGTAGAGCGCCATCCGCGGCCCGACTGCTTCAACTCGGACTCCCGGGATGTTGGGCTCCTCTCCGTTTTCCCACTGGCGCATCGTCGCGTAGGTCAGCTCGTGGCCGTCCTGCGCGAGGCGCTCGGCGAGGTTGCGATACCAGCGTTCGGCGCCGCCGACGGTGTTCGGGAAAAGGCAGTCGTAGATCATGCAGATTCGCACGTGCGCGCCAGCATCCCAGACTTGATCTAGACTCGATTGGCCGCGCGTTCGATCACGAGTCCCAGCGCGCCGAGCGTCACGACACACAAGTGAGCACACTCGAGCAGATACCGGCGGCGTCAGATCATGAGGTGACGCCGCTCGTCTCGGTTGTGATCCCCTGCCTCAACGAGGCCGGGAACATCGAGCGCTGCGTCGCCGAAGCGCTGGCGGCACTGCAGCGCAGCGGCATCGCGGGCGAGGTGATCGTCGTCGACAACGACTCTGAGGACTCGAGCGCCGAGCTTGCGGCCGCCGCCGGCGCCACGGTCATCCGCGAGGCGCGCCGTGGTTACGGCAGTGCTTACCTCGCCGGCTTTGCCGCTGCGCGCGGGGAGTACATCGTGATGGCTGACGCCGATCTGACCTACGACTTCGGCGAGATCCCGAACTTCATCGCGAAGCTCGACGGCGGCGCGCAGCTGGTGATGGGCAACCGCATGGACAACATCCAGCCCGGCGCGATGCCGTGGCTGCACCGCTACGTCGGCAACCCGCTGCTCACCGGCCTGCTGAACCTGTTCTTCCGCACGGGCGTGCGCGACGCGCACTGCGGCATGCGCGCCCTGCGCCGCGATGTGCTGGACACGCTCGACCTGCGCACGACCGGCATGGAGTTTGCATCCGAGATGGTGATCCGCGCCGCCAAGAAGCACCTCACGATCGCCGAGGTCGAGATCGAGTACCACCCGCGCGGCGGTGAGTCGAAGCTCTCGAGCTTCCGCGATGGCTGGCGGCATCTGCGCTTCCTGCTCGTGCACAGCCCCACCTACCTGTTCATCCTGCCCGGCGCGGTGCTCGCCGCGCTCGGCACGCTGATCTCGATAACGGTGCTCGCCAACATCGACATCCTCGGACGCAGCTGGAACATCCACGCCCTGATCGGCGGCGCCCTGTTTACCATCATCGGCACGCAGGTGCTCGCTCTTGGCCTGTGCGCGCACGCCTACGGCACATACTTCATGGGCGAGAGGGACGCCTGGTTTGATTCGATGCGCGCGCGTTTTCGGCTCGAGCACGGTCTCGCGCTCGGCGGACTGATCATGGCCGCCGGCTTCGTCACCGCCGTGGTGATCGTGATCAAGTGGATCGAGCACGGCTTCGGCGCGCTCGCCCTCGAGAATCTCGCCGTGGTCGCCTTCGAGCTCCTGATCGTCGGCCTGCAGATCTTCTTCTCGTCGTTCCTGCTCTCCATTCTCGGTTTGCGCCGACGCTGAGCGTGCGGCGGCGTGGCCACCGGATACTGGCGGCCGTATTCGCAGGCGACCGTCGCGTCTGGCGCACCACCGCCATCGTGGCCGTGCCGTTCATCGCGCTGGTCGCCTATTACTGCCTGCGCCCCAACCACTACTACACAGGGACCGACAGCGTCGAGGATTACACCTACGTCGTTCCCACGCCGCCGCACGCCCGCGTCTGCGTCCCGGACGTCGAGATCCCGGCCGACACGGCGTTCGTGCAGCTGCGACTCATCTCCCAGACGCCGGCGCGCCCGCAACTGAAGCTCACGCTGCACGTCGGCGGCGCGACGATCCACTCGACGCTGCCCCCGGAGAACGTCTCGGCGACACGCATCAGTGCCGCCACCTTCGCCATTGCCAGGACGCCCGCGCATCCGGCCGTGCGCTCGGGCTCGCTGTGCGTGACGGCCGGAGGGACTCTGCTGGTCAACTGGGGCGGGACGCCGCTGCCGTCGCCGCCGCCGTCGCCGCCGACGCTGAACGGAACGCCGCTGGCGGCGCAGATCGCGCTCTGGTACCTGCCGCCGCGGGGCTCGGAGCGAAGCTACCTCGAGCAGGCCGGCGCGATCTTCGACCGCGCGGCGCTGTTTCGGCCCGGCATCGTTGGCGCGTGGACCTACCCGGTGCTGCTGTTCGTGGTCCTGCCACTGCTCGCGCTGCTGGCGGTGCGTTGCATGGCGCTCGCCGTGGCGGGCCGAACCGCCCGGCTCGCAGCCTGGCTGTTCGCGATCGCCGCGATCAACGCCTGCTGCTGGGCGCTGATCACGCCGGCGTTCCAGGCGCCCGACGAGGTCGATCACTTCGCCTACACGCAGTCGCTGGTGGAGCGCGGCGTCGGTCCCAGCCAGAGCGCCGCTTCACCGCTGGCGCGCTGGTCGAGCGAGGAGAACCTGGCGCTCGAGGACATGAGCTTCTTCACCGACCACCAGATTGGCGACACGGAGATGCCGTGGCTTGCCTCGCAGCAGAAGGCCTACGACATCCAGGCCTCCAAGACCGATCCTTCCGAGAGCGACGGCGGCGGCTACACGACATCCGCCGTGCACGGGCCGATCTACTACCTCGCGCTCGCGCCGGCCTACATCGTCACCGAAGGCGGCTCGATCTTCTCCCAGCTGACGCTGATGCGCTTCACATCGGCGCTGATCGGCGCCCTGACCGTGCTGTTCACGTTCCTGCTGGCCCGCGAGATCGCACCGAACCGGCCGTGGATCGCGGTCCTCGCCGCGCTCCTGGTGGCCTATGAGCCGATGTACGGCTTCATCTCCGGCGTCGTCAACAACGACGTCGGCGTCAACGCCGGGGCCGCGGCGCTCGAGCTGCTGCTGATCCGCATGCTGCGACGAGGCATCACCATTCCCTGGGGCGCGCTGACCGGCGCGTTGCTGATCGCGCTGCCGATCATCAAGGGAACCGGGCTGTCGCTCTACCCGGTCGCGGGACTGGTGTTCCTCGCGACGCTCTGGCGCCACCACAGCCGCGCGCAGCTGCTCGCCTGGGTCGCCCTCGCGGCCGGCGCGCTGTTTGTCGGCGAGATCTCCGCGCACGTCTTCAGCCTGCTTCAGGCGTCCTCGTCGGTCACCGGGTCGACGGTGCTCAGCCACAACGCGTCAGCGGTCTCGGGGCCGCTGCACGACATCCCCGGCTATCTGTCCTACCTCTGGCAGGCGCTGCTGCCGCGGCTCTCGTTCCTCTCGCCGCATTTTCCGCCCGGGCCCGAGCCGTTCTACGTCATCTTCATCCAGCGCGGCTGGGGCGCGTTCGGCTGGTACGACGTCTTCTTCCCGGGCTGGATCTACAGCGTGATCGAGGATGCGACCTGGATCGCGGTCGCGTTCGCGGCGCTCACGGCGCTGCGCGAGTGGGAGTGGCTACGGCGCCACTGGCTCGAGGCGCTCGCGCTGCTCGCGATGCCGATGGCGGTGGTCGCCGGCTTCGAGGCCGCGTATTACACACCGGGGGTGAGGCCGCTGATCGCCGAGTTCGGCCGCTACGCGTTTCCGGCGATCGGCCCGCTGGCGCTGCTCGTCGTCGGGTCGCTGCACGTGTTCGGTCGCCGCCACATGCTCACCGCGGGCATCGTGCTGATGGTCGCGATGGCCGCCCTCAGCTATGCGGCGCAGCTGGTGACCCTGACCTCGTTCTACACGTGAGCGGTGCGGATGACGCCGAGCGAGAAGGTGGCGCCGTGCATGGCGGCCTGGTGACCGTGGCGATCCCGGTGCTGAACGGTGGCGAGCTCTTCGTCCGCACGCTCGAGGCCATCGGCGCGCAGGTCGTCGAGGCCGAGGTCGAGATCGTGGTGTCCGATTCCGGCTCGATCGACGGCTCTGCGCAGCGGGCCCGCGAGCATGGCGCCCGCGTCATCGAGATCGCCCGCGCCGACTTCAACCACGGGGCGACGCGCAACCTGCTGCTCGATGCGGCTCGCGGCAGCCATGTCGCGCTGCTCACCCAGGACGCCGAGCCGGCCGGCGAGCACTGGCTCGCGAGCCTGCTCGCCGGCTTCGAACAGGGCGATGACGTCGCGCTGGTCTACGGTCCCTACCTGCCGCGCCCCGGCGCGTCGCCGGCGGTGCGCCGCGAGCTCGAGCGCTGGTTCGGGTCGCTCGAGCCCGGCGCCGAGCGCCTCGCGGCCGCCGAGCGCGATCTGCCGGCGGTCGAGCTGATGGGACGGCGCGGCTTCTTCAGCGACGCCAACGCCGCCGTCGCCCGCGCGGCCTGGGAGCGCGTGCCGTTCCGCGACATCGCCTACGCCGAGGACCGCGCGCTTGCGCTCGACATGCTGCGGGCCGGCTACGCGAAGGTCTACGCCCCCTCCGCTGCGGTGCTTCACTCACACGAGTACGGCGCGCGCCAGCGCTTCCGCCGGGCGTTTGACGAATGGCATGGCCTCAACGATGTCTACGGCTGGCGCGAGCCGGCGACGCCGCGGCGCCTCTTCTCGCAGCTGCGCGGCGAGCTTGGGCCGCTGCGGCGCGAGGGCGCCGGTGCCGCTACGCTCGCGCGCGCCGGCGCCGATCAGCTGATCCGCTTCAGCGGCGCCGTGCTCGGCTCCCGCGGCGCGCGGCTGCCGGCGGCCCTGCGCCGCCGCCTCTCGCTCGAGGGGCACGGAACCGACTGGGCACCAGGGCGGCGCCCGGCGCCATGAGCGAGCATCTCGACCCAGAGCGGGCCGCCGAGCCGGAACCCGACGCCCCGCGCGGGCAGGACGCCGCCACGCCCCCCCGCGGCCGCCTCGCGACGCTCTGGCGGCGACTCGTGCTCACCTGGCGCTACCACGGTCCCTTGAAGGTCGCCTTCCGGATCGTCACCTTCCCGTTGCGCTACACGCCGATGCGCGACCGTCTCGGCGTGCCGAGACTGATCGACCCGACGTCCTACCAGGCGCAGCGCTGGTACCGCGTGCACGGGGAGCCGGTGGCGATCGTCATCCCGAGCTACCGCGACGCCGAGGCGGTCCGCGTGCTGGTGCGCTCGATCCGCGACACGACGTCCGCCGATCGCGTGCGGATCATCGTCGCCGACGACTGCAGCGGCCCCGAGCACCTCGCGCAGCTGCGCGCGATCGAAGGCATCGAGATCGTCACGGGCGAGCGCAACGCCGGCTTCGCCGCCAACGTCAACCGCGGCCTGCGCGCCGCCGGCGACTCACTCGACGTGGTCGTGCTGAACTCCGACGTGATCGCCCGCCGCCACTGGCTCGCGACGCTCCAGTACAGCTCGCGCGAGGCTGACTACGTGGGCATCGTCGGCGCCAAGCTGCTCTACCCCGACGGCAAGATCCAGTTCGCCGGCACGGTGCGAAACCTCGGCGCGCCGCAGTGGTTCGACCACCGCTACCGCTTCAAGCCCGCCAACTTCGGCCCGTCGACGATCGCCCAGCCCGTGCTCGCGGTGACGGGCGCCTGCATGTACCTGCGCCGCTCGCTGATCGACGAGATCGGCGAATTCGACGAGCGCTATCCGATGGCCTACGAGGACGTCGACTACTGCCTGCGCTGCTGGCAGTCCGGCCACCGCGTCACCTTCGCGCCCGCCGCGCTGCTCACCCACCACGAGTCGATCACGCGCGGGACAGACCTCGGTCAGCGCGAGCGTGAATCCCAGCACCAGTTCTGGGCGCGCTGGGGCGAGTTTCTCGACGCCCGCCCGGTGCGCACGCCGCAGGAGCGCCTGCGCGTCGTCTATGTGACCGAGGACACCGGCGTCGGCGGCGGGCACCGCGACATCTTCGAGCACCTCAACGGCCTCGCCGGCCGCGGCCACGAGGTGGCGCTCTACAGCCTCGCCGGCGAGCCCGACTGGTTCGACCTGCGCGTCCCGGTGCACTCTTTCGAGGACTACACCGAGTTGGTCGAGGCCCTCGCCCCGCTCGACGCGATCAAGGTCGCGACCTGGTGGAACACGGCCGCCCCGGTGTGGCTTGCCAGCACGCTGCACGGCATCCCCGTCTATTTCGTGCAGGACATCGAGACGAGCTACTACCCCGACGACGAATACGTCCGCAACTGCGTGCTGGCCTCCTACCGGCACGAGTTCCGCTACATGACGATCTCCAGCTGGAACCGCGACCGCCTGCGCGAACTGGGCCTCGACGCGGAGCTGATCGCGCCCGGCATCGACCTCGAGAACTTCCGCCCGCTGCCGGACCTCGCCCGCCGCCGCGACATGCTGCTCGCGCTGGGGCGAAGCAACCCGCTGAAGAACCTCCCGCTCACCCTTGATGCCTGGCGCGCTCTCGCGCCGCCGCGCCCGGAGCTTCGCCTGTTCGGCATCGAACCCGAGCTTGCCGGCCGCGACCCCGGGATCGTCTACGAACAGGCGCCCTCGGATGCGCGCGTCAACGAGCTGATGTGCGAGGCGGCGATCTTCGTCCAAACCTCCACGCACGAGGGGTTCTGCCTACCGGCGCTCGAAGCGATGGCAACCGGGGCGGCGGTCGTCTGCACCGACGCCCACGGCAACCGCGACTTCTGCGTGGACGGCGAGAACTGCCTTATGCCGGCAAGCCGGACCGAAGACGTTCGTGGCGCAA
>Ga0182030_10004846_pt1 | contig 28757 bp, 27 predicted proteins | sample 812S3MmetaG_FD_121299 | JGI IMG/M metagenome (GOLD analysis project Ga0182030, IMG submission 121299) | Permafrost microbial communities from Stordalen Mire, Sweden - 812S3M metaG (Illumina Assembly) | ecosystem: Environmental > Terrestrial > Soil > Wetlands > Permafrost | place: Sweden...
CGTAACACTGATTTTAGCCGCGCAATCGCGCAACCTTGGTAAAAATCTCTCCAGGCCGGTTTTCAGCGGAACGGCCGAAGCGAAGAATCGGACCGTCAGCACGGCTAAGCCGTGATTTTGCAGGGCCACCGGCACGCTGATGCTGAGTTCCTCAGCCAGCCGCCGAGTCCGAGCAGCGGTTGCGTAGCCTTGCGTGCGGGTTTCGGCCAACAGCCCTCGAACTTCGTCTGGATCGTGCGCCAGGATCTCCAACAGGGCCGCGCGTTGTTCGTCGGAGCAGCTTGCCAGATAAACGTGGCCGGTCGATGTGGTGAGAAGCGGCAGTTGCGCGCCCGCCGAGTAACGCTCGATCGCCAGCGGACTGGAGTGGTCGGTGGCCTCGCGCACTATCATCCGCGTCTCGCAGAGCGTGGCGATGTAAACGGGCCAGACGATCGATTCGCCCAGTTCGAACAGGTGAGGTTTGGCCCCATGCGTGACCCACGCCTCGTCGTCGAAGCCCGCGCTTAAATTTCGCACCATTATCGTCAGCCGGTAGCGCTCATCGGCGGCGTCGCGCAACACGAAGCCCGAATCGCACAGCGTTTCCAGTATGCGGTAGACGGTGGTGCGTGGCAGACGAATCTCGCGCGCAACTTCAGAAACCGTCGCGCCGTCGCGTAAATTCAGTACAGTCAGCGCTTCAAGGCCGCGCATCAGCGCGCGGATTGGGCGGGTGGAATCCATGAAACCTCGAGCAGAAGAAAGGACTGGCATAGCTACGCTAATCAGCAGGGCCGCCATCTTAAGGACGCGAGGTTCGCTTGTCCACCTTACGGCCAATCGCTAGACTCGCCGCGATGGTGCGCTATTTCCTGATGCGGCTGGCGACGGCGGTTCCCACCCTCTTTATCATTGTCACGCTCGCTTTTTTCATCATGCGTGCGGCCCCCGGCGGTCCGTTCGATCAGGAACAAACACTGGCGCCGGACATCATGGAAAATCTGCAGAACGCCTACGGCCTGGACCAACCGGTTTGGCGGCAATATTTGCGCTACATGGGATCGCTGACGCACGGCGATTTCGGTCCCTCATTCAAGTACAAGGACTTCACGGTCACGGAACTCATCAAGCAAGGGTTTCCCGTGACCTTGAGACTCGGGTCGATCGCCATCGCATTGGCGTTGCTGCTCGGCATTCCGCTCGGTGTGATCGCCGCCGTGCGTCACAACACTGCCCTCGATTACGCGACCATGTCCCTGGCGGTGTTGGGCATTGCAATCCCGGCTTTCGTGTTGCTGCCGGCCCTCGGATTGCTGTTCGGTATCTACTTGCGCTGGTTGCCGGTGGCCGGGTGGGAACCGGGATCGCCGCGATATCTGCTGTTGCCTACGGTCGCGTTGGCGTTGCCGCCGCTTGCCTACATCGCCAGGCTGACGCGCAGCAGTATGTTGGAGGTGCTGCAGAGTCATTACATCCGCACCGCATTCGCCAAAGGCCTGCCGTTGCGTTCGGTGATCTTGCGTCATGCGCTGCGCCCCGCACTCATGCCCGTGGCGAGCTACCTGGTGCCGGCGATCGCCGCCATCATGACCGGCTCGTTGGTGGTGGAGTCCATCGCCGGTTTGCCTGGGATCGGACGATATCTGGTGCAAGGAGCGGTAAATCGCGATTACACCCTGGTGCTGGGAATGGTCATCATTTATTCCGCGTTGCTGATCGGCATGGGTTTGCTGGTGGACTTGCTGTACGCGTGGCTCGACCCGCGCGTACGAGTCCGGCCATGAGTGCTCCGATGCAGGATGCAGCGGGGCGCTTCCGATCGAATCCCGCTGCCTTCGCTGCAGCGCTCATCGTTGCATGCATCGTTGTGCTGAGCATCGCCGGGCCGTGGTTCAGTCCAAACGGCCACGACACGCTCGACTGGCTGCATGTCGCGATGCGGCCGGGCTTGCCGCAGGCGCATTGGTTCGGCACCGATCGTTTGGGCCGCGATTTGTTCGTGCGCACGCTCGTGGGCACGCGTGTATCGCTGACGGTAGGGCTGGTCGCGAGCGCCGTCAGCTTGCTGGTGGGCATCGCTTACGGAGCGGTGGCAGGCTACTTCGGCGGCCGTATCGATCACTTGATGATGCGCGTCATCGAGATCATCAGTGGACTACCGCTGATTTTCTTCGTCATCTTCATCACCGTCATTTTCGGTCGAAACATATATCTCCTGTTTCTGAGCATCGGTGCGGTGGCGTGGTTGACCATGGCGCGTATCGTGCGCGGCCAGACCATGAGCATTCGCCGCGAGGAGTACATCGAAGCTGCCGTGGCTTGCGGCGCATCGCCTGCCCGCATCATCCTGCGGCACGTGTTGCCGAATCTCGTTGGGGTCGTGGTGGTATACGCGACCTTGAGCGTGCCGCAGATCATTTTATTCGAAAGCTTTCTGAGTTTTCTGGGGCTCGGCATTCAGGAGCCGAGCGTCAGCTTGGGCACCCTGGTCGCGGACGGCGCCGGCGAGTTGGAGGCGGCGCCCTGGATGTTGCTGATACCGGGCGCGTTCCTGGCGCTGTTGATGCTGTGCCTGAACCTCTGCGGCGACGGATTGCGCGACGCGCTCGACGTGAAGGAGGGCTGATTGAGCGGCGCTCTCGAGGTCGCGGATTTGAGCGTCAACTTCACGCAGCGGCGCGCCAACGTCGCGGCAGTCCGGCGGGTAAGCTTTCGCATTGCGCAGGGCGAATGTGTCGCCGTCGTCGGCGAATCGGGTTCCGGAAAAACCCAAACGTTCATGGCGGCGATGGGTCTGTTGCCGAAGAACGCGAGCGCCGAGGGCAGTGTGGTGTTCCAAGGCGTGGAGTTGCTGCACGCTGATCGTGCTGCGTTGAACCGCGTGCGCGGCTCGAAGCTCGCGATGATCTTCCAGGATCCGATGACCACGCTGACACCGCATTTACGGGTCGGCACGCAACTCGCGGAAGTGTTGGTCCAACATGCCGGCCTTTCATGGCGCGACGCATGGCATGCCGCGGCTCGCATGTTGGAACGCGTGCGCATCAGCGAGGCGCAACGGCGTATGCACCAGTATCCGCATGAACTGTCCGGCGGACTCAGGCAGCGCGTTATGATCGCAATGAGCTTGCTGTGTTCACCGTCGTTGGTGATCGCGGACGAGCCGACCGGGTCTCTCGATGTAACCGTGCAAGCGCAGATCATGGAGTTGCTGCGCAGTATGCGCGGCGAGTTCGGCATGGCGCTGGCCTTGATCAGCCATGACTTAGGTCTGGTCGCCGGATTCGCCGACAGGATATTGGTCATGTACGCCGGGCGTATAGTCGAAAGCGCTGCGGCAGAGCAGCTGTTCCACCAGCCGCGCCATCCCTACACGGCCGAACTGATTCGTTGCATACCGCGGGTGAGCGGTCCGTGGCCGCCGCGCATGGCAACCTTGCCCGGTCAGCCGCCGCGGCCGCAGGATTCACCGCCAGGTTGCGCCTTCGCGCCGCGCTGTCCGCGCGTCGCGCAGCGCTGCCGCGTGGAGAGGCCGGCGCTGCTCGCCCTTGGCGCCGGCACCGCGGCATGCCATTTTCCGCTCGATCCATGAGCGAATTGCTGCTCCGGGTCAGAAATCTGCAAGTCGAATTCGACCGACGACCCGCCGTGCGCGACATGAGCTTCGATTTGCGCGCGGGTGAAACGCTTGGCTTGGCGGGCGAATCCGGCGCCGGGAAATCCACGCTGGCGCGCGCCATCTTGCGGCTGATCGATGCGAGCGGCGGCAGCGTAGAGTGGCGCGGCGAGGAGCTGTTGACCTGCTCACCGACGCGCTTGCGCGCGTTGCGCCGCGATATGCAAATCGTCTTCCAAAATCCTCTGGCGAGCTTGAATCCGCGCATGAGCATCGCTGATGCAATCGCGGAGCCGCTCAAGATATTCGAACCGCAACTCGCTGCCAAAGCACGGGCGGGGCGCGTGGCTGCCATGCTGGAGCGGGTGGGCTTGAACCCTGGTATGGGCGGCCGCTTTCCGCACGAGTTCAGCGGCGGGCAATGCCAGCGCGTCGGCATAGCTCGCGCGATGATCTTGAATCCTAAATTGCTGATCTGCGATGAGCCCGTGAGCGCCCTGGACGTGTCGATCCAGGGACAAATCGTGAATTTGCTGGCGGACTTGCAGAGCGAGTTCGGCACGGCGATGCTTTTCATCAGCCACAACCTGGCGGTCGTCAGGCATTTGAGCCGGCGGATCATGGTGATCTACCTGGGCCGCTGCGTCGAAAGCGCCGCCCGCGACGATTTATTTGCCAAACCGCTGCACCCCTACAGCACAGCATTGCTCGCGGCGGCGTCGATCGCGGCGCTCGGCGCGCAATCCGCAGCGGTGGAGTCGGCGGGGCCGCCATCGGCCGGGCCGCGATCGGCGGCGCCGACGATAGGTTGCGCATACCGAGACCGGTGCCGCCACTCGATCGCAGCGTGCGAGACCATCGAGCCGCCGCTCAGCGAAGTCGCTGCGGAACACTTCGCCGCATGCCACCGCTCGCGCGAGTTCAGCGACGCTCGGCAAGTGCCGTAACGCGCTTATTCGGCTATCCTACGCGGCTATGACACAACGAAAGCCGGTGAGACCGAGCGATGGGCTCGCCAATGTGCGCTACGAGATCCGCGGTAAATTGGCGCGGCGCGCCCTGGCGTTGGAACGCTTGGGCTACGATATCGTCTCGCTCAACATCGGTAATCCGTTTGCTTTCGGGTTCCGCACGCCGGAAACCATGCGCTTGGCGATGATCGAGAATCTTCGCAACAGCGAAGGCTATGTACATCAGAAGGGCATTTTTCCGGCTCGTGAAGCCATCGTCATGCAACAGCAAGAGCGCGGTGTACGCGGCGTGAGTGTCGAGGAGGTCTTCATCGGCAATGGCGTCAGCGAGTTGATCGATCTGACGCTGCGCGCGCTGTTGAATCCTGGCGACGAGGTACTGGTGCCCAGCCCCGATTACCCCTTGTGGACGGCGGCGGTGAATCTAAATGCCGGGTGTGCCGTGCACTATCCCTGCCACGCGGCCGCCGGCTTTGTCCCCGATCCGCAGGAAATCGAAGCGCTCATCAACAAGCGCACCCGGGCCATCGTCGTCGTGAACCCGAACAATCCCACCGGCGCCGTCTATCCAGCCGCGACGCTGCAGGCGATCGCACATATTGCGGAACGGCATCGCTTGGTGGTGTTGTGCGATGAAATCTACGATCACATACTTTACGACGACGCCGAATTCGTGCCGATGGCGACACTGGTGCACGACACCTTGTGCTGCACGATGAGCGGACTCTCCAAGATTTACCGGGCGTGCGGCTACCGGGTCGGGTGGGCGGCATTCTCCGGCGATGTGCAAAACGCCGCCGATTACTTGAGTGCTCTGGAGCTGCTGTCCTCGCTGCGTCTGTGCAGCAATGTACCCGGTCAGTGGGCGGTGCAGACCGCGTTGGGCGGCTACCAAAGCATCGTCGAGCTGACCCGGCCGGGCGGCCGCCTTTATGATTCCCGTCAGGCCATCATCGACGGTGTGGCCCGCAGCAAGTACCTGAAACTGGCGTGTCCCATGGGGGCGCTGTATTCCTTCGTGCAGGTGCGCGACGATGTGCTGCCGGGTTTCGATGATCAGACGTTCGCACTCGAGTTGCTGGAGAAGAAGCATGTGCTGGTCGCGCCCGGCGTGAGTTTCAACGTGGCGTATCGCAACGCATTCCGCATCACCAATTTACCGGAGCGTGCCATCATCGCCACCGTGTTCGCGCGCATCGAGGAGTTGCTCGATGCACAAGCCGCAGCCGCGCCTGTGCAGGCCGCCCCTGTGCAGGCCGGCCCCCTGCGGCAACTCGTGGGATCCGACCTCAAGGTCCAGCAGCGCTGAGCGCGCATTCCGTCCCGCCCGAACTGATGGCTGCCGCGCTGGCCGGCCATACCGTGCTTGCGCCGAATAACGAATTGGCCGCCATGCTATTTGATGCGCTGGAGCGCGCGCATCGCGCCGCGGGCCGCGAAGTTTGGCCGACACCGCAGATTCGAGATTTCGGCAGTTGGCAGCGCGATCGATACGCGCAGCGGCAGCTGTCCGAGGACACACTGCCGCGCTGCCTGACGGAAATCGAGGAACGCGAGCTGTGGCGCGATGTCGTCGCGGTGAGCGGATTGGGGCCGGATTCGCTCGATCCGGCAGCGGCGGCGCGACTGGCGAGGCGCGCGCGCCGCACCGTCATCGAATACGGCATTCCCTGGCGCCTTCTCGCGGCGCAGCCCTCCGAGGAGACCGAGGTTTTTCTTCAGTGGAGCCGGCAATATGACGAGCGCTGCCGCGCCCTGGGCTGTGTCAGCAGCGATGACTTGACCGGGCGCATCGAAGCCCCTGCTGAGCGCATTTTTTGGATAGAGAGTCCAGCGTGGCGGCCGGAGGCGCGCGCTTGGCTGTCGCGCTGCGGGATTTGCCTGGCACCCAGCAGCGTTGTGCCTAAGGCGGTATTACGCATGCACGCCAGCTCGCCGGGCGCGGAAATGGCGGCTGCCGCCGACTGGGCCAAGAGGCGGCTTGCAATTGATCCCAACTTTCGCGCTTGGCTGTGCGTGCCGGACCTGAACTCGCGCCGCACCGAGGTCGTGGACGCGTTCGATGCAGCACTGGCGGTGCATCGCTTTGCGCTCGGCGGCGATGCGGGCGGCGCCCCTTACGCGGTGGCCGGCGGTACGCCGCTCGCAGAGTATGCATCTGTGCGCATCGCCTTGGAGTGCCTCGAGGCGAGTGCCGCAACCCTGTCGTTCGCGCGCTTCAGTTCGTTGTTGCGCTCGCCCTATTTGCAGGCGTCGGATGCGGAGCAAACCACCGCGGCCGCGCTCGATGTCGCTCTGCGCGAACGGGCGCCGAGCGAGGCCAACTTGCGCTCCTGGCTGGATCTCGCCGACGCGACCGCGCGCGACGTTGACCTCACACCGGCGGCGGCGGTACAGCGGCTGCGCGCCGTCGGTGCCGTGCTCGCGCCGGCACGGGGCGCGCAGCGCTTCAGCGACTGGCTGTCGGTGTGGACGGCGGCTTTGCAGCAAGGGCCATGGGCGTTGCAGGCTCGCTGGTCAAGCGTCGAGTATCAGGCGGTGGAACGCTTGCGCGAATTGCTTGCTGCACTGGCATCGGCCGATGCATTTTTCGGTGCGCATTCGCGCGAGTCAGCACAGCGCGTGTTGCGCAGGGCGGCGCGCGACACTTCCTTTCAGCCGCAAACGGGTGTTCCGCCCATCTGGGTCAGTAGCCAGCTGCTCGACCCGTGGCTGAGCTTCGGCGGCTTATGGGTGAGCAACATGAGCGCAGATCAGTGGCCGGCACCGGTCGAGCCCGTGGCGCTGCTGCCGGTGCAATTGCAAAGGTCCTACGGCGTGGTTTCAGCCAAGGTCGAAACACAGCTAGCCTTCGCCTTAGGATTACAGGCACGCTGGCTGGAGCGTGCGGGCGAATGCATATTCAGTCATGCCGATGGCGCCGACGGTCGGGTCACGGCGCCCAGTCCGCTGCTGCCGCGTGCTGCGGCCCCGCTGTATGCAGCCGGCGACGCGCCGCAACCCCGGCCGCACTGGCAGGCACAGGTGCGCGACGCGCCGCCGCTCGAGCGCTTTTGCGACGAGCGGGCGCCGCCGTTCGCCGCGCCCGAGCGCACCCGCGGCGTGGCCACTTTGCGGGCACAATCACAGTGCGCTTTCCGCGGTTTCGCCGAGACCCGCTTGCGGGCCGATAGCCTCGAGCAGCCAACGCCGGGATTCAACGAGCGCGAGCGCGGCCAGATCGTGCACCATGCACTCGAATACGTCTGGTCGGAGCTGCGCGATTCGAAAACACTGCACGCATTGTCGCCGCAGGCACAGCGTGACCTGCTCGATGAGAGCGCGAGCCGCGCGCTGCACGCGGTTTGCGAACGGCGCGACCCCGGACCGACGTGGCGCCGGCGGGAACGCGTGCGTCTGCATAGCTTGCTTAGGTTATGGCTGGACACGGAACGCGGGCGGCAACCCTTCGTGATCGAATGGTTGGAACGAGCAGCGCAAACAGTAAGTTTCGCGGGCGCGGATTTTCACGTGCGCATCGATCGGTCGGACAGGCTGTTGGAGGGCGGACGTGTACTGATCGATTACAAAACCGGCAGCCCGGTCCCCGATTGGCGCGGTGATCGTCCGGACAATCCGCAGCTGCCGATTTATGCGCTGCTCAGCCCGGAGTCCCTGACGGCAGTGGCGTACGGACGCGTCAACGCGGCTGAATCGTGCTTCGTGTTCGAATCGGAGCGGCCCCACATTTTCAGACCCGGCGCACGCGTCACTTCGCTCGAGGGTGCCGGCACCCTGGCGGCGTTGCTGCAAATCTGGTCGACGCGCATCGAAGCCCTGGCAACCGATTTCGCCCGCGGCCATGCCGCAGTGGCGCCGACGGCGACAGCATGCAGGTTTTGTCAGCTGCAGGGGCTGTGCCGCGTGCCGAGTACGCTGGATGATGAGGACGAGACGTGATCGACTCGGCGGCGCGCGAAGCAGCAATCACCTCCAACGGCTCGGTGCTGGTGCAGGCGCCGGCCGGCTCCGGCAAGACCACATTGTTGACACAACGCTTTCTTCGCCTGCTGTCGCTGGTCGATGCACCGGAGCGAATTCTCGCCCTGACCTTCACGCGCCGAGCGGCGCAGGAAATGCGCGAGCGCGTGCTCGATGCGCTGCGCGCCGCGAACCTTGCCGAGTGCCCGCACGGCATGAATGCGCGTACTTGGTCGCTGGCGGTAAGTGCGGCGCGGGGCATGCAGGCTCTGGGTCTCGACCTCGAGTCGCAACCCTCGCGCCTGCGCATCGAGACCATCGATGCCTTCAACGCTTGGCTGCAGAACCAATTACCCATTTCCGCCGGTGCCGGAGCTGGAATGCGCGTTCAGGAGGATGCACGGTCGAGCTATCGGGAGGCGGCGCGGCGCGCCTTGGCGCATGAAGAGCCCGATGGCTTCGGCGCGGCCGTGGAGCGGGTGCTGGAACTCGATGATCAACGCTGGCGCGGCTTGGTGGCACTGATTGCCGAGATGCTGCCGAGTCGCGATCGTTGGTTGCCCTTGCTCGCGGGACGTTTGCAGACGGGGACTGAGCTGGACGCGCTGCAGCTGCAGGTGCTGCGCCGGCATTTCGATGAGGATCTGCAGCTGCTCATCGCGCGCTTGCTGGAACGCGCGCGCACGCTTATCGGTCAAGAGAGATTGAGCGCACTGGCGTCCTTGCTCGGCGCGGCCGCGCGCCGCTGCATCGATGGACCGCATATGGCCGAGTGGCGGGAGACTTCAGGCGAATTGCGCGTGGCTTTCGAGGACGCGGGGCGGTGGCGATGCGCAGCCGATTTTCTGCTGACGGCAAGGGGCAGAGTGCGCAAGACCGTGACCAGGTCGCAGGGCTTCCCGCCGGGCTGCCTCGACAAGCCGGCCATGATGGATCTGTTGCAGGAACTGGCGGGTGATCCAGCAGCAACCGACATCTTGCGGGCGCTGCGCGCGCTGCCCGACCCTGCTTATAGCGATGACCAATGGGGCAGGGTGCGGGAAGTGGCGCAAGTCCTGGTACTGGCGGCCGCACAGCTCGACGTCGTGTTTCGCGAACAAGGCAGCGTCGATTTTCCGGCGGTGTCGATGGCAGCACTGCGTTCGTTGGGCAGTGCGGCGGCGCCGACTGATTTGAATTTGCGCCTCGACTATCGCCTGCAGCACATACTGGTCGATGAGTTTCAGGACACCTCGAGTGCGCAACTGGAACTGCTGCGATTGCTGACGTCAGGATGGCAGCGCGACGACGGCCGCAGCCTGTTCTGCGTGGGTGATCCGATGCAGTCGATCTACGGTTTCCGGCAGGCCGAGGTGCGTGCGTTTCTGGAACTGGCCGAGGAGGGCATCGGCGAGGTTCGTTTCGAGGTGCAGCGTCTGCAGAGCAATTTTCGTTCCACCCAACCGCTGGTTTCCTGGATCAACGCGAGTTTTGCGCAGATCATGCCCGCCAACGACGACCGGGCGCGAGGCGCGATCGCATTTCGACCGAGTGAAGCGCTGCTCGAGGGGTCCGCCGATGAGGATCCCGCCGTGCAGCTGCTGCATTTCGGCAGCCGCGACCAGGAAGCAGGTGCGATCGCCGACATGCTGGCGGATACGACGCGGCAGCGTCCGCACTGGCGCATTGCGGTGCTGGTGCGGGCGAGGAGCCACGCGCGCGAGATCGCGGCATGCTTGCGCGCGCGCGGCGTGGCTTATCGTGCTTCGAACATCGAAGCTCTGCAGGATCGCGGCGTGGTGCGCGACATCGTCATGTTGACCCGCGCTCTCATGCATCGCGGCGATCGCATCGCTTGGCTGGCGCTATTGCGCGGACCGTGGGCGGGGTTGTCGTTGGCGGATCTGTTGCCGCTGTCGCGCGCGGCGCTGCCCTGGGATGCGATGCGAGATGAGACGCTGCTGCAACAACTGAGCGCAGAGGGCCGGGCACGTTGCGCGCGACTGGCTGCAGGGCTCGACGCTGCCTTTCAAGCGCGAGGTTTTGCATCCGCGGCGCGCTGGATAGAAAGCACCTGGCTGCGTCTCGGCGGTCCTGCCAGCGCCGCATCGCCGGAGGATCTCGAGCTTGCCGCCGTGGCCTTCGCGAGGCTGCGCGTCCTCGATGAGCAGGGCATGCCGGATGCCGCCGAACTGCAGCACAGCTTCGCCGATTTGTTTGCCAATCATGGTGCGCCGAGTGCGGTGGAGATCATGACCATCCACAAGGCCAAGGGACTGGAATTCGATATGGTGGTCGTGCCGTCGTTGGATAGGTCCGTGCCGCGCGGCAGGGATCAGTTGCTGTTGTTGCATGAATTCGCGCGTTCCGGGCGCGACGGCATGATCATGGCCGCGCGGCCGCCCGTAGGGGCGCACAGCGATCGGCTGTTCGAGTTTCTGCAGCGACAAGGGCGCGATGCCGCGGCTCTGGAGGCACAGCGACTGCTGTACGTAGCCTGCACGCGCGCCAAACGGCAACTGCGGCTCACGGCGATGACCGTTTTGCCCGCGGCAAGCGCATCCGAAGAATTCAATCCGCGCGTCGCAAGCTTGCTGGCGGAGTTGTGGCCGCTGGCCGATTCACCGTTCGAACGGCCGACCGCGTCCGAAGGCGCGCCATCGTCCGCGCCGACCGACGGGGCGCCGCGCGGTGGCGCCCTGAGCCGGTTGCCGCTCGCTTGGCACGTCGTCGTGCCGCAGTCCGGCTCGACGAGCATGGAGATTGCAGCGCCGCAGGAGGAACGTGAGCCGTGGCCGATTTTCGACTGGGCCGGTGAGACGGCGCGGCGCGTCGGCACCCTGGTGCACGCCGAACTGCGTTCGCTGTATCCGGCGCGCGTTGATGAGCGAGCTATCCGCGCTCGAGAGCCGATATTCGAGCGCTGGCTCGCCAACTACGGCGTGCCCGCGGAAAGGCTGCGTCAGGCCGCCTCGCGCGTGACAGAAGCCCTGTTGGCCGTACACGCCGATGCGCGCGGCCGTTGGATCCTCGCTTCTGGGTACCGTGACGACTTGCGCGAGCACGCGCTGTCGGGAAGCTGGAACGGTGAGATCATCCGCGCCGTGTTCGACCGCAGCTTCGTCGATGCCGGCATTCGCTGGGTAATCGACTACAAGACCAGCCAGCATTTGGGAGGGGCGGTGGGAGAGTTCTTGGACCGGGAGGTCGAGCGTTATCAACCGCAACTGCAGCGCTATGCGCGCTTGGCGCAAAAACTTGGACCGCAACCCGTACGCTTGGGTTTGTACTTCCCGCTGATGCGAGCATGGCGCGAATGGTCGCCGGACGGAACTTGACCTGTCTTGACTCTGGATATATAACCAGTACTGGCAATAAACACAGGGAGCTAAGCTATGATCGGGTACGTAACGCTGGGCACGAACAACCTGCCGCGCGCGGTCGCCTTCTACGACGCGCTATTGGCTGAGATGGGGGCGAAACGCATGATGGAAGGCGACCGCTTCGTCGCCTGGGGGGTTCGACCGGACCTACCGGGCCTGGGCGTCTCGCTGCCCTTCGATGAGCGGGCGGCGACGGTCGGCAACGGTGTAATGGTAGCTTTGGTCGTCGACACCAAGGAAAAAGTCGACGCCTTACACCGCAAAGCCTTGGAGTTGGGCGGCGCCGATGAGGGAGCGCCCGGCGCGCGGTCCCCCGAATTCTATGCCGGCTATTTCAGAGATCTCGACGGCAACAAGCTGAACTTTTTTGTGGGCGGGTAGCCTACAGGGAAAATTCGAGTTCGACGGGAATTCGGCCGGAGCTGTCTCGAGCCTTCAGCTGCGACAGATTGGTGAGTTCAGCGCGCAGGGCCTGGCTTGCCTCGGGACGCTCCTTGAGCGTGCCGGACAACAATCCGGTGTGCGAAGCGACTGTGTACTGAATTTCGGCTTCGCATTCGAGCGGGCCGCCGGTGTCCTTGATAGTCGCGGTTAGACTGCCGGCATTGACCGCGTCCGGCGCCAAGGTCGCTTGATAGCTGCCCAGGTCGGCGCCTGCGGCGATGCTGGCGGAAGCTAGCGCGGAGACCGCGATGGTGCCGGTGGCCGATGCAATGGCGTTGAAGCTGCCCTTGATTTCTCGCAAGTCGAGCGTCGTGTTGCCGTGCCATCCTGGTGCTACGCCGAGGTCGCGAACATCCTCGATGGGGCCGCCGCCGCGCACGTTGTGCGCCACGAAGCCGTGCGCGTCGAGCGCCACGTCGCCATCGATGACCGTGGAGCCTTTCACCCAGTGCAAATCGGCGACCACCGACAGCATCAACAGCGACAGCGGATGCAACCGCCACTCCAGAGCGCCGACGGCGCGCGAATCTACGGTGATGCGCGCGGCCGATCCGTGCCAGATGCTGCCGGAAAAGTCCTCGGCATGGACCGCCGGCGGGAGAAATCGCGTGATCAGGGAAGCGGGCAGCGCGATCACCGCGATCGCGCCGATCCCCAGCAGGACGAACAGTGCGATCGGCCAGAGCATGCGGTTGGCCGCCCCGCGCAGTGGCGCCCGGGGGTTGGCCGCCCCGCGGTTGGCCGCCCCGCGCAACGGTGCACGTCGCTCAGGATCGCGTTTGGGTGAACGTGATGCTGGCATTGATCAGTCCGGGCTTGAGCGTGCGATCCACGGTGATCGACTCGATCGACAGCCCATAGCGCTGATCGAGTGTGGCAAGCCAGGTGACGACGGTATCGAAAGGAGCTCCCTCCAGCTGCACGCGTACGCCGCTGCCGTTTGGTTGCGTACCCCGTAGAGCATCGGTGAGGCCCGCGGCGCGGCCGACTCGATCGACCACCACCACCGCAGGCTCGCTGACATCGACGGGAAACTGATTTCCGGCGGCGCGAATTTCGCCCGCATTGGCGCGCATCCAGACCAAGTCCTGTCGCTTGGCGTCGTTGCGTGATTCCGCGCCGGATACCGCCGTCTGCAGCGGCAGCAGTATTCCGCCGAAGAGAATGATCAAGGCGAGCGCGATGCCGCCGAAGGCGACCATGCGCTGCTCGCGCACCTGTAGTCCCGCATACCAGGTACGTAGCTTGTTCATTTCGCCTTTGCCGCCGTGCGGACTTGCAAGTGCGCCTCTACGCCGTTCGGGCCGGGTGTGGAGGATTGAATGTCGGCGGTCAGACCCTGCTTCACGACGTATTGCGAGAGTTGCGAGATGGCGGCCAAGTTCGGGCCGCTCACCTTCATGTCCATCGATTGTTCGCGATAACTCAACGAGTCGATGCTGGTCTTGGGCGTCGAGGCCAGCGCGCCGCTCAACGCCTGCAATCCGCGCAGAAAGTATTCGGGACCGCCGCCAGACTTGCGGATGCGATCCAGGCGAGCCTGCATGTGACGGCGTGCATCGGGAATCGGCACGGCCGGCTCGGAAGGCATGGCCGAAGCGAACACGTCGGCAATTTGCGTGTCGAGCGCCGCGGCATCGCGCTTGGCAAGCCGCAACTGCAAAGCCTGCGCGGCCACGTGTAACAGCAGCAGCGCCGCGGCGAGCGCTGCCGCGGTACGCCACTTGCGCCAGCGTGCGCCGTAATCAGTGCCGCGCGCAAACTCACCCTGCAGCAGATTGACGACATCGGGGCTGGCGATGCTTCGCGACAACCAGGATAGCGGACCATCGGCGAGCAACTGCACCTTGAGCGAAGCAAAATCCTCGACCAGCGCTTCGAACTCATCCTTGGTGCGAGCCCAGTCCTCTCGAGTGATGTACAGCAATGCGCTCTCGCTGACGCGTGGTTCGCCGGAAGTGTCGAGCGGATCGGCGATCACGCCGGCCACCACCAAGGCTTCCTTTACCGGGGAAAGTTCGACCGCGAATGGCATTGCACCGGGCCGTCGGACGGCCAGCCGCGTAGCTTCGAACCAAAGCACCGTCTGGCCGGGATTCTCCGGCATCAAGGAGATGTCAGGATAAATCGCCTGCGCCTCGAGGCCCGAAGCTGCGAGAGCAGTCAGCCAGCCTTGCATGACGGACCGCGATACCACGGCTACCGGTGTGCCCGTGGCGCGCCGGCGTCCCACTGCGAAACTCAACTGATCGATGTCCTCGGTGAGTTGCTCCTCCAACGCGAAAGGCACGGCGCGGGCAAGTTTCGCGCCGCTGCCGGGAGGCAGTTGCGGCTCCGCGAGCAGGATCTGACTGGCGGGAGCCAGTGCCACGACTCTCGCCGAGCGCGCCACGGCGGCGGCCAGGGTCAAAGAGCCGCGTTGCCGGGACAACAGCGGCGCACCGCTCTCATCCAGCATGAGCCATTCGGTCTCTTCTTCGCCGGTGGCCGGTAATCGCAGTAGCAATGTTTGGGGCATGGCGGCCTATGTAGTTCCGAATGAGCGCAAAAGAGGCGTCACCTTGTTACCTTGAGTCTTGTACAAAAGACTGTACAAGGTGAATTCCGAGGTGCCAAGCCTGACACGGGTGGTGAGGCGAAAGTAGCTGGATTTGGTGTCGATCGTCGTACCAAGCGTCCCCATGACCTTGGCGCCGACGATATTGCTGAAGGTAGTCTTGTCCGGAAAACAGCCGGTCTTACGCCCGTTCGCCAACGCCTCGGCATTGCCGAGTTCGCCGTTCAAGTTATCCGCCAAGCTCTCCAGCACCACGGCCGATGCCGTGCAAATGTTGATGGTGGTCGCCGCGTTCGGCAGGACGGTCACGTACGGAGCGATCTTGCGGTAGCGCTCGTAGCCAAACCCCGGCAGGTTCATCAATTCGCTGGGTGAGGTCATGGGATATTGACCGGCGCGATAGGGCGGCACTTGTTGGGTGTAGACAGAATCGCCGGTTGCGGCTTGCAGGCCACTCGATGTGTTGTTCGCACTGATCCAGTCTTGGGCCATTTGTGCCCACTTGGGCTCCACACCCACGGCAGCCAACAAGCGCTGAAATTGCGCCAGCGGCAACGGATCGGGCATCGACTGCACGCCGTTGGTCGCCGCTGTGAAGTGCCCTAAATTATTGAGATTGAAGCGTCCCTGCATGTCCTCCAACGAACCCTGCAAGGTGCCGATGGGTTCACCCTCCGGATCGCTTTGCGGTGTGATCGGCAGCGGCAGCGTGGGCTGCGCCCAAGCATCGGCCAACGTCACATTGGCCGCACTCACCTGCTGGGTCAGAATATCGGCGGCGAGCGCTTCGGCGCCCATGCCGAACTGCCTCGCCTGTTCTCCGGCGAGCACGCCGACGGTGCGCTGCCTCTCCATGAAGCCATCGAAGGTGAGCTTGGTCGCCAAAATCGCCGCCAGCGCGACCAGGATGAGCGCGATGAGGAGCGCCACGCCCTTTTGCCGGCGCCGCATGATTGCGGGGTGTCTCACCCTGCGACCTCGACCAGGCGGCGCACCCGACCCCAGTCCTTGAACTCCACCACGATCTCGACGGCGACGGGGCGCGACGCCAAATCGCTGGTCGAGAGGCTGAGAGGCCACTGTTTCTGCCAGTTCTGATTGGTGTCCAGATAGCGAAACTGAATGCCCTTAACGCCGCTCAGCAAGTCCTGCACGACGGGCTTATTGCCGAGCACGGTGTCCAAATTCACCTGATAGCTGCGCTTCAGCACGTTGTCGACCAAGGCGTAGGAGACGCGCTGCAGGGTGCTGCGCTGTTGTCCCGCGGTGTTCGACCAGCCGGCACGGGTGACGTCCAGGATGGAAGGCGCCGAGGATCCGTTGGGTCCGGCAAATCCAGAACTCGAGTCGGCGAGCTTATTGGCGCCGAAGCCGTTAGAGGAGTTGAAACCGGAACCAGAATTGAAACTCATGCCGGAATCGGCGCCGAGTCCGGAACCTGCGCCGCCGGGATTCGATACGGTGCCCGCGCCGGTCGTACCGCGCACGGCGGGCAACTGGCTCTGGCCGAGCACATCGCGCACCGGCCGCGGTACGGCTTCGGTGAAATCCTGCATCAAGACGTGCATGCCAAACTCGATCTCGCGCGAGCGCTGCAAGGACTCCTCGGTGCGCTCCGCGGATATTCGCGCAGCGCGATACGCGCCGTAGCCGAGGCCCGACATGATGCCGAGAATCAGCAGCGCCACCAGGATTTCGATCAGGGTGAATCCCGATGCCGCTCGGCGCGCTGCGGTTTTGGTGATCATGGGTTCGAAACGTTGGTGGTGGTTGTACCGGTGCCCGTTGTGCCGGTGCTCGTTGTGCCGCTGCCGGGAATCGTGCCGGTGCCGGTAGTCGGTGGAGCTGGGTTGGTCGTGTTGCCGTTCGCACCGGCCCCCGATCCGACGGTCGCCGCCGCACCCCCGGCCTGCGCGGCGTTCGCGGCCACGGGCCCGCTGTTGGCGGTCCATGGACCGGGACTCGCGTTCGAACTGCCCGGCGGCGAAAGTTGCGTACCGACGAAACCCACCGTTTCGATCAGCGGATTGCCCTTGGTTTTGGCATCGCCCGCGTACACGCGCACCACGATGCGCTTCATGCTGTTGATGCTGGTTTCGAAGTAGCGCGTGTCGTAGTGCCATTTTCGATTCGCGTAATCGAGTTCGCCCGTATCGGTATTCTGGCCGAATTTGGTGAGGTTCAAGCGCACCTCCGCGAGTCGGTTGAGGGCGATCCATTCTGCGATTGTTTTATCCCTCAGCTGGCCGCTGGTCCGTGCCGTACCGCTCACTGCGACCATGAGAGCGGCCAGGCCGATGGCGACCACCATCAACGCCACCAGCACCTCCACCAAGGTAAAACCTGCCGCGGAACGCGCCGCGGAGAAATCCAATGTTGCGCGGCGGGAACGCATCAGCTGCGCTTCGCGGGCGGGCTCTGCCCGGCCCGGGTGCTGACATGGTCGGAGGTCTCGAGCGAGGTCTTGCCGAGCGCATCGCCGGCCACGGCCGCCTGCGCCTGATTGGCATCGCGCAGCAGAATCAAGCGAAACGGCGTGCCCTCGCCGCTGGCGGCGATCGCCAGCTGCGGCGCAGGGGGTGGGCCGCCAGAGAGCGCTTTGTCCACCGCTTTGAGCACGACCGTCTGCTGGTCGAGCTGCAGTTGGAAGCTGATGCCCTTGGGTAAATCTCGGTGTCGATATTGATTCTCTTCGTCGAATTTTTGCCATGCGTCGCGGAAAGTGTCGTACACGACGAAATCGTACGCATTCGGTTCCACGCGCACGCCGAAATCGCGTCCCTCCAAAACAGCACGCTCGTGCAGCAGATCGATCAAGCCTTGCACACGGCGGCTTTCCTGATCGAGTTGGTTATCGCGCCCGGTGACCCCGATCGAGAGCACCGCAAGGGAGATGATGACGGCCATGATCACGACCACCACCAGAATCTCCACCAAGGTAAAGCCTTTGTTGCGCACGGCACCGTCCCATCGCTTTATCTTTGATCGAGAGTCGTGCTGCTGATGTCGGCATCGTAGCCTTCGCCGCCGGGCTTGCCATCCTTGCCATACGTAGTGATTTCATACTGGCGGCCGTCAGGGCCCGGACTGGCGTACTGATAGGGATTGTTCCAAGGATCCTTCGGCAACGCCGGCAAGTAGCCTTCCGACCGGTAATTGGTGATGGTCGGATCCGCAGGCTGCTTGACCAGAGCCTGCAGCCCCTGTTCGGTGGTCGGATATTTGAAGTTGTCGAGGCGGTACAGATCGAGCGCCGTTTGAATGGCGCGAATGTCGCTCGCCGCGCGGGTCACCCGGGCTTTATCGACGTTCTCTAGAATCTTTGGCACCACGAGTGCGCCCAGCACTGCGAGAATGACCACCACGACCATGATCTCGATAAGGGTAAAGCCGCTTTGGCGATTGTGCATAATGACCTCGAAAATTCTTCGAATGATACCAAACTAGGCCCAGCCCATGCCGCGTGAGGCAGTCATGCGTCTGCGGAACATTGCTGCGGCACTACAGTGGGATCGCGGACGATGGTTTTGGTTGCTTCTGATTTTGCTCATTCTCGGCGCAGTGTTGGGTCTTGGCGACAACGTCAACATGCTTTTGCGCTACGATCGTGGAGGAATAGCCGCAGGCGGCTGGTGGCGGTTGCTTACGGCCCACATCGTGCACCTGGATGCTCACCACCTGATCCTGAACGAATTGGGTTTGGTGTTGATCTGGTCGTTGTTTGCTCAAGACTTCGATGCAGTGGAGTGGTGCGTCATCGTGTTGGCGGGCGCCTTGAGCATCAGCTGCGGTTTGTGGTGGCTGAGTCCGAGCGTCACCTGGTACGTCGGCGCATCGGGCGTGTTGCACACCGCGATGGCGGCCGGCGCGGCGCGGCATCTGGCCGAGCGGACGTGGGATCGCTGGATACTGTTCCTTGGACTTTGCATCAAATTGATCTGGGAACAATCGGGCGGCCAGTCGGCACCTCTGATCGTGGTCGATGCGCACCTGTATGGCGCGATCAGCGGATTTCTCGTGGGAGCTGCACTGTCCTGGCGTATCGCTATAATTCGCCAGCGCTATCGAGCCTAGGTACAAAAATTTATGTCGCTTGCTTTCGTTTTTCCCGGACAGGGTTCGCAGTCGATCGGCATGATGAGCTCCCTCGCTCGCGTCTCGCCGGTCATTCAGGCCACGTTCTCCGAGGCCAGCGCGGTGCTGGGCTACGATCTGTGGCAACGCTGCCAGACGGGCCCGGCAGAGCTGCTCCATTCCACCGAATGCACGCAACCCGCCATGCTCACGGCCGGCGTAGCCACTTACCGCCTATGGCGCGAACGCGGCGGTGCGGTAGCAGCGCTGATGGCGGGGCACAGTCTTGGCGAATTCACTGCACTGGTGGCTGCCGGCTCCCTGAATTTCAAGGATGCCGTCGATTTGGTCCGCTATCGTGGCGAGTTGATGCAGGCGGCGGTACCGCCGGGCGAAGGGGCGATGGCGGCCATCTTGGGATTGGAAGACGCCGACGTCACCGCGGCATGCGAAGAAGCCGCACAGGGGGACGTGGTCGAGGCGGTGAATTTCAACGCTCCCGGCCAAGTGGTGATCGCCGGATCGACAGCCGCCGTGGCACGCGCGATCGAGGCGGCGACGGCCAAGGGCGCGCGCCGTGCTTTGCCGCTGCCGATCAGCGTTCCGGCGCACAGCTCGCTGATGCAACCGGCGGCGGAGAGGTTACGAGCGCGGCTGGATGACACACCTGTGGCGCCCATCGCCGGTATCGCCGTGTACGGTGTCGACGTCAAGATTCATGGCAGTCCCGCGGCGATTCGTGCGGCGCTGGTCAAGCAGCTGCATACGCCGGTTTATTGGGCGGCGACGGTGCGCACCATGATTGGCGCGGGCGCGACCCATATCGTCGAATGCGGACCCGGCAAGGTCCTGACGGGGTTGAATCGGCGCGTCGACAAAAACCGGGATTTGAAGATGCTCGCGCTGGAAGACCCGGCGTCCTGCGATGAGGCGCTGAGCGCCGTGAGGAGCCTATAAATTCATGTTGCATGGAGAGATCGCATTGGTCACCGGCGCCTCGCGCGGCATCGGCGCGGCTATCGCCGAACGCTTGTGCGCCGACGGTGCGCGGGTGATTGGCACGGCGACCACCGCGGACGGGGCCGCCCGAATCAGCGCCGCCCTGGGGGCGCGCGGCGGCCGTGGCGCGGTTTTGGAGGTCGGCAGCGCAGATTCCGTTGGTGCTCTGCTTGCGGACATCGAGGCCAAGGAGGGCGCGGTTGCCATTCTTTGCAACAACGCGGGTATCACACGCGACACCCTGCTATTGCGCATGAAGGCGGAGGACTGGGATGCGGTCATCCAAACCAACTTGTCGTCGGTGTTTCGACTGAGCAAGGCGGTCCTGCGCGGGATGATGAAGGCCCGCCAGGGTCGCATCGTCAACATCACTTCCGTGGTCGGTGTGACCGGCAATGCCGGCCAGACCAATTATGCCGCCGCCAAGGCTGGAATCCTGGGATTTACCAAATCGCTGGCTCGTGAGGTCGGTTCACGCGGCATCACGGTGAATGCCATCGCACCGGGTTTTATCGATACCGACATGACCCGGGCGCTCGCGCAGGCGCAACGCAGCGAATTGACCTCGCAAATTCCATTGGGGCGGCTGGGCCAGCCGGCCGAGATTGCCGGGGCGGTGTCGTTTCTATGCTCGGCTGACGGCGGCTACATCACGGGTGAAACCCTGCATGTGAACGGCGGTATGTACATGCCATGAGGCATGAGCGGACCCTCAGGCATGCGGTTTTGTCAAGGCGGCCGCGGTGCCGCCGACATCAATTGTGAGTTCCTGGTAGCCGTCGTCGTCGCGTTCACATAAAATACGCGCCCTATTGATATCCTAAGGCTGGTCGCAGGCTTTTTTCATTCGCGTAAGTAGCAATTCCGAGAGGACACCATAACGATGAGTACTGTTGAACAGCAGGTTAAAAAGATCGTGGCTGAACAATTAGGCGTCAAAGAAGAAGAAGTCACTAATGACGCATCCTTCGTCGACGATCTGGGTGCCGACTCGCTGGATACGGTTGAACTGGTGATGGCGCTCGAGGAAGAGTTCGAGACTGAAATTCCCGATGAAGACGCCGAAAAGATCACCACGGTTCAGCAGGCGATCGACTACATCAATTCGCACAAGGGCAAGGCTTAAGAGCTCACTGCTCAGCCTCGGTGCCGCGTCTCGTGCCGGGCCACGCTCGATCGTTTTAATTCCTTCAGGTAGGAGTCGATATTGAGCAAGCGACGCGTCGTCATTACGGGTCTTGGAATCGTGTCACCGGTAGGCAACGATATCGCAACCGCCTGGGATAACGTAGTTTCCGGCCGCAGCGGCATCGCCAAGGTGGAGAGATTCGACACCTCGACGTTCCCGGTGCATTTCGGCGGCGAAATCAGAAATCTCGATCTCGAACCTTTCATGACCGCCAAGGATGCGCGCCGCATGGACCCGTTCATGCAATACGGCGTGGTCGCGGGCATTCAGGCCATGCGCGACTCGGGGCTGGTCGTGACCGAGGCCAATGCACAGCGTATCGGCATTCTGATGGGCTCGGGGATGGGCGGCCTGGAGTCCATCGAAGAGGCCTATGACCGTTATAAGGAGGCCAATTCTCCGAGAAAGGTGTCTCCGTTCTTCATCCCCGCCAGCATCATCAATCTGGTGGGTGGGCACCTGTCCATCATCTTCAAGATTACCGGGCCCAATCTTGCGGTGGCCACGGCATGCACGACCTCCACCCACGCATTGGGGCTGGCCATGCGTTTGATCCAATACGGGGATGCCGATGCGATGCTGGCCGGCGGGTCAGAAATGGCCACCTGCACGACTGGGATGAGCGGGTTCGCGCAAGCGAAAGCGTTATCCCTGCGTAACGAGGATCCACAAGCGGCCAGCCGCCCGTGGGATAAGGATCGCGACGGATTCGTCATGGGCGATGGCGCGGGCGCCATGATGCTCGAGGAGTACGAGCGAGCCAGGGCTCGAGGCGCGAAGATTTACGGGGAAATCGTCGGATTTGGCATGAGCGGGGATGCCCATCATGTCACGGCGCCACCCGCCGACGGCGAGGGAGCGCGCAAGGCCATGGCCGGCGCGATCAGCGACGCCGCTTTGAATCCCGATCAAATCCAATACGTCAATGCGCACGCCACTTCGACGGAGTTGGGTGATCGAGCGGAGACCCTGGCAATTCGGCGCGCGTTCGGCCCTGCGGCCGACAAGCTGGCGGTGAGCTCCACCAAGTCGATGACCGGACACTTGCTGGGTGCGGCCGGCGCCGTGGAAGCCATTTTTTCGGTGCTGGCTTTGCGTGATCAAGTGGTGCCTCCGACCATCAACCTGCATCAGCCGGGCGAGGGATGCGATTTGGACTACGTACCGAATACGGCGCGCAAGATGAGCCTGACCTACACCCTATCCAATTCTTTCGGTTTCGGCGGTACCAACGGGTCGCTCGTTTTTCGGCGCACCTGAGCGCGGCTAATGAGCCGCCGCCTGTGGATTGTCCTCGCGTTGCTGGTATTGCTGTGCGGCGGCGGCGCTGCCGGTCTGATCGGTTTCGGTGTGCGCAGTTTGGATCGACCGCTGAACCTCTCCGCAACGATGCGCTTCAAGGTTCCCTCCGGGGCTAGTTTCGCTCGTGTCGCCAACGATCTGGCATCTCAAGGTGTGGTCGAGCAGCCGCGCGCCTGGGCGTTGTATGCGCGCTGGAAGGGTCTGGCGCCGCTGGTCAAGGCGGGCGAATACGAAATTCAACCGGGCGTCACGCCGCGGGAACTTTTGGCCAAAATGGTCAGCGGCCAGGTACTGCTGCATTCGTTCACCATCGTCGATGGCTGGCGGGTCGTTGATATGCTCGATGCTCTGCGGCGCAATCCCGATATCCTGTCCACGTTGGCTCGATCGGCTAGCCTAAGCGACCTGATGGCGAAGTTGGGTTCGCCCGAGCTCGAAGCGGAGGGCCAGTTTTTGCCCGAGACATATAAGTTCGTCGGGGGCACCAGCGATATCGAACTGCTGCGTCAAGCGCATACCGCGCTCACCCGGGAACTCGAGGTAGCCTGGAAGGATCGTGATCAGGAGAGCCCGCTGCATTCGCCTTACGAGTTGCTGATCATGGCTTCCATCGTCGAGAAGGAGAGTGGGGTGCCGCAGGAGCTTGGCAAGATTGCCGGCTTATACCTGCGTCGGCTCGCGATTGGTATGCGTTTACAGGCCGATCCGACCATCATCTACGGCATGGGCGAGCGCTACGATGGCGACATACGAACCGTCGACCTGCGCAGCGACGGTCCATACAATTCCTATACGCGTACCGGCTTGCCGCCGACGCCCATCGCCCTACCCAGCGCTGCCGTCATCCGCGCGACCGCGCGCCCCGAAAAGAGCGATGCCCTGTACTTCGTAGCTTCGCCCAAAGGCGATGGCAGTCATGTCTTCTCCGCGACCTTGGAGCAGCACAACCTGGCGGTGGCGGCATATCTGGCGCGGAAACGCCGCTGATGAAAACACGCTTCCTCACTATCGAAGGCATCGAGGGGGTCGGCAAGAGCACGCAGGTCGCGCGGCTGTCGGCGGCGTTGCACCAGCGGGGCATCAATCATGTGGTGACGCGCGAACCCGGCGGCACGCCATTGGCGGAGAGCATTCGTTCGCTGGTGCTGACGCGCCACGAGGAGCCGCTGCCCTCGTCGGCCGAATTGCTGCTCATGTTCGCGGCGCGCGCGGTCCATCTTGGCAATTTCATCGAGCCGAATCTGGCGGCGGGACGCTGGGTGCTGTGCGATCGGTTCACCGACGCGACCTACGCCTATCAGGGGGGCGGCCGCGGCCTCGAGGTGAACACCATTCGGCAACTGGAGTCCATGGTCCAAGGCGCGCGCCGCCCGGATCTGACCTTTCTGCTGGATGCGCCCGTCGCCTTGGCACTATCGCGCGCGAGCAAGCGCAACGCCGCCGTAACTGCGGATCGCTTCGAGAGCGAACGTGCCGATTTCTTCGTGCGCGTGCGCGACGCTTATCTTGCCCGCGCGGCGGCGGAGCCGCAACGCATGCAGGTGCTCGACGCCTCAGCATCTGCCGACGAAGTGTGTGCGGGCATGATCAGGATTCTCGAGGACCAAGCATGGATTACGTGAGCTCCGATTCCATGCCGTGGCTGCACGATGCGCAACAGCGGCTGCGAGCGGCCCACGCCGGCGGCCGCTTGCCGCACTCGATGTTGCTGCTGTCCCCGGCGGGGTTGGGCGCTGAGCTATTGGCGAATTGGTTCAGCGCATTCATCTTGTGCGAATCGAGCGCGCAGCGTCCGTGCGGCACCTGCGCATCCTGTCGACTGCTGAAGGTGGACAGTCATCCCGATCATCACCTGATACGGCTCGAAGATGATGCGCAGCAGATCAAGGTAGAGCAGGTCCGCGAGTTCATGGAGCCGCTGACGCTCAAGAGTTATCGAGGCGGCTACAAGATAGGTGTCATCGAGGACGCCGACACGCTGAACACCTTCGGCGCCAACGCACTCCTCAAGACTCTCGAGGAGCCCGGCGCAGACACCGTATTGATCGTGATTGCCAGGCCGAATCACCGTTTGCCCGCGACCATCGCCAGCCGTTGCCAGCGATTGGTGCTGCGCATTCCGCCCGGCGCCATGGCGATCGCGTGGCTCGAAGCGCACTCACCCGCAAAGCAACCCTGGGGCGCGGCTCTGGATTTAGCCGGTGGCGCGCCCTTGCGGGCACAGCAATTCGATCCGCACGTGTTGGCCGCGCTCGATGATGACATGCAGGGCTGCATGGGTCAGCTGGTTGCCGGCAGCGTCGATATCAGCTTGCTCGCGGAACGCTGGCTGCGATCAAATCCGGAACTGCGTATCAGCTGGCTTGAGAACTGGATCACACGCCGGGTACATGCATGCTTCCGCGCAGCCAATTCGCATCAAAGTGCGGAACCGGTCGTCTTGCCTGGCGCTTTACTTAAGCCCAAGATAACCCCCTTATTCGGGCTACTGGACGCCGCGCGTGACTTCAGACGTCTCGCGTCGACCGGTATGAACCAACAATTGGCTGTCGAGGCGCTGCTGCTCGAGGGTCGAAGCGCGCTGGCGAATTGAGGCATGCGGGAACGGTAGGAATTGCGAAGTCCAAGTAACAAACCAGGTTTATTGACGCTCACCATCAAGGATAAGAGCGCGCTTTATCTCGCCTACATGCCCTTCGTGAAAAACGGCGGTCTGTTCATTCCCACCAACAGCAATTATCGGTTGGGCGATGAAGTATTCATGCTGCTCAATCTCATGGGCGAGGAAGAGAAATTGCCGGTTGCCGGCCGGGTCATATGGATGACTCCCAAGGGAGCGCAGGGAAAACGAACCGCCGGCATCGGTGTGCAGTTCAGCGACCAGGACCGCGGCAACACGCAGAAGAAAATCGAGAACTACCTCGCCGGCGCTCTGGGCGGGGACAAGCCCACACATACGATGTAGACGTGCGGTAGCGGCGTGCGGTAGCGGCGCGCGGTAGCGAAGTCTCATTTACTCGGCAGCGGCTCGATGTACACCGGATCGCTTTGCGACTTTTGCGGCTGCGCTGGTTGCGTCGCGCGCTGGGCGGGTTGGGCGGGTTGGGCGGCAGCGCGGGGCTGGCGCAAGACGATGGCCCAGTACCCGAACAACGACACCAACAGAATGACAAATACCGCGGTCAGGACTTTGTAGCGTGAGAATACGGATGGCGGCGTGTAGTCGTATTGCGCACCGCGCGGCACGTACGGTGTCAGTCTGCCGCCCAACTTGGGGCCTGGCACGTGCGGAGCTGGTTTGCCGCTCAGTTTGGGAGCGCCGAGCCGTCGTCCCGCCATCGCTTCGATCAACCGGTTTGCGAGCGTGCGGCTTCTGAGGCTGCGAGGCCGCCCTTCAGCACGAACGCGTCGAAGCCGCGCTCGCTCAAAATATACGCGGCTGCCGAGCTGCGCCGGCCTGTATCGCAACACACCACATATTGGGTGTTTTTATCCAAGGCATTGAGCTTGAGGCGAATGAAGTACAAGGGAATATTGACGGCATCGTCGATGCGGAAATTCTGAAACTCGCTGGGCAGGCGCACGTCGAGCCACTTGCCGCCTTTGGCAACTATTTCACGCGCTTCTTCCTGCCCCACCCATTGCAGCAGCGGCTCGTTCAGCAGGGTCTGAAAGTCATTCTTGCCGAGGCGCATCAGTGCGCCGTCGGTCGCCATGGTAACCGTAGCGTTGCGCTTGGCTTCCGCGATCAGCGCCTCTTCGCCGAAACTATCGCCGGGTCCCAACTCCGCAAGCTTAATGCCTTCCTTGTTGAGCGGGGTTTCACGGGTCACGACGCACCGCCCCGCCACCACCACGTAGAAGAAGTCGCCCTCGGTGCCTTGCTTGATGACCACATCGCCTGCGCGGTAGTTGATGCGCTGCATGCGCATGAAAATGGCCTGAATGTTCGCCGGCGGAATGCGGTGAAATGCCTTGGTCTGCAGCAGCGTCGTCATCCAGTCGCCGTTGACATCGACGCCATCGCCACGCAATTCGGCAACTTCGTACTGGCCGGTCTGATCCCACGTGATCAGCACATCCAGCAGATCGCTGTCGATCATGATGTATTCGATGTCGGTCGCTGCCCGCGCGGTGAATTTGCGCGGCAAGCCCGGCGCCAGAGGCGACCGCGCCTCAGCGGTGCGGGCCTTGATGACGCCGATGGTACGATCGTCCGCGCGCAGTTCTATTTGCCCGGCAACCAGGTAAAAGGTGCGTTTATCGGAGTCGCCTTCCTTGAACAACACGCGTCCGGCATCGAGCGAGCGTATTTGAGTTTTGCGAGCGAGCGCGTGCAGATTCTCAGCCTTCAGGCCGTCGAGGGGCGAGAAAGTCTTCAGAACTGTCAGGTCGACTGGTCGTTCATCCATCAATAATTCGTCTGCTACCGGAATTTAACCCCATGATTTTCAGTATGAATCGTAGCATATGCGGCCACGGGTCCGGCCACCTAGTGGGTCACATACAAGGCGCTCAAGGAAAGATCGTCTCCCATCCAGCGTCGGGGCGAAATCGCGCGCCGTAGCGAGCGGCCAATTCGCCCAAGGTTCGTGTGACGTCGCGCACGCCGCGATCCTTGGCATACTGCAGAGGTCCGCCGCGGAACGGCGCGAAACCTGTCGCAAATACCAGACCGGCATCCAGCAAATCGGTATCCGCCACTGTGCCCTCCCGCCAGCAGGCGACCGCCTCGTTGAGCATGGGCAGAATCAAGCGATCCTGTAAGTCCGGCGGGATTGCCGCATCATCAACCGGATTTTTCTGCGCCTTGCCATCCTGCCAATGATAGAAGCCCTCGCCGGTCTTTCGGCCGAGTTTCTTCTGTTCGACGAGTCGCGTCAGCACGGCGGGCAGCGGACGTTTGAAGCCTTCAGCGAGCACGCGCCCGACGCTCAACGAGACGTCCAATCCCACGACGTCGGTCAGTTCGATCGGGCCCACGGGCATGCCGAAACGAACCGCGGCGCGGTCGATCACCTCGCGGGGGATACCCTCTTCCAGCGCAAAGAAGGCTTCGTTCACGTAAGGCGTCAAGACCCGATTCACCACGAAACCGGGCGCGCTCCTACACGGCAGCGGCAGCTTGTCCAAGGTCCGGACGAATCGCAGCGCGTCGGCTACTATTTCGGGCCGGGTCTGCGCGCCTCGCACGATTTCCACCAGCGGCAGTTGCGATACGGGGTTGAAGAAATGAATGCCGACCAGTCGCGTCGGATCCGCCAGCGTCTCGCATAAAGTCTCGATCCTGATGCTGGAGGTGTTGGTCGCAAGGATGCCCTTGGGCTTCATCTGCGGCTCCAAGGTCGCGTACAAGGCACGTTTGGCCTCGATATTCTCGAAGATCGCCTCGAGCACCACATCGGCGCCTGCCACGCCCTCACCAGCCACGTCCGCCCTCAAGCGTGCCGTGGCCTGCGCCACCTCCGATGGCATCTTGAGCCGTCGCTCGAACAGGGTCTTGGCGCGTTCCAGCGCGGGCTTCACCAGTTCCAAGCTGCGATCCTGCAGGGTCACGGTCATGCCGCGCAGCGCGGCCCAGGCCGCGATGTCGCCGCCCATGACGCCGGCACCGACGACGTGCAAATGTTTGAATTCGGCGCTCGACTCGTTACCCAGGTTCTTGAGACGATCCTGCAACAGAAAGACCCGCACCAGGTTGCGCGAGGTGGGTGTACACATCAGGCGGGCGATGGAGCGCGCTTCAGCGTCGATGCTGGCTTCACCGTTGCCGCCGTGTGCCTGCCATAGATCGACGATGGCGTACGGAGCAGGATAGTGCTCACGCGACACATTGCGCCGGAGCGTCGCCGTCATGCGCTTGGCGAGCCACGGCCGAAGTGCTCGCAGATTCAACAGTCTGTCGGGTAGCGTCGCGACCTTGCGCGGAGGCCCGTGCTGCAGCAACTGCTTGGCGCGCTCGGCGAGCTCGGCAGGCGCGACCAGGGCATCGAGCAGGCCCACCTTGAGCGCCTGAGCACCGCGCAACGCACGGCCTCTCAGCATGAGCTCGGCGGCGGCGCGGATGCCGATGGTGCGCACGCTGCGCGCCGTGCCGCCGAATCCAGGATGGATGCCGAGCAGCACCTCCGGCAGCCCCATTGACAAGGTGGCATCATCGGCGCCGACTCGGTAGCTACACGCCAACGCCAGTTCCAGGCCGCCGCCGAGCACGAAGCCGTGCAGTGCAGCCACGCTGGGGCAGGGCAGAGCCTCGATCTGGCCGATGATGGCTTGCCCGGCGCGCACCAGTGCATACCCC
>Ga0182030_10004847_pt1 | contig 28755 bp, 18 predicted proteins | sample 812S3MmetaG_FD_121299 | JGI IMG/M metagenome (GOLD analysis project Ga0182030, IMG submission 121299) | Permafrost microbial communities from Stordalen Mire, Sweden - 812S3M metaG (Illumina Assembly) | ecosystem: Environmental > Terrestrial > Soil > Wetlands > Permafrost | place: Sweden...
ACTGACGATTCCGACAATTAGCTATTGCCCAGAACTTTTGTTTTACATTGAACTTCTGAACCTGTACGTTTTTCTAAACACGTTGCCCTTTTTTGGGGGAAGTTATTTTGAAACCATTCCTTATCGATGGAAGATGCCCTGCGTCTGGAAGCCAAAGGCATTTATGGTGTGCTGCGAAGTGAGAGCATTAAAAAAGGAGTAGCCAGATTTATCAGCGGTAATCGCAACTGGTTTAAGTAAAAGTATTACTTCGAAGCATTCTCATTCCGCCCTCAAACTCACCTCCTGGCTCATTAACCCCGGCGCACTTGCTTTCAGCTTTATATTCCCCACCTTACCATTACTTTGTATCACCACCAAACACATACCATTAAAAGCCTTCCGCTGGTTAGCCTTATGCGGCTCAAGGCTGATAGAATTTCCGTTATCAACCCCTGCAATTTTACCGGCACCTTCAATATCAAAATGAACCAGTTGGTCAGCATTTGGTACCATTATTCCGTTAGCATCAGTAACCTTTACAGTCACAAAACACAGGTCAGTTCCATTAGCCTTAATTATAACCGTGTCAACCATTAACTGAATCTTCGCCGGTGCACCTGCCGTTTTTACTTCATCCGTTTTAATCAGTTTCCCATCTTTATATCCTTCCGCTTTTAAAGTGCCTGGGGCAAAAGCAACTTTCCATGCTAAATGTACTTTATCCGTATTTGCAAAATTACGGGTACCAAGTGGCTGGCCGTTCAGGTATAGTTTCACTTCATCACAATTGGTAAAGGCCAGCACATCAACACTATCACCGGGGTTCCAGTTCCAGTGCGGTAAAAGGTGCAACACAGGTTGTTTCGTCCACTGGCTTTGGTACATGTAATACGAGTCTTTCGGAAAACCACATAAATCCACAATACCAAAATATGAACTGATAGCAGGGTAATTATAGGGCGTTGGCTCACCTATATAATCAAACCCCGTCCAAACAAAAAGGCCCGACATAAAATCACGCTTCTTTACCGCCAGCCACCCATCCTCCGCCGATCTTCCCCATGGCACCCAGCAATTATCATACGCCGAACACTGCAGGTCGGCCGATTTATAAATGAGTTTATCGGCCGGCCCGTGATACACCCCGCGCGACGCTACCGCCGAGGTTGTTTCGCTACCTATATACAAACGGTTCGGGTATTTTTTATGCTGCCCATCATACCATTTCACTTCATAATTAATCCCCACCACATCAAGTGCGGCAGCATAGCCATTTACATCGGCCGCTGTAACCATACTTAATGCCGAAGTAACCAACCGCGTAGTATCATATTGCAGCACAATACCTTTTAATTCGCGCGCAATTTTTCCGCCACGCGGTGTTAGCTGCTCATTAATTTCGTTTCCTATACTCCATAAAATAATTGAAGGATGACTGCGGTCGCGGATTACCATATCACTCAATTCCTTTTCATGCCAGTCTTTAAAAAACCGGTGAAAGTCGTATTTTGTTTTCTTCAGGTACCAGCAATCAAAGGCCTCGTCCATCACCAAAAAGCCCATCTTATCACACATATCCAGTAACTCTGGTGCCGGTGGGTTATGGCTGGTGCGGATGGCATTGCATCCCATATTTTTCAATATTTGCAACTGCCGCTCCAAAGCGCGGTCATTCAGCGCTGAACCTAAACAACCCAAATCGTGATGGTTACATACGCCGAGTATTTTCATCGGCTTATCGTTTAACGAAAACCCTTTGTCTGCATCAAAATGAAAATACCTTACACCAATATTATTGCCATAGCTCTGTTGCAATTCATTACCCTTATATATTTCCGTAACCGCTTTATACAAGTACGGATGTTCCACATCCCAAAGGTGCGGGTTGGCAATCTTTAATTGCTGGCTTACTGTTACTCCCGATTTTGCGGTCACCATTTGTGTTTGCCTTTGCTCGCTCACCAGAGCGCCATCCGCATCATAAATATGAACCCTCAATTCAACATTTGCAGGCTCAAAGGTTTCGTTCAATACAGATGCACTTGCATTTACCGTAGCTTCTTTATCGGTAATTAAGGGTGTGGTAAAATAAGTTCCGCTCTGCTCAAAATGTATTTCAGGGGTTTCAATCAACCATACATGACGGTAAATGCCACTGCCCGAATACCAGCGCGAGTTAGGCTGTTCCGAATTGTCGACCCTGACAAGCAGCGAGTTATTACCGGCCAGCAAATAAGGAGTAATGTCATACTGAAACGTAGCATAGCCATAGGGCCGTGTTCCTACTTCATAACCGTTTACCCAAACAGTGCTATTCATGTAAACCCCGTCAAACTCAATAAACAATTTGTTTGCTTTTAAAGGGCTGTCGATATTAAGCGTTTTGGCATACCACCCTATTCCGCCAGGTAATGAGCCTCCACCATTGGTTGCAGGGTTTTTAGCATTGAACTCCCCCTCAATACTCCAGTCATGCGGAAGGTCAATGCTCCTCCATTCCGAAACAGGAGTCTGTGGGGTTTTCATATCATCGGGCTTTCCTAAAGTAAATTTCCAGTCCTTATCAAAATTAGTTCTGCCCGATGGTTGGGCTTGCAGGTTAGTAATTGCAAAGCAGGAAATAAAAATTACGCAGTTAAGGAAGGCGTGGCGCATAAGGCGTTTCGTTTTTGTATAACGAACGAAAATAGAACAGTTTGACTATGTTCTGTTATAGAACATACATTTGCATCACTGTTTTTCAGCTTATAGCCCTACCTTACCTTTAAACTTTCAGGCAATTTCAAAAACAAATGCTAGTTTTAAAGATACAATTGCAACGCGATGAAAAAAAATCTCCTCCTGGCAAAATTATTATTGCTCCTTGCTATTGGTTACACTCAGCCAGCCACCTTTAATTACCACGGCCTGGCAGGTGGAGGTGCCCAATACTCCCCCAGCATAAATCCGGCTAACCCCGCCGAAATATATGTAGCATGCGATATGAGCGGCCTTTATCATTCCACTGACACCGGAAATTCATGGAACCTCATCAACTGGGAATATGTTCAGGCTTCCCACCCATCCAGGGTACAGTTTACCAATAATCCCAATATTCAATATTGCATGACCTTCGATAATAACAGCGGCAACGGTTACGCCATAAAATCTACCGATGGTGGCAATACCTGGGCCTACACCACTGACCCAACTCAGGGTAACGGCGCCTGGTTGGTGTACGCAAACCCTCAAAACTCAAACCAGCTTATTGTTTCCGATTACTCCGACCTCTACTTTTCAAATGATGGGGGCAATACCTTCGGTAACGCCTTTTATACCGATACCACCGGTGCAGGTGCTTACATTGCCGGTACTTTTTTTGATGGACAGAACATTTACATCTGCACCAACATCGGTTTAATGGTTTCAACCAACGGCGGCACAAGCTGGTTGCCTCCACAGATGCCCGGGATTCCTTACTCTGAAAATATCATATCATGTGCCGGGGCAAAATCAGGCGGCATAACCCGGTTCTTTGGCATCACCCAGGCTCCGGGTAATGTATATGTGGGTGAAACCGGTGATAATTGTGGTTATTATATGAATGTCTATTCATTGGACTATGGCTCAGGAAACTGGGTCAAAAAAGAAACCGGTATCCTTTCAAACGACATGTCGTTCTTTGTGGGCATGGCCGCAAATAATATTGATGTGGCTTACCTGGCAGGTAACGATGGTAATACCCAGTACCCTGAAGTGCTTAAAACATCAAACGCGGGTTCTTCATGGACTCATGTATTTAATACAGCCAATAATCAGAATATTGAAACCGGGTATTGCGGCTCTGGCGGAGATTTAGGTTGGGATTGGGACCAATATGCATTTGGTTTTACTGTTAGTTTGACCGATACAAATTATGCCGTTTTAACCGGTGAAGGTTTTACCCATCTAACCACCGATGGCGGCGCAACCTGGCAGGATGCCTACGTGCCAAGAACTGACCTTAATCCTGTAGGTTCCCCAACTCCCGATGGAAAATACTATCATCCCAATGGCCTTGAGGTAACCTCTCAGTGGGATTTAATGTGGGCTGATTCTTTAAATGTTTTTTCAGGATGTACCGATATTACAGGTATCCGCAGCGTGGATGGCGGAAATACATGGTCTTTTAATTACACTTATTTGTCAAACTTTAATACCGTTTACAAATTTGCACAGAATCCCGCTAATAATGCGATATATGCCGCCACATCCAGCATACATGATATGTACGAAAGCACCCATTTAAAAGATGGCAGTGATGATAATGGCTCCGGCGAAGTTGATTATTCAACCGATGGAGGAACAACTTTTCAGGTCATGCATAATTTTAATGCCCCTGTAATTTGGATTGCCCTTGACCCAACCAACCCTAACCGGATGTATGCCAGTGTTGTAAACCATTCAGGTGGTAAGGGCGGCATCTGGGTTTCAAATAATATTCAACTGAATGCCGGTTCTACCTGGGCCCAATGCACAGCGCCGGCACGCGCACAAGGCCATCCGTTTAATATCCGTGTATTGAACGATGGAAGTGTGGTCGCATCCTACTCCGGCAGAATCAACGCAAACAATAAATTTACTGATAGTTCAGGCGTATTTTACAGTACTGACCAGGGCAATACCTGGGCCGACCGCAGCGACCCCGGCATGCAATACTGGACCATGGATGTAGTTATTGACCTCTGGGATACCACGCAGAACACCTGGTACTGCGGGGTGTACGATAACTGGGGTGGCCCCAACAATACATTCGGGGGCCTTTACCGTACCACCAACCGTGGCGTAAACTGGGTCCGGATTGATACCCTTACCCAGGTATATTCTATCACATTCGACCCCGTACATGCAGGCCAGGCCTATATTACAACCCAGCAGGAAGGGCTGTGGTTTTCGTCCAACATTGAAGATTCGGTACCAACCTATACGCTTCTCAGCCAATATCCTTTCCGCGCACCTAACCGCGTGTATTTTAATCCCTACAATCCGAACCAAATTTGGGTTAATAGTTTCGGTAACGGGCTTAGAATGGGCGATCTGGAAAACCCAAACACCGGTATCAATAATCTGAAAGAACCGGTAGCCATAAATATTTATCCCAATCCAAGTTCCGGGCAATTCACAATCTCAGGTTTAATTGCAGGGCAAGTGATTGAATTGTACGATTGCATTGGGCGGAAAATATCCAATATTTCAGCTATCTATAATGCAATGCAGTTTAACATTTCCGGCCACGCTAATGGAGTTTACTTAGTCCGGATAATGGATAAGGATGGCGTTGTTGTGTCTCAAAAAAAGATAGTTAAAACTCAATAATCCATCCATATGGTTCAGGTGATGTATTCCGCAGCCAAAGCCTTGGTGCAAGTTTGACCGCATACCGGATGTATTCGCAAACGAAGCTCCTTTCGGCATAATACAATGATTACAATTACCTTCTTAAATTCGCCATCCAATGTAATAAGCTGTTGGCGTAATGATTAACCGCAAACTCATATTTTTCATACTCGTTACCCTGGCGCTTAACTGCCAAGGCCAGGTAATGCCGGCACCCGGTGCTAAGCTCAATTACAACCAGGTAATGTTTGAATATGAAAAAGTAAAAGAGGCAGGCATATACCTGGTGCAGGTAGCCGAAGGTACATCCGTTTCGGCGTTCAACCATCCCCAGGTGGAGCAAAAAGATTCTGCTACGGCAACTATGATTGGCAACCTGCGTTTTGGGAAAAAATATCAATGGCGGTATGCGGGGCTTATACCTGGCAGAAAGCCGGAATGGCACGGGCCTTACAATTTTGAAATAGTAAAGGATACAATCCTTGAAAAAAAACTGGTTAACCTGGTAGTAACAAAAAACGACTCAGCCTCAAACGCCGGCGGACTCCTGGTTATTGATGCTACACATAGTATTGTTGACCGCTATGGTAAGCTGGTATGGTACCTTCCCAAAATAAACTGGCATTCTGAATTGGGAACCACCACCAAAATAGTAAACCGTCAATCGGTTAAAACCATAACCCGGGCCACTACACCGGTAATATTTGATCTCAGGCTAACATCTGCCGGTACCATTACTTACCTATCCGATTCAAACGCGCAGGAGTGCAATTTAGATGGCCGTTTACTATGGAAAGCACCCAACGATGGAAAAGTTTCGGGGTTTGAAGGCGAACATTACAATCACGACTTTAAGCGCCTTTCTAATGGTGATTATATGGTATTGGGAAACGAATTATGGCACCCGCTCCAGCCACAGGATTACGATACCACCCGGGGTCACCGGAAATTCGCCGACCGGCGTTATTTCAACGGCCGCGAGTATGCTAAGGTCGAAGCCGGCACGGTAATAGAATATGACAAACAAGGAAATGTAGTTTGGAACTGGAACAGCTACAACTATCTGGAATACGACCCACTAAGGCCAAAAATCAGAAATCAGCATATTGAATACCCGCTTAAAGCCCACATCAATGCCTTTAGCGTTGATAAAAAAAATGAATTTGTTTACGTCGGTTTTCGGGATATATGCCGTATTGTTAAAGTTGAAAAAAGTACCGGTAAGGTAGTTGACAGCTGGGGGCTGAGGTTATATTTCGGCGGTGCCAACCACCCGGTCGGGCTTCATCAGCAACACGATGCCAATATTCTTGACGATGGCAACATTGCCGTATTTAACAGTAACGACTACCCTGGTGCCGATAGCATTCCTGCTGCGGTTATTATTTCTCAGCAACCGGCTGACAGCAACAACATTATCTGGCAATTTAACTGCCGGCTCGATTCGCCCGAACGGCAGGAGAGCCGGAACGGCGGAAATGTTGACCAACTTAAAAACGGAAACCTGTTAGTTTGTACAGGTACCACCGACCGCATTTTTGAGGTAACAAAAGATAAAAATGTGGTGTGGCAGGCCGAATTAATAGGCGTTATAAAGGACAGTATTACATACCTGCACAGGCTTTACCGGGCGCATTATACATCTTCCCTGTATCCCTGTTATTTTGTGTTTGAAACTGACCTTGATACCGTTACTAAAAAATCACCTGGCTTTAATATCCGGATATTCAATAAGGGTTCCGAAAACGATTTGTATGATATAAAAATTGTAGCAGGCTCATTCATTAAACAATTTATTACGGATACAATTGCACCTGGCCGGTCTTCAACCTATGCTATAAGCTCCATAAAAAATTTAAGCAAAGATGATAGAATCGAATTGTGCATCAGTTCACAAACTAATCCGGAGTTTGTAAGGAAGAGTTGGATAACAGTTCAGTAAAAGTCCATTGCCGGTTCTTTCGCCTGATATCATCTAAGCCATCACTTCGAAATTATTGCCGAACCACCTACATCAGCAATAGGCACAAACCCTATACCCGCTTCGGCGCAAAATTTCTTTACCGCCTCCTTCGCGCCTTTGTATTCGTCGTTATTAAAATCATGAACAAAAATATATCCCCCCTTTACCAGGCGCGGATAAAAATATTGCAACCCCTTATAGATCGGCTCGTACAAGTCAGTGTCAATACTTACAAAAACAAAATTGTCCTCCAGGCCCTCTGCCGTTTGAGGGAAGAAACCTTTTTTCACAATACAGTTTTCACGGTGCGGCATTCTTGACAAAACGTATTCCGTACTGGTATCTGAAAAATCCTGGTCTGCAGATGAAAATGTATTTTTCCGCTCGGTAATCCGGTCCCTTTCATCAAAACCCTCAAAGGTATCAAACAGATAAAGTTTCCTGTCAGAAAATACTGAATTGATGTCTTTGGCAAAGTCTCCTTTATAAACGCCCAGTTCGGCTATGTTTCCAATTAATTTGTTTTCATAAATTTCACTGGCGGCAAGTTCAAGCGATGAACGACGCACATAATCCAACCGCTCAAGGCTCAACCTTCTGTTCCTCTTCAGGTAAGGAAGCGTTTTTATAATATGGATATGTCTTTGTGAAAGTGCTTTTGAAAAAAATCTGTATGCCTGCTTTATCATATTGGGTAAATGTAGCAAGACTTAGCATAAAATATATACTCTGCCAGAGGCATTAATTTCTATGTCTTTGAACGCCACGTGTACCAGGTTATTATGTATTTCTTCATAACTACTTACAATTGTAAGTAAATCTGCACTTCTCACCTGTTTGCTTTGAAATACTACCCGGAATAAAACAACAGCGAAACATAGTCCACCTGATTAATATCATTGGTTGGCGCGTGTTTAGCAGCCACCTTTAATTGCTTAAAACCAGTAGTCATGGAAGCACTAATATTAAAAGATGATTTAATGGCACCCGAAGTGATGGCCGACCCGCATACCTATTACCGTCATCTGCGCGATAACGAAAGAGTGCACTGGAACGAATGATGGAAAGGTTGGGTGTTAACGGGCCACAAGGAAGTTGTAGATGTATTACGCGACCCTGACCATTTCTCATCAGACCGCATGGGTTACCTGGAAAATGAATTAACCCCGCAGGAACGGGAAGAGATTGTCCCCATTTTTAAGGTGCTTAAATACTGGGTGGTATTTCGCGACCCGCCTAGCCACACTGTTTTGCGCATGTTGCTTAATAAACTTTTTACGCCTACAGCGATTGAAAGATACAGGCCCATGGTAAGAAAGATAGTTCAGAAAGCACTGGATAAAGTAGTATATACCGGTTCTGTCTTTTATTGCCATTGCGCTACTTACGCAATGGCTGGTAATAAAATATGTTCCCGATATGGTGCATACTATAGCTGTGCACCCGGTACCTCTAACCAACCAATGGATAAATAACGACAAAACAGATGCCCGCATGCGCAGGGTAGTATTACCCAACCCTGATTTTAAATACAGCGCCCTGTTTTATGATGTAACCCAACATGATATAACCATAACCGGCACCCTGCCCGATAGCACATACGCCTCAGTAGCCTTTTACGATAACCGCTGCCAGCCCTGCTACGTTTACAACAACCTTAGTCCCGAACGCAAAGGCCATTTTGAATTTCAGATAAGTAAAAATGCATCACCCGGCCCAAAGCAATTGCAACCCAAAACCAATACGGGTGTAATTATTTGCCGGTACCTGGTTAAAAATGACAGCGCCTTTAATGTAATGAGGGCCTATCAGCAGCAGTTGGGTTGTACGGTGAAATAATAAGCCTGGTCATTTGCGTGCGAACGCTTTCAGGACAAAGGTTGGCCGTAAAAACTAATACATGAGTTGGCGTGCCCCGCTGAAACAGCGGGCCGGGCTATCCGCTGCAAGTCCTCGCTCGCAGGGCCTCGCTGTGGGCTTTCCGCTTCTATCCCTCACGTGAGCACCCAACAAGGCAAATCACTCTATCTTAATCAATTTTTGGGTGGTTGTATGCGTGCCGCAAAGCAGATTGCAAAAATACATCCCTTTACTGAAACCGGTAATGTTAATACGATGGGAATATGTGCCCGAAGCAAGCATTCCCAGCGGTTCACGGTCAACCACCTTTCCTGCAATGTCGGTAATTTGAATACTCACATTCGCGGAATTGGCAAGTGAAAAATCTAGTTGTACAAAATCAGAAGCGGGGTTGGGATGTATTTTAAACACATTTTCATTTGCCGGTATTTCAGTTATAGGTGTATATTCTTTCCCGCACTGGCCTAAGGTGGAATAAAACTCCTGAACGGTAGCCACCTCGTTTTTCAGTTCAGTAATTTCATTTGCTGTATCAGAAGCCGGCACAAATGAACTGACAAATGCTATATCAATATTTTTTGTCGCACCAGCAGGGAACGTATCAATATTTATTGTTCCTATTCCTGTTCTCTCTCCTGGTGTAGTACCTGAAGTCATGTCGGACCAGTCATTAGGATTTAAAGGGTTGCCCGGATATAAATAGTTCGTGGGAGTTGAACCTCCATAGCCATCCCCACCCACCGTAAAGTTTAGAGTAGAACTTGGCCAATAACCGGATTGAAGTGACCGAGGCGATGCTAGCGAAACAGGCCAAAAAGCGCTGGTGAAGTAGTGACTAAAGCTGTCAATTACTACATTGGTATATAGCTTCTGATTTAAAAAGGTAGCAGCCTGTGCCACCTTATTTGCCTGGCTATTACCATAACTACAGCCAGTATCGGGATAAGTACCATTATATCCGAAAATTGTATTGAGTGTCGTATCGCAACCTGCTCTGTCATTACCATAACAACCGATTTGATATTCGTTGAAAAGTGAGAACAGAATCTGATAATAATTAGTAGTAGAGCAATTCACAAGATTGCATTTAAGAAAAATAGTATTGTTAAGTGCGGCTGTGTTTTGACTTGCTATGTTGTTTTGAAAATCAAATGCCAGCACATTCAGCTGGACATCCAAGGGTTCTCCTTCAAACTCATTGTGCAGATTACGGGCATCGTTCAACATAAAGAAAACGGCTTCATCGCCGCAAATGTTCGGATAGTCTCCGTTCTGTGGGTCATAGATGCCATTATTGTTTGCATCAACAAAAGGAGCTAAGTCAGCCAACTCATGAAATGCAGTCCGGCCATTGCCAGGCCACTGTGCAATGGATGTTGGTATCTGGTAGCCGTTGTCCATGTAATGCGCTATGTGATAATCAATGTCGGTTTTTAAAACTTTAAAAGCCCTATTATAGAGGCTATCGTATGTTGAATCATAGCTGGTTGAATAAGGTCCGGTAGCCCAATCCTTATTAGGATAAATAGTGCTTACTACTCCTTTCAAATTTCCCCCAGCGTCTATTCCCGTAACCCAAAAGGCACTACTTAAAATTGTAGGGATTGTTCCACTATCTATTTTAAGTAGCGCGCTTAGGTTATTTGTATACCTTGCTGTGTCAGAAACATTAAACAGTGTTCCGCCATCCGAAATATCTGCGGCAATTGAATGAGGATTTAAATAGGCCCCTTGCTGTGCGTTCGTGAAATTAGGCTTTAAGAATACCAGGATAATTACAGTTAACGCAGACAGGAAGTAATTGGAATATTCAACCCATCCTCGCTTTTTCATATTCTTCTCCGTATTTCCGACTTCCCTTAACATGATTATAAAGTTATTGAATTATCCGGACGCGTTACATTTTAAGAATCTTTTTAACTGTCATGCTGTTGTCCTCAGTAATCTGATAAAAATATAACCCGTTTGAAAGCGAATTCAAATCAACGGTGAACTGATTGGTGCCCTGATTTAATCTGCCGGTAAAGCAATTTTTCAGCACTCTTCCTTCTATGTCGGTAAGTTGTATGGATACACTTTCATTATCCGGGCTTTCGATTACGATAGTCTGTGTATTGTTAGTAGGGTTAGGATACACCGGAATATGAGAATCCGTTTGCTGTATATTTTTAATATCTGAAATCGTCGTGTTTTGCGTAAGAATGGAATAATCGAAAATGGAATTGCTAAGCGTCGTGTCAAATGGCATCCAGCCCTGATAGGAACCCTCTGTTCCGATGATATGATACACATATCCATAAAGCTGTGCGGTTGTTCTTGAAAGAGAGGTGATATGAATTTTTTCATGCGGGGCCAGTTGGTCGTTGGTGCCGAATAAGTCAAATGGCGTTGAGGAACTGTTGCGCTGCCAGTAATACAAAATAGAATCTGTGCCTGCCAAGGTATGCGTTACCGTAGCTGACATCTTCCACACATCGCAACGGTACCCACCTGGTGTGAATAAGGCTGAATCATATGTCGGCCAAGGCTCAGTTAGGTAAATGGAATCATTGGTAGCATACAGAGCATGCGATTTTGTGTTTGAGTTATTATCCGAACCAAAATGATACAAGTGACGAAACGGCTTTTCAATAAGTTGAAGCGCTCCGCCTGCATTTAGTCGCCCGTAACCGGTCGAATCGCTATAGCCATACGTTGGGCCAATGAGCGTAGCTGTTTGCTGGATTACAAATTCGACATCCTCTGGTGCAAGATTGTTATAGCTCGGTCCAATTGAATCTAAATAACTCACCATCAGGGCGGCAACGGCGGATACATGGGCCGTGGCCGCTGATGTTGCACCGATAGTTGAGCAAATACCACCGCTTGTAAGGCTATGAATAATCGTAGGGTCTGCGGGAGCGGATATGTCAATGTTTCCTCCAATACTTGAAGCCAGCGACCCTGTGCCGTAGTATTTTCCATCGGTTCCCGTTCCTCCGACATTAAGAACCCAATCATCATCGTAACAAGCAGGATAGACAATACTATCATTACCATTATTGCCACGTGCAGCTACAAAAATAACCTTAGCCCTATTGGCAAAATGAACAGCATCGTTCAATATGCTGATATTATACCCAGTATATTGAGCTGTGTTGAGATAATCTAATCCCCACGAATTATTCAAAACATGCAAGCCAAACTTAGTTTGTGAACCGGCGCTATCAATTGAGGCATCTACAATAGCATTGGCAAGATAATCTAACGAGGAATACAAAAATGTTCCTCCTCCATCGGACGCGTCACCCGAAGCAAACGTAGTGAGACCATACAACGAAACGCCTGTGTCATACGCTTCACCGGGTTGAAAAAAGCCTCCGGCAATTCCTGAAATACAAGAATACATCACCGAACCGCTGTCGTTGGTAACGGCCCCTATGATGCCACCCATGCCGTTTGCGTGTGGGTCGTCCTGGCTTGATACCGCTGGGATAAATGAACGGAGCGGACCTTGGTGTTGGTAATCATATCCGTTCACAACCCTGCCGCTGTTGGGACTGGAGGCAATATATCCGAAGTCAGGATGTTGCCAGTTCAGCCCGCCGTCAACAACGCCAACCTTCACGAACGGCTGTCCCATTTCAATTGCCCAAGCAGGCGTAATATTTATGTCCGCCGAATCATACCCGCCGCCGGGGTGAAGATTATACTGTTCGGGATAATCGTAATCATTGGGAGTTGAAAACTGTTGCGCGGTATAATTAGCCATGGAATACCGCACTAACGGGAAAAGAGTTTTTAATGAATCGCAGACTTGAGCGACTGTCCAGCCTGACCCTTGCGGGAACACTAGCACATAGCCTGTCCAAAAGTCCGGTATGCTAATGGTTTCTCCTAATCTGGATTTCGTAGTTTTTTGCGATGGGCTTAAATCTCGAAAGATGCGAACCATTTGCGATTCTTGAAAGGTCTTATACAGTTTATTCGTGAATGTGGTATTTGCAGTAGAAGTCAAAACCTGGGATGGGGAGCCATATACCAAATCTAAATTCTACGTAAAGGCCGAATTAAATACGCTTTCATCGAAGCGGATAATTATTTCATTCTGAACGTCAGTAGCCTCGCCGCTGGAATTGGTATCAACTTTCTGATTTCTATTCCATTGGGTGTATTGTATAGTTATGTATTTAGCAGTGGTAGCTCCCGTTGTTCCAGCGACATACACATTATTTATATTGTCCAACGAAATATTGGCGCCCACGTCGTTACTACCTCCGCCTCCATCGTATGTTTTCTGCCATAATAGATTTCCATTGGGGTCATAGGCAACGGTTATAATGTCGTTGTTGCTCCCATTATAAATTTGACCGGTAACATAAATATTATTATCATTATCAACAACGACACTATTGCCTTTTGCGTTTGGTATTCCTGTAATTTTCTGATTGTTTGAAGTTCTACTCCACAAAAAATTTCCATTTTTAGCATACTTTATTACAAGTAAATCCACCTCGCCGTTCGCATGCGTTGTATATCCGGTTGTAATAACGTTGTGAGAGCTATCCAATACCATATAAGCCGGCTCATCATCCAGGCTATCCGGGCCGCCCCAGGTCTTGACCCAGACCTGATTAAATAAACTATCAAATTTAATCATCTTGATGTCAATATTTGGCCCCGACACCTCTGAAGCACCCACAATGTAAGTTTCGCCAGAGTTGTCTTTGGCTATTGCCACCGGGTGGCTGATGAAGCTACCGCTGCCGTTACTTACTATATCTACTTTGGATACGCTTCCGGTGTTTACACTTACCTGCATAGAAACGATATTCCACGCACCAAAGGTACTGCCGCTATACCCGGTAACCGAATAAAAGCTGTCTGTTGCGCCAATAGCGCCCATCCCTACCGCACCCGAGTATAATCCTGCACTGTTATAATGCGTGGTAAACTGTAATGTTCCAGAACTATTATATTTTAAAAACGTCATTTAATATCCACTACTTGAAATTTGTTCGGTGCCCGAAACATACACGTTTCCGACGCCGTCCTCACGCACAACAGCAGCAACACCATATCCTGCGTATGATGGGATATATTGCTTCGACCAAATTATTGCCCCGGTACTATCACTTATTTTATAAGTAACAAACGTTGATTTACTATTCACCGAATCGAAAGGAGATGCACACACATAAACGTATCCTCCGCTTATATCCATATTGGTTGCAATAAACCGTTTGGTGCTCGGGCTTGGAATGCGCACCTGCCATAGCTGCGTTAACGAATAATTTAATTTTGTAATTAAAATCACCTCAGAGTCGTTGGAAGGCCATGTGTTGCCAACCTCAATTAAATTTGAGGCGCCGTCCTTAGCCATAAAAAATAAAGATAATGTGTCCTGTGGGTTTCCGGTTGTGTCCTGGTTGGCTTTGTTAATGAGGATTTGGGCGGGAAGTAAAGTTGCTGATAAAGCAAAAAACAGCAAGAGTGAGATGGGGATAATTCTTTTCATAATAAGGGGTTTAATGAAGAATTAGTGAAATGCTTCTGCCAAGGTCTCTCTTAATTCCTTACCCCGCAATACCTACAAAGGGGTATTTTTATTAAATAGTCATTTAATAACTAAAAAAGTCAATTAATGACCATTTTGCTACTCTGATGACTAATTTGCTACTTTAATGATTATTTTGCTATTTAGCAGCTATGATTAATATAGGAGATAACATAAAAAAATTCCGCGAATTGAAAAATATCACGCGCGAACAGGTGGCTGCGGCCCTTGATATGAGCCTGAGCAACTACAGCAAAATAGAACGTGGTGAAATTGATTTAACGCTTTCTAAAATTGAAAAAATCTCCCAGTTGCTGGAAGTAGACTTATCGCAGATATTAAATTTTGATGCTTCGCAAATATTTAACGTGTCAAATAATAAAGTTGTGCATGTCGTCAACTCTAAGGCCGACAACCTATATTTCTCATCTGATGACCACAAGGACAAGTACATAAAGATGCTGGAGGCTGAAAACGCAAAATTGAAAGCGGGAGTAAAAAAATAATTTGCCAACTTTTGCCTCAGCGTATTAAGGATAATCTAAAATGTAACCCTTACCACCTAATCCCGTATTACTGCTGAAAGCTGATGAGCGTAATTGTAAATATCAAAACCGAGTTAGCAGGTATAGCCACATAACTGCCTCCGGCAGATGGCTGGGCTGTGCTGCCGTAAGCCAGGGCGGAAGGAACCAGCAGCATAGCTGTCTGTCCTTTTTGCATTAACGGAATACCTTCACTCCATGCGGGTATTAAGGTGGGGTCTGCTAAAGAAAATGAAAATGAAGAGCTTTGGTCAAACACACCACCATTAGTTAAAGTTCCTTTAAAAGAAACTGTTGCCGTAGTGGCAGAAGTGGCATAAACACCAGCACCGCCCGATACCGGCACAAAATAAAGACCATTGGCCTCAACCGTAGCGTTTAAGTTATGGGCACTGACATAGGCCTGTATTGCCTCGTTATCGAGCACGGCCTGGCTTTTTTCGCAACCCATGAAAAAGGGTATAATAAACAATAAGAGGTAGGCTGTTTTCCGCATACACAATAATAACACTTCTGTTTATAAGGTTGGGCTGGCGGCAGGCAAAATTTATGTTAATACGGCGCAGGAAACACCTATCACCCGCTCTTCTGTTCGCCTTTGGTGGTATTGGCAGCTTTAAGGTCAGCTTTTGATTGTTCTATTTCATATTCCAGTTCGGGGTCAATATTCTGCTCTTCTACTTTCCGCGATTTTTCCATCAGCTCTTCGTGGTGTTCCTGTAACCATGCCAGTTGCTTTTTTCCATAGCTAAACCGCGTAAACAAAACAAACAGCACCGGAACTATAAAGATAGAAATAGTGGTAGAGGCCAGCATGCCGCCCAGTACAGCATACCCTATTGTGTTACGGGCCACCGCTCCTGCACCGGTTGCTAAAACCAGCGGCAATACACCCAATATAAACGCCATAGAGGTCATAATAATAGGACGCAAACGCAAACTGACCGCTTCTATGGTAGATTGTATAAGTTCTTCTCCTCTGTCTAACCGTACCTTGGCAAACTCAACTATCAAAATTGCATTTTTGGCTGAAAGCCCGATTAATGTAATAAGTCCTATTTGTGCATACACATTATTAGAAAGCCTTGGCACAAAGGTAAGTGCCAGGATGGCGCCAAAAGCGCTTATAGGCACCGCCAGCATTACCGAAAACGGCACCGACCAGCTTTCATACAAGGCCGCCAAAAAAAGGAATACAAACGTAATTGAAAACAAAAATATATAAACAGTAGTAGTGCCTGCCCGTATCTCTTCATAGCTTAACCCCGAAAATTCATAGGTATAGCCCGGTGGCAAAACCCTGGCGCACAAAGCCTTTAATGCCTCTATGCCCTCACCGCTGCTGTACCCAAACGGGGTTGAACCGTCTACTTCTGCCGACCGGAAAATATTAAAGTGTTGTATCAGCGGCGCAGTTTCAATAGGTACATAACTTATCAAAGTACTAAGAGGCACCATTTCACCGGCCGAGTTGCGCACATAATATTTATCCATATCCGATATCAGCGCCCTGAACGTAGTATCAGCCTGCACCACCACGTGAAAAGTACGGTTATATAAAGTAAAATCATTTACATACAGGCTGCCCATATATGCCTGCATGGTTGTAAATACATCGCTGATATTTACACCCATTTTCTGGCATTTTTCCCTGTCAACAGTAAGGTTATAACTGGGGGTGTGGGCCGAATAATAACTAAAGGCAGTAGATATAGCCGGAATTTTATGCGCTTCGGCAACAAATTTTTTAACCACCGTCTCAAAAGCATGTACATCATCGGTGGTACCCGCCTGTTCTATCTGCATGGCAAAGCCCGCGGCCTGCCCAATACCCCGTATAGACGGAGGGGCAATAACCACTACATTGGCGTTTTTAATACCGGCGGCAGCAATGCGTTTTTTCATTACATCTACCAGGCGGGGTATTTGTTGGTCGGGCTGCTCGCGTTCAGCCCAGGGTTTCAGCATACAAAAAATGGTACCGTTGTTCGAATTACTGCCACCGTTAAGCACATTCAGCCCGCTTAACGCGGCAAAGTGGTTTACGCCCGGTGTTTCGGCAACTACCTTCATTAATTTTTTGATAAGGTTAACCGATTGCACAGTGGCTGTAGCCTCCGGCATCTGGTACGTAATATATAAGCGCCCCTCATCCTCTGAAGGGATAAAACTGGACGGCTTGTACTTAAATAACAGCACTGCGGCAATACAAATACATATCAACAAAATAACAATGTATTGCGACCCTTTGATGCTTCGCGTTACGCCCAGGGTGTACTTTTCAGTTAGCTTTTGAAACCAGATATTAAAATGATAGAAAAATTTATTCAGGAATTTTGATTTTTCATCAATGTTAGTTGGCCTTAACAACAGTGAGCAAAGGGCGGGGGTTAACGATAAGGCAACAAAGGATGATATTAATACCGATATGGCAATCGTAATTGCAAATTGCTGGTATAAGCGCCCAACAATGCCGGGTATAAAACCCACCGGTACAAACACGGCTGCCAGTATCAGCGCAATAGCAACAACGGGCGCCGATATATCTTTCATGGCATTATAAGTAGCTTCCTTGGCCGACATGCCTTCTTTATCTATATAGTGTTGCACTGCCTCTACCACTATAATAGCATCGTCTACCACAATACCAATTGCCAGTACAAACCCAAACATTGTAAGGGTATTGATGGTAAAGCCCAATGGCAAAAAGAAACAGAAAGTACCCAAAATAGAAACCGGGATGGCCAGCACCGGAATAATTGTTGACCGCCAGTTCTGAAGGAACAGAAATACTACCAGCGCAACTAAAATCAATGCCTTGATTAAAGTGCCCAGTACTTCCTGCATCGAAACCCTTATTATCGTAATTGATTCAAAAGGGACCCGGTAATCAATGTCATTTGGAAAAGATTTTTTCAGTTTATCCATTTCAGCATAAACGTTCTTGGCAGTTTCCAGGGCATTGCTGCCTGGTGCCTGGTAAACAAGCAGGTACGAGGCCCGGTTTCCGTCAACAAAAGAATTACTTGAAAAAGTGAACTTGCCCAATTCAACCCTGGCAACATCTTTCAGGTAAATCAACTCGCCGGTGGCAGGAATGGTTTTTACAATAACCTTTTCAAACTCCGAAGCTTTTTTTAGCCGTCCGTTTACAAGTATGCCCAGCTCAAAAGCCTGGTCGGCCTGTTGCGGGGGTGCGCCAACAGAACCTGCAGCTACCTGCACATTCTGCGCCTGTAAAGCAGCAATAACATCAGCCGGGGTTAAGCCATAAGATGCCATTTTCTGGGGGTTCATCCAAACACGCATACTAAAATTATCGGTACGGGCCGTTACGTCGCCAACACCCGGTACCCGCAGCAAGGCATCTTCTATAAATATGCTTGCGTAGTTATCTGTAAAAGTAACGTTGTGCGTGCCGTGGGGCGAATAGATGGCCACCAGCATCAGCATACTCGGGTTTTTAGCACGCACGGTTATCCCAAGCTGGCTGACAACAGCCGGCAGCAAAGGCGTGGCTATACCAACCCGGTTCTGAACATTTAGCGCAGCAATATGAACATTGGTGCCAATATTAAAGGTTACGTTTATACTCATGCCACCCGTATTGGTATTGGTACTTTGCATGTATTCCATGCCCGGTGTACCGTTTACCTGCTCTTCAATAGGTATAGCAACGGTTTGCTCAACTGTTTCAGCATCTGCGCCTGTATATTGGCCCGTAACTGAAACTGAAGGCGGCGAGATATTAGGGTACTGGTCAACCGCCAGGTTATTAATACAAATAACCCCGGCAATCATTATTACAATTGAAATAACGATTGCCGTTACCGGCCTTTTAATAAATGTATTCGCAATCATCCCTGCTCAGGTTTATGCAAATCGCGTGATTTCTGTATCTCGTATTCCAGTTCAGGATCAATATCCTCTGCTTCTACTTTTTTCGCCTTTTCCATCAAATCAGTATGGTGTGCCTGTAAATATTCAAGCTGTGCTTTGCCATAAGAAAGACGCGTGATAACTACAAAGAGTACGGGTACTATAAAAATAGCCAGGGTTGAAGCTGCAAGCATACCGCCAAAAACAGTTAACCCTATGGTTTTGCGGGCTACAGCGCCAGCGCCGGTTGCAAAAACAAGTGGCAGTACGCCTAATATAAATGCCAGCGAGGTCATGATAATTGGCCGTAACCTCAGACTAACGGCCTCGAGTGTTGAGGCTATCAGCTCTTCACCACGATCTACTCTTACTTTAGCAAATTCCACAATCAGGATCGCGTTTTTGGCAGCAAGGCCTATTAAAGTAATAAGCCCTATCTGTGCATACACATTATTGGTAAGACCGGGGGCACATACAAGTGTTAGTATGGCGCCAAAAGCGCCAATGGGCACTGCAAGCAACACCGAAAACGGCACCGACCAGCTTTCATATAATGCCGCAAGAAAAAGAAATACGAAAGTGATTGAAAACAGGAAGATGTATATGGTAGTTGAACCAGCCTTAATTTCTTCAAAGCTCAGGCCCGAAAACTCATAAGCATAGCCTTCCGGCAAAACCCTGGCAGCTGTTTCCTTCAGGGCTTCCATGGCATCTCCGTTGCTGTACCCTTCAGCAGCAGACCCGTCAATCTCGGCTGTGCGGAAAATATCAAAATGCGATATCAATGGCGCTGTTTCCGTTGGCTGGTAACTGATAACAGTACCCAACGGTACCATTTCGCCGGCCTGGTTACGGACATAATATTTATTTACGTCAGATATCATGGTCCGGAAAGCGGTATCTGCCTGAACTACCACGTGGAACGTGCGGTTATAAGTAGTAAAATCATTGATATACAAACTACCCATGTATGCCTGTATGGTTGTAAACACATCAGCAATATTAATTCCCAGCTTTTCGCATTTCTCCCGGTCTACTTTCAGGTTGTAACCGGGTGTGTTGGCGGTATAAAATGTATATGCTTTACTTATAGCCGGGTTTTTATTGGCCGCTGCAATAAAAGCCTTTACCACCGTGTCAAATGCATGTACGTCATCATTGGTGTTGCGCTGCTCTATCTGTAAACTGAAACCTACCGTTGCCCCAAGGCCGGGCATTGGCGATGGCTGTATTACCTGCACGTTGGCATCTTTAATTCCCGCTTCGGCAACGCGTTTCTGCATCACATCAATAATGCCCGGTACCTGTTCATCTCTTTTACTACGTTCATCCCAGGGCTTTAACTGTACATAAACGGTGCCGCAGTTTGAATTGGTTGCATTGTTAACCACGTTCAAACCCGACAAGGCAGCATAGTGCCCTACACCAGGTGTTGATGCCACTACCTTCATAATTTTCTGCATCACAGCAACCGATTGTGTAGTAGCGGAACCCTGCGGTAACTGAAAGGTAACATACAGATTGCCGTCATCTTCGGAAGGAATAAAACCGGATGGCTTGTGCTGAAATAAAAAGCAGGTGCCAACGCAAATGCACACCAGGAGAACAATTACATATTTCGCCAGCTCTATGCTTCTTTTAACTCCATTGGTATAACGGTCAGTTACCCGTTGAAACCATTCGTTAAATTTAAAGAACCATTTGTTTATCCCCTTTGCCTCCTTCTTAATTCCGGTAGGTTTTAATAACAAGGTGCAAAGCGCAGGTGTTAACGACAAAGCAATAAACGCCGATATCATAACCGATATAGCAATGGTAATAGCAAACTGCTGGTAAAGGCGGCCCACAATACCTGGTATAAAACCAACCGGTACAAACACAGCGGCAAGTATTAATGCAATTGCCACCACCGGCGCCGAAATATCTTTCATGGCATGATAGGTAGCCTCCTTGGGTGCCATACCTTCATTATCAATATAATGTTGCACGGCCTCTACCACAATAATGGCATCATCAACCACAATACCAATGGCCAGTACAAATCCAAACATGGTAAGCGTGTTAATGGTAAAGTTTAGAGGTATGAAAAAGCAGAAGGTACCAAAAATAGAAACCGGTATAGCCAAAACCGGAATAAGTGTAGAGCGCCAGTTTTGAAGAAAAACAAATACTACTACAGCCACTAAAAGCAGTGTTTTAAGCAAGGTCCCTACTACGTCCTGCATTGAAACCTTTACCACGGTAACCGATTCAAAAGGCACCTTATAGTCAACGTCGGCCGGAAAAGACCCTTTCAGCTTAGCCAGTTCAGCATACACGCCATTGGCTGTTTCCAATGCGTTGCTTCCGGGGGCCTGGTATATCAGCAGGTACGAGGCCCTTTTCCCATCCACAAACGAATTACTTGAAAAAGTAAACTTACCCAATTCAACCCTTGCTACGTCTTTAAGATAAACCAGCTCGCCCGTTGCAGGAATAGTTTTTACAATAATATTTTCAAACTCTGAAACCTTGCTCAAACGTCCGTTTACAAGAATGCCCAGTTCGAAGGTTTGATTAGGGGCCTGGGGCGGTACGCCTGCCGACCCGGCAGCAACCTGTACATTCTGCGCATTCAAAGCCCCAATAACATCCGAAGGCGTTAAGCTATATGCCGCCATCTTTTCAGGATCCATCCAGATGCGCATACTAAAATCATCGGTAAACCGGTTAATACTACCCACGCCCTTTACCCGCAAAAGAGCGTCCTGCACAAATATGTTGGTGTAGTTATCCAAAAAGGTAATGCTATGGGTACCTTTGGGGGCAAAAACTGCTACCATCATCAACATGCTGGGGTTCAGGGCCCTGACAGTTAGCCCTAACCGGCTTACCACGGCCGGTAACAAAGGGGTTGCAATACTTACACGGTTTTGAACATCAAGCGCAGCTACATCAATATCCGTTCCTATCTTAAAGGTTACATTCATTTGCATCAGCCCGTTATTGGTGCTGTTGCTTTGCATGTATTCCATGCCGGGGGTGCCGTTTACCTGTTCCTCTACGGGCGTTGCAACCGTTTGCTCAACCGTTTGGGCATCGGCACCGGTAAATTGCCCGTTTACCTGCACAATGGGCGGTGTGATATCAGGATATTGGTCAATAGGCAGGTTAAGTATAGAAACAGTACCTGTAATGACCAATACGATTGATATAACGATAGCAGTTACCGGCCTCTTAATAAATGTATTAGCTATCATATTTTATTCTCCATCTAAAGCATCATGAAATTAAATGCCCGCCTTATCTTAATCTTTTTTCTTATCCTCCGCTTTGCCGCCCTTCTCAGCCTCTTTCGAAGGCTTTTTGACACCCGTGCCCGTGGTTATCTTCGAGCCATCGTGCAACAATTGTACCCCGTCAACAACTATCTGGTCACCATCATCAATACCCTCCTTAACAATCACATTCGGGCCTATAGTTTGGCCTAACTGCACCTTCTTTTGAAAGGCATGAAGCTGGGGGCCTTTCACAGCTGTATCCGCCTCAGCTTTTGCAGCCGCTTCACTTTTCTTAGTTGAATCTGCATGAGTGGCTATTAAAGTATCTTTAGCTACAAATACAAAATATTCGCCCATCTGCTCCACTACTGCTTTACCCGGGATAAGCAATACAGGGGTAGTTTCCTGATTATGTACCCGCACAACACAACTCATACCGGCACGCAGGGTAAGTTTAGGGTTTGCAAAGGTTAGCCTTATTCTCAATGCACCGGTTTGCGGGTCAACTGCACGGTCAATAACCGATATTTTACCGGTATAAGGGTAAAGCGTATTGTCAGGCAATAAAATGGTAAAAAGCGAGTCGTGGGCATCCTGCTTACGTACATTAAGCGCATCAAAAGCACTCAACTGCTTTTCGTTAATTAAAAAATCAACGGCCATCGGGTCGTCGGTTGAAATGGTATTCAACATGGTTTGGCCTACAGTAACCATATTGCCTATCTTAACCGAACTAAACCCTATAGTTCCGTCAAAAGGTGCTGAAATAACAGCATAGCTCAAATTGGTTTTAGCAGTTTTTACTGTCTCTTCCGCTGCTGCGGTAGTGCTCTTAGCCACTTTAAGGGCAATAACCGCATGGTCATAAGTCTGCTTGGCCACAGCATTTTGGGCATTCAGATACTCGTACCGGTCTGCATCCTGCTGTGTTTGTTCCTGATTGTTTTGTGCCACTTTCAGGTTTGCTGCTGCCTGGTCGTATGCCGCCTGGTATAAACGGATATCAACTTCGTACAACTTCTGGCCTTTGGTAACATGTGCACCTTCAGTAAAAAATATACCGGTAATATATCCCTGTACCTCCGGGAAAATACTAACCTGGCTGAGCGCCTGGGTTGTGGCCGGGTACTTATCATAATAGAAGACACGTTGCGCGCTAACCGTAATTAAATTGACCGGTGTTGGCGGATTTGGGGGTACTACCTTTGGTTTACACGAATAAAGTGTAAGGCAGGCTGCAAAAAGTATACTTAATACTACTCTATTCATAGAGTGCTTATTTTTATTCGTTAATAATTAATAGGCAATAACCCCCATTGCCTGTTCCACATCTACTTTACTTGAAAGTACCTGGAATAAGGCGTTGATGTATCCTATTTCTGATGTTATCAAATTCGATTGTGCTGTAATTACATTCAGGTATGGCACTATACCCTGTTTATACTGCATTTCTACAATATTGAAAACCTTTAGGGCCATGGCTGAATTATCCTGCTGCTCATGCATATTAAACAGGTTGCTGTTATAATTGGCAATAGACTGGGTATACTGCGAATATATCTCTGATTGCAAATTCTGTTCTCCATAGTCAAAAAGCTTCTCCTGCAATTTTGACCGGCGTACACTTACAATACGCGAAAAGCCTGTAAACAGCGGCAGGTTTAATGATAAGCCAACAATAGAGTTAGGATATGCGGTATTTAAAAGGCCATCCAGCCTGTTGTTTTCGTACTCATAATTATAATTGGCATAAGCGCCTAAACTGGGTAAAAAATTAAACTCGTAATAATTGGTAAGCTTATGCTGCAGGGCCCTGGCGGTTTCAAGTTGCTGGTATTCTATCCTCTTATCGTATTGCAATTGTTGTGTGGTATCCAGCACAATATCTTTCGTCATTTGGGCGGTATCATAACTCACATTAAAATCGGTGCGCGGGGGAAATCCCATTACCTGCTTTAATGCCGCATAATAAGGCACCACATTATTCTGCGCCTGCTTTAACTGCGCCACGGTATTATTAAATGTTATAGTAGCTTCTTCATAATCTGTCACGTCAACAATACCGCCAATATATTGATGGTATGCATCGTTTACACTTCTTGCAAGCATTACCGTATCTGCCTTTAAAACGTCAATCTCCTGTAGGTTAAGCAGCAGGTTATAAAAAGACTTACACACCGCTACCGTAATGTTTATTTTTGAACTGTCAACTACCTGTTCGGCGGCTTTGGTATATAAATGTGCGCTGAGGACTGAATATAAAAGGGCAGGGGTAAAAATAGCCTGTGTAGCATTTAACCCGGGAATAAAATTGGCAGTAATCTCACTTCTTTCGGCCACTAAAGCACCCCCGGTAGGGTTAGCAATAAGGCTCACCGGCGGTTGCGGGTAATACGCAAACCCCACAGTGCCACCCACCTGTGGCAACCAGCCGGATATATTAATATAATTGGTTGCTTTTGTAATAGATACGCCCAGCAGGGCCTGCCTGATGCCTGGCTGGTTCTTCAGGGCATAATCAATACATTGTGGCAGGGTAAAACTTTGAACGGTGTTAGTACTATTGGTGGCGGCGCTTTGGCCACGCATATCATTTGATATACACAGCAAAGCCATAATCAACAGTATGTATCTCTTAATGTTTGACAAAATGTAATATTCCATAGATTTTATTCGCATTCAGGTACTAAATACTTGACATTTGAACGCCAGCAGCCAAGTATGGGTATAGCCGCCTCATGGGTAAGACGCACCAAACATAAAGATTAAAAAATCCATTACAAGTTAAGCTCCGCCGATTAACATTTTTTTCACTTATAGTAACAATAGAACTAGCTGCCAGACACTAACGACTATCCGCATGTTTACCTAATTAAAGGCTAAAGCCAAAATTCTTAATTCAATAAACCCCACTCTGAAGAGTGGGGCAAAAATATTGCCCCGACTTTTAAGTCGGGGATCAGGAAAAGAAGAAAAGGCTTTAGCCATATAAGACATTTAAGTAAACATGCGGATAGTCATTCCTGGCACTTAGGCACGTCTGGATGACCAGTCGGACAGGTTTAGCCTTTGGTATAGCTGAAGTGTCTGACACCTATGCAAAACGGCCTGCCACTAATTTATGGCAATGTCATTAAGTTAAGCCGACATTCAGTTCTTTTTGCGCTACGCTACCCCGCCTACCGGCCAGGCAGGTCCCCAACCTCCTCCTGCCGATAGCTATCGGCAGGAGGAGCCGCCACGCAGCAAAAAGAACAGCTTTTCCCGGTGGTTGTATTTTGTATTTCTGGGTAGCGGTTCTCCCGTTTCGGGAGTTAGAGGGTTTGCGTGGATGCATTGCCTTAACTTAACGATATTGCCTTTAGGGGGACGGAAGGGGCGGGCTATTTAATCCCGTTTTGCTTAAAAATAGTATTTTCGCCCGGATAGTTTTGTCAAATATATAACGAAAAAGCTGTTTTGACCAATCCGGTAACATAACCCTTCAAAAATGAAACCCGAAAAAGGAAAAAAGAGAGAAAAAACTGTATCGGCACAGAAAAATGAAGCGTCTTCCGGCAGCCTTAATTTTATCTCAGGCCTGTTTTTTAATATTATAGGCGCCGCCGTTGCAGGTGTTTTCATATATGCACTGTTCAGCAACGTGCAGGGTTACGATTGGCTGTTGAATACCATGCTTAAAGGCAACTTTGAAACCATAGAGCAAAATCCACCTGACCCCACCGTTGCACAGCGTTACGAAATAAAATGGGGCGGAAGAATTGGCATGGGCGAAATATCTTACGTTAACCGCATTAAAGACCAAACTCCCGATTCGGCTATAATTATTATCCCTCCCAGAAAAATGCTGACCGATGTAGGTTTTAAAAGCATGCCCGAAATGCCCTGGCTCACTTACTTTCTCTACCCACGCAAAGTAGTGTACGAAGATGATAAAGATAGCAGCAAACTTTACGCAAAGGCAAATTATATCCTGGCGCTCAATGGCTGGGGTATGAATAAAGTAAACTACCAGATTCAAAAGCCTGAAGCCTTTATGGTTTTACCTCTGAAAAAATGATTGAATGAACTACCTGATTTTTACACTGATTTTTATAACCGGCTTGCTCATTGTGCTGCTTATAAGCGATAAATTCAGCCTGGGCGAAAAACTGGGATTAACGCCTTTGGTTGGCTTAGGCTACACCACCTTCCTGATGTTCTTTTTAGATGCTGCTGGCATGGGCATCCGTTTTTCGAATGTGGCAGCCGGCTTACTGGCAACTATTACTATTGCGGGCGCGTGCCTTGCATATTTGTATTCAAAAAAACTACGCAGCTTTCAGCTTTTCCCAAACGAAAAACCAAGTCTTGCCGGCATTAATCTTCCATGGCTTGTTTTCTTTGTATTCGGCGCATACATGGCTTATGGTATTACCGTAAAATGCCTGTACTGGCCACCGGCCGAGTTTGACAGCATAGAAGGTTACGATTTGCTTGCAAAAGCCATAGCACATGAAGGTACCATTGCCAACAGCATCCTCCTTAATCCGGCCATTGTTGCGGGTTGCGGCCCGCGGCTTCTATACCCGCCTTTGTTTGCCTCATGCAATGCTATCTGCTATATGTGCGGCATGGAAAGCCCCAAGTTAATTACGGCTATATTCTTCCTGTCGTGGCTGGTGTTGTTTTACTCTCTTATTAAAAGGTTTGTCCCTCATACCGCAGCAATTGTGGCCACGTTTATGATGATGATAGCCCCCGAGATGTTTGCCAACGCATCTTTTACGCTTACCAATTTACCTACAGCAATTTATGCCGCAACAGCAGTACTCAGCTTTTACATTTGGTACGAACGCAGAATTGAGGGCTTCTTTTATCTCAGCATTATCACCCTGCTTTTCGCTACCTGGACAAGGTCTGACGGGGTTGTTTTCTATCCCGCTATTATGCTGGTATTGCTATACGATGGATGGAAAACCAAAACTATAAAAAGGATACTTTCCTACGGCATCATCAGTATCATTCCGTTTGTGCTCTGGCATTTTTATCTTACCGCTCACATTGAAAGGCAGCAGAATTCATTCTTTATAACAAAACTTTTCTTTGATGCTGACAAGTTGGGACAGGTTTGGGGCGCAGCTAAAACAATGCTATTCAATACCCAATTATATGGTTTGGTGTTTCATTTTTTTGTTGGCATCATTATTTTAAACATCATCTATAAGATATTCCTGTTTCTATCTGCCGATGAGGCAAAGAGGAAGAACATATTTCAGGCCGACGACCGGTTCAGTTTCCTGGTTGTATTTTTTGGCGGATGGGCTTTATATACCCTGCTTTTTTACCAGATGAAAAATACCGATGGCTCTCTTTTTGCACCCGGGGGATGGATGCTTTCAGGCTATAAACGAGGTATGTTCTCGTTTGTTCCTTTGGCCATGTTTTACGTTGTTTCTAACCCCCTTGCTATGTGGCTTTACGCCAAATTAAGCAGTTGGACTTCTACCGGTAAATCCTAAAAAAGACCTCTTCGATAAATCTGATGTCCGCCTTTGTATTGGCTGTTCCCCTCTCTCTTTTTCAAAGAGAGGGGTGTCCGAAGGACGGGGTGAGTTGGCTGTTAGGCCATTTTCCGAAGAGGTCTGATGAAATTTTTTGCCTGATTCTGAACCAATGCGGAATGTTTACTTCTCCTTCTTTTTCTTCTCATTAACCCCGGCCATAAAATCATTCCACGATTTTTTCTTATAAATATCATCGCCGTAGAAAGTGGCAATATTTTTAAGTGCCCCTGCCGGAAGGTAAAAGGGAATGGCATCAACTATATTCATACTCTCATCAAGTATTACCAAAGTAGGCAAAGTAAAGTTATTGCGGCACAGCGTTATTGCCAGTTGATGAAACGGCGACTGAGGTGTGCGGGCATTAGTAAAGCTCTGGCCTTTAAACGTAATGGCATCAGTTATTTCGGGGTTAAAATCAACCAGGTCGTATTTGTCAGTAATATATTTCTCAACCGTAGTATCAATAAACGATGAGCGTTGCATTACCCGGCATGCATTGCACCATTCGGTATGTATCAGCACCAGGGTCTTCTTTTTCGAAGTCTCTTTGTTGTTAAATGCCTCAACCGGCGTTTTCCATTTCAGGTCTTTCAGTTTCCTCTCGGTAGAAGTATCTGCAAATGCAACATCGTATCCTGCCTTAAAGTCATCGTAGCCTGAATTGTGGAACGCGTTTTCCAGCGTAAAAACAAGTATGGGCTCAAACTTGGTATTATCCAGGTAACCCTGCGCCAGCATATTAAACCCGAACTCGTCCTTCTTTTTATCGTAGTTGTTCAAAAACATAGTGGTGGGGTACATCAGCTTGTTTTGCAGCAACTTTATAGCC
>Ga0182030_10004848_pt1 | contig 28750 bp, 19 predicted proteins | sample 812S3MmetaG_FD_121299 | JGI IMG/M metagenome (GOLD analysis project Ga0182030, IMG submission 121299) | Permafrost microbial communities from Stordalen Mire, Sweden - 812S3M metaG (Illumina Assembly) | ecosystem: Environmental > Terrestrial > Soil > Wetlands > Permafrost | place: Sweden...
CGAAAACCGACCCTGCGAACAGCGCGGGATTCGCCGTGTAGAGATCGGCGATGTCGTTGAAAAACATGGGCAAGCCTCGCGGCGAGATTGAATATTATGCGCCGCGAGGCGCTTGATCGCCCGTCGTTAGCCGACCACCGAACCGAGCTTGAAGATCGGCAGGTACATGGCGATGACCATGCCACCGACGAGGACGCCTAGGATGGCCATGATCATGGGCTCCAACAGGCTCGACATGCTGTCGACCGCGTTGTCGACCTCGGCCTCGTAGAACTCCGCAACCTTGCCCGACATGGTGTCGAGGGCGCCGGATTCCTCGCCGACGGCGATCATCTGGATGACCATGTTGGGGAACAGGCCGGTGTTTTCCATGGCGCGTTGCAGGCGCTGGCCGGTGGCCACTTCGTCCTTCATACGCAGGACCGCCTCTTCGTACACGATGTTGCCGGTCGCGCCGGCGACCGACTGCATGGCCTCGACCAACGGGACGCCGGCGGCGAACATGGTGGAGAGGGTCCGGGCGTATCGGGCGATGGCGGATTTAACGAGGATCGGGCCGATGATCGGGACTTTGAGCATCATGCGGTCCATAGCCAGTTGCATTTTTCTCGACCGCTTCAAGAAATAGAAGAATGCATAAAAACCACCGCCGATCAATATTGCGCACCACCACCCTTGGTGTTGGACGAATCGCGAGAGGTTCACAACCATTTGCGTGAATGCTGGCAAGTCCGCGCCGAATCCCTTGAAGAGAGCTTCGAATTGCGGGATCACAAAGATCAGCAAGATCAGAGAAACGATGACGGCGACGCACAGCACGGCGATCGGGTAGAAGAGCGCCTTCTTGATCTTCTTTTTGAGCGCCTCAGTTTTTTCCTTATATGTCGCAATCTTGTCGAGCAAGGACTCGAGCGCGCCGGCTTGTTCACCGGCCTCGACCAAATTGACGAAGAGGCTGTCGAAGTACAAGGGGTGCTTCGCAAGCGATTCGTGCAGTGTACTGCCTCCCTCGATGTTCGCCTTGATGTCGAGCACCAGCTTTTGCATCGCCGGTTTCTCATGACCATTGCCGATGATCTCGAAAGACTGAACCATGGGTATGCCAGCCGCCATCATCGTGGCGAGCTGGCGGCTGAATACGGCGATGTCCTCGGGTTCAACCTTGCCACCGCCAAACATGGGCTTGCCTTGGGTCTTGACCCTTGTGGCGGCAACGCCTTGGCGGCGCAGGTCGGCGCGCAGGGCCGTTTCATTGGCCGCAAGGGCTTTTCCGCGAACCTTATTGCCGCGCTTGTCCTTGCCTTCCCAGATGAATTGGGTTTCTCGCTTTGTTGCTGTCGCGGATGCCGCCATAAATCGATCCTTGCGTTGATCTATTCAATCGTGACGTTATTGACTTCTTCCAAACTGGTTACACCTGCCAGCACCTTCTGCAAGCCAGAGCGGCGCAGATTGGCAATGCCGTCCTTCGTCGCTTGGTCGCCGATGTCGATGGCTCCGCCGCCTTCCATGATGATTCGGCCGATAGTCTCGGTGACCGGCATCACCTGATAGATGCCGACACGGCCCTTATAGCCGTCCGTACATTGACCGCATCCGACCGCCTTGTAAACGCGAAGGCCGCCGGCGATATCCGCATCGTTGAAGCCCTCCTTGCGAAGAGCTTCTTCGGGTATGTCGATAGGCTGTTTGCAGTTGCTACAGAGCTTTCTCGCCAGGCGTTGCGCGATGATGAGGCTCACCGAAGTTGCGATGGCGTAGGGCTTTACGCCCATGTCGATCAAGCGAGTGAGCGTTTGAGGTGCGTCGTTGGTATGCAATGTCGATAAAACCAAGTGGCCAGTCTGTGCCGCCTTGATCGCAATCTCGGCCGTCTCCAAGTCGCGGATTTCGCCCACCATTATGACGTCGGGGTCTTGGCGCAGGAAGGCACGTAAGGCCGCGGCGAAGGTGAGGCCTACCTTGTTGTTCACGTTGACTTGGTTGATGCCGGGGAGATTGATTTCGGCCGGATCCTCCGCCGTTGAAATATTACAATCCTCGGTGTTCAAAATATTGAGGCCGGTATACAGGGATACTGTCTTACCGCTGCCGGTGGGTCCGGTCACCAAAATCATTCCCTGCGGTTTTGCCAGGTATCTCAGGTAAGTCTCGCGCTGCACGGCTTCGTACCCGAGAGCCTCAATTCCCAGCATTGCGCTCGAGGGATCCAGAATACGAGTAACCACCTTCTCGCCAAACAACGTCGGACAGGTGCTGACACGAAAATCGATGGCGCGATTCTTCGAGAGCCGCATCTTAATGCGGCCGTCCTGGGGAACCCGGCGTTCCGCGATGTCGAGCCGCGACATGACCTTGAGACGGGCGACGATCTTGACTGCCAATTGGACGGGCGGAAGAGCGACCTCTTTGAGCACACCGTCGATTCGGGTGCGGATGCGAAACGATTTCTCATAGGGCTCGAAATGGATGTCCGAGGCGCCTTTCTTGATCGCATCGAGCAGGATCTTGTTGACGAAGCGGACGATTGGCGCATCCTCGACATCATCGCGGCCCAATGCTTCCGCATTCGCGTCATCGTCCCCGCCGGTGACTTCGAGGTTCTCAAGGTCGATATCGTCGTCGGTGAGGTTCGGCATGACGGCTTCGGCCTGGTCGATGGCCTTGTTGACCGCCGTCTGAAGCTTGTCGTCCTCGACCACCACGAACTCGATACTCATCGACGTCTGGAACCGAATCTCGTCCAGGGCGTGCAGGTTAGTGGGATCCGCGACGGCCAAGAAAAGCCGCTTTCCGCGCCTCATCAGCGGCAATACACGATGCTTTTGCAGCAGCTTGTCGCTGACCGCACGTATCGCATCGGCGTCCGCAGTGACGGAGTCCAGATCAAGCAGCGGTACTCCGAATTCGTTGGAGGCGGATATGGCGATGTCGCGGGCAGCAGCGAGGTTTGCAGTCACCAAATGGGTCACAAGATTGACCCGCTTCTCCCTGGATTTGGCAATAGCGTCCTGCATGGCCTGCTCGTCTAGCAAGCCATCCTGCACCAGCCGCTGCGCGAGCCCGCCAAGGGCCTGCCGGGCGGTGCCTCCCGATACCGCAACTGCGTTATCATTCATAGACTTAAGTCGAACCCCAGGCAAATCACCGGTCTAATATCGGTATCTGATCGAGCAATTGTCAAATCAGCGACCGATGGTCGCATATTATCGTCCGGCCACTCGTGATACTGATCGCAAAAGTAGGGCCTGGAACGCGCGACAGCTACCCTCCAAAAAGAAGAAGCCCCTCGGGGAGGGGCTTCCTGAGCTAGAAAATGGACTAGCTCGTTACTTGCACTGCGTCGGAACGTACTTCGCAGGCATGGTGGCTCCAGCGATGGCCGGCAGGTTATTACCGGTTTCCGTCGCGTCACTCGCCGACGCGCAGCCCCAATCGATGTTGCCCGGGGTGCTATCTACCAGGGCGAGCTTGTTGACGAACGGCTGCAGCTTGACGGTGTAGGTGCTAACTCCCAACTGGGAGATACCGCTGGCGCTGCCATCGTAAGTAACCGTGATGACGCCCGTGTTCTGAGCGATCGTGATGGACTTCACGTACTTGGTAGCAGTGAAGGTCCAGGCGGTAGCAGCGGCGTTCAATCCGGTGATGCCGTCAGACTGGAAACCTTCAGCGATCGTGGTTTCCGCGGCGCCGGCCAGATTGATGCCTTCCGACACCTTCGCTCGGACTGTGTAGTCGGTATAAGCGGGGATCGCGATCGCCGCCAGGATGCCGATGATCGCGACAACGATCATCAACTCGATGAGGGTAAAACCTTTTTGGACTTGCTTCAGCATTTCGACTCCTAGGATGGAAAACGAACTCGTGATTTTTTGAACAACGGCTTGAGCCGGTGACGATGATTCAGCAAGGGGTGTGCCAACCCATTCTCGGTTACCGTAACGAGATGAAAATATTGAAGTTTTATTGAAAGATGCTCGAATATAGAGACATAAGTAAGTCGTCTTTTAGCGCCACAGACGTCCGTGGCTTGTCAGTTCGTGACAATTTTTGTCACCGATCGAGCGGTTGAACGGACCCTTTTAGATCCCCCAGGGGACCGATGAATTTGGCGTAATTCCGCCAACGCTGCACGGAGTTCCTATAGATTTTTTGCCGCACCTGCCAAAAGCTGGCCGTCGCCACCTCGCGTTTGGTCTCGTGAAAGTTGAGAACCTGCTGATCCCATTCAAGGCCCAGAAATTCCAAGATCTTGCGGGACCATAGCTCCTGATCAGCGACCAATTCCTCGTAGGGCACAATCAGCATCGTTTCCCGCGGAAGAACGGCCCGCCAATGGGACATCAGCCGCTGATGCTGACGGTAGTATTCGGCCAGGTCCGACAAATCCATAGTGAAATTCAGGGAAAGAACGAATTTTTGAAAATAGCAGGATAGACATGTGTCAATAGGGTCCCGGTCCATGTAAATGATCCGCGCACCGGGAAAAACTGAATGGATTACGCCTAGATAATCGGAGTTGACAGGGGCCTTGTCGACCGCGCGCATTGAATCTCCGGACTTGGTCTGCAGCACGCGCAAATAAGCCTCAGCTAGCTTTCCCCGCTTCGATTCGTCTAGTGTCCCCTCTTTTATGCGAGCTTCATGTTCGCGCATGGCGTCGTCCCAAAACTCCAACTCTCCGGCGCCCCTCGCAGATGGGTGCGAGGAAATGATTTGCTCGACCAGCGAGGTACCGGAACGGGGCATCCCGACGACGAAGACTGGCTTCGTTGAAGCCGAGCCGCCGCTGGTAACCCGGGCAACCGAGTCCTGCGTGTACGACCGGATCATGGTGTCGACAAAATTCCTGTACGCCTCTCGATCGTAGGGCGCGGCGATGGATCTCAAGAGATCATTGGCGCGTTTGTAGTTCTGGAATGCGCGTTTGTAATCTCCGACATCGTCATAGTACTTTGCAATTGCGAAGCGCAACTCTGACTCGTCTAATGGCACAAGCCCGCTTTCCGCAACCTCCTCGGCACTCTTCAACCACGCATCGTCGGACGGCGTCATTTTGCGCAAGCCGGCTTGCAGCGACAATGCTTTCGGCATCCTCGGGTTAATCTGAAGGGCGCGGCTGAGCAGCGCGCCGGTCTGGTCGAAGTCGCCTCGAGTCATCTCGATGACGGCCAGACCACAAAGCGCGTCCGCGTTGCGTGGCTCGTATTTGAGTGCCTTTTCAAACTGGGATCGGGCATCGCGCGGGCGGCTCAAAAATGAAAGGACCAGTCCGAGGTTGACCCTGGCTTGCACGAGGCGTGGATTTAACTTTATGGCGTGCCGCAAGTAACTCTCAGCGGCGGCATACTGCCCACCCAGCAATAGCGCATTTCCGATATTGCTATATGCGTCTGGATAGTCCGGTTGAATCTTGATCGCTTGATGCAGGCAGCCTTCCGCCTCTTTAACCCGACCCAATTTGTAGAGCGCGGCACCAAGATTATTCAGCGCGACGGGATGCCGCGGAGTGATCTTCAGCAGTTCCTGGTAGGTGTCGATCGCTTCTGCATATGCGCCCCGAGCCATACATTGATTCCCGCGAGTGACGAGATCCTTGACTACTTTGGACGGCGACCGATCAGGTGTGGAAATTGTCTCGTCAGTTGCTATCGACGGGGTGTCCAGCGAAAGACGCATAACTAGCCGCTGGGTGGCATCATCCGCCACGCGCCGCTCAACCCCCTTTTCAAGCAACCGCCACTTAAAGGCGTTCGCCAACCTGGCTCGTTTATAAAAGTTCAACCGTAAGTCCCGGATCTCCCGGTCAACTCTCTGAAAAATCTCTGCAAGTTCATCACGGGGCCCGGCAACGGGCAGCTCTCTCGACTCGATAGAGGAATCCACGATTTGCGGAATTGCATATTGATCGGCCAGGGCTGCCCCAATATTGGAGGCTTCACTCGCATCAAACCATTGCAGAATCATTGCGTCTCTCTCCCGCTAAAATTTACTGAGGCCGGCTGATTTGCGACGTGCGCGAAATAAACACCACTCACTCTCCCGCAATCGAGTCGCGGTGAAGCGTCCACCCAATCCCTTTCGCTCCCGACATCAATGAGCCCATTAGGACGAATCTGATCGCTGAACTTTACTCGTCCGTGGCTCACCCAGGCTGAGATATCGGTACCTGGATACACTCGACGCCACAGGTCGCCGTCATGCTCTGTGACCAGGCGGCGCGGCTGGAAGAGCCTGGGGCACGCGTCTTCGAGGTGGTTGAGGATGGCATCGACGGTACGCCGGCGGGCAATCACCGTCGATAAATCAGTCGCGTCAGCCACTACGCTGCAAGATGCCAGGAAAGTCGTGTCCCGATTCTGCGGTGCCTGCGGTAAAGAGGTTTGGAAACGGATCTCCAACGCGGGTGGAAGACCGTGGACTACCAACGTAGCGCAGTGACTCAAATCCACACGGAGCCCATACCACTGCAATGCACTATCTACTAGCGGAGGTGCCTTGGGGCTTTCAACGCCGTCGGCCGGTTTTGTGGTGACAAATGCAATTCTCACATTCGGTGAGAACCTCCGGATCAGCGCCCTCACGTGCTCGCCGTTGGCCCCCTCGGGGTCTAACGTATAGCCGCCCGCGATATTGACGAGCCCGGACCCTTCGGGCAGAAAGGGCGCCAGGAACGAGTTCGACTGCGTACCAATGGTCAGATACAGATTGGGCTTCGTCCCAAGATCGGCCGGGATGGACACGTCGAACCACACCCCACCCCAGGAAACCCCGTTCCAACGATATTCTGCCCCCATGTACAACTGGACAGCCTGCGTGACAAAAACAATAGCCAGTACGTAGTTACGCACTTTTGGCTGGGCGCTGAAAAAGCGGAACAGCATCCCTACAAGTACCGCTGCCGCAATGCAGGCCATAGGCAACGCATATCGACTATTGCCGGAAACGAGCAGCCAAATGGTCCAATTCAGCCCTAGAGCGCACGCCAGAGCCGCCAGGACACGCAAGGAATCGTTCGATTGCCGTTTGTCCGGCGCGGACGACGTCTCGGAAATGCGCCCCCAAGCCCAGCGCAGCACGAGCAAAAGCGTGAGGGTGGCCAGTATGGCGTACCGCGGGTCCGGTGCGCTAAGTTCCTCGTGGACCATCCGGACAGGAGCTACCATGGCGAAGGGTCGCCAAAAGGCTTCGCCTATTGAGTCTGGAACAAAACGATAAGCAATTCCCATTGGTTCCGTCGTGAATTCCGGGGAGCGGAATATGCCGTTGAACATCGGGAACATGGGATTGCCGAATGCCTTCTCCAACTGGTACGACCAGGGTGCGGTGACTACAGCAAACCCAATGCCGACCGAAATGCCGCATAGCAGGCCGTGACGAATTCTATCGCGCCAGTTCAATGGCAAAAAGCCGAACATGGCGAACGCCGACAGCGCGGATAGCGCATTGCTGAGCTTCAGGGCACTCGCTGCCCCAAGCATCAGGCCGCCGTAAACGACTAGCGATTTTCGCGGCAGGCGCACGGCTCCTGCCAACAGCAACCACCCTCCGAGCGCCAACTCTGCTGTCGTGATATCGGCAAAGCATGAGCCGATCTGCTGCATCAGGATCGGGTTCATGAACGCGAGCGCGGCTGCACAGCATCCCGCAAATATCCGGGTGCGGCCGTCGGCGGAGGGGCAAACGGCTAGACCCAATTCGAAGCTGAGCCAGAGAATTATGCTATGTACCGCCGCAAATACCGAACAAATCACCAGTGCGGGTAGACCGGCGCGCACCATTGCATAGAACGGCGCGTAGGCATAAGGATTGAGGTAGGACAGCGTGCCGGCTGCGAAATAATCCTGGTTGAATCGGTTGTTCAACGCACTGAACCCCAAATAGAAGTGATAGTTCAGTGTGTCCCAGGCCATATCCTTCCCAAGGACGTAATTACAACCTAGAGCCAACACGACGCAAGCGAAGCACACCTGCCAGCGGCACGAAACCGCAATTTCGCCGGCGTCAGAATTCGTTGCGCGCGCGGACAACGGTTCGATCGTACAACTCTCGGCGATACTCATGCCTCATGCGTCTTGAGGTTGCGAGCCACAATAGCCGACGGCGTTCTTGCGTTCCTTGGCAACCGCGAACGCAGGTTTCGATCATCAACCTCGTTCAGGCAGCGTATGAATGTTGTCAATTCCATTGCGGTTGCCAGAGAATCAAGTCTCAGCACATGAGAGTGGTGTCCCTTCGCGACTATTACATAATCATGAGTGGCCGGTTCGTGCTTTGAGTCACGAAAGCGCTATTCGATGCCGAGTTTCTTTATGCGGTACCGCAACGCCCGGAACGACATGCCCAAGACTTTTGCCGCAGCCGTTTTGTTGTATCGAGTTTCCTCCAGTGCCTTTCGAATGGCGGTGCGTTCGATATCCTCCAGATGATTCTCCAGGGGGCCTCCGTTTTGGGTATTGGCGACAGCGGGAGCTTCGCCCCGAGTCGGCCGCAGCTGGATGTCGTGCGCGGTTATTTCGCCACCAGTGCTCAAGGTAATCGCGCGCTCAAGGATGTTCTCGAGTTCGCGTACATTACCGGGAAAGGCGTAACTCTCGAAGGCGGCCAGCGCATCCTTGCCCAACATCGGCGGGGAAATTTTCATGCGCCGTCCCAGCCGTCGAAGTATCGCCTCCGCAAGCTCCGGCACGTCCTCCCGCCTTTCGCGCAGCGAAGGTACCCGCAGCTCGATGACGTTCACGCGATAGAACAGGTCTTCGCGGAAACGTCCCTCGGCCACCAGCGCAGACAGGTTCTTGTGCGTGGCTGATAGGATACGCACATCAATGCCGACCTCGAGCTGCTCGCCTAGCGGCCGCACCGCCTTTTCCTGGATGACGCGCAGGAGCTTTACCTGCATGTGGAGGGGTAGGTCAGCGATCTCGTCCAGAAACAAGGTGCCGCCTTCGGCGGATTGAATAAGGCCTCTCTTGTCGCTGACTGCCCCGGTAAAGCTGCCGCGCTTATGGCCGAACAGCTCACTTTCCATAAGCTCGGTAGGAATTGCGCCGCAGTTCACGGGCACGAAGGGACCATCGCGCCGCGGACCGGACTCGTGGATGAGCTTAGCCACCAGCTCCTTGCCCGTCCCGGATTCGCCGAAAATGTGCACAGGGGCCTGACTGCGGGCGACTCGGCCGATCATTCCGCGCAATTGCTGCATGGCAGCAGATGCGCCAAGCAAACGCGGACCGAAGACGCTGGTATCGGTGTCCAGGGTGCCCGATAGCTTGATGGCGCTCGCCACCAACTTGCGTAATCCTGCGAGGTCCAGAGGCTTGGACACAAAATCGAAGGCGCCCAGTTTTAGCGCGCGTACTGCGGTCTCCATATTCCCGTGAGCCGTAATGACGGCAACAGGCACGCTCGGCGAGTACAGCTGTATCCATTTAACCAGCTCCAACCCATCGCCGTCGGGTAACTGCATGTCGGTCAGACACAAATCGAGCCGCTCGGTCTTCAGCAGGCGTTGAGCCTCGGCGACAGTGTTCGCGGTTCGAGGATCAAGGTTCATGCGCTGCAACGTAATCGACAGCAATTCGCAAAGATCCGGCTCGTCGTCGACTACCAAGACAGCAGGTTTCGGCATACCGTCATTGTAGCGTGCCAGCGACGCACGTGGCGGAAGCGTCTTCACCTAGTCGGTAATGCCGATCTCACCTTTCGGCAGTCATAGAGTTTCCAATCCTTCCAAACTCCGCCGCCTATGTGAGGTAGCGGATTGAATCCGACTGCTTCAGGCGAAATTACAAACGCGAGCTGCGGGTCGGCGCAAATTTGTATCAATTTCCCGGCGGTCAGCGGCCGCGTGGCCGCTTTGTCCTTGAACCCACCGCCGGACTGGTGACGCAGTCGACTCAGTAATTTCCAATCCGGATCCGCGAGAGGAAGCAGTACGTCCGAACGGCGCCGAACCTCGAGTGCGGTTGCGCGTGAAAAAACCACGCCGGCAGATTGATCCAAGGACAAGTAATTCGGCCGATTGAGCGCGAACCAAACGAACGCCCCAACATCACGCGGTGGCGTGACGAGAACCGTGCTGGTGGGCGGAATGACGTTCGCCCAGGCCGCGAATTCACGTATGTCCGCCGACGTAGCCAGCAAGCGTGGCTGCCTGAAAGCGGCCGAGAACACGAGCGCCGAAAAAGCGGCAAGTATTACGGTGAGTGATATGAGCGTCCATTTCGTCCGCGCGGTCTGAACTCCCCACCAGATCAGCGCGCATAGCAGCACGGCTGGCATTTTGAGGGCGAACATTTCCCGTAGCTGCGCCTCAACGAGGGGCGCTGGCCCTGCCGAGGCACTGGGCGGCGACCAGATATTCCGGCACTGGATAAAGATCCACATCCCGATGGCGATGATGAGTGCCGTGAATGCCCATCGGCAATACCTGCTACCACGGGAGCTGATGACGGGTCGGGCTAACCAAATAATCGATGCCAGGCCGATGCAGGCGGTGCCATCGATCCCCGGCAGCGTCCAGCCGAACACCAGCAGTAATGCGCAAAGGGGGCCGCACTTCTCGTCACGGCCCACCTTCAAGGCCGTCAAGGGAAGCAACAGCTCGCTGAGAAGGACAGCAACCCACACCCACCGCCAGGCTTGGCCCTGCACCAGTATTGCCACCGGGCCTATCAGACCTCCGATCAACGCCACGGCCAGGCCGGCAGCTCCAACGAGTGCAGCCCCAACGCAGAGTCGTCGTATCCGATCGCTCCGAACAGCAATCGCTGTGAATCCCAGGCAGAGGAATGGCTGCGCGTTGATGGCCCAATCGCGCGTCGACCAGAGTTGCAAAAAAAGAAACTGCGAACGCTCCCGCACCACATCCAACCAAGGATCATCCATGACGGCAAAAACATGCGAAGCTCCCGGTATGTTGATTGCAACGATCGAGATGACGAGCGTCGCCAACACGCCACCGATCGCGGCCGTGACCACGACCCGAGGCGGTACCCACAGACTGCCTAGCAAGAGCAATCCGGGTAGCGCCATTAACGGGTGAATCGCTAGCGCGCCGACCGCCAACGCTAGACCGAGCCACTTCCTTCCGCGGACTTGACAGGCGAGGGCGGTAATGCACAACGCTTCGGCAGGCAAGCGTGCCGTCAAGTACGGCTCCAAAATCCGGAACACGCCGGAGGCGCCATAGTCTCCGGCGGCGATCAACGCAAAGGCGACCGCAGCCCAAGCAGCGTTCCGGCCGGCGACCGCCCGAGCAAGGCTCCAAGCCGCCGCCAAGAACCATAGGGTGAACAACAAGGTAAGCAGTCGAGCTGCATTCTCCAACCCCAGGAAATCAATGCACCATGCATACAGAGGGGAAAATAAGGTGAATTGATCTTGAGAGGTGTTTTGCAGATAGAGATCGGTCCTAAGCTGTGGATATAGTCTGGCGAACGCCTGAAACGCGTAGATCTGCCCGTCACCGGTGAGCCCGTGGTAGCCGCGCATAACCAACCAAAGCGTCACCAGCGCCAGAGCAAGGGAGAAGGCAACGAATTTAGATCGAAATCCGAGGTTCGACGAGCGCATTACGGGATGTCTTGTGTAAACTTGAAATTATGCACGAGGCCGCACCCGCAAGTCGCTCACCTGCAGCCTCTTGGAACGCAACTGATAATGCGAGAAGCAACCGGCGTGACGACGACTGGTGCGCCCTGCGTTTGTGACATGTACCCGGGATCCCGCGTGGAACCATTCGTTTCCATCGTGACCGTATCGCTCAATGCCGTACAGTCCATAGAGGACACGCTGGTCTCAGTTTCGATGCAACGCCGGGGCTTCGGACTCGAGCACGTGTGCGTGGACGGTGGCTCTACTGACGGCACGCGAGATGTCGTCGATCGATGGGCGGCTAAAAGCGGCCATATCAATCATATCTGCGAGCCAGACAATGGCATATTCGATGCCATGAATAAAGGCCTATGCGCGGCGCGCGGTGAGTACGTCATGTTTTTGAACGCCGATGATTTTCTGTTGGCGCCAGACAGTCTGGCACAAGCCTTGGCCGGGCTTATTCCCAGCGCGCCCAACAACCCGGATTTAATCGTTGGCGACGTCGTCATGGGGAACCTTTATTCTCGGAGCTTTTGGCGCCACCGACGCGTCCCGCGGCTCCTGCAAAATGTGCGGGGATACGGGCTCTATCCCCTGCATCAAGGGATGATCGCGAAGCGCCGCCTGTTGAACGCCGTGGGAGGATTTGATTCCAGACTTCGGCTAGCGGCAGACGTCAACCAATATTACGACATGGAAAGGCTGCTCCGGCCGACAATGCGGTTTGTAGGAGAGGATATCGCGTTCATGCGGGCCGGGGGAGCCGCAAATGCCGGGTTGGGCGCGATGTGGATCGGAACAGGTGAGATCTATAGACATTTACGCCTGAGTTATGGCGCGATTAGATCCGCTGCCATGGTATCAATCAAGACGATCCAATCGGTATCAGAGGTGCGCTGGGGGCAGGTTCCGCATGGGAGATGGTTCGCAGATCGATGAATGACGATGCTCGGGCGTCATTCGCCACGATCACCCGTTGGCCTTGGTGGGGCCTCACTTTCCAAGGCGCCCCGCGACCGTGCTTGCCCGATACATATTTCAACCAACTTCGCGAAATAAAATGCTCCAACATGGACAAGCACTCGAAGCTTGCGAGCGGTTGAAAAATTCGAGCCCAGCAGAACCGACAGTTGATCGATTATCAATCCAAATATGTGCCTCCCCTGGGCAATCGTTCTCGCAAAGATCGATTTCTTCGCGAGAGAATTGATTTCAGAATGATACAGGGAAGTGCTCACCCTCCTGTACTCTCGCAGTATTTTCGGTAAGGACGTTATTTCACCCATCGTTGCGAGTCTCGCGAGAACTGGCAATTCTATCTGGGACATGTACTTCGGCTCTTTGATTCCGCTCAAAACCATTCTGCCGGCATCAGCCCTCATCATCCCGTAAAAACAATAAAATACATTTAGATAGATCGGGTATTGGAAAAATTGTCTGCATCGACGGCCCCAGGGAATTTCCTCTCGTATGGTGCTGAGGATTTCCGTCCGGATATGAGCGCCCGACTCATCGATGATTTGGAAGTCGCTGCTGACCAATACCGCGCGGGGATTCTGATTTAGGCAGGCCAAGCACTCTTCGATGAAGCGATCGTGCAGAGCATCGTCGTGAGCGAGCCATATCAAAAATCTGCCGGCCGCCCGTTGCGTCACAAATCTCAGGTTCCAATAGGGTCCCCGGTTCTCGTGCTGCTGAACGAACTTGATCCGGCTGTCATTCGCGGCAAACATGCGGCAAATAGCCGCGGTGTCATCCAACGAAGCATTATCGGAAATCAATAGCTCGAAATTAGTGAAAGTTTGAGCCAACACCGATTCGATGGCGTGGCCTATAAACCGTGCACCGTTGAATACCGGGATCCCGACCGTGACGGGCGGTCGCAAACTCTCCCGGCTCATGTTTCGTCCCGAAAGCCCAGTCTGAAGCGCGCGCTCTTGACTACTGCGAGCATCCGCTCTTCAACAGGGGCGCGAACCAGCGGGCTCACCAGCGCGGCTGCGACAACTACGCACACGGAGCTGAGCAGCAAGACGAGTACTTCAGTCATCGTGCCTGCCCGATGCGGCATACAATAGCGGCAAGCCAAAGCGGTAACAGCCGCGGCCGATGTCGGCGCAATGATGTCCCGGCCGTACCAGCGCCATTTTTCAGTTGCCAGTACTTGCAAGTGCATGAAGTAAACTCCAAACAGCAGGTATCCACCGTTAAGCGCGACCCAGACCCACGACGCGCCGATTCCGCCATATCTTGGAACGACGTAGAACAACGTGGGCATCAACATCGCAAGCGCGACGAAATTCATTTTGATCGTCAGCTTGGTCCAACCGTGGGCCAACTGCATCTGATACGGGATCCCCATGAACCCGCTGAGCATAGTTCCGAACGCCAAGACTCTCAGAATGGGCGCTGCGCCGCTGGTTAGCGTGGGATTACCCGTCCAGGCGCTCAAGACTGTGTCGGCAAATACGACCAATACGATTGCCGCGCTGCCCATCACTGCGGTCGATAACTGCGCAGACTGGTGATATGCATGACGCAGCGCCCCAATGTCACGAACCGTTATGAGCTGTGTGAAAGAAGGAAAGAAGGCTACGCCGATGGGTGTCGACAGAAGATACAAGGCGCTGCTCAATACTCCGGCGGTAGCGTAAACAGCAAAGCCCTGCAAAGGCAATAATCGTGAGAGCAGAATCTTGTCAATTTGAGTAAGTAGAAGCGCCGATAGCGTAATCGTCATGACTCCGCCCGCAAAACGCCCAATACCCGTCACTGAACTCCAGGAGAATTTGGCCGAGCGCGAACCCTTCGGAAGCTCTGCGTATACGACCGACGCAAGGATCGGAATGGTAACTATCGAGATCAAGACCTGCCATATGAAGAACGCCTCCACGGTGGGGGAGATCCAGGCCAATACGGCGATGGCGCCCAGAGCACGCGCGGTGACCAGACCGCTGCCTATCACACTTTGCAGGACCTGACGCTGCAGGCCCGTTAGGCTGCCCGTGTAGATATTTTCAATGAACCGCAAGGCACAAAGCACGCCCATCCCGATGAGTGCGTGCCTCACTGCGCTTAGGGGTAGGCTCTGCACATTCAGCCATTGAGACGATATCCAACCTGCGGACCACCACATACCGAGCGAAATGATCGCCGCCATTGCAGTCGCGGCGATCTCGAAGCTTCGAAGTAGATCTCGAATGGACTCCACCTGGTACGCTCCCGCGGTGAATCTGGCCATTTCGCGCCCCAACGCGGGCTTCATGCCCATGTCGAGCAATGCCAAACTGCTTTGCAGGATGGAAAATATACCGAGGAGGCCAAATGCCTCGATGCCAAGGTATTTTATAAATACCGGAACGAGCACAAAGCCCATCACGGCCATGTAAATCTGGCTGAAATAATTCGCGACGATATTTGCCCTGACACTCACGGGTGACGGGTTGCGGGATCCAAATGTCGTGATGCGCAAGTTTTAGCGCCCGTAGACAGACAACTAAGCCGGGTTTGTCTGCTGGGCTTTCAGCTCAAAGCATGCCCAGTCGCCTTCAGAGGTGCGATTCAATGCCGCGGCGCGATCCCGGTACCGTCGCGCACGCCACAAACTCAGTAATTGCTGCGGAGCGCCCCCCGAGCGCTGGTCCACCAATGCAATATTTTTCGCGTACTTTTCGCTGGCGACAAATTGACCCGCGTTTCCTTCGTAGGCCAGTTTCGCGACATGCAGCCCGCACTGCTCCGCCAATAGACGCAAGCTCTTCGGGGAATGTAAGAAGAAATGCCGGGGCGCATCAAGATGCACCCAGTTGACCCCGTAATGTCTCCACGCAAACGAGTCGGCGACGGGGATCCGGATCAGGACGCGGCCGGCGGGATGAAGCAGGCGGCGTACCTGCCTGAGTGCGTCGGCTTGGTCGGGTATGTGTTCGAAGGAATGATGGAACATGATCACGTCGAATTCCCCGGCCATCTCCTGAAGCGACCGCCTCAGAACCACGACGCCGTCGCTGAGGCGCACATCGCTTTCGATGTAGGGGTCAATTCCTGAAACATGCTGGTAGCCGAGGTGCTTCATGCGGCGAATGAGCCAACCGGCGCCACATCCAACGTCGAGCACCCGGGCATCTGCGGGGATCCGCGCGCGCCGTATAGCCGTCATGGCGGGATGTGGCCCGAGCAAGAGGTGAGACAACCAGCCGGTTGGACTCCATTTGCCGTGAGCGTAAGCGGCCCGCCGGTTTTCAATCGCCGTCTCCAGGGATCCGGCAGGTACAAAGGAATAGTAGTTCTCCGGGTAGTACTTTGACATGTCAGCGGGCACATCGATCAGGTACACACACCGGCAATGTCCGCACTCGAGATAGCGGAATTCGTCGCGTAGGCCCAACATCATTTCACGTGCGAGATGGGTGTGATTGTCGCGCAAGTTTCCGCAGATTGCGCAAGCCAACTTCTCGGCCCGAGGTGTGGTTTCTAACATGAGGGATTCAAGAGGTTGAGGGCATCGCCGACTTGCGGTACCGAGCCTCGAAGAACCGAGTCTGAATTGGCGCTTCGCGCGATAACTCACAGCGCCACGACGCAGGAATCGGGTAATCCTCTTGGCGAATGACGGTGTTCTCGAATGGTACGACGGCGCGTTTCCATTGTTTAAGGTAGAACACGCCCTCGTCCTTGAGTAATCGATCGAATTGCGAGAGGTAGAACGCGATTTGCCCTAGGCGCATCTCGTGCAGCGAGGAGATATTCATCCCGAGGTCCGCGATACCGGCCGGGAGAAGGGTTATTTGCGTTGAGAGAAAGAAGGCAATATCACATTCCAGGAACTCTGCTTCGATCTCGGAGAATTCTGTGAATGCCCTATAAGGGAAGATGCGGCGCCCCGGGAATTGATGCCGAAGGTAAGTCTCGGCAACCCACAGCGCAGGAGGGATATCGACTATTACATATTTGACGTTGGGGGTCGTGGCCAAAATGGCGTAGGCGTCGCGCCCATATCCGGCACCCAATTCAATAACTACCGAGCCCGATGCCAAGGAAGCCCCCATGGCGGATATCTCAAGAGTGGAGTTCGCCAAATCTTGGGAAATGAGCGCACCCGATCGATCCGTAACAACGGCAGGTTTGCCCTCTTCAGGCTCGCGGAGTGCAAGCAAGGCGGGATCCGAAATGGCGTCTCTCGTATATTCCCAGGATGCCAACGTCAAGAAATTATATAGCAGCGATTGAATCCAATTGAAGGCTGAGAAGTAGTCATGCTTGCGCGCGACGAAAGCGCGTCTGATGCAGCTCAGACAAGCAAGAAGTGGCAATTTTCGCAGCAAAAAAACGATCTGTGCGTCCCAAGGAAAGATGCGGACGAAAGTGAAGTAATTGAGCGCAACGGTTCGTTTGAAGTTTTCATACCCATGCTGTTGGAGCTGGGCCAGATTCATTTTGTTGAGCTCGACCCAATACTTGGAGGGACGCGCCCGCTCGTCGCCCGATTCAATCGACGCGAACATGCGGGACAGGCGATCGACGTCCTCGGGGGGCAGATGGTGCTCGCTGACTTGCTGATGCCGTTTGACGATTAGCTTCGTGATGCGATCCATATCAATCAAGTTTTCAGGATCAAAGGGGCGGTCCAGTCAGTGGCGGAGCGATTAGCCCAACGTTCGGTCCTCCAGCTCCCGCTTTTGTCTGAAGAAGTATCATTCATGAAAGCGATCCGAACAGCCGTGCGTCCGCATTAATACGCGGAAATCGGCAATATATCGCAAAAATTGGTCGAATCTTCCGAATCTCACTTGGCGCTCATTGCTTCGAGAAGAGAAAGTCTGCCTGAATTGGCCGCGCTGATGCGCCGTATGATAAATTGGCGACGCACAACAGATTGAAGCCTTTACCGAGCAGGAATTCGATCACTTCAGTCGCAAGCGCTTGCCCAACGTAAAGTTCGATGAAGGACGCCTCCACGTAGACGTACCTGAACCGTTCGAGAAGTGCGCCGCAACCCTGAAGTGCTGCGAACTCGAATCCTTGCACGTCGAGTTTCAGGAGCGAAGAGTCATCGATCTGATGTTCGTCGATGCACGCTTCCAGGGGCGTAGTTTCCACAACTTCCCTGGACGCCTCCTCGGTAAGCGGGAAATTCTCGTGTTGCGCCCGTGCGAACGGCAAAAGGGATGAAGACACGTCCCAGCGGGACACATGCATGATGGCGGATCCGGATTGTGGGGCAATGGCCTTGTTGAATAATCGCGCCCGTACGTCTGCCCCGAAATTGCCCATCCAGGCGCGTGCAGGTTTCCTCAGTGGTTCGAAGGAGAATATTTGGGCCTGCGGATACAGCCTGCGGATGCACAGCGCGAATTGGCCGCGGTTGGCGCCGATATCGACGACCGTGCTCAATTGCAATCCGGCAAGGATCCGGTCGTGTTCCGTCGATGCAAACACACGCGTGTGCAGCAATGCACGCCGGTATTCGCCTATCCACATAACCCGGAGTACTTTGGTAAAGATGTTCACCGCCCGGTTTCCCGGGGGTCGGCTGTGCGCGCCGGAGCGAAAGCGCACGGGGCGTCGGCGCGGACATGACCGATTCCAGGCTTCCGCAGGCCATAATGACCGCCCCCGGCACACCGGGGATTGGCGGTGTGGCTACGCCGATGCCGCAGCTCGGGCGCCAGCGGGGTATTATGACGCCGGTTGTCGCACAAGGTAGCGCTGTGAATAGACATGGGTCACATGATAGCGAGGCCGTTCCCGATAATTCCATGATGGAGTACCGAAGCAGGAGCGGAAAGATCCTCCAGCGGGATCGCATCGACCAAGCGGAGAAGCGTTTGGCGGTGCTGGTGCCCTGCCACAACGAGGCCTCGACAATTGCGAAGGTCGTGCAGGAATTTCGCAGCAATCTGCCAACTGCGTTGATTTACGTCTATGACAACGGCTCGACGGATGATACGGCTCAGATCGCGCGCGACAGTGGGGCTATCGTGCGGGCTGATCCGCTTCTCGGCAAGGGCAACGTGGTTCGGCGGATGTTCGCCGATGTAGAAGCGGACATCTACGTAATGGTGGACGGGGACGGAACTTACGATGCGGCCGCAGCACCGGGGCTGATCGAGCGTCTTCTCGGTGACGGCCTCGACATGGTCAATTGTGCCCGTGTCCCGGCGGTGGAAGGTGTCTACCGGCCGGGTCACAGATTGGGTAATCGCCTCCTGACCAGTCTCGTCGCTCGCGTTTTCGGCGAGCGAGTGAAGGACATGCTATCGGGGTATCGCGTCATGTCGCGTAGGTTCGTAAAGTCCTTTCCCGCTCTCTCTACCGGCTTTGAGATTGAGACTGAGATCACGGTTCACGCGCTCGAACTGCGGGTACCGATTGCGGAGGTGACCGCGCCCTATTTCGTCAGGCCGCGGGGATCGGCGAGCAAACTGCGCACAATCGGCGATGGCATGCGCATCCTGCGGGTGATCGTGCATCTGATAAAGGAGGAGCGACCTTTGCAACTCTTCTCATCCATCTTCGCCGCTTTGACCACCGTATCGCTCGCTCTAGGCGTGCCCGTCGTGGTTCAGTTCTTTGCGACCGGACTTGTCGGACGCCTGCCGACCGCATTGCTCGCAACCGGCCTAATGATCTTGGCGTTCCTCAGTCTCTTCGTCGGCCTCGTGCTGGATACGGTAACCCGCGGACGGCGCGAGATGAAAAGGCTTATTTACCTCACGGCAGACCGCCGCCCATAAGCGTGGGCAGCGCGCGCTATTTGGTTCATTTCAGGCTCTATAGCGGTTGCCACCCGATCTGTTGAAAATGATGAATCTATGGAATCATCGATGCGAGGCTGTCCCGGGGCGCATCATGACCTACGTGCTCCTGCTCCGGCCAGGTCAAAGGAGATCCGAGCGTGCTCGATACAATCGTGCTAACCCTGGTAGATGGCGTCCGGATCGTTGTGCCGGACTCGCTCTTTCTGATCACCTCCTACGTGTTGCGTGAGCAGCAGGATTTCTTTGAGGATGAGCTTCCATTTGTGCGGCGGCTACTTCAGCCCGGCCAAAATGTCATCGACATTGGCGCCAACTATGGCGTATACACGCTTCCTATGGCCCAAAAAGTGGGGGCGAGCGGTCACGTGTGGGCGTTCGAGCCGGCATCGAGCACGGCGCAGTTCCTCGCGCGCGGAATCGCAGAGAATGGTTTTGGACACGTGACGCTTGCGCAGAAGGCAGTATCGAGCGCGCCGGGAAGCGCGCGATTAGCCTTTAACACCCAGGCGGAGCTTCGATCAATAGTTCACGGGGCAACTCCGCCGGACGGCAGTGAGGAGGTCTCGCTGGTAACCCTCGATGACAGCATGGATCTCTTTCGCTGGCAGGATATCGAGTTCATAAAGATCGATGCGGAAGGTGAGGAGGCGCGCATCATCAAGGGTGGACACCGGTTTTTTGCGACCCTTGCGCCATTGGTGCAGTACGAGTTGAAAAGTGCTGCCGATTTGAACCTTGACTTGATACGTCATTTCGTGGCAATCGGCTATGAATCCTATCGTTTGGTGCCCGGTCTCGGTCTGCTGGTTCCGTTTGACGACCAATCCTCGCCAGACCCCTATCTTTTGAATTTGCTTTGTTGCAAGGCGGATCGAGCGGACCGGCTGGCGGCACGAGGGCTCTTGTTGCGGTCCCGCGATCTAACGGCCGCGGGCAGTTCCCTCGGTGTGAACTCGGCCGCGCAGGAATTCAGTGCCAAATACCACTGGCGACACGCAATTGCGCACCTGGCATATGCCGAGTCGCTCGCGCCAGTGTGGGAACTGACCGAGAATGCCGGCGAAAGCGCTGGCCTGCATCAGGCGTTGTCGTTCTATGCACGAAGCCGCGACGCGACCCTGCCCATGGTGGAACGCTTTCGTGCCCTCAAAGCGAGTTTCTCGCAATTGAGGGCGCTGTGCGAGCGGGAACCTTTACGTCTGCGACTGGCGAGTTTGGCGCGCGTGGCGAACGACTACGGCGAGCGTGCCGTGGCGGTCAGCGCGCTCACTCGTTTGGTTGAGTCCATCCGGCAAACTGGGGTTGTGGACCCGAGCGAACCATTTCTTGCCCCGTTCGAACGATTTGATCTCATTGCTCCGGGCGAGGCGCTGGGTAATTGGGTCCTTGGTGCTGCCTTGGAGCAGCTCGAGCGCCGGGAGCGACTATCGTCGTTCTATGCCGGTCCGAGCGCGCTTGGGCGCCTCGAGGTCATCCACGCTCTCGGATTCGGCAGTCAGGAAATGGAGCGCCGCCTTGAATTGGTCCGCCTGTGTATAGCGCAGGCAAAAGCGGCAAAAGACCAGCGGTCAGGGATGCAAGCTCAGTGAATGATGAGCGAAAATCCGACCGGATGTTCGGACAGCTTTTGCGTAATCTTCGATCGGCGTTCCGTGGGAATGCACCGGCCGGCCGCATAACGGCGACGATCCCGGCGGCCCCGACGCTGGCAGCATCCGCGCGTGACGTTGTGCCGGCGCCGACTGCGAGCGAACTGATCAACGAAGGTCTGCGACAGCGGCGGCAGATCGGCGCGGAGGCGGCGCATCCTTTCTTTGAAAAGGCCGCCCAGCTCGAGCCAAATTCTCATGTGCCCTGGTTCATGCTGGGTAACGTCGCCAGCGAGTTGGGGAACCTTGACGCAGCCGTTGCCCATTACGCGCACGCGCGCGATCTGCGTCCCGCCGACCATTTGATCCACTACAACCTCGGACTGAACCAACTTTGGCGCGGATACGTCCATGAGGCGATCGACGAGCTGCGCGTCGCCTGCGGCCTAAATCCTGCCTACCTTCAGGCGCACTCCGGTCATTTCATGGCGATGTATAACTCGGATCGGATCGAGCCCGAGGAGATCAACTTGGCTGTCCGCGAGTGGGGCGCGCGTTTCTCCCTGGAACACCCGCCGTCGGCGCCATTCACGCCGGCTCAGGGCACGCGACCGGAAAGCTTGCGCGTCGGATTCATTTCCGGCGACTTTCGGTCGCACTCCGTTGCACACTTCTTTGAACCCATTTTGAGCGCTCGCGACCGGAGTTCATTCAGCTATATCTTGTATAGCAATTTTCATCTCAACGACCCGGTCACCGAGCGCCTGCGCGCATCCGCGGACGATTGGCGCGACGTCTGGCGGCTCACCGACAATGAACTGGTCGAGCTGATCCGCACTGATCAGATTGATATTCTCGTGGATCTCTCTGGACACACGGCCTCCAACCGGCTGGCGGTTTTCGCGCGCCGCGCCGCACCGGTGCAAATCAGTTATCTGGGCTATCCGGCCACGACAGGGCTTCCGACAATGGATTATCGGATCACCGATGCTGTCACGGATCCTCCGATCCCCGCAGATGAGTGGCATTGCGAACGCCTCTTGCGCATGCCGGATACGCAGTGGTGCTTTCGACCATTCGGAGCACCGGATGTGCCGGGTTCATTGCCCGCACACAAAGCCGGTTTCGTCACGTTCGGCAGCTTCAACAACCTGACCAAGGCCAGCGATACCTTGCTGGACTGCTGGGTGCAGATTCTCGTCAAGTTGCCTACCTCACGCCTGCGTCTGACCCGGGTTCGCAGCAGCCGACGCGCGTCCGAGATCATCGCCCTGTTCACTAGAAGCGGCGTGGCTCCCGCGCGCATCGAATGTGTGTCCTGGGCCAACGACCCTCCATACGGAAAGCAATTTGCCGAAGTCGATATCGCGTTGGACAACTATCCCTATAACGGTGTCACTACGACCTGCGAGTCGCTGTACGTCGGCCTACCGGTCATCTCACTGCACGGCCGCACTGGCGTCTCGCGGAGCGGTCTGAGCATACTCGGCAGTCTTGGTCTCGATGAGCTGGCGGCGTCCACTCCGGAGCAGTATGTGGACATTGCGGTTGCGCTGGGAAGCGATCTATCGCGGCTCGATCAACTGCGCGCAACGCTACGTGGCCGCTTTGAACAATCCTCATTGCGCGATGAGAAGCGATTCGCGGCGAATTTCGAGGGGTTGCTCCGAAACGCGTGGCAACAGCATCTCGAGCGCTCGAAGTGATTTTTTGCAGCTATCCTTCCCAGCGCTGCGGATCGCTGAATACGATCCTAAACACGCTGCCCCCGCCGCTGCGCGGCTCATATAAAAGGACGGCACGGTTCAACTGGCAAAGTTCGCGGGCGATGAAGAGCCCAAGCCCGGTGCCGCCCTTCCTACCCGTAAAGAACGGCTCGAAGATGCGATCGGCCTCAGAGGGGTCTATTCCGGATCCCCGGTCGGCGACTTCCAGGTAGGGCCGGTAACTGGGGTTCAGTCGGGCGAGCTTGATCTCCACTTTGATCCCGTTACGCAGCTCTGCGTATTTAATGGCGTTGTCGCACAGGTTCCAGACAACTTGATGTAGATGGCTGGGGTCGAAGCGCACCTCGAGATCGTCCGACTCTTTGTGCACCCCGATCTGTTCAATCGGAACCTGCATGGTTTGAGAGAACTCGGGAAGGAACTCATCGAGCCAGTCCCCTGGCGACAGGCGGCTGGGATTGGTAGGCTCGCGCCGCGAAAGCTGCAAGACATTGTTGATGATGGCGCTGACCCGCTCGGAATTGTTCCGGATGATGTCCGTCAGCCGGTGGTCACTGGGGGCCAGGTTTGGACTTTCGGCAAGCAGCTGACCCGCGTGGCTCATGGCGCCGACGGGATTTCTGATCTCGTGGGCGATGCTGGCGGACAGCCGCCCAAGAGCTGCCAGCTTGCTCTGCTGTACACGCTCGGCCATGAGGCTTGTGTCCTCCAGGAAGATCAAGGTGGGGCCCGGCGCCACGCCGCCCAAAGGCGCAAAGTGCGGTTGAATCAATCGCGCGCCGTCGGCGGCTACGAAGCTCGACGGTGACACCTCGCCCTGTCTGGTTTGGCGCCAAGTACTCAGGGAGTAAAGCAGCCGCGGTGACACCTCACCCAGCAGCGCGCCAGGCACAGCGTGCGTATCGCCCAGGATCTCGGCTGCGGATTCATTGATGAGGCGAATCCTATCGGCGGCATCGACGACCAGGAGGCTCTCCCGCAAGTGTTGCACGATGTACTGGGATAAATCGGCGAGGTTCGCCAGATCGAGGTCTTTCTGCCTGACCAAATCCTCGCTTTCGCGCATGCGAGTTGCGAGGACGCTGGCGGAGGCGGCAATGGTGAACAACACCAGTCCGAGGAACCCTGCGGTTGCATAGACGTTGATGTCCACATGACCCGTGAGTTGCTGCCAAATTGTATGGAGCAGGACCGCAATTGCAGCAACCGCCGCCAGAAACAGCGCGCTACGCGGCGGAAGAAGGAAAGCGAGGCTCCCGACCGGCACGAAAAGCAACGAACCCAACCCGCTAGAAATGCCCCCACAAGCGTGCAGCAGCAGTATCAGACACGCGATGTCGATGGTCGCCTGAAAGACGGTTTGGATGTGGGCGGTCAGCAGGCGCCTTCGGACCAGGATTACGCTGAAAAGCCCGAAGCACAGATAGAAAACGGCGACCCCGGAAAAAAGCCGCGGCGACTCGACCGGCAGCCCGCGCGAACCGCCGAGAGAATACAGTCCGAGCAGAACCAATGGAACCAGGATCCGATAGAGATTGAGTATTCCCAAAACGCGCCAGTTGAGTCCGGTTTTCCGGGGATTGGCGATGGATGCGCGGTTCAAAACGTTCACGTGCCCTGCTCCTGCGGTACAGATCGACTTTGCGCCTGCAGCTGGCTTAATTCAGAATACCCACCCCCAATGCGCCCGGCTCGGCAGTGGTGGATAATCGTTGAATTTACAGGACCGGGGAATAGGAGACCGATGAGTTTCAACCGAAAACTGCGTTGTGTGATGGCGCAGTTGAACCTGGTGGTCGGTGATGTCGAGGGCAATACTTCGCGAATAATCGCGGCTGCAAACCAGGCCCGCGATGATATGAGCGCGGACCTGGTGATGCTGCCGGAACTCGCCGTGTCAGGATATCCTCCCGAGGACCTCCTGTTCCACTCGGGCATGCGTTCGCAGGTAGCCCGCTCGATCGGCCGCCTGAAGGCCGAAGTGCGGGGGATCACCTTGATTGCCGGCTACCCGGAGTATGATGGTAACCATATCTTCAATTCGGCGCTGGTCCTTCGAGACGGCGCCGTTCTGGCTAACCACCGCAAGGCCTGCCTGCCCAATTACCGCGTATTTGACGAGAAGCGCTACTTCACACCGGGCTCGAAACCTACGGTAGTCGAACTTAACGGCATAAGGACCGGAATTCTCGTCTGCGAGGACGTGTGGGAGCCCGAGCCACCGGGTCAGGCGCGCGGTGCCGGCGCCCAATTGCTGCTGGTGATCAATGCCTCCCCGTACGAAGTGAACAAGCAGATTCAGCGTGAGAATGAGGTGGCCAAGACGCGAGTCGCCGAGACAGGTGTTCCAATGGTGTTCGTGAATCTGGTTGGCGGCCAAGATGAACTGGTGTTCGATGGTAATTCCTTCGTGATGGACGCGCACGGGCAGGTGACGATGCGTGCCCCGGCTTTTGTGGAGGGCATGTATCCTGTGGATCTGACGATTGGGAGCAACGCTGGGGTGCTCCCGTCGCCCGGCAATATGACTCCTCTCCAGGGCGAAGAGGAAAGCGTCTATGGCGCCCTGATGCAAGGCACCCGCGACTACGTCGACAAGCACCGCTTCCCGGGCGTGGTGCTCGGATTGTCGGGGGGCGTGGATTCCGCATTGACCCTCTGCATCGCGGTCGATGCTCTGGGGGCAGATCGCGTGCATTCGGTCGCCATGCCCTCGCGCTACACCTCGCAGATGAGTAAGGACGATGCGGCTGAGCAGGCGTCATGGCTCAACGTTAAGCACAGTGAGATATCGATCGAGGGGATGTTCGATGCCACTCTTGCCGCACTGAAGGACGAGTTCGCGGGGAAGCCCCCGGATACCGCGGAGGAAAACATCCAGTCCCGCTGCCGCGGAGTTCTTCTGATGGGCATTTCGAACAAGACCGGTCGGATGCTCCTGACTACCGGCAACAAGAGCGAAATGGCAGTCGGCTATGCCACCTTGTATGGCGACATGGCTGGCGGCTTCGCGCCAATCAAGGATTGCAGTAAGCTCCTGGTCTACCGCCTGTGTGCTTGGCGGAACGCGCGATCCCGCGTGATCCCGGCGCGCATCATCGAGCGCCCGCCGTCTGCAGAGCTTAGGCCCGACCAAAAGGACACGGACAGCCTGCCGCCGTACGAGATTCTCGATCCGATCCTCGAGGCCTTCATCGAAGAGGATCTCTCAGTCGACCAGATCGCGGCGCGTGGATTCGACCGCGAGATCGTCGGACGTATTCTCGATCTAGTGAAGCGCAACGAATACAAGCGTCGCCAGGCGCCTCCGGGCGTGCGGGTGAGCGGCCGCGCCTTCGGGCGCGATTGGCGCTATCCGATTACCAACGGATATCAGACCTCGCGTTGACCCGCGTTTTCCAGTTGAGATGTATTCGTGCCGGCTGAGAAGGACGCCAAGGTGGTTGCGATTGCGGGGGCGGGTCCGGCCGGACTGACCGCTGCGCTCGAATTACTTCGGCGCTCCGACGCCATCCCCCTGGTGTTCGAATTGGACGGCCAGGTTGGTGGAATTTCCAAAACCATCAACTATCGCGGTAACCGGATGGATTTGGGCGGCCACCGTTTCTTTTCGAAATCCGACTGGGTGATGCGTTGGTGGCAGGATATATTGCCGGTTGCGGCGGACCAAATCGAGGCAACGACACCCCTTCGTACGGCTTACCAAGGCCAAACGAAGGAGTTCATACCCAGGCTCGCGGTGTCCTCGTCGCCCGACGCCGTCATGTTGGTGAGGCAACGCCTATCGCGTATCTTCTATCGGCGGCGTTTTTTCGATTATCCCCTGAAACTAAGTGCCGATACGCTCAGGAAAATCGGCGCGGTCGAGACGCTCAAGATCGGCCTTAGCTATGGCCGCGCCCGAGTTGCATATGGCCGCCCCGAGAGGACGCTGGAGGATTTTCTCGTCAATCGTTTCGGCAATCGACTCTATCGGACGTTTTTCAAAGATTACACAGAGAAGGTATGGGGGGTGCCGTGCCGCGAAATCTCCGCCGAGTGGGGCGCGCAACGCATCAAGGGTTTGTCCATCACCAAGGCACTCGTGCACGCCGCGACCCATCGCTTTCGCGGATCCGATACCTCCCAAAAGCGAACCGAAACGAGCCTGATTGAGAGATTTCTCTACCCCAAGTTCGGTCCTGGTCAAATGTGGGAGGAGGTGGCGCGCAGAGTTCGACAGCTCGGGGGTCACATCCATCTCAAGCATCGATTGGTCGGGATCGAACGCGACGGCTTGCGAGTTACCGCCATTCGAGTGCGCGATGAGGCCACGGGGACGATTCGCCTCGTGCCCTGCGATTATTTGATTTCCACCGTACCGGTTCTCGATTTGATCGGATTTCTGGAGGTCGCGGACTCGCAAGTTGCAAGAATCGCTCGGGCTCTGCCGTATCGTGACTTCATGACCGCCGGACTCCTGCTACGGCGCATGACGGGCGCGGGTACCGAGGCTTCATCGGGCAACGGCATGCCTCCGGATAATTGGATCTACATCCAGGAACCCGACGTCAAGATGGGGCGCCTGCAGGTATTCAACAACTGGAGTCCGGCCATGGTGGCCGATCCGAGCACTATCTGGCTGGGCCTGGAATATTTCTGCGCAGAGGGCGATGAGCTATGGTCCATGGACGATGCCCGATTCATCGACTTCGCGGCACTGGAATTGGAAAGCATCGGATTAATTCGCCGCAGGGACGTGCTCGATGGGACCCTGGTTCGGGTACAGAAGGCCTATCCAGCCTACTTCGGCCCTTATGGTGAATTCGGGAAAGTACGGGCGTGCCTGGATCAATTTTCGAATCTTTACCCCGTTGGCCGCAATGGGATGCACAGGTATAACAACCAGGACCACTCCATGTTGGCGGCGGGTCGCACCGTCGATTCCATTCTCAACCAGGGACGGGGGAAAGCGCAGATCTGGGACGTCAATACGGAAAACGAGTACCACGAGGCCGTTGAAGACCGAACCGATCCTCGATTTGCGATCGGGTGAAGCGAAGAAGGCGCAGTTCGGCGGATCGCCGCCGCTCAGCAGCGGAGGGCGGGAATCGCTACAGAATCCGCCTCCACCAAGCCTTCTTCTTCCCCACATCCCGCGCATTCCCCGGGTAATTGTCGACGTAAACCGACTCCGCGTTCTTCGCAAGATCGGTCATGCCGAGCGCCGTATAGGCCTGCACGAGGACTTTCATGGACCCCTGCACCGCGGGCGCGCCGTCGTAGTTCTCGATGCAGTATTTTGCGCGGTTGAGCGCGCCCACGTAGGCGCCCCGTTTCATGTAGTAGCTCGCCACGTACAGCTCGAAGTCCGCGAGCCGGTTGCGCAGGAAGATCATCCGCTGGCGGGCATCGCCCACATACTGGCTATGCGGGTATTTCTTGATCAGCTCGTCGAACGCGTCGAAGGACTTCCGGGAGTTGACGGGCGGGCGGCGCGACAGGTCGACATGAAACCAGCGTTCCATGAAGTTCGCCTGGCGCTCGAAGTAGATCAGCCCCTTCATGTAATAGGCGTAGTCCACCCGGGGGTTGGTCGGATTCTCGCGGATGAAGGTATCGGCCGCGTCCACCGCGGGGTCGACCTCGCGGTTCTTGTAATAGGCGTAGATCAGGTCGATCTGCGACTGGCGCGCGGGTTCGGAGAAGGGGAACCGTGACTGCAGGTTCTCGAGCTGCTTGATCGCCTGCGCGTAGCTCGAGTCCTTCATGCTCTTCTGGGCCCGGGCGTACAGCACTTCCGGGCCTGACTTGGCGTCGTCGACCCGGTGGCTACGGCAGCCGGCGGCCAGCAAGGCCAGCCCTACGATGAGCACGATGGCCCGGCTGGGCCGGCCCCGCCAGGTCGGCGACACAAGTTGACGCAGTCTCACATCCGATTCCTTACAATGGGGGGCGATTTCCAAGACGCGCGGCAGTATACCCGATGCCCCGCCGCTAGCTTCGAGTGCCCCCATGAGCGCAGAGTTCCGAGTCATCGAGCTGCAGATTCCCGAGGAATTGAGCGGCTTCCGGCTGGACAGCGCGCTCGCCC
>Ga0182030_10004850_pt1 | contig 28742 bp, 35 predicted proteins | sample 812S3MmetaG_FD_121299 | JGI IMG/M metagenome (GOLD analysis project Ga0182030, IMG submission 121299) | Permafrost microbial communities from Stordalen Mire, Sweden - 812S3M metaG (Illumina Assembly) | ecosystem: Environmental > Terrestrial > Soil > Wetlands > Permafrost | place: Sweden...
GGGCGATGACCGACCAATCCTCCTTCCTGATGCGTGTATATGTCATGCATCGGAGTATGGGGCATCACAATGCCTGTGCAATGAGCCTGCAAACCCCTGTGCAATGAGCGCGCAAATTCACCAACCGGCAGTTGCGGAATCTCTTCCTTTGTTTTATAATATTTTCAGCTGATTTGCCTCTTTCAGCGGAAGCGGTAAGACCTTACAACACCTCTGTGCGGCGAAAAGCCCGTGCGGGGAAATGAAGGCAGCTTAGGAAAGGATGGGGCTATGTTGAAAAAAATATGGGAGAGATTGCTCACAGAAAGATTGATAATTGCTTCGTATCTGATGTTTTTCGTGGCGATTGGTGTGGAAATTAAAAGCCAACGCTTCGATCTAGTGCTTGCGACTCTTGCAATGTCTGTATTTCTCGTGGTCGTCGATCTTCTGGCGCCGCGTTCATTGACAAGGTCGTGTAGCAAGCTGGCCAACATCACCGACCGCCCGGTGGTTTATGCCTGTGGGTTCGAGGAGTTTGTGGGTCTTTGCCCGGAAAAGGACTACAACCTCTGGCATGAACGTTACGAAAGGATTGCGAGCGTCCTTGCTCTCGCGGGAGAAAAGCCTCCGGAGGTCAGGGTCTCTCCCGACGTGATGATGGTCTTTACGGACAATCGTGCCAAAGCGGAAGGCCTAGGTCAGTATCTGAGCGGAAATGAACAAGACTTCCATTTCCTGACCGGAAACTGCAGGGTTGTTTGGTGTGAAATGTTCATTCCGACAACCAAGTGGAGCATGCAGACGCATAAGCGAGCTCCGGTTTCGTTGGCAGCAGGATGGCAACTGGTCCATGGGAGTTCCTATCCGTTTTTAAAGACGTAGTCACAATCAAATCAACTCAGCCATCGCGCTGGCGGCCTACTTCGAAAGAGGTGGGCCGTTGTACTTTTGATCATTATCAATAAAAAGTGGAACGGCTGGCAGGATTGTTTTTCCCTGCCAGCCGGGTCCGTGTGATTCGGTCAAGTCAACCTTTTGGGGCGTTCCCAGAAAAAAGTGTCCCGAGGGAGGGCATCGAACTGCCGTGCTTCGGCGAATTCTCCTGCGGGTCGTCCATCCGCAGAATAACCGTTCTCCCGCAACAATGCAGTCGCTGTCCCTTGTTGATGTTGACCCACCGTTTTGATGTTCCCTACAACCTTCGCGATTTTCCCCTTTTTCATGTTTATACGTCGCGGAGGTCGCCAGAGCAATTATCACTGTATCATTTTTATATTTTTTTATGCAAGCTTGCACAAGTTCGCCTCCCTCTTCCATCGTGTCGATTTTTCTGCTAAAATAAAAGCTATAAGATTCTTTCATGGAGCTTGATTTCGACACTATTTTTATTGCCGGGCCGCAAGGGTCGGGGAAGGGAACGCAGGCTGAGCTGCTTACGAAAAAGCTCGGTTTTTTGTATTTGACGATGGGCGGAATGTTCCGGGAGGTTTTGGAAAAAAGCACGGATCAGGAGCTCATTAAAAAGGTCTTGCCACAGAATCAAGGCGTGCTCCTTCCCGACGAGGTTGTGGTCGAGGTTCTTAAAGAGAGGATCGCTGCGATCGCGCCGACCCAAGGGATCATTTTTGACGGCGTGCCGCGTCGCATGGGCCAGGCGGATTTCCTTTTGGACTTTTTGCACGGGCAAAACCGAAAGCCTGTGGTGACCCTCTTCATCAACATCCCGCGCGAGGAATCGGTGCGCAGAATGATGCTTCGCGCTACGAAAGAAGGCAGAGCGGATGATACCCCTGAAGGCATCGATCTTCGTTTGAAGCAGTACGAAGAGGTGATCAAGCCGACGTTGGAATATCTTAAGGGCAAAACGAGATTCTTCGAAATCGACGGCATGCCGTCGATTGATGTCGTGGAGCGGAACGTTGATGCCGTGCTCGGCATATAGCCATGAAGCAAAAACCGCCGTTCAACATCATTCTCCTTGGCGACCCGGCATCGGGCAAGGCGACGCAGGCGAAGCGTCTCATTAAGAAATATCACCTCTACAACCTCGATATGGGCAAAGAGGTGAAGAAGCCCGCAGTGAAAGCGCGGTATGATTATGCACGCACGACGGCGATCGGTAATCTTACGCCCACGGTGGTGGTGAGAGATATTTTCAAAAAAATCATTTTTGGGACGCCACCCAGTCGAGGTATTCTCTTTAACGGCACGCCGAAGATGATCAACGAGGCTCAGCTCGTCGCGCGGTGCCTTAAGCAGGCGGGACGCACCGACCCGCTTTTCATCTATCTGAGCATTCCCACGAGCGAAGTGTTGCGTCGCGCGGCTAAGCGCAGGATCTATTTTCACGGCAAGCTGGTAAAGCGCGATGATGACAGCGAGAAGGCGCTGCGCAACCGCAAGCGATATTACGAGAAGCAGGTTTCACAAGTAGTGAAATTTTTTAAGGAACGGTATGTCTTCAAGCGCATCTCCGGCGTCGGGAGCGAAGCCGAGGTTTCCCTGCGGATCGGGGCTACGGTTGCGGCGCATGAAAAGAAACACAGCAAGATTTATGGAGCTTAAAACGGCGGAACAGATCGAAACCATGGCTGAGGGCGGTAAACGCCTTGCGGCTGTTTTAGAGCAGCTTCGGCGCGACGTTCAACCCGGTGTTACCACGCTGTCGCTCGACCGCGTTGCGCGCGATCTTATTGTGAAGGGCGGCGACGTGCCGAATTTTTTGGGCTATCGTCCCGCCGGTGCACGCAAGGCCTATCCCTACACGCTCTGCGCGTCGGTGAATAATGTGGTGGTGCACGGCCAGCCGTCGAAGTATGTCTTGAAAGAAGGGGACGTCATCAAGCTTGATCTTGGTTTGCGCCACCATGGACTGAATCTTGATTCGGCGATCACGGTGGGCGTCGGCTCCATCAGCAAGCTTGCGAAGAAGTTGCTTACGGTCACCGAGCAGGCGCTCTACGCGGGTATAGAGCAAGCGGAACTTGGTCGGACGCTCGGCGATGTCGGCTGGGCGATCGAAAGGACGGTGGTGAAAAATAAATTTTCGGTCGTTGAGGGATTGACGGGACACGGTATCGGGCGTGCGCTTCACGAGGAGCCGACGGTTTTCAATTTCGGCGAAAGGAAGACTGGCCTGCGCCTTATGGAAGGCTTGGTGATCGCCATCGAGCCGATGGTCGCGATCGGCAAAGGCGACATCATGCAACTGCCAGACGAAGGTTACGGGACCGTTGACGGTTCCCTGGCGGCTCAGTTCGAGCATACGGTGGCAATCACGGCGAATGGCCCGCGGATACTCACGAAGATGGTATAATTTTCTTAAAGGCTCAATTCCCCATGGCGCAACCCTATCTTTCCATCATCATCCCTGCTTACAACGAAGCCGAACGCATCCCGGCTGCGTTGCTTGCGATGGATAAACACTTGAGCACGGTGGATTATTCCTACGAGATTTTGGTCGTTAATGACGGCTCGACCGACAATACCGCGGTGATCGTGGAGGGTATGACGAAGATGGTGAAGAATCTGCGGTTGATCAATGTTAAGAATAACGAGGGGAAGGGCGGCACGGTGCGGCAAGGGATGTTGCTTGCTGCGGGGAAGATCCGACTCTTCACCGATGCCGACAACTCGACGAGCATCGATCAGTTCGAAAAAATGATGCCGTTCTTTAAAGACGGCTATGGCATTGTCATCGGGTCGCGTTCCGTGCGCGGCGCGAAGCTCGATCCGCCGGAGCCGTTCTATCGTCAGGTCGTCGGCAAAGGCTTGAACATGATTGTGCAGCTGTTCTTGTTGCCGGGCATTTGGGACACGCAGTGCGGGTTTAAGGCGTATACCGACGAGGCCGCGGGGAAGATCTTCACATTTTCCAGGATCAACGGCTGGGGGTTCGACGTGGAAACGCTCGTTCTTGGCAGGCGGCTGGGCTATAAAATAAAGGAAATTCCGGTCCATTGGGTGGACGATGCCCGCTCCCACGTGAAATTCTCGGCGGGGTTGCAATTTTTGGCCGAAACCTTTAAAATTCGCTGGTGGTTGTGGAGGGGGGAGTATCAGCTATAAGACGATTTTACGCATTATGGGAAAAGAATATTTATCCAAGGAACAACTTGAGAAGTTTAAAGCCGAGCTTGAACAGTTGAAGAACGTCAAGCGTAATGAGGTTGCCCAGCGTTTGAAACAGGCGAAGGAGTATGGCGACCTTTCGGAGAATTCCGAGTACGCCGAGGCGCGCGACGAGCAGGCGAATGTCGAGGCGCGTATTTTCGAGCTCGAGGAGCTTATGAAGACGGCGGTGACGATCGAGAAGTCCGCGGACAATGCCGTGGTGCACGTCGGTTCAACGGTGACTTTTAAGAAGGGCGGCAAGGAAATGATATATACGATCGTTGGAATGTATGAGGCGAAACCCGAGGAAGGCAGGATCTCGGATGATTCGCCGCTCGGCAAAGCATTTATGAAAAAGAAAGTTGGCGACACTGTTGATGTTATAACGCCGTCCGGGGTGGTGAAATATGAGATTTTGAGGATAGAGTAGCGCAAAGCAAAACCCTTTCGCTTTTTTCGGGTACGCGTCCCGGCCTGCTGGCCGGGCGCTCGCTCTCGGCGACCTTCGTCGCCTCCGAGAGCCCCTCAAAAAGCGAAAGGGTTTTGCTTTGCGCTACTCGATCTTCCCGCATCTTTAATTATTAAAAAATCATTAAAAGATATTTGACGGCGGTTGACGGCAACTTATAATAAAGATGTGCTCGCGGGGCGGTAGCCCCTGGCCGGCTTATGCTGGCGGCGAGCATCTAAAGAGTCCCTCGCCTAGAGGGATTTTTTAGATTTCTTATCGATAAAGACACTGAAGAAATGTCTTTGCCCATTTCCCACTTTTCATATCACGACAGTTATGGCTTCTTCACCCTTTTCATTTTTACAAGCCCAAAATGCCACGCGGGAGGCGGTTAAAGGTTCCTTGGTATGGATTATTGACACTTTGATCGTTCATCAAAACATCTTTCCATAACGACCATTAAAAATAGGTTAAAGGAAAGCGGTTCCGCAAGGGATTTTCAAAACGGCACCTTCGCGGTATTATTAAGCTATGCTAGAAGACATTATCCATGAGCGGCGGAAGAAACTCGAAGCGATAAAAACGGCGAACATTGATCCTTATCCGGCGCGCGTGAAGCGGTCGTTTGCCATTACTCGTGCGCTGGCGGATTTTGACAAAATCGCGACGTCGGAAGAGAGTGTCTCGCTTGCGGGGCGGTTGCGTAGCCTGCGCGATCAGGGGAAGATCATCTTTGCCGATATCGAGGATGAAACAGGAAAAATTCAGGTGGTTTTGAAAGAGGACGTGCTCGCCGACCTTCCATTTTGGCGCTCGGTACTCGATATGGGTGATTTCGTTTCCGTAACCGGGCCGCTTTTTGTTACGAAGCGCGGGGAGAAGAGCTTGGAAGCGCGCGAGTTGCAATTCGGCGGGAAGACATTATTGCCGTTGCCGGACAAGTGGGACGGGTTGGAGGACGTTGAGCTCCGGTTGCGCGAGCGCTACGTCGATCTTCTTGCGCATTCGGACGTTCGCGAGATGTTCATGAAGAAGAGCGCTTTTTGGGCGGCCGTGCGCGAATTTTTGCAGAAGCACGCGTTTATGGAAGTGGAGACGAGCGTGCTCGAACCGCAGGCGGGCGGTGCGGAGGCGGAGCCATTCAAGACGCATCATAACGCGCTCGACACTGATTTTTATTTGCGCATCTCGCTTGAGCTGCAGCTCAAGAAATTGGTCGCCGGCGGATTTGAAAGCGTCTTCGAGATCGGTCGCGTTTTTCGCAACGAAGGCATCGACCGGGATCACCTCCAAGATTTCACCTTTATGGAATGTTACTGGGCGTATCACGATTATAAAGAGCTCATGAAGCTGATGCAGAAAATGTATCAGTTTGTCATTGAGCGCACGATGGGGTCGCTCCGTACGACGTGGCAGGGTCACGATATCGATTGGGACAAGCAGTGGCCGGAAGTGGATTATGTGCATTCCTTTAAGGAAGCGAATGACGGCTTGAATCCTTTGACCGCGTCGCGCGACGAGCTTTTTGAAAAAGCGAAAGCGCTCGGACTCGCGCCGGAAAAAGATCTGCAGAAAGGGCGGCTGATCGATCTTATTTACAAGAAGACCGTGCGGCCGAATTTGATCCAGCCGTGTTTTTTGGTGAACACGCCGATCTTGATCTCACCGCTCGCAAAAGCGTCGCCGGAGAATCCGGAGATCGCGGAGCGGTTCCAGATTATGGCGTGCGGCACGGAGCTTGGTAATGGTTTTTCGGAACTCAATGACCCGCTCGAGCAGCGTCGCCGCTTGGAGGAACAGATGAAGCTCAAAGCAAAAGGGGACAAGGAAGCGATGTCGCTCGACGAAGACTTTCTGCGCGCTTTGGAGTATGGCCTGCCGCCGACCGCGGGTTTTGGTATGTCCGAGCGGGTCTTTGCAATTTTGGTAGATAAGCCGGTGCGCGAAACGGTGTTCTTCCCGTTGATGCGGCCAAAGGATGCAAAGGAAAGAGGGAAAGATAAAAAATAGTGCAACAATACGATGAAGAAGGTACTTATTTTCGGCGCCTTTGATGGCGTCCATGATGGCCATCGCGACCTGTTCCGCCAGGCGCGGCTTCGTGGCGATTATCTTATTGTCGCCGTTGCTCCCGACAACATCGTTCAGCAGTTAAAACATCGCTTGCCTAAATTAGGGCTTGCGGAGCGTGTTGAAAACGTTGCGCGTGAGCCGGGCGTCGACGAAGCGATCGCTGGCGACGAACTTCTTGGCTCGTATAATGTCGTCAAAAGCCGCACTCCCGACGTCATCGCACTCGGTTATGATCAAAAGGATTTACAGGAAGATCTGGAAGCGCGCAAGGACGAGTTTGGTTTTGACGTCGAGATCGTGGTACTGGAGCCGTATCAGCCGGAGCAATTTCATAATAGCTTGCTTGACGGTAGTTTATAAATATGCTTTTGTATCTATGACTTGGAGCAATCCAGTTTAGATCTTTGGGAGGAAAATCATGGCCGAACTGCCAGTGTTAACCGAAGAAGATGTGAAGGCGGAGTGGTTGCAGCCCCTTCCTATCGAGCGCCTAGAGCTTGTAGGCGTGGAACTTAAGGAGAACTACAAACTGCCCAGCATCGAGACTAACGGCCTCTATCGCGGCCGTGGGGTAGGAATGGTTTTAATCACTACCGACCCCGTCACCACTTTCTTTACAAAGCTGGGGTTTGAGGAGCTTATCCCTTGGGAATGTATCCCCGACGCCATGGCCTCCGTGCAAATGATTGCCGCCGCGAGGAGTCTCACTGGAGATATCGCCTCGGACGCAGTTCTGATCCTCATCAAGCGCGTCGCGCGCATCAAAATCGAGCGCGACAATCCGGAAGAGCGCGAGATCAAAGTGACACTCTCGTGTGGCTCTGCGGACCTCACACTGGCCTGCAAGATTTCCGATTTGGCTGAATTCATCAGCCAGCCGCCGGAAACCGAAGAGCGCGCGGCTCGCAGAGACAGGGAAATCGCCTCGTTTGGCTGGGGAAGAGACTCACCCATCTAGAACTCGGCCGAAAACAATCAGAAAGGAGGAGGGGCTTGGCGACTTAAGTGTTGCCAAGCCCCCTTTCATAATCTATTCCAACCTCTTCGCATTTTCGCACAGCAGCTTTGTTTCGCCGTCGCGATGCGACACGCGCCCGTCAACAATAACGCAGGCGTTCTCCACCCATGCCGAAGCGGTCTTTTCGAGGATACTGTTGAATACTACGACCTCAATGGATTGTCCGGAGGCGCTGTCTTCAATGGTTGCGAAGATCATCGGCTGGCCGCTCTTTGTAAATATTTTTTTAACTTTCGAAACAAGCCCGGCAGTGCGCACGATACTTTTCTCGTCAGTCATCGCCATCACGTCGGCGATGGACTTTGCTTTATAGTGTTCGATGGTCTCTTTGTGGTTGTTCATCGGATGATCCGAGATAAAGAACCCGATCAGCTCCTTTTCCCACACAAGCTTCTCTCCGTTCGTCGCCGGCGCGGCCGCGGGCTTGAGCCGGAGCGTGAGCGTCGGTGCGGAGATGCCAAAGAGCGAATTGGCGCTGTCAAGATTGCCGCGCTTCATTGCCTGCGCGAACTTCAAGATATCGTCCATGTTTTCGAGTATCTGCTTGCGCTCGATGCCGAGCGAGTCGAACGCGCCGCTCTTGGCCAGCGACTCGATGGATTTCTTGTTCAAGTCTTTGTGTTGGATGCGGCTCAAAAATTCCTCGAAGCTTTTGAACGGGCCGCCGCGCGCGCGTTCTTCGATGACGGCGCGGGTGATCTCCGAGCCGACGTTCTTTATGGCGAGCAGGCCGAACCGGATCTTGCCGTCCTCCGGCGTAAAGTTCACAAAACTGCGGTTGACGTCCGGCGCCAAAATTTCCACGCCGTCGGTTTTTGCCTCCTGAATAAGGAAGGATATCCGCTCGATGTCATGCATTTCGGCGTTCAACAGCGCGGCGGTGAACTCTTCCGGATAGTGCGCTTTCAAATACGCGGTCTGATAACCGATCATCGCATAGCATGCCGCGTGAGATTTATTGAAGCCGTAGCGCGCGAATGGCGGGAAGAGTTCCCAGATGGCGAGCGCGGTCTTCGGCGCAATACCATTTTTCACCATGCCGCTCACCAGTTTTTCCTTTTGCTCGTCGAGGAGCGATTTGATCTTCTTACCGATGGCCTTGCGGAGCGTGTCGGCTTCGGCGAGCGAGTAGCCCGCAAGGTCGCGGGCGATCTGCATCATCTGTTCCTGATAGACGCCGATGCCGTGGGTGGTGCTAAGAATGTGCTCCAGCTTTGGATGGAGATAGGTGATCTTTTCCTCGCCATTCTTGCGTTTGATGAAGGAGGGGATAAGTTCCATTGGACCGGGCCGGAAGAGCGCGACGAGCGCGATCAAATCTTCGAGTTCAGTCGGCTTGATCTCTTTCATGTAGCGTCGCATGCCACTTGACTCGAACTGGAACACGCCAGTCGTGTCCGCGCGCTGAAGCAGTTCGTAGGTTTTGGCGTCGTCGAGCGGGAGTCTCGAAATGTCGATCGTTACGTCGTGAAGCTCTTTTATCAAACGTAGCGCGTCCTCGATGATGCTCAAGTTTTTGAGGCCCAGAAAGTCGATCTTCAGCAAGCCGAGATCTTCGATGGCGTGCATTTCAAATTGCGTGATGATGATGTCGTCTTCGCCCGGCGCGAACTGGATCGGGACGCGTTCCGTCAGCGGTTCTTTCGCGATCACCGTGCCGCAGGCGTGCACCGACGCGTGGCGCGCGACGCCTTCAAGATGCCGCGCGGTGTCGATCAATTTTTTCGCATCGGGGTTCGTGTCGTACAGCGCTTTGAGTTCCTGCACTTTGCGAAGACATTCATCGAGCCAGCCTTCCTTCATGCCTTGCGTTGGATTGAAGGGGATGAGTTTGGCGATCTGGTCGCAAAAGGCGTAGGAATATCCCATCGATCGGCCGGCGTCGCGAATCGCGGCGCGCGCGGCCATCGTTCCGAACGTGATGATGCGTGCCACATGATCCTCGCCGTATTTTTGGCGCGCGTAGGCGAGCACTTCTTCACGGCGGGTGTCCGCGAAATCGATGTCGATATCCGGCATGGAGATGCGTTCCGGGTTCAAGAATCGCTCGAAGAGCAAGCTGTAAGCAAGGGGGTTGATGTCGGTGATGTCGAGCACGTATGAGACGAGGCTTCCCGCCGCCGAACCTCTGCCCGGTCCGACCGCGATGCCGTGTATTTTCGCCCAGTGGATGAGGTCTTGCACGATAAGGAAGTAATCGGCGAAGCCGGTCTTTTCGATGACACCGATCTCGTATTCAAGGCGGTCGCGCACCTCCGGTGTCTGTTTCTCGGGTGGGAATTTATTAGGGAGACGTTCCATGACGAGCTCGCGCATGTAGGCATTCGCGGTTTTTCCTTCCGGCTTGGGAAATTCCGGCAAAAGGTAGGTCCCTTTGCCGTAAGGCGGGATGAGTTCCAGCTCGATATTGCACCGCTCCGCGATCTCGTGCGTCCGCTCCACGGCCGCGAGGCCCCCGGGAATTCCCGCGAATTTTTTCGCCATGTCTTCGCCCGAAAGGATCGAAAAGTCCTCCGCGCGCATGCTCATGCGGTTATCGTCATCAAGCTTGTTGCCGGTCTGCACCGCAAGGAGCACGTCGTGATATTCCGCGTCGTCGGAGTGAGTATAGTGGCTGTCTTGCGTCGCGACGAGCGGGATGCCGGTCTCTTCCGAAAGCTTAACAAGAAGTGGCTCGATCTTTTCCGACTCGGGGATGTTCGGATGTTTTTGTATTTCCAAGAAATAATTTCCTTTGCCGAAAATTTCCTGGTACTCAAGCGCGATGGTCTTTGCTTCGTCGAAGCGGTTATTCAACAGTGCTTGGCCGATCTCGCCGCCGAGACAGGCGGAAAGGGCGATCAGCCCTTCGTGGCGCTCGCGCAGGAGGTCTTTGTCAACGCGTGGTTTGTAATAAAATCCCTCAAGGTGCGCCTTCGAGACAAGATGGATGAGATTTTTCCAGCCGGTCTGGTTCTCGCAAAGCAGGATCAAATGGTAATAGCGCTCACCGTTCTCTTTTGAAAAACGATCGCGCGGGGCGACGTAGGTCTCTACGCCGATGACCGGTTTGATGCCGTTCTTTTTCGCGGCTTTATAAAATTCGACGACGCCATAAAGGACGCCGTGGTCGGTAAGCGCGATGGAGTCCATGCCGAGCTCTTTGGCGCGCGCCACGAGTTCGGGGATCTTGGTGAGACCGTCGAGGAGGGAATAGTGCGAATGGGTGTGAAGATGGGTGAATTGAGGCATGGTGTTCTTGATGTTGGCCCCCGCAAGCGAGGATGCAGAACATTAAATTTCTCTTAAAACTTCACCTCTATGATACTAAAGATTTCATTAAAAATATAGCCCTTACCCGTGTAGGTTTGTATTGGTTCATTCGGGTACGCTTCGCTCGCCCAGCGGCGCGCTCGCTCATGTCCTCGGCGGTTCGCCGTTCATAAGAATGAACGGACCGTGCCGAACCGCCTGCGGAGCCCCTCGTGAACCAATACAAACCTACACGGGTAAGGGTTTGTTTTTTGCTCGAATATTTAGCATAATAATGGCAGCTTAAATAACGTTTTAAAGTTGCCACCTTAGCTCAGCTGGTAGAGCAACGCTTTTGTAAAGCGAAGGTCCCCGGTCCGAATCCGGGAGGTGGCTCACGTGAGCGACTTTGTGCTATAGTTATCCCATGGAACCATTAACATATGTGATCATTCTGCTCGTGGTGTTTATCCTCGCGGGGATAAAGGTCATTAAAGAGTATGAGCGTGGTGTGATCTTCCGCCTGGGGCGGCTTACCGGCCAGCGTGGCCCGGGGCTCATTTATGTTCTTCCTCTTTTCGAAAAGATGGTGCGGGTTGAGCTTCGGACGGTCACAATGAACATTCCGTCGCAGAAGATCATCACGAAAGACAACGTTTCGATCGATATCGCGGCGGTGGCGTATTATCACGTCGTGGATGCGGAAAAGTCGGTGGTGGCGATCGAGAACGTGCATGATGCGGTGGGGCAGATCAGTCAGACGACGGTGCGCAATGTTGTTGGTCAATTCATGCTCGACCAGTTTTTGTCGCAGACGGTGGATATCAATGAGAAGGTGAAGAACGTGATCGACGTGCACACGGAGCCGTGGGGCGTTCAGGTGACGGCGGTGGAGATAAAAGACGTGACATTGCCGGACAACATGCAGCGTGCGATGGCGAAAGAGGCCGAGGCGGAGCGCGAGCGCCGCGCGAAGATCGTGGCGGCGGCAGGGGAATTCCAAGCGGCGCAGAAGCTTGGCGAAGCGGCGGACATCATTGCGAATCATCCCGTTGCGCTCCAGTTGCGCACGTTGCAGACCATGGCGGAGATCGCGACCGAAAAGAATTCGACGATCATTTTCCCGGCGCAGTTCATGACGACGGTGCGCGAGGCGCTGCAGACATTGCAGCAGGATAGTAAGAATACTGGCTAATTTTCGCCGAATCGGAAGATGCGATAATTAAAATGAAATTCCTCGCGTGGGCAAATTTCATAATTTTAACCTTAACATTCGCGGTTTTAATTTGGTATGCTTACGATACTCATCGGATAGCAAATCAGACCGTAGAAGCAAATCTTCAGCCTGTTGTTTTGCGAAGTGGATTTATCCCCAGTTGGGATATGATTCAATTTAAAATTCAGAGCGGCACAATTACCGGCCAGCCGATTCGGTTCACAGTTTTCAAGAATATTGCCAAAGATTTTAACGGTTACATTATTCTAAACAACCACAAGTATCAACTTTTATTTGGGAGTCAAATCTCTCAAGTGCAGAATCCTTCATCTGTGGCAAGCTCAAGTGGCACGACGTTGACTTATATGCCAACATGGGGATGGATGAGCCCAAATAGCGTTATTTTGGCAATCTTTAATCCGGATGAATATCAATCAGTAAATGGCGATAATGAAATCTATATAGAATATAAAGACATTGAAGATAACACATATTTTACCAAAGAAGATAAAAACTTCTCTCCAACTTCAGGGAAACGTTGATGACGCGCCCGTGGATTTTTTAATTTTTGAGAGTTCTCTTTGTTGATATTAAAAAAATATTAAACGAAGCTTGCTATCAATGAAATAAGTATACTAAAATGGAGGTACATAAAAGTATGGCTAAAAACTGGGCGGAAATCATAAAAAAATATAAGGGTCAGTGGGTTGCACTGGCCGAAGATGAAACGACGGTTGTCGCGGCTTCTAAAGACGCCCAAAAGGCCTATGCGCAGGCTCAAAAGAAAGGGGTGAAGGTTCCGATTATGTTCAGTGTACCCATTGAAGTAAAGCCCCACGTAGGGGGAGCGTACTAGTATGGCCGGAATGAAATTTGGGTATAAAGAATTTCCGTTATCCCAAGTTGATGTGTTTGGTAGGAAAAAGATTTATAGGCCGATCATTCCTGTCCTCATCGAATATGGCGGCAAAAAGATCGGTTACGAGGCGCTGCTTGATTCGGGCGCAGATTGGAACTTGTTTCCGGCGGTTCTTGGTGAAATAATCGGCATAGATATTGAAAAAGGAAAGAAGCTTCTATTTGGCGGCATTGGCGGTGGAGATTTCATGGCTTATTTTCACGAGATTGCACTTTATGTCGGCGGGTGGCCGATAAAAATTTTATGTGGTTTCAGTGCTGACATACCACGAAAATCGAATGGGGTTCTGGGGCATTTTGGTTTTTTCGACCACTTTGCGGTGAGGTTAGAAACCAGCAAGCAGGAGGTCGAACTGAAAAAAATATAATAAAACTATGGTCCTCCAGGTTGGCGTCAAGACATTCCTTAAAAATTCCGAGGGGAAATATTTGTTGATGCATCGTTCTGTAGTGAAATATCCCGGTACGAAAGGTACGTGGGATATTATTGGCGGCAGGATCAACCCCGGCTCGCGGTTGATGGAGAACTTGCGACGCGAGGTAAAAGAGGAGACGCAACTCGAAATTATTTCCGAGCCGGTTTTGGTCGCGGCGCAGGATATTATTCCGAACGAGGAAAAACATGTGGTGCGGCTGACGTATTTTGCGCGGACCACCGGCGAACCTGTGCTGGATATTGAGGAAAATGATGAGTATAAGTGGCTGTCGCTTGCGGAGATGAAGCGACACGAGGATGTAGATGTCTACGCGAAAGAATTGATAGAGAAAGGGTGTTTGAATCAGTTTGAAATATAGTGTATATTGTAGCGGTGCCGTTGTAGCTCAGCTGGTAGAGCAACTCCATGGTGGACCGAAGAGGTCATGCCCACGGGCGGGGAAATCTGCTCGTGAATCCCGAATTACGGTTAAAGGCCTGAGAATGGCTGAGACCGTGGCCCTTACGAAAGGATGGGCCCGAACGACTGACAAGGGGTGCTTCGTTGTAGCGCGATCGCGTCACAGCATGCGCAAGATACAGTCTAATCCTCATATAAGCGTTTCGCGAAACTGAGGTGGAAATGAAGGAGTAGGTCGCCGGTTCAATTCCGGCCAACGGCTCAATATGAACACGATCGATAAATTCCAGGGGCGCGAGCCCAAGTATTACGATATTTTCACCGGTCTTTTTGTGGCCGTACTTTTGGTGTCGGAGATCACATCCACCAAGATCGTTTCGCTCGGGTTCATCCAGACCGCCGGCGCCGCGGTGCTTTTCCCCATTTCGTATATTTTCAGCGATATTCTCACCGAGGTGTACGGCTACGCCCGCGCTCGCCGCGTGATGTGGATTGGCTTTGCGTCACTCGCGCTGATGGCAGTCGTGCTGTTGATTGTTGAGTATCTGCCGGCGTCGCCATCGTGGCACGATCAGGCCGCTTACGAGGCGATTCTGGGCTTTGTGCCGCGCATCACGCTGGCGAGCGTCCTCGCGTATTGGGCCGGCGGGTTCGCCAATGACTTCGTCCTTGCAAAAATGAAGCTGCTCACGAAAGGCAAATATTTATGGACGCGCACGGTCGGCTCGACGGTGATCGGCCAGGCGGTGGACACATTTCTATTCATCGGTATCGCGTTTTACGGCACGTTGCCGGTTTCGGTTATCCTGCAGATTATCCTCAGTTTCTACCTCTTTAAGTGCGCCTACGAGGTTTTGGCGACGCCGCTTACGTACTATGTGGTGAATAAGCTGAAAAAGAGCGAGGGGTTGGATGTGTTCGATTATCACACCAATTTTTCACCGTTCCATTTCAAGGTTGAGCCAGTCGACCCAGCGGAGGCGGCATAATGGGCTGGCGCACTACCTTGGCACGACAAGGCAGCGCCGCGACTGGCCAGCCCGCCGCCGTTATTGCCTTTTTGCGAAAGTTATACTACTATATCCCTTATGGCCAAAGTTAAACGAGCTGACAAATTGATCACGTTGCGCTGCGCTGTCTGCAAGCGGCGTAATTATTATGTCGGCAAAAACAAGAAGACAGTTGAACGCAAGATCGAACTCAAGAAATTTTGCGACTGGTGTCGCGTAAAAACGGTCCACAAAGAGGGCAGAATTACCGGAAAGTAAGGATTTTTCGGGAACACGAAAAAAAGTGCGTCTGCCCCACAAGGTAGGCGCATTTTTGAAAATGTATTAAACTAGGAGGTGTTGAAGAAAGGGGGTATCGTTCAATGGTAGGACGTCGGTCTCCAAAACCGACGACGTAGGTTCGATTCCTACTGCCCCCGCAGAGTGAGAAAGCTTCGTGAGAAATTAAATAATTGCACCGTGTTTATTAGATACGCAGGAGTTCGAACCTCCTGAATTTCCTTTTCTACCCGTTTCTTCTTTTCGGCCAGTATTTTCCACGGTTCGTGCAGGTCAATGCTCAAGACCTTATCTTTAAGTATAAAGTTCGAACCGAGCGATAATAGGATGGCTCGTTTCTTTTTTGTGCCGCCTTCATTGAACCATCCACGCGCATAGCAGGCGAATTTGAATGTTTCCTCGCTGAACTCTAAGAGCTCGGCCTCTTTCTCGTCTACAGTGGCCAAATTTTGCTCTAGCGACGCCTTTTCCTTTTCGAGCTTCATCTTGGCCGTCCGGTACTCATTGTCGGGTATGAGCTCGCCCTCCGCGTTCGCCGGGGAGGTGTATTTCAAAAACATGGATTCAAGCTGCTTCGTGATCTCGCCGATCCGTTTATGCTTCTGGCTGGCCGATTCCACACGCTGGCTCTCTTCGTCTTCCCGCGGCTCATTCACAAACCGGATCGCCCAATCCTTGAACTCTTCCGTGATCTGAAATTTTGCGAGGATGAAATCAATCTGAGCCTCAAGATCTTTTTCCTCGATATATTGCTCCGGACAATTCTTGTCCTTCCGCTTCGTGCAGTGGTAGTAGATATAGCAATGCGAGCTACCATTTTTGTAGCGCTTCCATTTCTCCTCGGCCGTTACCGCCGCGCTACAGTTCCCGCACGTCATGATACCCGCATAGGCAAACTCATGCGTCTGCGATTTCGGCTTCCCGGCATAGCGACCAAGCCGCTTTTGCACTTCGTTGAATTCCTCCTCCGTTACCATTGGCGTGTGCTTGCCCTTGAACCATTTACCGGAATCTTTCGGGTACTCAAACCAGCCATAGTAGAACGGGCTCATAAAGATGCGGTACATCATGGAAAGCGCGAGGGGCTTCGCCGTAACACGCTTTGTCTCGCGGGTGGTGAGCTTCCATTTGTCCGTCGCGATCGCGTGTATCTCTGAAACGCTGTGCGTTCCCGCGATCATCATCGCCCACATCTGTTTCACTTGATTGAAACGATCCGGATCGGGGATGATGTCGTTATTGCCTTTCTCGCGGGCGATGCTATTCAAGTAGCCAAGCGGCGCTCGCGAGGGATACCATCCCATTTCAAGTTTCGTTTTTAATCCACGCTTCACATTGTTTGAGAGATCGCGGATGTATTGATTAGCGATGCCGAATTCGAGATATGACAAAAGTGAATTGTCTTCGGGGTAATAATCTTTTTCTTGCGTTTTAATATGCAAGATTTCTTTGCGTTGGAGCATCCCGATAATACGCCCGGCTTCATCGGGATTGCGGGCCAAGCGGTCGAGCTTCCAACAGATGATGCCGTCGGCTTCGCCGCGCTTGATCGCCTTAATCATTTCGGCAAAAATCGGTCGTTGATCGGGTGCTTTTGCAGAATGAGACTCGCGGAAAATTTCCTTGATGGCGAGACCTGAACGATCGGCTAATTCTTTGAGTGTCTTCTCTTGAGAATCCAAACTTAAGACTTGCCGGTCTTCGTCTTCGCTCGATTTACGGGCGTAGACAAAATACCTTAGTTCTTTGTCTGTATTCTTCATAGGCATATTCTTGTTTTGCATTATAGCGGTGATCTTTCAGAATTCGCAATGCCCTCGTCTTCTTCATTCAAGGAAATTTCTTTTCCGTCTTCCATGATTTCTTTTTCTCTGATTTCAGATATATGACTTTGTAGGTCATTTTTTACCGGGATAGGGTTCATTTTTTGACCCTGTTCGGAGGAAAAAAGTGCATAGTTGGGCTTGAGCCAGATGCTCGAATCGAGCAAGGTATAGCGGTTCGAGCTTCGGCCTTTGGAATGGCTGATCTCGATCAGGCGATATTGCTCCAAGTCCTTAAGCGCCGCATAGGCGGTCTTCGTGCTCTTGATGCCTGATTCGCGCATGATCGTGGCCACGGAGGGGAAACAGGACTGCGTCCGGGCGTTCGCGTACTTCGCGAGCACGGCGTACACGGCGAGGGCGCTCAAAGGCAGCGCCTCGCCGTAGTGCTCGGTGAAATACTCGTTGTCGATCCAGAGCCGGGTCTTCTTGTTGCGTGGCCGGATTGGGAGCGCTACCTTCTCGCGCCGCTCTCTAAGCGTATCGTTAAATTTTTTCTTGTAGCCATCGAGGAAGTGTTGCATTGTTGTCATCGCCATATTTTTCCGCCCAAGCCTTCGGTATGGGTCGGTAGATCACATCGAAGAGCGTGAGAAGCGCTACCGCCTTGGGCAGCGCTTCCTCGTCCGAGATCTCCGTGCCGTACTCGTTCTTCCAGATCGTCTTGAATTCGTCGAGTGCTTTCCGCGAAACCATTTCAGTGGCGGTAGATCCGCGTCTTCAAGACCTTCAGCTGGTTGAAGTATGCTTGCGGCTCGACGAGAAGTTCGCCGCGCCAAAAGCGGTTTACGATATCCTGCACGCGTTCGGATTTGGCGAAGATGAAATTCATCCGCTCGCCGTCCGACTGCTGCATAGCTTCAATCGCTATCCCCAAAACGCAAAGAGCCGTCGCTAATGCGAGGTCTGAGGTTTTGAAGAAAAAGTTGGTGTCATCGTACATGGGCATTGGTCTTTTTTGTTTCGACCTTTACCCTTTGATGGGGAAATTCACAAGAGACGGCGCACGAAAAAGCAAAACCCCTGAAATTTCAGGGGTTTTCAAACTGCATTATTCACCGAGAGCTAAGGGTTATTCACCGGATTCCGATTTCTTCTTCGTATGCCTCGCGGAGATCGCTGGCGAAATCTTGGAAATCTACCTTGGCCAACGGAGGCTTCGGTTTCTCCGGTGGTGGCACGAGCGTCATCTTGATGTGATATGCCTTTTCGGCAAAGTACGGATCGAAGGGGTCGAAGTCGAGGTGGAAATATTGCTTGAGCTTTTCAGACAAAAGTTGTTTTTGCTTCTTGTAGGTGGTCTTCGCTTGCGGATCGGTATATTTTATTTCACCGCCTTTCTTGGCGAGCAGTTTCAGAAATTCCCATTGTGCGTTCGGCTGCGGCTTCTTGCCGCGCGTGTCGGCGAAGCCCATATCGAGATAGCTCGCGTTCCGGCGATACCGTCCGACGATAACCATGACATTCTCGGCGTCCAAGAATTTCAGATACATCTGTTCCCATGTGGTTCCGGCCGGAAGTGTATCAGGGAATCTCGCGGCTTCAACAGGTGTGTACCATGTCCAGCTCAAGATCGCTATTTCAGTGAGGGGGATGCTGTAGCGGAAGGTGAGGAAGAAAAGGCGGAGGGTTGGAAAATCAAAAGAGGCGATAGTCGGCCCGAACATGACATAGTCATGGGCGTAGCCCCGCATCATCTGATCCAAAGCCACATACGAGATGACGGTAGCCAGAATCGAAAAGTAGAACCATTTATTGGTCAGAACGACTGCATAGTAATCGGTAAGTTTTGTCATGGTCATAATAGCTGTCCGCTTAGCGTAGCTCCCCAGTTAAAATTAAGGGATCCCGCCGACCGCCCAACGTCGGAAGTTTCGCGGTACGGTTCATCCCTTAATTTTACCGTGGCGTGTCAAATGGTATCCAGTACCCGAAGTGTGGATAAAAACACAAATATATTTAGAGCGTTTTTTCAGTCCACTTCGATGGTTTCCGAGATATACACGATCTGGGATTTATGGGTCTTGATGAGCTCCTTCCGGCTGCTTCCATCCTTGCTTTCGACAAGGCGGAGGAACGTAACGGAGCCGTCTTTGGCTTCCTTGATATCATCTGCACGCATGGGAAAAGGAAGCCCTACGAGGCCTATCCAGATTTCTCCTTTTGATTGTTTTAACATGGGGTTAAATAAAAATGACGATGCCGACCTTTTGGGTCATGGACATCGTCATCAATAGCTTCATTATACGGCAGATCGGTGGCCTACGGCAATATCCAAACTTTGGATATTGACAAATTAGATGGACGATTTAGTATATGACTAAGTCCGTTCAGACAAAGGAATACGCCTATTTCGTCGAGAAATTGCGGAAGGCCCGGCTTGAAGCAGGGTTATCGCAAGATCAAGTGGCGAAGAAGATTCGGCGCCCACAGTCTCATATTTCGAACATCGAATCAGGGCAGCAGCGAGTGGATGTGGTCGAGCTACAGCGTTTTGCAAAGCTCTACAAGAAGCCGATCGGATATTTCATAAAATAAAAACATGAAAACTCAAAATTGGCTCGGTCTAGGTATTTTGATCATAGCGATTGGCGTCATAGCTTATTTTATTGGGCAGAGCTCCAACAACCAACTGCCATCAGCAATCTCAACCACCGCAACTACGACTAGTACGACTCAAGCACCTATTGCCGCACCGAGTGTGCCTCCCACCCCAACTTCCTCTCAGCAAACTTCAAACACATCAGATCCAAATTGGGAGTTGCACCCTCCTGCCGTTACTAGCATGTACACCACTCACGGCTTACAGCAAGGTTTTATGTTGGCCACTCTTGGGGCAAGTGCGATTACGCTAGGTCAGACCAGTTTTTCGGATACTATTACAAATTTAGGCCAGACCATTTCACCAAATTCTCTTTATTGGTCACCCCTTGGTACTTACACTACTACCGGACAGTTTGTAGAGCTTGATTTAACAATGAATAACAACGGGCAAAAAAGCGAAACAATAAATACAGTCCCTATCGGCATCTATGATCAAACGGGACGATATTATCCAGATTCTGGGAATGATCAAAGCTCTTGTGGGGTCAGTCCTAGTGGTGATCAAACAATATCTCCAGATATTCCCTGTATTCAAAAAATCGTTTTTGAGGTAGGGAAAGATTCGACAAGTTATACGTATAAGTTTTATTACAAACAGGAAAATTAGGTTACTCTAAACAATGAGCTGGATATTCATCATCATTATCGCCATCTTAGTTTTTATCGCCTATCAATTTTCCCAACTAAACCGGGGAAAAAAATATGAACTAGCAATAAAAGTAGCGGAGAAAAGTGAGGAGAAAGTGCGAGAATTTTTCCCGCATCTTTACCCGATTGCGTCCGAGGAAATGAAAGAAGAGATTAGAGATTTTGTTATCCGCAGCATAAGGGAAAATATGGAAGATTATGATTCTTTGTCTGTTGATCGCGATGATCTCGCATATTATATCTACTTGGGACGCTACAAGATAATAAACGATAAAATTAATGCCGAAACCGATTTAAAAAAGAAAGAGAAAATGCAAAGCGTCAAGGAAGATATATTGAAGGAACTAAAGCAGTGGGACAATCGATTGGATTCAATGATTGATAAGGGGAAAATGTCTGAATGGGAAAAAAGTTTTATCCTTTGGAATTTTCTTAAGGGCATTAACGATCAATTTCCTGAGAGATATTTCGAGTTAGACGATTATTTTAATTCACGATTTCGGGGCTTGCAACTTCAAAAAGATTAGCGCGGATTTTCTCGGAAATTATATTTTGTGTTTTTCTTCCTCCGAGATCTTTTGATTTTTTGCTCGCTCGACCACGCGCCGTAGCATTTCCTCTGTCGGGTCCGGAAAATTTATATATGCTTTTACCATACCATCGGGCTGTACGTTCGGCTTCAAACCTCCAACGCCATCGGGCACAACTTCGACAGTCATATTATTCTGCTCCATCATGTCCTCCGGCACATCGTGTAGAATGTGATGGTTTGGCACTTGAGAACCTCGTGGTTTGATCACGCTCGCTTGGTTCACGCCCCGATACTCGTCAACCTTGTAGAGAACGCTCGTGTTATGCTCCGTCGGTTCTCTGTAGGCGCGAATGTTGACCGAATCACCGACAATGTTCATAAGCACGGTTTTAGCGACTTTAGCAATACCACCAAATACACTTGCGCCCGCTGGGTCGTTCGTGAAAAAACCCATCTTCACATTGTCATACGGGAAAGCGGCCTTGACACGCTCGCGTGCTTTTTCAAAAACCTGTGGATTTAGTTTATTTCTTTTCGCTTTCATTACTTGCATTATATTACTTTTGCTCGCTTCAAGGGAGTACTCTTCAACGCAGTATAGAGCCCTCCAGAGGAGCCCCATTTAATTTTATTATCGATAAATAAGCCCGAACATCCTCACCCGGGCTAATTTTTTATGGTAAAATAAGCTCGAAAATGATTATTTCCGAATGGGAGCCGCAAGTAAAAGATGAGTTAATGAATTGGCATAGCGAAAGCCAAAGGCAGAATTTTGATATTTGGAAAGGTAAGTTGCGAGAATATGGTCACGGTTGCAAATCACTGATTGTCAACCTCGATAAGAGTAATAAATTTGAGAATTTTATGGAATTCCTTGCGGAGTTTAACATTGCCCGGATTTTGCGGATGCACGACGTTGAATTCGAATATGAGCCGAAAGGGTATGAAGATTTCTTGCTGCCGCGCGAAGGATTCGAGATCAGCGTAAAATCGGTCATGTTAAAAAATTATCAAATCCAAGATAAGAAAACCTACTTTGAATTAAAGAAATTGGCGGAGCAGGATGGCGTGGTCAAGACCCGAACCATAGAGTACCGGCATTCCCAAGTCTATTTCCGCGTTGAGCCGAACGGCGCGTGGGAGAGGATCGAAACCAATAAATCGGAGGAGCCGGGCCACGTCCTTGCGAGCGAGATGCAACAGAAATCGACGCTCATAAAATATATCAAGAAGTTCGATCAGAAAAACTCGGACAAAAAGAAAATTATGTTTTTTATGGTACAGAATGACGATTGCCCGCCGATTCTATTTTTGGAGACCTTTTATTATTACTACAAGGGGTTAGCGATGGAGCATGACCAAAGTCCTTATGACGAATATTTTGGTGGCGGCCTTAAACGGGATATCGCTGGCTTTGTCTTTTTCTATCGACCGAAGGAAATTTTATGCTGGGATGCAAAATGCCTATCCGACAACAGCCCAGCAAGGGAGAGTGGAGAAGTTCAGCGATTTAACGTATTTGCGCCGGAAGACGTTTCGGGCGAGCTAAATAAGATTTTCAAATAACGACCTAGAACAAGTGTGGGTGTTAAATAATAAGTCCGAACATCCTCTACTACCCCCCGCAAAAGTTTTGACCGCGCGAGGTTTTTGTGTTAAAAGACAATCAGCAGTAGGAAAGGAACAATATGAGCGATCGATGGTGCTCGCCGAAAATAATTGTCGACCCGGACCTCGGGCTGATTGAGGTCCGTCCTGTGCTTCCCATGATCGAAACGAGGGAGTTCCAAGCGTTGGCTGGCAGATGCCAGCTTGGCTTGACTCCGATCGTTTTCCCATCGGCTACGCACACGCGCTTTGTCCATTCGATCGGCTCGTATCACGGAACGCGTGAACTTTCTGATCGGTGGATCAAGCAAGGATTTATCACTCCAGAAGAAGGCGATGCGTTATCTGCATTCGCCCTTTACCACGACATCGGACACGCTGCCTTTTCCCATGTGACCGAGGATTTTTGTCCGCTCGACCACAAGGAAATGACCGTGATCCACATGCAGAATCTCAAGTCTGCCGTGGAAGCGTGTGGCGTGGATCACGAACTCCTCCTGAGTCTTGCCCGGCACCAGCATCCATTGTGTGCTGCCGTGATGAACAAGACCATCGGGATGGAGAAATTTGACTACCTGCAGCGCGACGGGCATTCTACCGGCCGAGGTCGTCCCGCGAGCATCGACGCCATTCGGAATTACGTTTATTTCGTCGATGGCATGATGGTGATAGATCAAAAGGTGGTTGACCACGTGATCCATGTTCAGAACTTCTATATGGACATGTACAAAGGGGTTTACCTCCGGAAAGCCCTCGTTATTGCGCAGCGGGCGTTCCACAAGATGATCAACCATCTTATCGTCGCCGGGGAACTGCTTCCTTCCGAATTGTCGGAGATGACAGATTTTGAGCTGATGGCGAGAGTTATCACTTCGAGGCTGCCATCGGTTCGGATCCTGAACCAATTTTCCCGCACGCGCACCTTGTTCAAGGAAGCGATTGTCCTTCGGCCTCATGCATTTGTTGAGGAGACGCGAATTGCCGAGAAGGCGATCAGCATCTCCGAACTTTCGGACGCCGAGGTGCAGCGGCTCGTCACTTCGTCTTCGCTTCGGAAGGAAAACCATGCTGGGTTGGAGGCGCTTGAGGACGCGATCGCTGACGTTGCCGATATCCCACGGGGGCATGTGCTCGTCGTCCCGGTGTTCTATCCGGGGCGCTTCAAGGCCCAGGACGTGATGGTGCTTGGGAATAGCCATCACATCCAATCACTGCGGGACTTGCGGCCGAAGCATTTCGCGGCCATGGAAGAGATGGCGCGGTCGTATGTGGCGCTTCGGGTTTGCACTGTACAAGAACACAGAAGTCATCTGAGTTCGCCGAACATCGTGGCGAAGGTGCTTCCGCTTCTTTTCTCGGCTTAGGCAGTTAGGATTTGTGGGCGTGCATGAGAGACTTTCTCGTGCACGCCCATTTCTTTGCCAAAATTTCTTTTAACCTATTCTTTATGCCTGTTGTGCTTTAGTGGAAGCAATCACATGATTGCTTCAGGCCGACGGCAAAAATTCATATTCACATCCGCGCTTATCGCTATTTTTGTTTTAGCTATGGGCGGCGTTTTGAACACAAATATGCGAGCGCGGTATCCGGGCGGCGGAACCGGAGCTTACGGTCTTTTGTCCGCCATTTTCCAATCTCCACAGGGCACCTTCCATCAATACAAAGCCGACGGCGTCACGGAGATTTCGAGGGGCACCACGATCGGCGCGGGGACGGTCGTGCTCGGCGTTTCATTTTCGTCGAATGTCGGCATTACGCCATTGCGGTTGCAGGTCGAAGTTCGCCCGCTTGGCGCGGCGTTTACCGGCAGCCCAACGGCTGCGAGTGGTGTTTTACTGCTTACCAAAAGCGGCACGGTCGTTGTCTCCGGGCTTGCGAGCGGAAGCTATCATTGGCAGGCGCGCCTTGAGAACGTGGTAACCGGTGCAGTGTCGGCATGGCAGGCGTTTGGCGGCGGTATCAGTAGTTCCGACTTCACGGTCATCTTGCGTGATCCGGTGCTTATTGTGCCGGGCATTGCGGGAACGATTTTGCAAAAAGCGTCCGATGGCACGGAAGTCTGGCCGAATGTGGGTACGATGCTCACGTCGCCGTCGGACGGCTATCTCGACGCGCTTGCGCTCAATGCGGCAGGCGATGCTCCTGCAACTGTCGGCGCGGGTAGCGCACAGAGCACGGTGCACGCGGCGGGCGTTTTGAAGGCGGCGACGCTGACGGCGGCCGGCGTCACGCTTTTCAGCGACGATTTTTATGGCAATCTTATCAACGCCTTTAAAAGCGACGGCTATGTAGAAGACCAAAATCTTTTTACGGTGCCGTACGATTGGCGATTGGATATCAACAAATCTGTCGCGACGCTGGCTGCGAAAGTGGCACAAGCAATTGCAGCATCGCCCACGGGCAAAATAGCAATCGTTGCGCACAGCATGGGCGGCCTGCTCGTGAAAAAATATCTTGCGGGGCTCGCGGCGGCGCCGTTTTTGGATAAGCTTGTCTTGGTCGGCGTTCCGGAACTCGGCGCACCGTACGCGTACAAGATTCTCAGCTATGGCGATGATCTTAATATTCCGATTTTGAATCAGGACGAGATCGAAAAGATCGCGCAAAACATGCCGGCTATCTACGAGCTTTTGCCGAGCCAGAAATATATCGCCACTGCCGGCGATTATGTGCAGGATTTCAGAAGCGCGCCTGCCACAGATGCTCGCAATGGCACTTTGCTCAACCTGGCCAACGCGTTCCATCAGTCCATTGATGGCGTGCTGTCAACCGGAGCAGCTTCGTCCGGCGCATCGCCGGGCGTATATACCATCACGGGGTGCGGGAAGCCGACCATCACCGGTTATGATCTTTACGACGGTGGCGTCGTGGATCTGGAGCGCGGGAGCGGCGATGGGACTGTTCCGGTCGCGAGCGCCGCAGCTATGGAAACAGGCGCGTCGCGCAACTATTTTGTGATGAGCGGGGCGACAGGCATCGACCACACCGGACTCATGAGCGATGTGCGTCCGGTTTCGCTCATAAAAAATATCGTCGGGGGCGTTTCGGCGCTGACGTTGCCGCAGGGTATCTCAACGTCCGCAGCGGATTGCGACACGCAGTTCGGGTCGGCTGCGTCATCGGGATCGTCATCATCGCTGCTGTCGCCGGGAAGCGAAACCACGATAGAATTCAGCGCGTATGGTGCGGGCGATCTTGGCGTCTATGACGCAGCAGGCGATTACACCGGCGTCACGGCATCCGGCACGGTCGCACTCGGTATTCCCGGGAGCGATTATGAAAAACTTGGCGACAATACTTTCGTTCTCGTTCCGGCAAATTCTACGGCGGGAGGAAGCTATCGGGCAGTGAGCCGTTCAGCCGCCTCTGGAACGTTCGCCATGAAAGTGCGCGGCTATCGTGGCGTCGCAATCGACCGCGAGGCGACGTATTTCTCGGTATCGGCGAATGTCGCGAGCGGCACGAGCGCGGCCGCGGCGAGTACGACGGCGGAGTTGGACTTTAGTGGATTCGGCGGGAATATGGATTTGCATATTAAGCGTTCCGGTGGCGGCTACCAATCGCAAAGCGTCGTCCATCATCCCGACTCGGTACTTGCTGCGCCGTTCTCGCGCGATCACCGTAAAATGGAATGGTTGCCGCCACAGACGCTGCCACGTTGAAGGTGTTATAATAGGGGTATCACCATGAAATGCGAACGTCTTACCCGCAGCGATGCACAAACACTATCTGCCCTCAATGTTCTTCTTGGGCAGCTTTCATCGTCCGCAGAACCAATGACCGCAGCGTCGCTTAACACCATCCTCAAGAACAAAAATTTTTATTTGATGGTGTTGCGCGGCGATAATGGCGCCGGCGATAAAAGGGCCATCATCGGCATGGGAAGTCTCGTGGTATGGCATGCGCCGGCGGGCATCCGATCGCGCATCGAGGACGTCGTGGTGGACGAGACCCATCGCGGCAGGGGGCTCGGTACGGTGATAACGAAAAAATTGATCGACACCGCGAGGGCGGTCAAGGCGAAGGACATCCAGCTCTCGAGCCGTCCGAGCCGTGTCGCCGCGAACGGACTTTATAAGAAGCTCGGTTTTGAGCAAAAGGAAACGAACGTCTACGTGTATAAGCTCAAGCGATGATCCGTTCTTCGAAAAAACAGAAGATTCTCTGGATCGTGGATTTTGATTATGCGCTCTTTGACCTTTACCGCTTCATGGACGAGTTTGAAAAGATGCTCGAGCGACGGTTCGGTGTTCCCGAATTGATATGCTGCGCGGCAAAAATAAAAGTGCAGCGCCGCGCACTCTATAATTTCGAACGGCACTTGCACGCCATCGAGAAGGAACTCGGGTTGCCGCGGCAAAAAGTTGCCGGAGAGGCGATGCGGCACGTGAAAACGCTCCTCACGAACGCGGAGCAATATTTTTTTCACGACGCGATGCCTTTTATGCGGAGGATTGCCAAGGATGGCGAAGTAATACTGCTTTCCTATGGACATGCTCCCCATCAGCGGAGAAAGGTAAAAGCGTCTGGACTGGAGCGATATTGCGACCGGACGATTTTTACCGCTACTAAGAGGGGAAAGGCGAAATGGGTGAAAAAGCTGGCAACGGCGGGACGGCGGGTGATCATCGTGAATGATGATCCTCGGGAAACGCGCATGATGATCGCTGCGCTCAAGAGCTCGCGCGCCGATTTTGCGGCGTCGCGCGTTTTTCTCGTCGAACGTCCGACGGGAAAGTATTTTCCTATCCCGCCGCATAAAGATTATGTTGTCGTGCGTGACCTAAGGAAGGTCGAAGCGTTCTTGTAATGTTGTTTTAAGGATGCGAGAACACTATACTGATGATATGAAAGTTATTCTTTATATGGCGATTACTGCCAATGGTATTATCGCCAAAGACGATGATACGGCGGATTTTTTGACCAAAGAAGAATCGGCGAGTTATGTCTCGATGGTCATTTCCACGGGAAACCTTATTATTGGAAGGAGGACATATGAAGTATTGTCGATGCAACCGGAATTCCGGGAATTTCTTAAGGCTGGGATTAAAATAATTGTGGTGTCGCATTCGGACTTTTCCGTTAAGGATACTGGTCATCTTGTTGCTCATTCTCCCCAAAAAGCATTGGCGTTCGTTGCGTCCGACGCAGTGGTTGTCGCGGGAGGAGCGATGCTGAATGCTGCTTTTCTTGGGGAAAATTTAGTCGACGAAGTTTATCTTGATGTCGAACCCGCTTTTTTGGGCAAGGGGATGCCGCTCTTCAGTGGAAAAGATTTTGAAAGACGGCTGGAACTCCTCGGCATCAAAAATATCAGCAAGAACGAGATCCAGCTTCACTATAAGGTTGTTCATTAAAGAGAAGACGCCAGGAGTTGCCCGCGGCTCGAATGCTCGCCGCCGCTCGCATTTGGCCTGGGCACCGCCTCGCCGATTTTCTCTGCTGAGAAAATCAGCTCCGGCGTTCAACTCCTGGCAAAGGAAAACAACAAAGATATACCCATCTTTCGGATGGGTATATCTTTGTTGTGCCCCCGCCAGGAGTTGAACCCAGACTTCGTGGTTCGAAGCCACGCGTGATATCCGTTTCACTACAGGGGCAAGCTCTACAGCTCAATGGTATAATTATATCCATGACTATTGCAATCACCATCTTCGAGTTCGTCGTCCTGCTCTTTTCTGCGGTGCTGCATGAAGTGTCGCACGGCATCGAGGCAAAGAGATTAGGGGACGATACCGCCGAACGCGCGGGGCGGCTCACCCTCAACCCGCTCAAACATCTCGATCCGTTCGGTTCCGTCATTATGCCGATCTTGTTGTACATCGCAACGGCGGGACAATTCTTTTTCGCCGCCGCAAAGCCGGTGCCGTACGACCCGCGCAACATGAAGAACCCGCGCACCGGAAGCGCAAAGGTCGCGCTCGCCGGACCGGGCATGAACCTGCTGCTCGCGGTAGTGTTCGCCGTCGTGCTTCGCGTGGCGGTCTACTTCAACGCGTCGGATATCCTCGTCAGCCTCCTTGGAGTAGTCTGCTATATCAATATCCTCCTTGCCATTTTCAATCTCATTCCCATCCCGCCGCTCGACGGCTCACGCGTGCTTTTCGCCGCGCTCCCGCAAACTCGCACGACATTCCGCGTTATGTATTTCCTTGAGCGCTGGGGACTCGTCGTTGTTTTGCTTTTCGTCTTTTTCGGGTTCCAATTTATCGTCCCGATCGTGAGCGCCATTTTCACATTATTGACGGGACAGTCGTTCGGCATGTAGGGCGGGATTGTAGAAGTTTACGAGCGCGCGGTTTTTTGATAAGCTTGCGGTAGAGAAAATGGGCCTGTAGCTTAGTGGTAGAGCACCCGGTTTGCATCCGGGAAATAGGGGTTCGATTCCCCTCAGGTCCAC
>Ga0182030_10004851_pt1 | contig 28731 bp, 30 predicted proteins | sample 812S3MmetaG_FD_121299 | JGI IMG/M metagenome (GOLD analysis project Ga0182030, IMG submission 121299) | Permafrost microbial communities from Stordalen Mire, Sweden - 812S3M metaG (Illumina Assembly) | ecosystem: Environmental > Terrestrial > Soil > Wetlands > Permafrost | place: Sweden...
ACTGGTTCGCCAACCCCTCACTACCCTCTCAAACTCGAAATTACCTTTTGTGTAAGGGGAGTGATACTTCCGCCCTGCGGCGAACCTTCTTCCATGACGGTTCGTTTTCCCTCTTCCAACACCGGGGCCCCCAGCGGCAGGTCTTCGCCGCTGGGGTGGAGCACGCCCGCGCTCAGCCATTTCTGGATGAGCCGCAGGACGCGCCGGTCCGCGATGCGGTGCTGGAGAAACCGGACCAGCCAATCGTGCGAGAGCTTATCGAAAAAGCTGCGCACGTCCAGGTCCAGCACCCAATTCACATTTCTGTCGCGGAGTCCGCTGTAGAGCGCATCCAGCGCTTGATGCTGGTTGCGTCCAGGGCGGAAGCCGTAAGAGAAGCCGAGAAAGTCAGTTTCGTAGATGGTGTTGAGCACTTCCACCGTGGCGCGTTGGACGATCTTATCCTCCAGCGCCGTGACGCCGAGCGGCCGCAGCCGCCCGTCCGCCTTTGGAATGTACACTCTGCGAACCGGCTTGGCCCGGTACGCTCCGCGCTTCAGTCTATGGGAGAGGTTCTGGAGGTTTTCCTCAAGAGCCTCGCCGTAGTGCCGCCACGTCTCACCGTCCACGCCGGGTGCCGATTGCCTCTTTAACTGCGAGTAAGCGAACCGCAACGTGTCGATCCGGTAAATGTGGTGCAGCAGAGCAGTGAACTTCATCTCCTTGTTCTGTTTTGCCGTCTGTCGTACCTGCTCCAGTGCACTTGGCGCGACTGTCCGGCTCTGAGTCCGGATCGCGTTTTGCTGGCTCAGGTTGCGGTGACGCTGCCCAGGATGTTGCCTTCTCAAGAATCTGAGCTACGAACTGTTGAAGGTCAATGTGCTTGTGTCGGGCAAGACGCCGCGCAATGAGTCCGCCTTCCATGTCGATACGATGGACTTTTACTCAGCGCGGCAGCGAAGCAAAATGGCTGTTTCTGCTGATTGCTGTATAATCTGAATCAGATGGAACAGCCATCAGGAGTACCGGCATGGTAAAAGCAACGAAAACAACCCGCGGTGTATGGGAAAACCCGCCGGGTTCAGGAATTTGGTGGGTTTTGTACTACGCTAACGGTGTCCGTCATCGGGAAAAAGTTGGCCGCAAGTCAGATGCAATCGCGCTGTATCAGAAGCGCAAGGCTGACGCACGAGCCGGTCTAAAGTTGCCGGACCTGAGACGTGGTAACGTAGTCACTGTTGCCGAGCTGGCAGCGGATGCAGTTGAGTACGCGCGTACTCATCTCCGGACTTCACGTGATTATGTTGGCCGAGCTAAGATCATTCAGCCCGACATTGGCTCCCGTCCTGCCTTTGAGGTCACCCCTCTGGAATTGGATCGCTGGATATCCAAACACTGCCACACAGCAGCCACGGCGAACCGCTACAGGTCGTTTTTTTCACTGTGTTTTCGTGAGGGTCAGCGGAACGGCAAGGTTGACGGAAACCCTGCGCGACTGGTCAGGCTCCGGCACGAGGAAAACGCCAGACTTCGATTCTTGAGCAGGGATGAATATGCAAAGTTGGCCACAATCATCCAGCGCGATTATCCTGAGCATTTCTCGTCATTTGTTATATCGGTCTTCACCGGAATGCGCTTGTCCGAGCAATTCAGCCTTACTTGGGGTCAGGTGGACTTCGAGCGGCGCGTATTCCGCTTGACCAGAACGAAGAATGGTTCGGCCCGCAATGTGCCTCTCAATAGCACCACGCTGACCGCTTTGCTGGCACAGCGCAATCAGGTGCCACACAAGCCGGGAGACAGGATATTCCCCCGTCCTGGTCCGGCATCAGATTACAGATGGTGGTTCAAGCCCGCGCTCAAAGAGGTGGGCATTGAGGGATACACGTGGCATTCCAACCGGCATACGTTTTGCTCGTGGCTTGCCATAGCCGGGGTCAGCATCAAGGAGATTCAGGTTTTAGCGGGCCACAAAACAATTACGATGGCAGCTCGCTATGCGCACCTGTCGCCTGATGTCACAGCCTCGGCATCAGAACGTCTCGTCCTTCCCGGACTCTGACCACTGTTTACACCAACAGCCACCACAACAGCCATCAAACAAAACCACTTCTCGTTATTCGAGAAGTGGTTTTGCGGATAACGACTTCTTTTTCTTTAACTTAAACTGGAGCCGAAGATCGGAGTCGAACCGACGACCTGCTGATTACGAATCAGCTGCTCTACCAACTGAGCTACTTCGGCCTACAGATTGCGAAGGCACTACTCCTAAGATTGTACCGTTGCTTGCCTGGAAGGTAAAGGACGGAAACTGCGGCTAACGGAAGCGGGTAATCTTTTTTCATTCTGCGGTAGCGTTTGCTTTGGAGTTGATGGCGCGGGGTGGTCCATGGTCTCTGTAGAGATTCCAAGAACCACGGATGGCGCCTGGGGGATTTTTTCATCTTCTTCAAACCCGCTTTCTGCGCAATGCACTGACGAACCCCGCCAATCCCGTCCCGAACAAAATGAGGCTGCTGGGTTCAGGCGTAGCCGTGCTGGGATCTGCATTGGAGCCGGCGTCGAAGTTCGCCGTGAACTCCGCTGTAAAACTGCCTCCCGCCGAATTCCAAGGAAACGTTGTGAACTGTGACGGTGATGTGCTGTTGTTGAGGTAGACAAAGCTGCCTCCGGGCACGGTATCGTTGCCCCACACTCCAGGCATGGTTGTGTTGCCGCTGTAGGAGTAATACTCTGAGCCGTCGATGCTGAGAAAAGCAACGTACGAGTCGCCCGCCACCAAATCCAAAGCCCCTGTATCAAAGTCGAACTCCTGCGCAGCGCCAGTTACTGTCTCCAGACTACTGGAGTAGAGAAGGTTGCCCGCATTCGCGCCTGTCCAGGAGGCGATATAACCTTGTACCTGGCCTGTAGTGCCTCCATTCAAAAACAAGCTGAAGTTATTCAGAATGGTATCTGTGTTCGGTGCCAGAAACGTCTCGCCATAGGTCGTCGTGTCGGGACGGCCAAACGGGCCAATTGCACCAGAGGCAAGAGCAACGTTGTTATACGTGGTTTCAGCAAACATTGCAGACGCGGTCAGCATCAGCGCAACAAACGTCAAGATGGTCCTTCTCATATCCTGTCTCCGATCAAAAATCATCCAATCGATGAGGGCAAACTGACTCGTCGAGCGCGCGGATGCGCTCGCTCGCAAGCCGTGATTGCCGAGTGACTATTGCCGTCGAGGGAACTGATCCGGGAGGGGGATGGGAGAAAGCTACAAAAAGATATGTGTCTGCGGGAGTCTATCAACGCTCCGCAGAAATTGTAGCACCGGCGTCGAGTTCGATTTTCGGAGATCTGAAATCGTTTCGATTACAGGCCATCGCTTCGATGCATTTTCTTCTTTGAGCAGGCGGTAAAACTTGTTAGATTCACATTCATGTCTTTCATGCTCAAATCCGCATCGCGCAAGATGGGCCTTCTGCCATTGATCGCTGCCACATACTTCATGGTCTCCGGTGGCCCTTACGGAATCGAGGACATATTGGGTGGCGCGGGTTTTGCATGGGCGATTGTGATCCTGCTTGTGCTGCCGCTGTTTTGGAGTTTGCCCACGGCACTGATGATTGGTGAGTTGGCTGCGGCACTGCCCGGCGAAGGCGGCTTCTATCTATGGGTGCGCCGCGCGATGGGTCCATTCTGGGGTTATCAGGAAGGTTGGCTCTCACTCTCGGCCAGTATCTTCGATATGGCAATCTATCCGGCGATCTTTGTTCTTTACTTAGGAAAGTTTAATTCGGCACTAACTGCCGGATGGCATGGCTATGCATGGTCGCTGGTTGTGGTCGTGTTATGTTGCACGTGGAACCTTCGCGGTGCGCCCGCTGTTGGCGAAGATTCGATAGGATTGTTTGTAATTCTGCTTGCGCCTTTCGCTATCTTCGTTGTGCTTGGTCTATGGCGTGGCATAACTCGGCATCCAACCATTCAATGGACTCAGCCTGCCAGCCAGTCAGCGTTTTCTACCGCCGTCCTTGTAGCCATGTGGAATTACATGGGATGGGACAATGCTTCTACCGTCGCGCAGGATGTCGAAAACCCGCAGCGTAACTACCCTCGCGCCATGATTGCTGCTACTGTGCTGGTGGCAGTGACTTATGTTTTACCGTTATTGGCGATTGCCGTAAGTGGTCAGAGTATAGATGGTTTCTCCACCGGCGACTGGGCTGCTGCGGCTAAGTCAATTGGTGGAGTTGGATTAGTTGGCTCTGCACTGGGAATTGCTATGGTTGCAGGTGGAGCAATCACCGGTATTGGTATGTTCAACGCGTTGGTGATGAGTTATACCCGTCTGCCAATGGCGATGGCCGACGATGGCTTGCTGCCGCGCTTTATCGCCAGACGTAACACCCGCAATGTGCCTTGGGTATCCGTGTTGTTATGCGGACTGGCGTGGGCGTTGGCGCTCAACTTACCTTTCGAGCGACTGATTTCGATCGACCTGATCTTATATGGGTCGAGTCTGTTGCTGGAGTTTATTGCGTTGATTGTTTTGCGTGTGCGCGAGCCAAACCTGACTCGTCCATTCAGAGCCGGCAACATGGTTTGCGCGTCGCTGCTGGGCGTAGCTCCGGAGGCGTTGATAATGTATGCGCTTTGGGCCTCGCGCACGGAAAAACTCATGGGATCAACTTCAGCACTACTGTTCGCTGCTGCCGTTGCTTTGCTCGGGCCAGTGTTTTTCTGGCTCACGATTGTTGGGTTTCGGGCCAAGTCAGACAGTTAGCCATCTCTAGTTAAACTGCAATCAGACCATCTAACTGCAAAAAAGTTGTAGCAGCATCGGCTTTCATAGACTTGATTTTGTGGGGGCAACTCATCCAATAAAAATCCCGGATCACAGGCCTGTGATCCGGGATTTTTACTATGCAGCTACTTGGCTTTGTGTGCTTTTTCTGCTGCTTTTTTGATCTTGTTGTCTTCAAATTGCTTGGCAGAGTGAACGACGTGATCTCGGGCGTAGGCGGCGTCGTGCCAGCCTTTTACTTCGACGCGCTTGCCTTCAAGATCCTTGTAGATTGAAAAGAAGTGGGTGATTTCCTTGAGCATGTGCGGGTAGACATCGGTATAGTTCCACACATTGTCAAAGCGAGGATTGTTTTTGCCGACGGCGAGGACTTTTTCGTCGAGCACGCCCTGGTCTAGCATCTCCAGCAGACCGATGGGACGAACCTCCTGGACGCAACCGGGAAAGCTGGGACTGGGGACGAGCACCAGAACGTCGAGCGGATCGCCGTCATCGCTGAGAGTGGAAGGAATGAAGCCGTAATCGCCCGGGTAGTGAACCGGGGAATGAAGGTTGCGGTCCAGTTTGAATACGTGCAGTTCCTTGTCGTACTCAAACTTGTTGGTTCCGTCGAGGGGGATTTCGATGACCGCGCGAAAGACCTCAGGCGCACGTTCACCAATGGGCAGTTCCAGATAATTAACCATGATTGCAGACTCTCCTGTTTTGATCGCCACCAGCGGTGGGTTGGCCAATGTGGTTGATTGCCGCATATGGGGGAGGCCACTTGCGGTGGGGCTGGATTGTTGAGTGACTGAAAAATACGGCACGCAAAAAATGGGGAACTGAATTTGGGTCAGCCTTCGAGTGCCTCTTCCACTATAATCAGGGATGATGAAGGCACATGTCTATGTCACGCCGAAGACGTCGGTCCTCGATCCGCAGGGCCAGACCATTCAGAACGCTCTGCGCAAGATTGGGTTTGCGGATGTAACCTCCGTGCGCCAGGGCAAATACTTTTCGCTTGTTTTGGCCGATGGATTGACCTCTGATGCAGCGGGTGAGCAAGTTGAGCGCATTGCTCGCGAAGTGCTGACCAACCCGGTGATCGAAGAGTTTACATACCGCATTGAGGGATGACGCCCCCGCGAGATCAACACGGGACCGCCATCATCCGCTAATAGCCCAGCCCCTTCACCACGGCGCGAATCCGTTCTGCGCTTTCGTGCAAGCCTGCCTCTTCGTCTACTGTCATCGGAATCGGCAATGGGGCCTCAATACCTTTGCGGCCTGCGATGCGCGGCAGACTGAGGCAAACATCTTCGAGTCCTCGAAATCCATGCAGTAGGCCACTCAATGGCAGTACACGCTGTTCGTCATGCAGCAGCGTCTCCAATATATTCGTCACTGCCAGACCAATCGCATAGTTGGTCGCGCCCTTGCCTTGAATCACCTGATACGCAGCATCCTTGACGTTGTGGACGATCTGTTCTTTATCGATTGCGGTCAAGCGGCCATGGCCTTTCACAGCCCACTGGCTCAACGGAATCGAGCCGATAGACGCACTCGACCATAGAGGAATCTCTGAATCTCCGTGTTCACCGGCGATATAAGCATGAACATTCTGCACTGCAACGCGGCAATGCCTTGCTACCAGGTAGCGGAAGCGCGAACTGTCCAGCACCGTGCCTGAACCGATGACCCGCTCCCACGGCAAGCCAGTCAGTTTGAGTGCAACCTGGGTAATGACATCCACCGGGTTGGTCACCAGCAGCAACAGCGCGTCGGGAGCAACACGCATCACCTCGGGCAGCAATTTGGCGCAGATGCCCGCATTGGCCGTAGCCAGGTCCATGCGCGTTTGACCCGCACTCTGCTTGGCTCCGGCGGTCATCACCACTACATCCGACCCGCGCAGTACCTCAATATCGTCTGATCCTTCCACTGTCCCCGGCGGCACAAACAACATTCCGTGATTCAGATCCAACACTTCGGCATTCACTTTTGACTTTGCAATATCGAAGAGGCTGATCTGCCTTGCCACTCCGCGAATCATCGCCGCATAGGCAATGGTTGCGCCCACGCTGCCTGCCCCTATGATTCCAACCTTTGCCGCTCGTTCTGCAGCCATTGAATGACCCTCCACGTCCGAGTTTACGGTACGACGGCTCTATCGCATTCCGAGATAAGACACCTTAAGTGTTTGATGCACTACATTCTCCGTCGGACTGTTCGCTCAGTCATTTAGAATCTCTCTATGTGCGGAATCGTCGGATATGTTGGTCCCAAGAAGGTGGTCCCGGTCATTATCGAGGGACTGAGGCGGTTGGAATATCGCGGTTATGACTCGGCTGGCATCGCCGTTGGAAGCCCCGCAGGATCAAAACTTCCCTCGCCCAAATTGGAGATTCGTCGTGCTCCAGGCAAGTTGATCAATCTTGAAGAAGTCTTGCGCGAGCATCCGCTCGATGGCACATATGGCATTGGCCACACGCGTTGGGCCACGCATGGCCGCCCCACTGAAGAGAACGCACATCCGCATCGTGACTGCACGGGCCGCATCGTTGTTGTTCACAACGGCATTGTCGAAAATTATCTTGATCTGAAGCGCGAATTGATTGCGCAGGGTCACAAATTTGTAACCGAAACAGATACCGAAATTATTGCCCATCTGATTGAACAGGTACAGAAAGAGGCGGAGTTAGCCGGATCGCCGATTTTGCTTGAAGTTGCTGTGCGCCGCGCCGTCAAGCGGCTTACTGGAGCCTTTGCGCTGGGTGTGCTCTCCGCTGCTGAACCTGACAAGATCGTCGTAGCCCGCTTTGGCCCGCCTGTCATCATCGGCGTAGGTGAAGGTGAGTATTTTGTTGCATCTGATGTTCCGGGCGTGCTGCATCACACGCGCAATATCTACTTTTTGGCAGACGGCGACATGGCCATTCTGACGCTGGCCGGCGTCGAGTTGACCGACTTTGACGGCAATCCCATCGAACGCAACATTACGCGCATTCAGTGGGATCCGGTGCAGGCGGAAAAGGGTGGCTACAAGCACTTCATGCTCAAGGAAATCTGGGAGCAGCCACGTGCCATCACCGACACCACGCTCGGTCGCGTGTCGCTTGACTCAGGCAAAGTGTACCTGGGCGAGATGAAGATCAGCGACGACGAGTTAGCCCATGCAGCCAGTCTCAGCATCGCCGCTTGCGGCACCAGTTGGCACGCCGCGCTTACCGGCAAGTACATGATCGAGCGCCTTGCGCGTCTGCCTGTTGATGTGGACTACGCCAGTGAGTATCGCTATCGTTCGCCTATCGCCGGACCTCACTCGCTGGGTCTGCTCATTACGCAGTCGGGCGAAACAGCCGATACGCTGGCGGCACAACGAGAGATGATCGCGCTCGGCTCAAAGACGGTGGCTATCTGCAACGTGGTGGATGCGATGGTGGCGCGCGAGGCGCATGGTGCAATTTATACGCATGCAGGCCCGGAGATTGGCGTTGCCTCCACAAAGGCATTTACCGCGCAACTTACGGCTCTGTTCTTGCTGGCGCTCAAGCTGGGGCAACTGCGCGGCAAACTGGACGTGGAGCAATCCGTCAAGCTGATTGAAGAATTGAGTCGCATTCCGGTCAAGATTGAAGAGGTTCTGCGCTCACGTTCTACGCAATGTGAGCAACTGGCCAAGGATTTCGCCAATGCGCGAGACTTTCTTTATCTCGGTCGCGGCATTCACTTTCCTATTGCGCTTGAAGGCGCATTGAAGCTGAAGGAAGTCTCATATATTCACGCGGAAGGCTACCCGGCTGGCGAGATGAAGCATGGGCCAAATGCGCTGATTGACGAGAACCTTCCAGTGGTTGTGCTGGCCACTCGCGATGAGACCGATCCTGCTTCAAAATTGCGCTACGAAAAAACGCTCTCCAACATTCAGGAAGTTACGGCGCGTTCGGGCCGAGTGATCGCGGTTGCCACTGAAGGCGATACAACCATCGGCACTCTGGTCGAGCATGTCATTCACATTCCGCCGGCAACTGAGTTACTCAGTCCACTTATCGAGATTGTGCCGCTGCAACTGCTGGCTTATTACATTGCCGTACGTCGCGGCTGCGATGTGGATCAGCCAAGAAATCTGGCAAAATCTGTAACGGTGGAATAGGCCCGCTTTTTGTAACTTTTTCCCTGAAAATCAATCTCACTGTTGGGCGGCCTGCACAGACGCCCAAGGAGATTCCCATGATCGCTTCCTCATTTCTGCGAAACACCAGCCTGCTGGTTCTACTTGCCGTTGTTCTCTGCATTGGATGCAGAGCGGCAAACAGGCCTCCCATCCCTCCTCCAACACACGATGATGCTCTTGCTCAAGTGGATGGCAAATTGACTGCCGTCTTTGCTGGAGGCTGTTTTTGGGGCACGCAATCTGTCTTTCAACGGGTCAAGGGCGTGGTTGCCACAACCGTAGGTTATGCGGGCGGATCGGCAGCTACGGCAACTTACGATCAGGTAACTCGGGAGAATACTGGGCACGCCGAGTCAATCAAGGTGGTCTATGATCCAGCCAAGATCACTTACGGCAAATTGCTGCAAATCTTCTTCTCCGTCGCGCATGATCCAACGCAACTCAATAGACAGGGACCAGATGTTGGCTCGTCCTATCGCTCGGCGATCTTCTTTACCAATGAGCAGCAGCGTGCGTTAGCACAGAGTTATATCGCGCAGCTTGACTCAGCAAAGATATTTCGCAAACCCATTGTTACTGAGGTAGTTCCGCTGAAGGGCTTTTACGATGCCGAGTCCTATCATCAGAACTACGCCTACTACCATCCCGATAACCCCTACATTCTGGTCTGCGACCGCCCCAAGATCGAAGAACTCAAGCGGCAGTTTCCAGAGTTGTTTCAGGAGTACAAGGGTAAGTAGATCATCGAATCAAATCTATGTTATAAGTTATGCCCCGGTCCGTAACTTTCGCACTCACAATGAAAATGACGAATCTCATTGGAGTGCGAAAGTTACTCATCAATTGCAACTTCTGTTACGCCCCTTCATCCCGGAACATCGGATGTGGAATCAGGCGGCGGTAATCTTCTTGATGGGCTCCGTCGAGGCAGGCTTCAATGATCTTCTTGCCCAATGGATCAAGGTCAGGCACAAGGAACTGCTTCAGCTCTTGCGCAAAGAATTCGCGCCACTGCCTTGCGCCCTCCTGATAGACCTCCATGCCGCCTTGAATCTGTTCTTCGACAGCCAAAAACACGCGCGGAATCATAGAGCCTTCAATGCGCAACTGATGCGGAATGTAACCCATCAGCGGGCAGATTGCCTCGGCCACTTGATCGCGGCTAAAGCGGGCGCTGCCTCGCCGCGCCAGATACTCGCGGGCAATCCACTCAGCCATGAAGCCCACTTTCCACGCGCCAATGTGCTGGTTGGGGATGAGCACGTAACGAGTGTCAGGCGTATTGAGAATCTGTTGCAGCAGCAGGTTGGCTTGATCCACGCGACGGCCTGTGGCAAAGGCCCAATACGAACCAACGCCCTCGCTCTGCATGCCTGTGTTCTTGCTGGCTTGAATGCTGGGGTTGCCGTGACCGCGCGGAGCAACCAGTCGCCACAGCCATGCCAGCGCGGGACTGAGCACGTGGATCATCGCCAGAATACCGTAGAGTTGGCTGTCCTTGTGCGTCGGCGGACAGCGCACGCCAAAGCTGCGCACATCAATGCGCTGCGGCCCGGTAAGAATGTCTTCAATCATGCGCCGTGGCAGAATCACGCGCGGATTGGGACAGAGCTTTCCCGGCGCATCTTCGACGTGTTCCCAAGTGAGGCAGTTGCCACCGGGGACAATGTAGTGGTTCAAGAAGATCAGCGGCTCAGGCGGATCAATGGTGAGGCGCTCAAGGTTTGGAGCCGTGCCGTAGCTGTGGATATGATCGACGCGCACGAACCATGCGTTCTCGGCATCGGCCACCGTCAGTCGCTTGCTGTTGCCTTGATACTTGGGATGCGCGCAGGCCATATCGTCGGCAATCGGGCGCAGGTGGCAGGCTTCAGGCAGGTTCAGCGTGCGGACTTCTTTGCTGACCACATTGGTGCCGATCAACAGACGCCCATCTTCCATGCGATGAATGTGCTCAGTCATCTCGCTCTTGCCGCCGCCGCTGGCTCCTTCATGCATGATGACCAATTGATTTTCATACGGCGTGATTACAGCAACGGCTGCGCAATGGTTGGTCGTCCAGCCCTCGTGCTCACCCTTGTCCAGCAGCATGGAGTAGACGCCCTTTTTGGCGCTCGGCCCCGGATAGAGGTTATAGGCAAAGACCTCTTGATGCGTGGGTGTGCGGTCATGCACAACCACTTGTCGACCGCCAAAATGCGTATGCCGAAAGGGTGGTGCGACAAACAAAACTCCGCCAGTGATCTTGAAATCCGCAGGAACCTTGCTGCGCGGAATCATACCTTGAAGATCGCCCAATGCAGCTGCAAAAAACGCAGCTTGCTTGGGCACAATCAGCAACGAACCATAGCCCAGAGCATCCGAGCCAGCCCAGAACGGAACCACCACCAACTCTTGTTTCTTGAGCCAGTCCAGCGTCTGTTGGCGCGTCTTGTCAAAGGTTTCTCCAAACCGTTCTTCGTACCTGGGCTTGTCGGTCGGCAGAGAGTCGCCAATCACCATTGCATCCGGGTCGCGCCGACGCATTGCCGGATCAGGAAAGTTGATGGCCACGCCGTTGCGCGCCTTGGTAATCACCGCCTCCACAATCCGGCCCACTCCCGGCGTTTGAAAGATCGCCTCATAGACGCCATGATCGTCGCGATTGCCCAACCGCCAGTCCGTAGCGCCTGTCGCCCTGCCCAACGCCCAGTCCAACAATTGTTGACGGGTCTCGGCTGCCTGCACCAAGGGCGCTGCGCTCAGCACCTCGCGCACATGGGTAGGCAAATCGAAATCGGCCCAACTGGCCTGAAAATCAATAACGGATTCTGCACCTGCGACGGTGGTCATGGTTTTCTCACTTTCTGGAAGGCAATGATGGGCTACAACAAAGTCTTGAATCTGATGAGTGATGACAAAGCGGCGAGAGAGCAGAAAATTAGAGTCAATCTTCGCTGCGCAAAAAGCTTTTGGAACACAAATTCCGTAAAAAGCAAACAGTGCCCATATCTTTTATCTCACCCACTGACACGTCTGGCAGTGAGCAGCGTCACAATATGGGAAATCTCTCACGAAGCAGGCTCAATGCCTCTGCCTCGGTTTGGATTACCCCCTCCAACTGCGCATCCTCAATCGCTTGCAGCATGGTGCGAAAAGCTGCTCCAGGCTTGTAACCCGCTGCAATCAGTTCACGACCAGTGATGAGTGGTTGCGGACGAACAACCTCTTCTGGCATCGCCTCGAATCGCTCCCGAACAAACTCCCAGTGCTCCAGATTTCCGCTTCCGGCCATGCAATCCATGCGATGCAGCGCAAGGTGCTGGTTAAAACTTTCCAGCCTGAAAAATCGCTTCAACGTGGAAGCCTTCATGCGCGGCGCGTCGGCAAAGCGCATATGGTTCTCAATCAGCGCAAGAATCTGCTGCGTCTCGTCGTTGGAAAAACGAAAACGGCGACAAATCTCTGTGCCAATCGCCACGCCCACCTCGACGTGTCCATCAAAGCGAATGCGCTCTGCTCGCCGAAAGGTCGCCGGCTTGCCCAGATCGTGCAGCAGCGCGCCCCAGGCCAACGTCAACGGGCACCCTGCTTCCAGTTGGTCAAGCAATCCCAGCGTGTGCGTCCACACGTCGCCTTCGGGGTGGTATTGCGGAGGTTGCTCCACGCCCTTCATCCGCGCCACTTCCGGCAACACTTCGATCAACAGCCCAGTTTCATGCAGCAACTCAAAGGCCTGCCGCGCGTGGCCTTCGGTCAACATTTTGGTCAACTCATCCCGCACACGCTCGCGGCTCACTGCGGCAGTCTTGGCGGCCAATCGACTCATCGCAGCAGCCGTTCCCTCTTCCAAATCAAAGCCAAACCGCGCCGCAAACCGCACCCCGCGCAACATACGCAGATGGTCCTCTTCAAAGCGAAGCTCCGGGTCGCCTATAGCTCGAATGATTCCGGCTTCAAGATCGGCAAGTCCGCAGATGTGGTCAATGACTGCCAGACGAAGATTTTCCTGAGATATATTGTTAAAAGCATTGCCTTGAAGGGTACGGGCTTCAGCCCGTACATCCAGACCAGTCGCGGAGGCGGGCTTTAGCCCCTGAGGGAAAAGCAGGAATGTGTCCAACAACAATCCATTGATCGTAAAATCTCGCCGCTTCACATCCTCTTCAGCACTGGTTGTATACCGCACCGCATCGGGATGTCGCCCATCGGAGTAAGCCCCGTCCGAGCGAAAGGTCGCAACTTCTGTGACCACCGGCGGTAGGGCCAACTCTGCTTGCGTGGCAGACTCAGCATCCGCCGCACGACCGGAGTTGGCCACCAGCACTACTCCAAAATGCGCCCCCACGGCAAATGTGCGCGGAAACAGCCGCAGCACCACGTCAGGCTCAGCCGAAGTGGCCACATCAAAGTCGTGGGGCTCGCGGCCCAGAAGCAAGTCGCGCACGCAGCCACCCGCCAGATAAGCCTCATAGCCGGTAGCCCGCAACTCCGCCACAATCTGCAAAGCCGCATCGAATTGGGGTGTAGTACACAACATCGTCTTTTTCAAGGGTACTGCAATCAAGAGATGATGTTTTTCTCAGCACAGAGAGAACCTTGGCTGTCACCTGCGGAAACAAAGATACCTGTAGTCACTTTGCAACGATCATGAATGCCATTGCCTATACTGATAGAAGAGTGCCCAACACCTAGCCCGATGACCCACCCTATCCAATCCGATGCGAACACTGCCCAATACCGGAGCATCGTCCTCACCGGCTTCATGGGGTCTGGCAAGAGCACCGTTGGCCCGCTGCTGACGAGCCGCCTGGGCTGGCATTTTCTTGATGTAGATGAGGTAATCGAAGCCGATACCGGCATCGCGATAGCCGAATATTTTGCTCGCCATGGTGAGACTGCTTTTCGCACGCGGGAGCAGGAGACGATAGCTCGTCTTGTCGCTTCCGACGAGCTGGTTCTGTCTCTTGGTGGCGGAGCCATTGAAAATACAGCAACCCGCGACCTGCTGCTGACCACTCCCGGCACGCTGCTCGTTCATCTCGAAGTGGAATTGGCCACCACGCTGGCCCGCTGTAAAGGCACTGAGCATACCCGCCCCATCCTCGCCGACCAAGCCAATCTGGCGGCACGTTATCAGCGTCGCCTGCCGCTCTACCGCATCGCTCACCACTCGATTCCCGTTGACTGGCTTACCCCTGAGCAGGTCGTTGAGGCGATATTGCACGCGGCGCGGCTGGGCTGAATGTCTACCTCAAGGACCACACCCCTTGCAGCCACGTGCAAAACGTGCTACACGTAGTACACGTGACTGCTACGGAGAGCTATGCCTGTAATCGAAAAAAAGAACGAGAAACAAAACATCACATTGCGCCTGAGCAAGCAAACCATCCAGAAAGCCCGCGTTCTGGCTGCCCAGCGCTCCACTTCCATTAGCGGCCTACTTACCACTCAGATTGAACAGCTCGCCAACTCGGAAGATGATTATGAGCGCGCCATGAACAGAGCCTTTGCCCGAATGGAAAAGGGCTTTGATTTAGGCGAGATTCCCAAATTTGATAGGGAATCGCTCCATGAGCGCTAAAGTTTTTATTGATACAAATATCCTGGTCTATGCCCACGACAGAGAGCATGGATACAAGCAGGAAACCGCGAAGCGCCTCTTGCTCAACCTTGGGCGGGAGAATTCTGCTGCCGTTAGTATGCAGGTATTGCAGGAGTTCTACTCGACAGTTACGAGAAAACTGGCGGTTTCTATCCCCAAACAAGAAGCACGTGCGATTGTCGAAGATTTTGCCTACTGGTGCGTTCCAACCACGCCAGAAGAGATCAAGCGGGCCTTTCAGATTGAGGACGCGGCTCGGATCAACTTTTGGGATGCAATGATTGTTGCTGCGGCTGTCAAATGCGGCGCGACGAAGATTCTTTCAGAAGACCTGAATCACGGCCAGACCATCGCTGGAATCCAGATTGAGAATCCGTTTCTGGGGCAATAGCGAAGAGTCGCTGCGACGCGTCCAGATCCTCTTCCTTTCACATCCTCAGCACTTTCCAGCTTGCTATCATGGGGTATGGCTCCCGGTGCACCCGATCCGGGCACTTCCGCCGAGGTCTCACTCCGATGAATTCCGCTTCTCAAGCCGCTGTCCAACAAGACCTTGCTGCGGCCCCGAAGGAAAACGCTGTGCATGGTTCGGGTCAAGGCCACATTCATGCGCCCAGCCCCGGCGCAACCGCTACGCTCATCAACGACCTGCGCGAACTCTTCAAGGTCAAAGTCGTCACCATGGTGCTGGTCACCGGCTGGGGCGGATTCTATCTTGGTTCCATGCAATCGGGCATCACCAGTCTGCAACGCGGATTGCTCGATACGCTGCTGGGCATTGGACTTGTTTCTGCCGGAGCAGGTGCTCTGAACGAGGCTCTCGAACGCAAGACCGACGCGCGCATGAAGCGCACCGCCGACCGACCGCTCGCCTCTGGCCGCTTCTCGCTGGCTCAGGGAATCATTGCCGGCATGGGTGCTTTGGCGCTGGGTGCATGGTGGCTGCTCCTCTACACAAACCCGCTCACCGTGGCTCTGGCGCTGCTCACGGCCTTCACTTACGTCGCCATTTATACTCCGCTCAAGCGTGTTACCACGCTGGCCACTTTCATAGGAGCCTTTCCCGGCGCAATGGGTCCGCTGCTGGGGTGGACTGCTGCCCGTGGCCGCATTGAGTGGGCAGGCGTGGCACTTTTTGCAATCCTTTTTGTCTGGCAGTTTCCGCATTTCATGGCCATTGCGTGGCTCTATCGCGACGACTATGCCAAGGCCGACATCAAGATGCTGCCCGTCGTGCAACCCGACGGCTGGTCCACGGTCGCTCAAGCTCTGTTCTTTGCCGTGCTGATGATTCCGGTGAGTCTGACTCCGTGGTGGCTCGGACTCACCGGGCTGACCTACGCCGTGCTGGCCGTCGCGCTCGGCATGCTTTACTTGGCCTATACCATTCGCTTCGCCCGCATTTTGCGCACCAAAGATGAGGACGAAAGCCGCAAACTGGCTCGCGATCTGCTCAAGATCAGCGTGCTTTATCTCCCACTGCTCTTCACCGCGCTGATGATTTGCGCCAAGGCTGCGCACTAGATGCCCATGACCAATCCATCTACAAATACTCGCCCCGCCATCGCCGCCATCCTGGCCGTCAGCTTGGCAGCCACACTCTTTCTTTTCTGGCTCATCTATGTCCATCCTGCTACCGATGCGGCCAGTGTTCGCCTAGCATTTTTGCCCGCGCTCAACGCATTGCTCAATGGACTCAGTGCTACGGCTCTGCTGATCGGCTTCACCTTCATCAAGGCCCGGCGCATTGCGGCGCACCGCGCAGCCATGACGACGGCTTTCGCCTTCTCCACATTCTTTCTGGTCAGCTACATTCTGCACCACGCACTGCACGGCGATGTGCGTTACCCGGTTCACGCCGCGTTGCGCATGGTTTATCTGCCGCTGCTGGCCAGCCATATCATCCTCGCCATCGTCGCGCTGCCGCTGATTCTGGTCACATTTTTCTTTTCGCTGACAGGCCGGATTCCGCAGCATCGCAAAGTCGCCCGCTTCACATTTCCCCTTTGGCTTTATGTCTCCGTTACCGGCGTCATCACCTGGGCAATGCTGCGTCTGGCGCAGGGTTAGGAGCATGATGCCCACTAGCAAGTCATCCACCGACGGCACCCGCCAACTGCTGCAATGGGGCGCGACGATGGTCGGTTCAGGCCTGGTGGCCGTTCTGCTGCTGCAAACCCTGCTGGGCGGCTTCTCGCCCACCGGAGCCAGCACCAACACCGGCTGGTTTGCCCTCATCGTTACGCTGATGTGCCTTCCCTTCGGCGGGCTGCTGCTGGCCTTGGGAGTGGCTAAATGGCTGCGCAATCGAGCAATTGCCCGTAAACCATAGTCATCTGCTATTCTTTTTCATTAACGGAGTGCATCAACATGGCAAGAAGCGTCAACAAAGTCACCCTTTTGGGCAATGTGGGCAAAGACCCTGAGATTCGTTCTACCGCAGGCGGCACCATGGTTGCCAACCTTACCCTGGCCACCAGCGACCGCCAGAAAGACGCGCAAGGCAACTGGCAAGACCGCACGGAGTGGCACAACCTGGTCGCCTTCACCCGCACCGCAGAAATTGTGCGCGACTACGTCAAAAAAGGCTCCAAGCTCTACATCGAGGGCAAGATCCAATCCCGCAGTTGGGACGATAAAGAGTCTGGTCAAAAGCGTTACAAGACCGAGATCATCGTCAACGAACTGGTTCTGCTCAGTGGCCGTGAAGAAGGCGCGGGCGGCACCGGTGCGGGTGGATACAGCCGTCCAGCCAGCACCGGCAGTACGTCGGCCAGCTTCGATCAGCGCCCACCCGCCTCCAACGCTCCCGACGAGTACGCCCAGCAAGCCGAAATCTCCGATGACGATATCCCGTTCTAAACCCAGGGAATAGGGATCAGACGACAGCTTGGGGAACAGTACGATGCTCGAAACACTGGAAGGTAGACTCAAGTGGGAGCGGACAGTCGATGGCATCCGCGTCGAATTGCCCGCTCCGCTTGATAGACAGAATGTGATAAAGGCTGTTACAAGTGGTCTTCTTTCCTGGCTTCTTATGTGTGGTCTTCTCACGATCTTGGATACAACGAACCGAGCACATAAAATCTTTATGGACTGGCCTATCTTTCTAATTGTTGTTCCATTTTATGTAGGAATTGATATTTGGAAGATCCTCACCAAAAGAACCATCCTTACCTTGATGCCCAATGCAATGATCCTGAATAGAGGCGCGCTGGAGATAGGTTTCAACCGGCGTGTCTTTGCATACGGCCGTCTCTGCAATCTTCACTATTGCGAGTCAAGAAGGATGCGAACCGCAGAGAGTGAAAACGTTAAGAACAGCATTCTTTGCGATGTGGACGATGAAACAATAGCGCTCATAAGTGGCGTGACCAGCGAAGAAGGCGAAGCCCTAATCCAAAAAATGATGGAAGTCTATAACTTCCCAAAATACCCCGTTTAAGAAACGTCAATAAATTCATTAGATCTGTCATCCTTGCGACCGCTGCGCAGCGGATCGAAGGATGACAAATCCGTATGGGGTGCTCAATATGGGGGGCGCCGCAATCACTTGTCAGAATTACTCCGCACCCGCGTCACCCCATCGGATCATTGTCCCGGTCCGTGACCTCAACCAGCGCGGCCAACTTCTCGGCCAACTGCGGCGTCCAGCAGTTCTCGGCTGCTCGCCAGCTCCAGTTTCCGGCAGGAACGGCGGGTGTGTTCATGCGCGCCTCTGAACCCAACTCCAGCAAATCCTGCGCGGGAAAAACGGCCAGTTCGGCTACGCTGGCCTCAGTCGCCCGAATCAGTGGCCAAACGGGATTGGCACCGACAACGCCCACGTACGCTTCCACGGCGTGGTGCTCTGTTTCGCTCGCCGTTTTCCACCAGCCCAGTGTAGTGTCGTTGTCGTGCGTGCCGGTATAGGCCACAGTGTCATGCGTAAAACGATGCGGCAGGTGAATGTGCGCTCCCTGATTGCTGAAGCCGAATTGCAAGACTTTCATCCCCGGCAGTCGCAGCCTGTGGCGCAGTGCATCCACTTCAGGCGTAATGACGCCAAGATCCTCCGCCACCAGCGGCAGCCTGCCCAGCGCTTTCTCCAGAGTCTGAAACAGTGCGAGTCCCGGCGCTTTGACCCATTCTCCTTTGACCGCCGTCTCCTCTTCAGCCGGAATCGACCAGTACGACTCAAAACCGCGGAAGTGGTCCAGACGCACAATGTCATAGAGTTCGCAGGAGCGGCGAACTCGCTCGATCCACCAGTCAAAGCCGTGCTCGGCCAGCACATCCCAGCGAAAGAGCGGATTGCCCCAACGCTGCCCGGTGGCCGAGAAATAGTCGGGTGGAACGCCCGCCACGTGTATAGGCTTCAGTTCTTCATCCAACTCGAATATATCGGGATGCACCCACACATCTGCCGAGTCCATATTCACAAAGATCGCCACATCGCCAAGGATGCGAATGCCGCTGTTTGTTGCTGCCGCGCGTAGTTGATCCCATTGCTGCGAGAAGGCAAACTGCAAGACCTGCTCCTGGCGCAGAGCATGGCTATACTTGGCAGCAGCATGAGACAATGCCTCGGGTTGGCGGCGACGCAACGGCTCCGGCCACTCGGTCCAAGCTCCAGTTTTGAATTCACGGCGCAATACGGCATAGAAGGCGTAATCAGTGAGCCAAGAGCCTTCTGCCAAGCAATATTTCTGAAATTGGGCCCACTGCTCGGCTAAATCTGGATCGGTCGGCCCACGATCAAGGAAATTGGCTGCGGCCTCGTAGAGCAGAGGCATTTTGTGTGCCTCGATTTCTTCAAAGTCCACATTGTCGCTGCGGCCCGCCAGTCCCGCAATCCGCTTGCCATCGATCCATCCCCAATCGGAGAGGAATTCCAGGCTGATGAGGTACGGATTGCCAGCGAATGCCGACGAAGCCGCGTAGGGTGAATTGCCGTAGCCGGTAGGTCCCAGCGGCAAAACCTGCCAGACGTGCTGCCTGGCCGCAGCCAGAAAGGCCAAAAATGCGTGCGCTGCAGGACCGAGATCTCCGATGCCCCCATACGAGGGAAGAGAACTGACGTGCAGCAAAACACCGGAGGATCGTAGAAATTGCATTGCTTCATTATTACCGCAACTGGCGCTGGAACGTAGCTGTGCTCGTCAACTTTGTATACAAATAACAAAGAGACCCAGAGCTTGCGCTCTGAGCCTCTTCAAAATGCTTGATCTTCGAATTTACCGGCGAATACCCGCCGCGCTCACTGTCATATACCGCTTGATTCCGGCCAGTCCCACCAGCCCACTGCCCAAAAGCAGCAATGTTCCCGGCTCTGGAGTTGTAACCGGTGCAGGAACCTGGTAGTTGATGTTGGCATAAAACTCAAGGGCAGAAGCACCGCCACCATTGTTGATGTCAGCAATAACAAAGGTATTGACCCCGGGCTGGAAATACGAGAGATCGCTGGTGGAGAAGTTCGTATCACTCACTCCAACCAGTTCTGGACTGATGAGATTGCCATTCAAGAAGGCGTAGCCCGTATCGTCCGTGCTACCCTCGCCGGTCAAGGATATGGCGCTATAGTCTGAGGGAAGCGTGAACTGGACCTCTACAAATCCGCTGGTGCCGTAACCAACGCCCGGAGAAGATGGAATAACGATTTGCATGGTTCCAGCAGGCGCGGCTGCAGGAACATTCACCCACGGAGGCCCACTTGCGTAGCCTGTGCCAACCGCGATGAAATTCAGGCTCGCAATTTCAGCCGCGTTGTAGGTGCGTAATCCCGGATCCGTGACGTCAACGGCGGCTCCAAGATCAGAGGCATTACTGCTAATTGTGATCTCGTCGGCCTGCAACGGCGTAGTCGACGCAAACAGGATCGCCATGGTCGCGAACAATCCAGTGGACAAAAATTTCATCTTTATCATTTGCCTCTCCTTGCTCTGTGGTAAATCGCTAAGTACTCATAGGCCCATGAAACTGACGATGGCTGATTACTGGATTATGTGCTTCCCATTCAATACCGTATGCCGTGCTACTGCTGCATTGTGCATCGCCAAATTGAGCAATGCACTAGCATTACAAGACATTAACGCCATCTGAAAGCATTCACATTTTCGATTTCCAAAAATCCAGACCTCGTGCTACTGAAAACAACCAACGCCGCATCATGCAAGACCGCCTGACTAGTGCGCTGCCAAGATTGCATGGCGAACGCATTAGAGACTTCGAGGGGATCGAATAACTTACCAGGGGAGCTGAGAAGTCGACGCCATTGTCTGACTATATCGAGGAAGCTGGACTAGCAAATCCTGCGTACGCCACGAAATAAGGCGCCAATAGCAGAATGATCCAGAACTTTACCGCATGATTATTTGTTTGATCATGAACGCATAGCAAATCCGCGCCCAAGTCTTATTTGCAGAGGAAGAGAGTGCTCACCTAGGGAATTTTGCTCAGGGAATGGCAAGCAACCTATCCGTGCATAGAAGAATTGTACCTGCAAGTGCTCTAGAATGCAATAAAATTTGAAGATTTTCCAATGGCTGGTCTAAAAAACGCAAAAGCCCAGAGTTGCGCTCTGGGCTTTTTGTGCCTTCTGATACAAACTGGTGTTACTCTGCTGCTGTTTCGACGACCTTGGTGGTGGCAACGGTCCAGTCAGACGCGCCTACCTTGAAGCGGGCAAAACGCCGCACGGTGATATTCTCGCCCAGCTTGCCTACCTTTTGTCCGATCAGTTCCTTGATGGTCACGGTCTGATCCTTGATGAAAGGCTGCTCAATGAGGCAAACCTCCTCATAGAACTTGGCCATCTTGCCATCCAGAATCTTTTCGATCACTGCGGGGGGCTTGCCTGTAGCAGCAGCCTGTGCGCGATACACTTCCTTCTCGCGCTCCAAATCCTCTGGCGTTACGTCTTCCGAACGCACGTAGCGCGGATCGGTTGCCGCAATATGCATCGCGATGTCCTTGAGCAGGGTCTGAAAATCCTCGGTCAAGGCCACAAAATCGCTCTCGCAGTTCAGTTCGATCAGCACGCCGATCTTGCCGCCAGCGTGGATATAAGTTCCCACTGCGCCTTCGTTGGTGCTGCGGGCGGCCTTCTTCTGCGCTGAGGCCATGCCCCGTTTGCGCAGCACCACAAATCCCGCTTCGATATCGCCCTTGGTCTCCTGCAACGCCTTCAGGCAATCGCCCATCGGTGCCCCGGACTTTTCGCGAAGCTCCTTTACCAACTTTGCATCAATCTTTTCGCTCACTGTCATCTCTCTTCTCAGTTCACAGTTCCAAGTTTTAAGTCCTCAGTCACCTGCGGCCAGTCCGCTCAGACTGGCCGCCATAGCAAGGCTCGTTGTCGAGAAAAACTGACAACCAAGAACTGACAACTGAGAACTGTAGGAATTAAAGTGCGCCCTCGACTACATCGGCCTCGGCCAAAGCGGTAACAGCCGCTGGAGCCTTGCGGATTCCGCCGCCCAGTGCCGCTTCCAGATCAACTTCCTCAACTGCGGCAGCTTCGCCTTCAGCAGCGTCCGAAGTTACAACTGGCATTTCTTCGGTGAAGGCCTTGTCGCCCACCAAGTTCACGCCCTCAGCCGCCGAATCAGCGATCTTCGAGGTGAAGAGGCGAATGGCGCGCAGTGCGTCGTCGTTGCCCGGAATCACGTAATCAACAACCGTCGGATCGCAGTTGGTATCGACCACTGCAACCACGGGAATGCCCAGCTTGCGGGCTTCCTTCACGGCAATCGCTTCGTTATTCGAGTCTACGATGAACAGAGCATCGGGTAGACGCTTCATGTTCTTGATGCCAGCCAGGTTCGCCTGCAGGTGCTTGCGCTCCCGCTCCATCTTGATGACTTCCTTCTTGGTCAGCAGTTCGTAACGCCCATCCGTAGCCATCTCATCCAATTCCTGAAGGCGCTTCACCGACTTTTGTACCGTCACCCAATTGGTGAGCAGGCCGCCCAGCCAGCGCTGGTTGATGTAAGGCATCCCGGCGCGGTTGGCTTCTTCAGCCACGGCATCCTGCGCCTGACGCTTGGTGCCGACGAAGAGAATCGTCTTGCCGCTCGCGCAAAGCTCAGTCACAAACTTGGACGCATCCTTGAACAGCTTCAGCGTCTTCTGCAGGTCGATGATGTAAATACCATTACGCTCGCCAAAGATATATTCCTTCATCTTTGGATTCCAGCGCTTGGTCTGATGCCCGAAGTGAACTCCAGCTTCGAGCAACTCCTTCATTGTGATCGTGGCCAATGGGCCTCCTTATTGAGTTGCATCCGGGCTTGGTCCGACCCTTGCCACGGATTGATTCCGCTATTGCGGAAAATGGTGAAACCAAGTTGTCAGTTTTCAGTTCTCAGTTGTCAGAAGCCCAAAACGCCGGACACCAACAACTGAAAACTGAAAACTGAGAACTGAAAACTATCTCTTGCTGAACTGGAAGCGTGCACGTGCACCCTTCTGACCGTACTTCTTGCGTTCCTTCATGCGTGAGTCGCGGGTCAGCAGGCCTTCGGCCTTCAGCACCTTGCGCAGCTCCGGGTTGAACTCAACCAGTGCGCGGGCAACGCCCAGCTTGACGGCATCTGCCTGTGCAGCCACGCCGCCGCTCTTGACGGTGGTGACTACGTTGAAGCTGCCAGCCAACTCGGCCACAACCAGTGTCCGCTTGGCGGAGACGCGCTGCTGTTCGGTCACAAAATAGGTGTCGAACGCCTTGCCGTTAACCTTCCACTCACCCGTGCCGGGACGCAAAAAGACGCGTGCGATCGCCGACTTGCGCCGTCCCGTCCCGTAATACTGAACCAGATCTGCCATTCTCTACTCTCTCCGCCGGGTATTTCGATCCGGCTGTTCCCTGAACCCTGACCCCTGTTCTTACGCAATTTCCAAAGCCACTGGCATCTGCGCCTGGTGGGGGTGCTGGTCGCCGCGATAAACCTTCAGCTTGGTAGCCATCTGGCGGCCCATCTTGCTCTTGGGCAGCATACCCTTGATGGCCTGCTCCAGAATCGCTTCCGGCTTGCGGTTCAACAAGCGCACAAACGACTCTTCGCGCAATCCACCAGGAAAACCGGTGTAGCGGCGATAGAGCTTGCTCTGTGACTTGAGTCCGGTCAGGCGAACCTTCTCGGCGTTGATGACGATTACGTGGTCGCCCACATCGATGTACGGCACATATTGGGGATTCAGCTTGCCGCTCAGAACATCAGCGGCCTTGGTCGCCAAGCGCCCCAGCGTTTTGCCGCTGGCATCCACTACAAACCACTTGCGGTCAATATTCTTGCCGCTCGGAACAAAGGTACCCATCGCTCTCCTGCCCTCTAAAAACCAGTCTTCACAACCCTGTCTGCCTGATAGAACCGTTCAACCGGAGAAATTCAAGTCAATCCAGCTCACCCAGCAGCCCAACCCAACAAAACTATTGCGCAAAACGCGCATTCACCCGCGCCAAACTCGCACGGGCCTGAAATCTACCCACGTCCAAACAAATCTGTTCGGGTGAGAGCTGCGAGGGCTAGCCCCCGGAAGGGCACTGGTTGGTCTGGAAATCCGCTCCAATCAATCGCGTCATTTAAGACTAAAACGCGCCTGAAACTAGCGCCAATCGCATATTTCCAGCAACCGGTAGGCCTGAGCCAGCCGCCCTCTCCAGAGGAATCAGCCAGCTGAGTCCGGGTGTACACACACAGACCCCAGGCGCAACACCGCGCAAGGATTCCAGAATACCCGAATCAGGGCGCAGAGTCAACGAAAACGAATCAGAAGCTCAGCGAATCGCTCAGTCGATGAACTCAACCTTTGGCTTGATCGGAATAATCCCGCGCTCGAAGCCAAGGTCAAGCAGTTTGCGGATTGCTTCGCGGCCGTCGGCACCGTAGTCGATGGTACGCTCGTTCACATACATACTTACGAAGCGGTTGGCCAAACGGGAGTCCAAGTCGCGGGCAAATTGCATTGCATATTCCAACGCTTGCTCGCGATGGTCCAGTCCGTGCTGAATGCTGTCCCGTACGGCTTTGGTCACAATGCGCAATGACTCATCTCCCAGCGAGCGGCGAACCGCGTTGCCACCCAGCGGCAGCACCAGGCCGGTCGTCTCACGCCACCAGGCACCCAGGTCAAGAACCTTATTCAATCCGCTGTTGGAGTAGGTCAGTTGGCCCTCATGGATAATGAGTCCAGCTTCGAAGTTGCCTGCCTGAATCTCTGGAATGATGCGATCAAACGGCACCACGACCGTTTCAATGGCGGGATTGAATATCTTCAGCGCCAGATAGGCCGTGGTCATGGTTCCGGGCACGGCAATCTTGATGCGGTTGAGGTCTTCCAACTCCAGCTTGCGGCTGGAAACAATCATGGGACCATATCCCTCGCCGACGCTACCGCCGCAGCCCATCAGTGTGTACTTGTCTTGCAGGTATGGGTAAGCGTGAAAGCTGATGGCCGTCACATCGAAAAACGCCTCGTCCAGCGCGCGACGATTCAGTGTCTCAATGTCGCAGAGCGTGTGGTTGAACCGGTAGCCTGGGACGCGCACCTTATTGGTTGCCAGTCCATAAAACATAAAGGCATCATCGGAGTCAGGACTATGAGCGATGGAAATATCACGGATTTCTGCGGTATTGGCCACAGCGGGAATTGAACTCTTTGCTGGCAACGGGTGTTCCTTTCAACGAACAAAACTGCAATGCGACGGGGACGCACATCGTGTTGGATGCTGCTAACGGACCTGGCGACGCAGACGATCAATGCCTGCAACCGTAGCGGCGGCTAGCGCAATCTTGAGAATATCACCGGGCAAAAACGGAAGCACGGCGAGCGAGAGCACTGCGGAAAGCGAAGCGTGGGTAAGTACAGACAGCCACAGAGCGCCGCTGGTGATAATCAGCAGGCTGCCTGCGGCTGCGCTATAGAGGGCGGCTGTAAATCCATGCTGGCTGCGCCGCCAAATGAAGGCGATGAGTGCGGCAGCAATTGGATAAGCGACGAGGTAGCCGCCAGTGGGTCCGAACAGATGAGCCAGACCGCTGGTAAACAGCAGCCCTGGCGCAAAGACGGGCAGACCCAGTGCGCCTTCTGCCAGATAGGCAACGAACGTGGCAGCCGCCATGCGCGGACTGAGTACAAGACCTAGCAGCAGCACAGCCCACGGAGCCAGAGTCAACGGAACTGGCGTGAAATAAAGGGGAAGCGCGATGTGGGCGCAGAAAGCTGCCAAGAGGCTGCCTGCCAGCACAATGCCCACGGGCCGTAGACGGCTGGCGGGCACGGATGAGGTCGTAATCGGCGCGGAGAGTTCAATGCTCACGGGTTGATTCCTCTATGTGTCTGATTTCAATTTGGTTTACTCTGCCTGATCCTCCGATTGCCCAGATTCAGGATCAAGCGGATCCGCTACTGCCCTATTACGCCGCCGTGTTCGCCTGAGCAGGATGTGACGCGCCACGCCCGCAGCCGCCAAAAGCAGCGCCCCAAGCGAGACGAGTAGGCCAAACAGTAACCAGCGCATCGCGGCAAACCTGGGTCAGAATACCAGACGACAAGGCAAGTCCGCCTCTCCGACGGAATCGCAAGGGCGCATCCTATATGCCATCTATGACTTACCGAAAGCGCTTGGAGGGTTCATCGGAGAAGATCTGGCCGTCACGGATGTGAACCACGCGATGGGCATACTCGGCGATATCCGGCTCGTGGGTGACCAGCACAATCGTGTTGCCGCCGGCGTGGAGTGTATCGAAAAGAGCCATAATTTCGACGCCAGTTTTGGAATCGAGGTTGCCCGTAGGTTCGTCAGCCAGAATAATGGAAGGCCGGTTGACTAGCGCTCGGGCAATGGCCACGCGCTGACGCTGGCCGCCAGAAAGCTCGTTGGGCTTGTGGTTCATGCGCGACTCAAGGCCAACGTTCGTCAATGATTCTTTGGCTCGCTCAATGCGCGCCGCCGCTGGAGTGCCGTTATAGATCAGCGGCAGCTCAACATTGTGCAGTGAACTGGCTCGCGAGAGCAGGTTGAAGGTCTGAAAGACAAAACCGATCTCTTTGTTGCGAATGCGCGCCAACTGGTCGTCATCCAGTTCGCTGACCAGTTGGCCGTTGAGCCAATAGTTGCCCTTGGAGGGCGTGTCCAGACAGCCGATCAGGTTCATCAGCGTGGATTTGCCAGAACCGGACGGACCCATGATGGCCACATACTCGTTGTGCTTGATGCGCAGTGAGACCCCGCGCAACGCCTGCACCTGCTGCTCAGAACCCATGTCGTAGGTGCGCCACAAATCCTCAACGACGATTACGTCGCCGGTGGGCCGAGCCGTCTGTTGCGTCAGTTCTTCTGTCGTGGTGCTGATCAAAGCCATCTGAACCTCATCCATTGCCTTGTGGTTTGCGCAACCGTTTCCATCTTACGAGTTTCCGCCTGTGGACGTAACTGGATTCGCGGTATCCCGCTTGATGAGCGCATTGCCTTTCAGAACTCGTAGTGTCTTGTAGGGTCCAATAACGATCTCGTCGCCGTCCTTGAGTCCGCTTAGCACCTCAATGTCTGTTGCGCCCGTGATGCCGGTGGTAACGGGAACAAACTTGACGCGGAGCTTGCCGCTTGCATCCTTGTTGACTACGTAAACGCCCTGTACCGGCGCGGACTTGGTAGTCGTAGAGGTCGCAGCTTCAACGCCGCCCTTGCCCTTGTCTGCATCGGCTGCCGGATCGTGCATCGTGATTGCCTGAATCGGCAGCGAGAGCGCGTTGGACTTGTGTGCCGTGGTGATTTTGGCCGTGGTCGAGAGTCCAGGGCGGAGTTCATTGGTCGGATTGTCAAGCGTCACGACTACCTTGAAGTCCTTGGCCTCTTCAGTGCCGGTGGTGGATTGCGAGGTGGCAACGCCTGTGGAACGCAACAGCGCCTGATCGCCAACCAAAGTCACGTGGCCTTTGAAGACCTTGCCAGGCAGCGCATCGACGGTAATTTCGGCGCTTTGGCCCAACTGAATATTCACAATGTCAGTCTCGTCCACTTTGACTTCAGCAGTGACCACGCTCATGTCGGCCAGCGTCATCAGCGTTGAGCCTTCAGCGTTCTGAATGCCTTCCACCACAGTCTCGCCCTCGCGCACCGGTTCGTTGGTAACAATGGCGTCAAAAGGAGCAACGGCGATGGTGCGATTGAGCATATCCACGTTGGCGCGCAGAGTCGCCTGCTGGGTCTGCATATGTCCACGAGCGGAGTCGGTCTGCGCCTTCGCCTGATTCAATTGAGCCACGGCCTGCGCTACTGACGCAACGTCGGTGTCATAGGCGGCCTTCTTGGCGTCAAAGTCCTGCTTGGCCAGAATGCCAGCCTTGTAAAGTCCCTGGGCTCGCTCCCAGTCCAGATGCTTCTGCTCCAGATCGGCCTTGGCGTGCTCGACATTGGCCTCCTGAGTTTTTTCGGCGGCAACATACGAGGCAATGTCGGTCTTGGCCGCGTCGATTGCAGCCTGCTGGCCACTCACGGTTGCTTCCTGCTGCACGTTCTCAATGGTTGCAACGGTCTCGCCCTTGGTAACCCGGTCGCCTTCTTTCACATAAAAGTGCGTAACGCGGCCCATCGCAGTGGCCCCCAGGTTTACATAGGTCTTGGGCTTGATCTGGCCGGTGCCGCTGACCACTGTGGCCAAATCCTGGCGCACGATCTTGGCGGTAAAGACCTTGGTATAGCCAGACTGCTGCTTGTAGACCATGACAGCCACTAGTGCGCCGACAACTACAACGCCGAGAACAATCAAAAGAATTTTTTTCATATGCGAGCCGTGCTCCAGTATTCGTTCCAATTCAGTGTACGCAAAGGTTGGCTGCGCAGTTCCAGAATGGGTTGAAGAAACTCCACCAACCATGCAGCAGGTGGAATGCGCTTGATTTTTGGACGGCTGAAGAGGCCATCGGGTCTCAAAATACGTGATCGAAGTTATTTTTGAATGGTAAATATCCCTTGACAGTAGGTACACATCGTGGCATACTTTTACTTGAGAGTAGGTAATGCCATGAACCCAAAGACGAAAATGATGCCGTTCACCTTCAAGAATATGCAGAGCCAGTTTCCCGACGACGCAGCCTGCCTCGAATGGCTTCGCAACTTTCTTTATCCTGATGGGATTTTCTGCAAAACCTGCGAACAGGTCACCAAACATCACCGGGTTGCCAGCCGCCCTTCTTACTCTTGCGATCATTGCGGACACCATGTTCATCCGACAGCGG
>Ga0182030_10004852_pt1 | contig 28731 bp, 21 predicted proteins | sample 812S3MmetaG_FD_121299 | JGI IMG/M metagenome (GOLD analysis project Ga0182030, IMG submission 121299) | Permafrost microbial communities from Stordalen Mire, Sweden - 812S3M metaG (Illumina Assembly) | ecosystem: Environmental > Terrestrial > Soil > Wetlands > Permafrost | place: Sweden...
CGTCGTCGCGGCTGTCGATCTCGGCGTTGCCGTAGTCGAAGCAGCAGCCGGAGTTGTAGTGCTGGCCGTTGACCACCCAATACTGTCCCTCCGCCTGGTCGTCGACCGCGGTGCCCTTCACGTTGTTCTGGCGGAGGCCCATGCCCGGCGCGATGAAGACGCCGTAGGCTTTGTGGCCCATGATGGTAATCGGCGCCATATCGGCGATCGGGAGGTTGTTAAACCCACCCATGGCCGGGCCGCTAAATCCGCCGCGGGGCGCCTGGACGAGGTGGTTGTGCTTGGGGGATTGGTCGTAGATGGTGGCGATCCAGCAGTATGTGTTGGCGCAGAACGCATCCTGCGCGGCGGCGTTGGCGTATCCGCCCGCATCCGGGAGCGGCGACGCCGCTGGCTGGACGACGCCTATGTCGAGGGTTTTACCGTCCGACTGGCGCAACACCTGATAGAGCGGACCGTTGTAGGAGGCGTACAGCGCGCGCGTGGTGCTGTGGGCAGCAACGCAGGCGTCGCCGGCGGCGGCGTAGATGTCACATGGGCCTTTCGGCCTCGGCGGAGGAGCATTGGCCCCGGCCTGTTGGGCCATCGTCAATGTGGCGCCAATTAGCGCTAGCGCCAGGGCGAGCAGTAGCAAAGGATTGATTCTGGTTTTCATGTTTATCCTATTTGCCTGGTTTAGAGACCGCATTCGCCCTCCCTATTACTTCGTGGAAATTCCGACAGACGCATTGTAATCGCTTGCTGCCGCAAACGCTAGCGTCCGAAATGCGGAAGGCTATTTCGTTGCAATGTGGCTCAGACCCCCTGGTCTGTGCGGGCCCCCCAGAACCCGCTACCCGCTCTTCACTCGACGCCTCAAGCCCCGCCACCACCAGAAGCCGACCATGGGGCCGGCTGCGGACGAGGGCGTCCGCCCCACGCTTCAGGCATAATCGTCATTCTGCATGACGCGCTACACTAAGGGGGAAAATCGCTCTTTGGCTATCGGAATTCCGACCCGCCAATGCGCCCGACGCAACTCGACACGCCGCTGGCGGCTTGCCGTGCAAGCGATTACAGGGGATTTCCGAAGCCCTTGATCCCGGAACCGTGCGGAGGCTGGCGGGTCAAGGAAACCGGGAGGATACCCGCTTTAATCGGGCGGCAAGGTCCGATATAATGAGCGACTATCCAAAGGCGGTGAGCAATGAACGTTAGAAGGTTAATTCCTCTTTCCATCTTAGCGGTCGTCTTGACAGCAGCTTTTGCGCAGACTCTGCCGCAGGGCGTTCAGAAGGTAACTTCAGTCGAGGGAATCACGGAGTATTCTTTCCCGAACGGCCTCCGGGTCTTGCTCTTCCCGGATAACTCGAAACCTAAAATCACGGTCAACGTAGTCTACCTGGTTGGCTCGCGCAACGAAGGCTACGGCGAGACCGGCATGGCACACCTGCTGGAACATATGGTTTTCAAATCGGCCAAGTCGGGCCGCGAAATCTTCAAAGAGTTGACCGACCGCACCGGTGGGAATTTCAACGGCACCACGGGCTACGACCAGACCATGTATTTCGAGACCTTCAACGCCGGCGACGACAACCTGCGCTGGGCTCTGGGACTGGAGGCCGACCGCATGGTCAACATGACCATGAAAGGCGAGGACCTCGCCACGGAAATGACGGTGGTCCGCAACGAAATGGAGTCCGGCGAGAACAGCCCGACGAATGTTTTGCGCGAGCGTGTCCTGGCGGCGGCTTATAACTTCCACAATTACGGCAAGACGGTCATCGGAAATCGCACCGACGTGGAGCGCGTCCCGATCGGCAATCTGGCGGTTTTCTATCAGAAGTATTATCAGCCCGACGACGCGGTGCTGATTATCGCCGGACAGGTGGACGAAGCGAAGTCTCTCGCCATGGTGGCGAGTACCCTCGGCGCCATTCCCAAGCCGCAGCGCAAGCTCACCCAGCCATACACGTCGGAACCGACGCAGGAGGGCGAACGCTTCGTCACTCTGCGCCGCGTGGGAGATATCCAGGCGATCATGACGGTGTACCACATTCCGGCGGCACTGTACCCTGACCAGGCAGCCCTCGATGTCATGGCGCAGGTGCTCGGGGCGCCGCAGACCGGCCGCCTGTACAAGGCCTTGGTGGACAATAAGAAGGCCGTCGCCACCGGCATGAACGCCGGCGGCATGCACGATCCCGGCTTCGCCATGGCCTTCGCCCAACTAAAGCCCGACCAATCCGTCGACGAGGCCCAGCAGATCCTGGTGAAGACCGTGGAGGGCCTGGCCGCGGAGCCGCCCACTCAGGAGGAAGTGGAGCGCGCCAAGGCGCGGCTTCTGAAGAATTACGAGCTCAACCTAACCAACTCCCAGAGCGTCGGGATGATGCTCGGCGGGTATGCCGGCGATGGCGACTGGCGCACCCTGTTCCAGACCCGCGACGAGATCAAGAAAGTCACGCCAGCCGACGTAGCGCGCGTGGCCGCGGCCTATTTGAAATCTTCCAACCGCACCCTGGGCGAGTTCATCCCCACCAAGACTCCCGATCGCTCGGTGATTCCCGATACCCCCGACCCCTCCGCGCGCCTCAAGGATTACAAAGGTGGCGAAGCCGTGGCGGCGGGCGAGGCGTTCGACCCCACGCCTGCCAATATCGAAGCCCGCGCCATTCGCCGCACCCTGCCGAACGGCCTGAAACTGGTAATGTTCCCCAAGAAGACACGCGGCGGAACCGTGGTGGCCAGCTTGAACATTCGCTTCGGCGACGAGAAATCCCTCTTCGGCAAATCCGCGGCGGGCCAGATGACCGGGGCGCTGCTGATGCGTGGAACCAAGAATAAGACGCGGCAGCAGATCCAGGATGAGACCGACCGTCTCAAGGCGCAGATCAACGTCTCAGGCAGCGCCACGGGGGCCAACGCCAGCGTTCGCACGCTGGAAGCGAACCTTGGCGATTCCCTGCATTTTGTGCGCGAACTGCTGCGTGAGCCGTCCGTCCCCGAAACCGAATTCGAGCAGATCCGGCAGCAGCGCATCGCCAGTTTCGAAAGCGCCCGAAGCGAGCCGACCGCCCTGGCATCGCTCGACCTGGGCCGCCATATGGGGACCCGCTACCAGCGCGGCGACGTGCGCTATACCGCTACGCTCGATGAAGAGATCGAAGATTGGAAGAAGCTCACGCTCGACGACGTACGCAAGTTCTACAACCAGTTCTATGGCGCCGGCGAAGGAGAGATCTCCATCGGCGGCCAGTTTGACCCGGCGCAGATGGAGAAGCTGGTGGCTGACCTTTTCGGCGACTGGAAGAGCGCCAGCCGCTATGAGCGCATCGCCAACCCGTACGAAGCGGTCGGACCGATGAATCACAAAATCGAGACGCCCGACAAGCAGAACGCCCTTTTCATGGCGTCCATGTTCACCAAGGTCAACGACGAAGCCGCCGACTATCCCGCTCTGCTGATCGCCGGTATGGTCTTCGGCGGCTCGCCCAACTCCCGGGTCTTCCTGCGCATTCGCGTGAAGGACGGCCTCAGCTATGGCGCCAACGCCGGATTCTCCGTGCCCACGAAAGACGACGGCGGCCGCTTCATGGCTTCCGCCATCGCGGCGCCGCAGAACATGCCCAAGGTAGAGGCGGCCTTCCAGGAAGAACTGGCCAAAGCCTTGAAGGACGGGTTCACTGCCGATGAAGTCGAGAAGGCCAAGAAGACCTGGATCGACGAGCGCGCCGTGGGCCGCGCGGAAGAGGCTTCCGTCGCCAACCTGCTGATGACGCGGGCGCGCTGGGGCCGCACCATGGATTGGGACGCCAAGCTCGAAGCCGCTGTGGCCGCCCTGACGCCGGAGCAGGTGAATGAGGCTTTCCGCCACCACATCGATCCGGCGGCGTTGAGTATCGTCAAGGGAGGGGACTTCAAGAAAGCCGGCGCGTACCAGCAATAGGAAGTTCGGCGGACCGCAGGACTCGCGCTAACGGGTGAGCCCGAAGACCGCTCCCTTTGGTCGCGGCTCGGAAACCTAAAATGCCGAATGCTGAGCCGCAACCGAAGGAGCGGTTTCCGGTCGCCCCGGGCAGTCCAGTAACGCGATAGAAGCCTGTCGTACACTGGAGGAGATCTGGAAGTCCACAATGCAAATTCCGGCTCACGAAGACGAAACAGATAATGCAGGCTCCTCGTTTTGTCGGACGAGCCGATTGTTAGTGCCGATCTATGGCAACTCCGCCGACGAGCAAAATGGGCCGCCGATGAACGCGGATAAACGCCGATGGAACGAAAAACTGTGCTTATCGGCGTTCATCTGCGTTCATCGGCGGCCAAACACCAACCTTCCGAATTCGGCTCAAGGCCTGCAAACAGATGGTCAACACCTCACGCCCAGTTTCCCGAACGTGATGCTTCATCTAGTTCGTGGATCACACCTCAGCCAATGTTTAAGGCCCCTCAACGAATGAAACGATTCTGGCTTTGCGAAAGCTGTCGGGCCCGCGGTGAACGACGTCACGTAGAAGCCTCAACGAATGAAACGATTCTGGCTTTGCGAAAGTACCGCGCGGGATCCGGCATTCGTCCTCGGCGGCTGGACGCCCGTCGTCGAGCAGCCGTGAGTGACGCCGGGCTGGACTCGGGAGAAAAGAATCCAGTGACCGCTACCGCGATCCAGACCCGCTGCATCGATGCGCCCTGTCTTTGAATGGTCTCCCCTGCCCTACTCCTCGCGCAGCGTCACCACCGGATCGAGACGCGCGGCGCGCCGCGCGGGCAGGTAGCCGGCGATTGCGGCCACCAGCACCAATACCCCGCTAGCTGCGGCCAGAGTCGTCGGATCTTCCGGCGTCACCCCGTACAGCATGCTCCGTATGAGCTTCGCGCAGGCCAACGACGCGCCCAGCCCCAACGGCACTCCGATCAGCACCAGCATCGCCAGATCGCGCAGCATGAGTTGCAATACCCCCGCGCGGCTCGCGCCTAATGCCAGGCGAATGGCCATCTCATTGCGCCGCCGCGACGCCCCGTAGGACACCACGCCATACAACCCTGCACTGGCCAGCACCAGTGCCAGCAGTCCGAAAGAGCCGGCCAGAATCGCTACCAGCCGCTCCTGCATCAGCGAGGCGGCGATCTGCGCCGAGAGGAAGTGGAGTTCGAGCGAGATGCGCGGGTCGGTTGCCCGCACCGCTTCTTTCACCGCACTCATCACCGCGGACGGCGAGCCCGCGAAACGCACTTCGTACGTCCCCGCGAGAGGCTTGGGCGCCGGATTTTGCGCGATGGGCAAATAGATAGTGGCTGGCGGAGCGTCGCGCAGGCTTCGATACTTCGCGTCCCCGGCCACTCCCACAATCTCGACGGTGAATTCCTTGGGCTCCTTCTCAAAGGTGGCATCGTGATAGATCTTGCCGACGGGATCGACTCCGGGGAAGAACTGGCGCGCGGCGGTCTCATTGAGGATCGCGACATGCGGCGACACCTTCGTTTCGGTGGAGGCAAAATCGCGGCCATGCAAGAGCGGCGTTTGCAGGGTCTCGAAATACCCCGGCGAGATCAGATTGAAGTACGCGTGGGCGCCCTTTCTGCCTCCGCCAGCCGCGTCCACCTTGATATCTCATTGCCAGGTGGCGCCGCTGATGGGCGTCACGGCGGCGCGCGCGGCCGCCTCCACTCCGGGGATGCCGCGCATGCGCGTGAGCAGTTCGTCAGCTACCAGGACTTGGCGTTCCGGCGAAGCATGGGCGGGACGGAGATCGGGCTCCACCAGCAGAATGCCTTCGGAGCGGAATCCCATTTGCTCGTGCGACAGATTGCGCAGCGTGCCCACGAATAAGCCCGCACCCACCAACAGCAGCAGAGACAGCGCGATCTGCAACACCACCAGCACGCGGCCCAACGACCATCTTCCGTGGCGTTCGGTGAGCGCACGCGCCGTCTGTTTGAGCGCCTCCGAAGTGGTGCCGCGCGTCGCCTTCACCGCCGGGGCGAGGCCAAACAGAATTCCGGTCAGAACGGCGGCGCCGGCGGTGAACAGGAGCACGCGCATGTCCGGTGAAAGATCCAGGAATTGCGACTGCCCCTGTACAGAGATCAGTGCGACCACAGCCGGTCCGGCCCATCGCGCTAACACGGCCCCGCAAGCGGCGCCCGCCAGCGACAGCACCACACTTTCGGTCAACAGTTGGCGGATCAGGCGTCCGCGCCCGGCACCCACCGCCAGCCGAATGGCGATTTCGCGGCTACGCGCGCCAGCCCTGGCGAGCAATAAATTGGCGATATTGACACAAGCGATCAGCAGCACCAGGCCGGCGATCCCCATCAGCACCTGGAGCGATCCGCCATACTGGTCGCGAAGGTAAGACATTCCCGCGGCCGGTTTCATCTCCAATTTGTTCTGGATGAACCCTTCCTGATCCTCGCGCGGCATGTCTTCATCCATCGCGGCGCGATAAATGGCGGGCGAAAGCGCAGCGAGACGTGCCGACGCCTGGGAAAAGCTCACGCCAGGCTTGAGGCGTCCAATGATGGTGAGCCACCAGTTGCTGCGCCCATCGATCATGGGCCTCTCGGCATCGATGAGAGCTTCACTCGCCAGCGGCACCATCACGTCAAACGTATTCCCGACATCCATGCCGAAGAACTCACGCGGGGCGACGCCGACAATTTCGAATGGATGGCCGCTCAGGCGGATGGTGCGCCCCGCGATGTGCGCGTCGCCGCCGTACGCCCGCTGCCAGAATCCATAGTTGAGAACGGCTACTGGAGCGCCACCCCGCCGGTCGTCACTCGTCGTGAGCACGCGGCCGATGGCGGCCCGTACTCCCAGGGTGCGAAAATAGTCGCCGCTCACGTAGACGCCTTTGGCCGGCCGTCGCTCACCGCCGTCGGCCAAATCGAATTCGGTCTGGCCGTAGGCGAAGGCGGAGGAGAAAACATCCTGACGGCCGCGAACCTGTTCCCAGATCGCGTTGGTGTAGGAGTCGTCCCCTGTGTGGTGCAGGTGGGCCAGTTGCCCGGGATCGCGCACCGGCAGCGGCTTCATGATGACCGCGTCGAGGATGCTGAAAATAGCGGTATTGGCGCCAATGCCGAGAGCGAGCGAAAGGACCGCAACCGCGGTAAACGTGGGGCTTTGACGGAGCGCCCGAATGGCGTAGCGCGCGTCCTGCGCGAGGTCGCGGCACCAACGCCAGATCCACTCGTCGCGGACGTCTTCCTTGATTTGCGCCGCTCCGCCGACAGCCATCCGCGCTCGTCGGCGCGCTTCATCCGCGGGCAGCCCGGAACGCATCAGCTTTTCGGTTTCATGCTTCAGATGGAAGGCCAGCTCTTCATCGAGTTCCCGCTCGGCGTCGCCGCGCCGAAACAGGGATTTGAGACGATACATCAGGTCGCTGAACATATGGCCTCAGGCTTGGTCCAACAGCAGTCCCACGGCGACGGCGAGCTGGCGCCATGCGGCCTCGTCGGCTTGCAACTGCTTCTGGCCGGCGCGCGTCAGTTCGTAGTATTTGGCACGCCGATTATTGTCGGAAACGCCCCATTTCGGCTTGATCCAGCCCTTGCGCTCGCAGCGATGCAGCGCCGGATAGAGCGAGCCTTGCTGTACTTGCAGGGCGTCCTTGGAAATCTGCTGGATGCGTTCGGAAATGGCCCAGCCATGAAGCGGCTCGAGGGCCAGCGTTTTCAGAATGAGTAGATCGAGGGTGCCTTGCGGCAAGTCCATTGTCTCTCCCCTTTCACTTCTACAAGAGAAGTGTAACGCAGCTCTTGTAGAAGCGCAAGGGGAGGGGCCTATTTCCCAAGTGGGGCGGACTTCAGTCTGCGGCGGACTTTAGTCCGCCTGCCGCAACGTCGCAGCGTTCGCAGCGTTCGCAGCGGGCGGGCTCAAGCCCGCCGCAGACTATAAAGTCCGCCCCACAAGCTCAGTTGGCAGCTTTACCTCAATTTCCTGCCAGCTTCACCGTCTCCGTCAACGGCAAAGCCTTCGAAGACCCGCCGGCCATCAACTTGTAATCGCCGCCGACCACCTGCCAGCCGTCCTTCTGTTCATTGAACACCGAAAGGAACAGCGGCTCCACCTCAATCGTCACCGTCTTGCTCTGGCCGGGCGCCAACTCCACGCGATCCCAGCCGATCAACCGTTTGGGCGGCTCTCCCGTGCCCGCCGGCAGCGACGCGTATACTTGCGCGATCTCCGTGCCGCCCCGCTTCCCCGTATTCTTCACCGAGAACGATACCGTCGCGCCACTTGCCGAAGCTGTCACCTTCAGCCCCGAGTAGGTGTACGTGGTGTACGACAGCCCGAACCCGAAGGGAAACAGCGTCTCCTTATTCTCGGCATCGAACCACTTGTACCCGACTTTGAGGCCTTCGGTGTACGGCACATCGAACGGCGGCAATCCGCCGCGGCCGCCGCCAAATCCACCGGGCCCTCCAGTGGGTGGCACCGGACTCAGGTCGATGCCGGCGATCTTCGGATGCGGCAGGTCGCTATCGCTCTTGGCGAAAGTGACCGGCAGCTTGGCCGTAGGATTCACTTCGCCGAACAGGATGTTGGCAATGGCCTCGGCGCCGCGATTTCCCGGGAAAAACGCGGCCAGCACGCCGCTCACCTTGTCGATCCACGGCATGGTCACCGGCCCGCCGGTTTCCAGCACTACGATGGTCTTCGCATTGGCCGCTGCCACGGCAGCCACCAGGTCGTCCTGCTTATCGGGCAGCGAAAGCGTGGCGGAATCGCGCCCCTCGCTCATCGGCTGATTGACGAACACGATGGCGACATCGGAACTCTTCGCCAGGCTCGCCGCCGCCGCGGGATCGGTCCCCGCATCGAAAGTCACTTTGGCATTAGGAACATGCGCGCGAATCGCCTTCAGAGGAGAGTCGGGAAAGTAGACCGGTCCGCGGCCGAACATGCCACCGCCACGTCCGCCACGCCCAGCCTGATCGCCGGCCACTGGCGCCGGAGGAGCAGCATTGCCGCCGGGAGGATCCACCTGCGCGGAGCCGCCACCGGAAATAATGCCCACGTCGGCATGCGACCCGATGACGGCAATCGACTTCACCGCGCCGCTCAACGGCAATTGATTTCCGCCGTTCTTTAGCAGGACGATGCTCTCCTCGGCCAGCGCCTGGGAGTCCTCCAAGCCCTTCGCAACGTCAACCACCTGACGGCGCGGCGGATTGTCAACCACGCCCACGGCGAACATACTGCGCAAAATGCGGTGCGCCATGTCATTCAAGCGCGCCACGGGGATTTCCCCGCTCTCCACGGACTTCTTCAGCGGATCGCCGAAGAAACCGCTGCCCGGCATTTCCTGATCGAGTCCGGCCACCGCCGCTTTATAGGTGCTGTGCGTCCCGCCCCAATCGGACATCACCCAGCCGGGGAATCCCCAGGCTTTCTTGAGCACCTGATTGAGCAGATAATCGTTCTCGCACGCCCAGTCGCCGTTGACTTTGTTGTAGGAGCACATCACGCCGACCGCCTGCGATTCGCGCAGGCCGATTTCGAAGGACAGCAGGTCGGACTCGCGCATCGAGCGCTTGTCCAGAATCACATTGCCGATATTGCGGCCAGTCTCCTGGTCGTTGAGCGCGTAGTGCTTGATGTCGCCCATGATCTGCTGATCCTGAACACCTTTCATGAGCTGGCCCACCATTTTGCCGGCCAAAATGGGGTCTTCCCCGCAGTATTCGAAGTTGCGGCCGTTGCGCGGCTCGCGGGTGATATCGACACCACCGCCGATCGACATGTTATACCCCTGGTCGCGGAGTTCGCGCCCGATCACGGCGCCGTAGAGGTGTCCCGCCTTCGGGTCCCAGCTGGCGGCGAGGCCCAGCGTGGAAGGCAGCAGAGTAGAGTAACGGCTCATGGCGGCCCCGCGCGTCACCCCGACTGCCGAGTCCGCCATATTAATGTCTGGAATTCCCAGCCGTGGGATTCCGGGAATCCATCCCGCGCCCCCGTTCGACGGGCTGGCCGTACCGCGCGGCACCTGGCCTCCGTGGACCAGTTGGATCTTTTCATCGATAGTCATCTGGGCTATGACCATATCGGCCCGCTGGTCGGGCGGCAGCGATTTATCCATCCAGGGACCGGCCGGCGCTGGCGGCTGCTGCCCTCCCCGTCCGCCGCCTTGCGCGAAGGAGAGCGTCGCGAGGGCGGCAATCGAGAGACAAATTGCGAGAGTGCGATTCGGCATACCCCACACCCTAGCGCCATTGCACGTAGGATGGGCAGTAGGATACGGTCCTTGACTATAGTCTCGGACGGGTTGAGACCCCAGCATTCGCAGCAAATTCCATCACCAAATACCCTCAGTCATAACGGCTAACAATAACACTTTCTGATGGTTGCGAACTAAATCAAGTAAAACGGACGATTCTGGTCGATATGCTCGCCGAGTGCTGACTCCCTGACCAACCGATACTCATCGTTTTGGGTATTGTGTACCTGCGAAAGCATCATCGATTCTGACCGAGCAGTTCAGGGGGTGTTAACCTTGCAATCCGACCAAAACTCAGTCGCTTCCGAGGCCGCGACGGCTGAAACCGCCGCCCTCCGGGTACTGCCCTGCTCGTCCGACAGCTTGAGGCGGCAGGCCGCCATGTTCGGATCCTTCCAACTGCTCCGTCAATTCCTCGATTGCGGTCCCTACGTCATGGTCCTCAATTCCAAGCGCCAGATCGTCTTCGCCAGCAGCGCCCTGTTGGAACTGGTGGGTGAACGGGAGCTCGATCGCCTGATTGGCCTGAAGCTTGGTGAGGCCTTTCACTGCATCCACTCAGGTGACACTCCAGCCGGCTGCGGCGCCGCTGAATCCTGCCAACACTGCGGCTCCAATAGCGCTATTCGGTCAGCGCAGACTGGCTTACAGAACGCGCAGGAGTACCGACTCACCCGCCGTGTCGAAGGCCGGGAAGAACCGCTCGACCTTCTGTTGAAAGCCTCCCCGGTGGAAGTCGCGGACGAACGTTATGTGGTCTGCCACATCTCCGACATCAGTCATGAGAAACGCCGCTACGCCCTGGAGCACATCTTTCTGCACGACATTCTCAATACCGCCGGCAACATTCTCAATCTGACCCAAGCCATCGAGGAGGGTATCCCGGAGGATGCGCGCGATTGGGTTGACATGATGTCGCACGCCGCCCGGCGCCTGGTGTCGGAGATCCAAGGCCAGCGGCAACTCATGGAGGCGGAAAGCGGCGAACTCGCCCTCAGCTTGACATCGGTTGAAACCGTTTCGGTGCTGGCCGACCTTGCCGGAATGTACGCCACCAGCGCCGTGGGACGCGGCCGCAATCTGGTGGTCGCCGCCGGAGCCGAGAATCTGTGGATGGCGACCGATCCGGCCCTTCTCTCGCGCGTTCTCAGTAACCTCGTCAAGAACGCACTCGAAGCCTCACTCCCCGGACAAACCGTTACGCTGGACTGCCGGAGCCAAGGCGAGATGGTCCATTTCACCGTCCACAACCCCGCCGTTATGCCCGCCGAGGTACGGCGCCAGGTCTTTCAGCGGTCGTTCTCCACCAAGGGGGTGGGGCGCGGCTTGGGCACTTATTCCGTCAAGCTGCTGACGGAGCGCTATCTAGGGGGTACCGCGGCGTTCCGCTCGGCGGCGGGCGAAGGCACAACCTTCCGGGTAGTTTACCCGCAGTCTCTGCCATCCCGGTAATGCGAAGCGGATATATGGCAGGCCAATCCATCCTGGTTGTCGATGACGAGCCGGTGAACCTGAAACTGGCCGACATCCTTCTGCGCAAGGAAGGCTTTAAAATCCACACGGCGCCGAATGCCGAAGAGGCCGAACTCCTGCTGCGCAGCTTCGTGCCCGACGTCATCCTGGCGGATATCAAACTGCCGGGAATCGACGGTCTGGAACTCACTCGCCGTGTCAAACAGGCCCCCCGAACCCGCTTCGTCACGGTAATCATACTGACCGCCTTCTCTGCCAAGGGCGATCGCGAGCGCGCCGCCGCGGCCGGCTGCGATGGCTATATCAGCAAGCCCATCGATACCCGCACCCTGGCGCGGCGCATCCGCGAGTTCCTGGAGCGCCGGCTCGTTCCGCCGGTGGCCGGTCCGCCTCCTCCCACCCTCGCGCCCCAACTCTTCGGCCAGTTGGACTTGTCCGATCTGGAGTTGGAGAGTATTCGCCGCCGCTTTCTGGAAGAAGGCATGCTTCAGAGCCGGCAACTGCTGATGGACCTGAACTCCCGGTTCGATGTCGAAAGGACCTCCGGCCTGGTCCACCGATGGATCGGGGCGGCGGGCATTCTCGGTTATGCCGACATCAGTGCCTGCGCCCGCAGCGTCGAGGGTTTGCTATCCGCCCCGGTTCTCGATCTGGTTGCCATTCGCGAAGATCTCTCCGCGCTGGCGATGGCGTTTGGCGACCCTCGGGAAGCGGCGCTGGATGCCATTCCCGAGCCGGTGCTCGCCCCTCTGCGGGGAACAGGAATCGCCATGGTCGGTTTCGCCGACGACGAGGCCGAACGGTTGTGCACCGTCTTCGAACGCCTGGGTGTGCGGCCGCGTCTGTTTCCACCGGATGAACCGCCCGACTCCTACAACATTCGTCTCTGCCGGGCCGTCATGGTTCACGTCCGTCGAGAGACGATGGGCGCGGCCTGGCTCGACCCTGAATACGCCACCGCCAGCGCCGGGCCGGTCGTCTTTGTAGGCAGCCGCGAATGCATCATGGCACTGTGCCCGGAGGTGCAGGCGCGCGCCTGGGAATTCCTGATCGATGGATGGCAGCCGGAGGAAGCCCTGCTGCGCCTTTATTTCGCACTCTCCCGCGATGCCGCGTGCCATACCGCCACTGTCCCTGTGGCGGCGCCGAAGCGTAAAGCGACGCCCGACAAGCGGCTCGTGTTGATCGCCGACGACGACGTCAATACGCGCACGATCTTAAAAAAGACTCTGACCGAACACCGCTTCGATTGCCGCACCGCCACCAACGCCACGGAAGCCCTGCTGATGATCGAGCAGTGTCTGCCCAATGTCGTCGTGCTGGATGTGAACATGCCGGATATGGATGGTTTTGAGCTGCTGAACATCATCCGCGAGCGGAATCTCCCCGTGCGTGTGGTGATGTTGACCGCACGCCAACAGGAACACGACATCGTCCAAAGCTTCACCCTGGGAGCGGACGATTACATGTCGAAACCGTTCCGCTCCCTGGAACTGGTAGTCCGTCTGAATCACGTCCTGCAAAACTGAAGGTGGGACATGCTTTAGCTTGTCCAAGGTAAGGCGAGCGCAGCTCGCCGTGACAAGCTGAAGCATGTCCTACCTAAGTAGCGCTCGCTATTTCGCCGGCTTGCCGAACACTTCCACTTCTACGTAGTGATTCAGCTTGTTGGCATTGTTCCCGGCACTCCACAGGCGAAGGTAGCGCGCCTTCACTCCCTTGGCGTCGATCAGCTTACCTTCGTACGACTCGATGTAGTTCAAATTCTTGCCGGCGCCCTGCCCCGCTTTATTCTCGGTATCGTTGTTGAACCAGGTTTGCAGGTTCTGCTTGAAGGCGGCATCGTCGGCGGTCTGCACCACCACCGCGTAGTAAACGCGCGGCTGGAAATAATGCCAGATGAGGATTCCGTAGATCTCCTGTGGCGCGGCCAGGTCGATCGAGACCCATTGTACGCCGGGGCCCAGTTCCACGTCGTTGCCTTCCACCTGTTCGGTGTCGCCGTCGGTGATCATGGTGAGGTCGCCCACCAGCGGGGATTTCTCGCTGCTGGTGACGGTCTTATCTTTGGCGACATTGGTGACGCCTTCGGGCACCAGGAAGGGCGGCCGCGCCTTCGCGGACGGCTTTTCCAGGTTGGGGATATTGAAATTCGGCGGCGTGCCCTCCATTCCCGGTTTGGGCAGTTCGATCGGCGCAGGCACCATCTTGGGCTGGGCGTAAAGGCTCGCCGCGCCGAAGGCGGCCAAGGCGATGGTCAAGCTGAATCTAAGATTTGTTCGCATAAGATCTTTCCTCAATTCCCTATCCGTGTTGCTTCCAATAACCACGCTTCGAGCCCGGGATGCCGCGCGCAAATCGCATCGACCTCCGAGGCCGGCAGAATCATAAAAGCCGTGGAGTACGCTTCCGCCACAGCGCTGGGCGACGGACTGCCATCCAACTCTAAGGATACCCATGCCGCCACCCGGCTGCCAACGGGCCGCCCGGTGCGCGGGTCCACGATGTGGTCGCCCTGCGTGCGGATACCCGAGGCACTGAAGGCGCGGCGGCAGGCCACGACACTGCGCTCGCCCAAGGTCAGCGGCCAGCCGTCGAGCCCGGGAGGCGCATCGAGCGCCAGCACGGAACTGTGTCCGCCGTGAATGAGCGCCTGGCGGATGTCCCACTCGTCGAGCACTTCGGCCATGCGGTCGATGGCGTACCCTTTGCCAATTCCCCCGAGGTCGAGCCGTATGTTGGATGTGGCGCAGGCACTCGTGCCTGTAGCATCGACACCGGTGTCTGCAGCATCGACACTCGTGCCTGTAGCATCGACACTCGTGCCTGTAGCATCGACACTCGTGCCTGCAGCATCGACACTCCTGTCTGTAGCATCGACACTGGTGTCGATGTCCTCAAGTCCGTGCAAAGGCCGAACGGGATTTCCCGCTCCAAGCCCCACCAGCCGCTCCCTGGGCGAAATCCGCAGGCGCTCCAGCCCCGTGCCGAGCGCGATGTCGAAGGCGCCGCCGGTCTCATCGTAAGCCTGGCGCGCGAGTTCGAGGCATTCCACGGTCCACTGACTCACACGCACGCTATCTCCCTCCGCCAGATGATTGATGCGCGAGATATCGCTGTTGGGGATGAAGCGGCTCAGCTCGTTCTCTATGCGGTCGAGCAGGTCGAACGACGCCCAGGCCGCCTGTTGCGCATAGTCGGCGTCCTCGTGCACGCAGAGAATCTCGAACTCGGTGTTCATCGCCTGGTGCGCAAAGCGGCGCGCGCCGATGTCGGAGGGGTGGATCATCGCATGTCGTCCCACAGCGATTTTGCCACGTAGCCGCGCACTTCCACGCGGGGGCGGAGTTCCACGTAGCGGTCGAACATGTTGACATACATTTCGCGATGTCCCGGCGGCGGCACTTCGTAGATGCGGTGGAGTAGCGCAGGCTCCATCTCGGGCGTGGCGAGAATCACCGGTGCAAGAGGCGCGGAGTCCGAGACGCCGTTCCACCAGCGGACGTTGGGATAGCGGCGGAGATACCACGGCAGCGGCCACAGATTGTTGTGCGTGAAAATCTGGATGGGCATGGCGCGGCCATCCGGGTGGACCGCGGCGAGTGCCTTCACCACATCGATAATTTGGAAAACATCGGTGCCGGTATGGGCGTAGACCCAGGGGTTGCGCGGGTCGGAAGCGTATTCCATGCTGTCCCCGCGAGCCAACCCTGCCAGGCTCGCGACAACCATCGCCATCGTCACCACCACGAGTGGTTTGGATAGGCGCTGGAAGAGCCACACCACGCCGGCCGCTGCGAGCAGAATCCCGGCGTGCCAGAAGCTCAGCACGTTCCAGGGGGCCTTATAAGGAATGGCGCAATACATCGCCACCATGAGGACAGTGTAAATCTTCAGGAATCGCGGGGCATTCGACAGTGCCAGTCCGACACAAGCCAGAGCGCCGATGAGCACCTCACCGCGCAAGCATGCGAAATAGAAATACCAGGGATGCACGTGGACCGTGTGGACGCCCACACCGCGCGCGAAGTACGTGCCGTACGCCAGCACGGAATCGACGATGCCGCGCGGGTGAGTAAAAAACGAAGAAAGAAAGACCCCCGCCATCACGACAAACCCCACCGCCGCGAGCAAAAGGTGCTTAGGGTTTGTCCGGAAATAACCGCTCCCTTTGGTCGCGGCTCGGAAACGTACGCAGCCCATTCCGAGCCGCGACCAAAGGGAGCGGTTATTTCCGGACAGGCGCTTAGGTGGGGCATGCTTTAGCTTCCCCAATCCCGCAGCCGGCAGCTGACCGCTGAAAGCCGATTGCTGCTCGCCTGCGGCGCCCCATTGTGAGGCATGCTTTAGCTTGTCCAATCCCGCAGCCAGCATACATGCCGCGGCGATAATCCAAGTCTCCTTGGTGGCGTACATCAGCCCGAACACCGCACCGATCGTCAGTGCCAGACCAGCGCGAGGGCGCTCGAGGTACGCCAGCACCGCCAGCAGCGCGCAAAATGTGAGGAACAACAGCAGCGTCTCATGAATGAAATATCGCGAGTAGTACACCATCACCGGCGATACCGCCGTGAACAGCGCCGCGCACGCCGCCGCCGGCAATCCGAGGTACGGAATCAACCAGAAATGCGCCGCCACCAGCAGCACTCCGAGGATCGCCGGCACTACCCGTAACACCGCCTCGTTGAGTTCCCGATAGTCCGTGAGCCCATGCGCCCGCGCTACCACCAGCGCCGCGTAGTACAGCGTGGGACCGTGGAATTCCACCGAGGAATATTCGTACCGCCCGTGCTCCAGCAGCGTCCCGAGCTTATCTGCGTTCACCGCCTCATCGGCATGCATGGGCCGTGCGGCAAGCTGTGGGAATCGGAAAGCCGCCGCAATCGCCGCCAGCGCGAGAAACAGCAACGCAGCGCGGCGGCTGTCGTTCAATCCCCGCTCCGTTCCCACCAGGTCACCAACGCGAAATAGGCGAACAGAAATCCCCCAGCCGCCAGCAGCGGTCCGCAATAGCGATGAATGCGAATCAGATTCTGTTGGCCCTCGGTATCGGTGATCGGATACATCGCCGCCAGAATCGAGAGGAAGGTGGGAATGGCGATCGCCACCGAGATCCAGAAGAAGATCTTCCGCAGCGGCAGCGCCCAACCGCGACCCCAATCTTTCGGCGTGAACCGATTGCGGTGCGCCCAGAACAGCGCCACCACAACCGCCGCTACGGCGAATGGCGGCGCCATGGTGACGTGCCAGACCAGGCGATCGCCAGTGAGGCCATTCTCGTTCGTCAGTAGCCCCGAAAGAGCCGTGTACGCCACCAGAAGCAGTGCCACCACCCCACCCACGTTGACCGCCACACGCAGCCAGCCAATCCAAGCGGACCCGTCCGGCCGATCCGTACTTACCGGCCGCTCGCGCCGCAGAATCGTGCGCAGCACCAGGTCGGCGGCCATGATCGCCAGCGTCGCGACCAGAACCATCGTCACCGCCGTCGAATAGCTCACCGCCACCTCCCGACCGTCGCGGCCGAGAGTCGATCCACCGCGCGGAACAGGTACGCCAGCAGGAACAGCAGCAGGATTCCCGCGGCGCTGAGGCCGACAATCTTCAGCAGCCCACGGTACTTCCAGCTAGCCGCCAGACGCGACTGGTAATCCACGTCGAGGTTCTTCTCGAAGTGGTTCATGGTCAGCGGAGCGGTGCGGTCGGAGGCGAGCGGCGAATCCACCGCCACCTTACCGAAGAAAATCGCCGCGTTGGCCGAGTGGCAATCCTGGCAGCCCTTCGCACCGAGGGCTTGCGTGGCGGGACGTACGTCGTGTGCGATGGGCCACAGGTACGGCTGCGCTTGCGCGTTCTCTTCCGCGACCATCGCGCCACCCCGCAGGCGATGCAACTTACCGCCGGCCACATATCCCGACGGCCCGTCTTCATCCAAAACGTGCAGCACCGATTCCAGCGTACGGTCGTCTATCGTTGCCGTCGCCGGCAGTTTAGCCTTCGCCATCGCCTTCTTCACTACGTCCGGATGGATTGGAGTCAACGTGCCGCCTTGCACCCTCGCAAAGAATGCCGGCCAAACCATGCGATTGGGCGCCAGCTTGCCCTGTTCGTTGCGCGCGAACACGGGGTAATACAGATGCGGCGGAGCGTCGGCCGCTTTGTTGACATTGAACTCGCCCAGCCCATGCGTCATGCCATTCTTGAACGTCCGCGTGTTCTGCTCCGGCAGCGGACCGGAGTGGCATGCCGTGCACGTCATCTTGGCGAAATGCACCGGCGGAATGCCTTCATGGTCGGGATGCGGCGCGCCCATGGCGTTGCCCTCGGCGTGGCACCCCTCGCAGGTGAGCGTGCCGGTCTCATAACCGCGCGTCACATTGTGATCCAGCCCGTGGCGATGGCACTCGTTGCAGCTAATGCCGCGCAGCATGTGGATGTCCTCATGCCCCTTGAAGCGCGCCTCGCCGGTGAACTCCGTGTCGGTATTGGTGTGGCAGTAGTAGCACTGGCTGGCCTTCGGCGTACGGACGATATCGAACGCCACTTTCCCGCTCGGCAGGAAATTCGCGGGCGAGTATTCCACCTTGGGAACCTGCGGCTGCAGCGAATCTTCCACTGAGTTGGGCAGCAGATAATCGAACAGATCGGGCATCTGCTTGGACGACCCCGTCACCAGTCCGAGCCCGCTCGCCGCCGCCGGCGCGTAGCGGAAATTCTCCTTGGCCACCTGGTTGGCGTACTCCGCCTGATCGTAGCGCGGCGACGCGTCGTGGCACACCAGGCAATTCACTTCGAGATTGCCGGATACCAGCCAGCGGGCGCGATCAGACTCGCTATCGTGAGCCCCGGGACCGAATCCCCCAGCAGTCCGACCACCGAAATGCATGGCGAATTCACGCTCCGTCATCCCCACCTGCTGCGGCCGGTACGTGCCCGGCCAGGCCCGATACGACAGCGGAATTTGCGTGGCCGTGGCGCGATCCAGCAGCAGCCACGGCTGTCCATTGCGTCCCGCCGGCACGTTCGCCTGCGCGGCATTGAAGTGCCACCCATGGCTGACTGCCGACACGTCGTGGCACTCGCCGCCGCAGGTCTGCGTCACCGAGAAAGGGAGCGCACGACGGTCGCCCGGTTGGATGGTATCGCCCTCGGGGTCGCGCAGCGGAATGATGTGCGCGGGCTGTCCGCGGCTGCCGGCGCTGTTGTCGCCCAACTTCGGTCGTTCTTCCACAACCTTCGCTTGTGCTGCAACCGCTTTGGGTTTTACTGCTGCCTTTGGTTTTTCTGCTGCAACCTCTGGTTTTTCTGCTGCAACCTCTGGTTGCTGGGCACGCAGCAGGCACACTGTGGCCAGTGCCGCTGCCATCAAGAAACGGCGGGTCCCCATTGTCAGATCTCGAAGTCTTCGGGCTTGAACTCCAAACGCTTCTGCGCTTCCACCGCCTCATTCACCTTGAGGACCGTGACAGCCGTCTCATACCCGATCTCGCCCGGGCAATTGAGCTTGTTCTTCCCACGAACCGCTCCAAAGAAATTCTCCAGGTGCGGCTGGTGATACTTCTTGCGCATCTCCACGGGGATGCCGTAGCTGGGTGGGGGCGCCGTCTCGCGCACGTCGAGCACAACCGCGGCGCTGGCAGCCGGCTTGGGCTCTTCTTTAGGCGCCACCAGCAAGCCGTCCTTCACAAACGACTTCCAGTCCGGCGCGTTGGCCGTATCGCGATAGATCGACCCGCGCCCCGCCGATTCCGAAATCTCCAGCGCGCCCTGGTCGCCCATGAAGACCTCATAATATCCGCCGAATCCGTTGGTCGTGATGGTCTGATAAAACGCCCGCGCCGCACCGGCCGGCGTCATGTAGTCGTAGATCGCCATCACCGTGTCGTACCACTGGTGCGTGGCCTTGTTGTAGTAATCGGTGCCGCCGCTCGCCGTGACACCCAGGGGCCGCGCGTTGAGGAACCAGTTGAAGATGTCGATCTGGTGCGATCCCAGGTCGACGATCGGCCCGCCGCCCAATCCGCGGTACCAGCGCCAGTTGAGGAATTGCTGCATCGACGAGAAGCCGTACTTTTCGAGGATCTCGGGCTTGATGTTGTAGCGCGCCGGAATGGTGGCGAAGTCGCGTTTGGCGCGGTTCCACTGCCCGTTGGCGACGGTCATCCGGCCCAGCAGTTTGGATTCCGTGATCAATCGCTGATAGCAGAACTGATAGCGCGGATTGCTGCGCCGCTGGTGCCCGATCTGCAGCAGCTTGCCGGTTTCCCGCGAGGTTTGCACCATGCGGCGCGCGTCCGCCAGGTTGTTCGACATCTCCTTCTCGCAGTAGACCTGGAAGCCGGCCTTCATGGCGGCGATGGCATGCTCGGCGTGCCAGAAATCGGGCGTGGCGACGATCACCGCGTCCAGATTGTTCTTTTCCTTGTCGAGCAGCTCTTTGTAATCCACGTAGGCGCGGTTGGGGTGGCCGCTATCCTGCAAAAGTCGCGAGACGCGCCGCTGGTTGTACTCGGTCCAGATGTCGCAGACCGCCACGAAACGCACATTGGGAATCTGCATGGAGGCGTCTAGCAGTACCTGCCCCTGCGCGCCGGCGCCGATCAGGGCGACGCGTACTTCGTTGGAGGCGAGGCTCGCGGCGCGGATGGGGTTGACGCCGAGCGCCAGGCCGGCTCCCACGGTGGCGGCTGTGGCGGTCAGCAGGAAATCCCGCCGGTCCATGGAGTCTTTGGGAGATTCCTTGGGGGAGTCTTTGGGCGCGTTGGCATCGGACATAGGTACCTTCTTCACGGAAAAGTGGTAAACACCAGACTATTCGATTGCGAGCGTTTCCGCCAGTGGGAGTCCTGGGCAACGTGGAAATGAGGGGAGGAATGGCCTTTGGGGGTCCGCGCGAGACGGCACGGGTATCAAGTCAACGCGGGCGCCGCACACTCCCAGCGGGAGTCAGCTTGCGCGGCACTCCTCTCGTCTGCCGGTCCCAGGGCATGGCTAGATGCACAGTTGGCCGTGATACTGCCAAGTGGACCGTCTCAGACATAAACCGGCCCGACGAACATTCTTCAAAGCAATTCGGCGAGGGAGTCGACGGTCGTGGAGCGCATGAGCGCAACTTCGGCGAGGATTGCGTGAAGTGTACCGGTCTTCAGCGGATTGTGCAGGGGGACTGTGACCGTGTGGACGGGAGGTCCTTCGTGGCGCAGCCTGACATGACTCCCTTTCTGGCGGATCACCTTATATCCCAGCCCTTCCAGTGTAGAGATCAGCGTTTCGCCTGAAACCCCGCGCGGCAATTTCATGCAGCTTCCAACGGAATCAACTCGTCCTTCACATAGTGCATCTGGACCAATCGAGGGCGCGCGGCGGCATCTTCAAAATGAAGCGAGACCGCCTCCAGAACGTTGCCGCGGAGTTCGTCCCAGGTCTCTCCTTGGGTAAAAATGCTGTGGCCCAACGCCCGCGCGTAGAAGCCACCCTCCTCCGCATCGCGAATCTCGAAGATCAACTCCATGAGCTTAGAATACCGAAACATGATCGCCGGTGCCGGTTCGGCGCGCCATCCAAATCGGAGCAACGGGCGTTTTCCGTTCGGGTGGATTCCGGCAGAGCGTTACTAAACGCTTCGCGACCACAGCGGATCTATTTGCACGCCACTGGGAATGAAATCAAAACGTGAGGAGCTTGCCTCCGTTTTGCTGCGGATTTTCGAAAGATTCAAATATTCTCAAACTGTGAATCCGGAATTTCAGCTTACGTTAGATGCGAGTCGCCGTTTGAAATCCTTCGAGGATTGGTTGAACTTCTACGCAAAACTTCTCGTATGTTCGATTTCGGGAAAGGGTATTGCTGCAACCGGACAGTGGACGCCGGCGCGAATCCAAGCAGATCGCATCCATCTCGTGCAGTATCAGTGGTTTACCAGTGCGCTGGCAGTGGCCAGCAATTTGCGTAATGAATGATGGATAGTTGTTTCCCGATTCACTTTTGCGAACGGACCGGTGGCAAAGCCGGCAGAAGGAGACAGGGTGGGAACATTCTCGAACAACCCGTCAGAACCCAAAGCCACAACGATCACCTACGCGCGCAGCTACGCTGGCGCGTTATTGGGCGACCTGAGGGTTGCACTCCGCTCGTTGAGCCGGACCCCAACGCTGTGGGCCACCGTCGCTCTCACGCTGGCGCTGGGGATTGGCATGAACACCGCCATCTTCAGCGTTGTGCGCGGCGTGCTGTTGCGTCCGCTGACGAACCGCGATGAAGATCGACTGATATTCATCCAGCAGAGTGCGCCCGGCTTGCAAGTGAGCAATGCCACCTTCTCGATTCCCGAGGTCACTGACATAGGCGCGCACTTAAAAACCATCAGCAAACTGGGCACGTTTTCCACCGTCGACTTCTCTGCAGAGGGATTCGGCGAAGCTCGTGAAATCCACGCCGGAGTGGTGGACGGCGCTTATTTTGAGGTAATGGGACTGAAGCCCGCCTTAGGCCGACTGCTTGACGAGCGCGACGATCAGCCGAACTCTGACGGCGCAGTAGTGCTGACCTACAAGTTTTGGGCTACCGTACTGCATTCGAATCCGAATGTGATTGGAAAGACGGTACGGCTGGGTAGCATGATGGAAGTCCGTTCCGCAACTGTCGTCGGCGTTCTGGAGCCGTCCGTGCCGTATCCGGCGGAAACGCAGCTGATCGCAAACATAGTCACCAGCCCGCACCATCTTTCAGCCACGATGGTGCAAGGCCGCGAGCATCGCATGACTGACGTATTCGGCCGCTTGGCCCCTGGGGCGAGCATTAAGTCCGCCCGCGCGGAGCTACGTACCGTATACGCAGCAATGACGGCGACCCATCCTGAAGCCTACAGGCCTCAAGCCCACTTCCAAATCGATGCGCGGCTGTTGCGGGACCAGATCAACTCGCAAGCGAGTACCATGCTGTGGCTGTTGTTTGGCGCCTCGGGCCTGCTGTTCATCATTGCCTGCTCGAACGTCGCAAACCTGATTCTTGCCCGGACCGTCCGCCGCGAATCGGAACTGGCGATTCGTGCCGCGCTGGGAGCAAGCGCAGCCGTCATTCGCAGATCGTTGTTGGCGGAAGGGCTGGTTCTATGTGGCAGCGGAGGCTTGGCCGGCGTTCTGGTGGCCATCCCGATGGTGACGGTACTGGCGCGTTACGCGTTGCGATTCTCAGTGAGGGCAGCGGATCTGACCATCGATTTCAGCTTGCTTTGGATGGGTTTGGCTTTGGCTTTGGCAGCGGCGGTATTTCTCGCCTTCATTCCCCGCCTGCCTTCCGACGATACTTCCCGCGGACCTGCGCTGACCAGCGGTACCAGCCGAACCACAGGCGGCAGCCGTCGTCGCATTCGGGTGTTCACCGTTGTCCAAGTGGCTGCGTCATTCCTATTGTTGGCGAGTGCGGGTGTCTTGCTCACGACATTGCGCTCTATGCAAGTGGCACAGCCGGGCTTTGAAACCGGGCACGTTCTGATCGCCAATCTGCCATTGATTTCCGATGGCCGAACGCCCCAACAGGTCGCCCAGTTCTACCAGGAGGCCCGGCGTCAGGTAACTGCGTTGCCGGGAGTGGATAGCGCCTCAATCGCCATGTGGGCCCCGTGGCTCGACAGGCGTTACCTAGCCTTCACTTTGCAATTCGCAGTCGAGGGCCGAACAGGTGAAAGCGGCAAGGACGACCTGCGTGCCCGGTTCCGATTTGTTTCGCCGGGCTACTTTGCCACCCTGGGGATTCCACTTCTAGAGGGGCATGACTTCACGGAGGCCGACACAAAGGATTCTGAATTGGTAGTCGTCGTCAGCAAGACCGTTGCGGAGCGTTTGTTCCCCGGACAGGATGCGCTAAACCGGCATGTTCTGTGGACTGATCCCCTGATCAAAATCGCGGGCATCAGCGATAAGGGCCGCCGGATTATTGGTGTCCTGGCTGACGTGGACGACGCCAACATTCTCCCCCAACACAATTTGACAATCTATCAGCCGTTTGCCCAAGGGCCACTGTTCGGAGCCAGCCTGCTGGTGCGCTCGGGCAAGAACCCTACCGCCCTGATCCCATCCATCACCAAGACCATTCGCGCGGTAGCTGCCACCCAACCGGTGGAGCACGCCAGTACCCTCGAAGACGTCCGCACCGAAGTCCTGGCGAACAACCGCGTGAGTGCCATCGTGTTCGGAGGGTTCGCCATCCTCGCGCTAGCGATTTCCGTGGTTGGAATTGCGGCCGTACTGGCATTTACGGTGAGTTGGCGGACACGCGAGTTCGCCATCCGGATCGCAGTGGGCGCCCAGCCGCGCCGGATTCTCGCTAACGTGCTGCTCGATGGCGCGACAACGGCGGCGATTGGCATTATGGCAGGCGGCCTGGTGGGCTGGGGATTATCCAGCTTGGCCGGAAAATACGTTTCGGAACTTCAGCTTCCCGGCCCGATTCCGCTGATAGGATCGGCAGCGGTGGTGGTTACGTCGGCAGTTTTAGCATCGTTGGTACCGGCGGCGCGTGCTGCGCGAGTCGATACGATGCAAGCGCTTCGCGCTGAATAAAGAGCGGCTGGAAGATCAGGCGCCGTCCACTGCTCGGCGCCAAAGCTGGCAGGCTAAACATTTTGAACTCCCATTCCAGATCGTAACCCCATGGTTTCCGATCCCACGCGGGTTGCAGAGATCTGTTAATGTCGAGCCTTGATTGCCCGTGAGTAACGGCGCAGCTTTACAAATCCAAGTTGACGATAAGTCCCGCTGAACTGGCAGCTCCCCCCAGAGTCTCGGATGACGTCAGTCGGAGAACGAGGCCGCACCGATAGATCCGCCGGCTGCCCCTTCAGGACCGTGAAATCAGTAGGCCATCGTAGATTTTTCGAGCCAGGAAATCGTTCACTTCACGATGCCGGGGAACAGCGGAGGATCTGCGCGTTGGCGATTCACGCACATCGAGTGGTTGCTCCCCTGGCGCAGAAACTCGCAGCCGTTCTGTTCCAGATGCCGGATTCGAATCGATCCGCTTCATGCGGCAGGCAGGATGAACGTCTCCCGAATGACCTCGGCGCGCCATTGTCCCCTCTGGGGGTGCTGCAGCTTGCCCCACGATTGCCGGAAAGCCGCCAACTGTCCATCCATCGGCGTTCGGGTGTACACCCGCTCAATACTTCGTGCGGTCCGTTTTGCTGCGCCACTCCGCGAAAGGCCGGGTAGCGGCATCGTCCTCCACCCGGATCGTGGGTATGCTCCGTTCGCCCGGCGGCAGCGCCAGTTGCCGATAGATGAAGGTATCGTCGAAGCCGGCGGCGCTGGCATCGTCATGCGTCGCGGCGAAGAAAATGCGTGCCGGCCGCGCCCAATACAGCGCGCCCAAACACATCGGGCAAGGCTCGCACGACGTGTAGAAATCGCACCCATCCAATTGGAACTCGCCGAGCACGCGGCAGGCCTCCCGGATGGCGACCATTTCGGCGTGGGCCGTAGGATCGTTGGTGCGCGTTACCTGATTGGTACCGGTCGCGATCACCGTCCCATCCTTCACCACCAGAGCGGCGAACGGACCACCGCCGCGGTGCACGTTCTCCACCGCCAGTTCGATCGCCTGTCTGATGCGAGCCTGCTCCACAGGCTACGGCTGGATCAGGCCGGCGCGAATGGCGTAGCGCACCATGCTGGCGGTCTCATGCACGCCGAGCTTTTCCAGGATGCGGCTGCGGTGCGAGTCCGCCGTCTTGTAGCTGATGCCAAGAAGGGCGGCGGCCTCTTTGGTGGACTTGCCTTCGGCGATCAGCACGAGTACTTGCCGCTCCCGCTCCGTCAGAGCGAAGACCAGGCGCACCGACTCTTCGTCGGGGGTGAAGATGCCCCGTTTCCGGTCGGTGATATCGGTCACGGTCCCCAGATAGCCGGCGAATGAACCGTCGGCCTGGTAGAATGGCCGGCCATCGTCCTCCACCCAGGTGAAGGTGCCGTCGCCGCGCTGCAGACGATACTGTACGTGAAAGGCCTGCCGGCTGGTGAATGACTTGATGTAGGCCTCGATGCAGAGATCGCGGTCATCGGGGTGCAAACCGTCGGTCCAGCCGCTGCCCACTTCCTGCTCCGGGGTGCGCCCACGAAATTCCAGCCAGGCACGGTTCACGAAGTTGCGCATGGCGTCCGTCCCCGCACACCAGATGGGAAATGGCGCGCAATCCGCCAGGGCGCGGAATTGCCGTTCTTCGGTCTGGCGCATTTGTTCCACCTGCGTTTCCAGTTCCGCGATCCGCTGCGTCAGTGTTTCTACTTCCTCGATTTGATGTCCGGGAGCCATTTGAAATTCAACCCAAACCAAAATAATAGGATAGCTGAAAAGACAGGTAAAGTACCAAATTGGTAGCCGTTCGGCTTGACATCTTATGGCTAACGCGGTATGACCCTCGATCAGCCGGCCTTTTTGGAACTTTCGACCACCCCGTACGAACTATGATTAAAGGTAGCATGGCCCAATACTCGGCTCAAGCCGATGACGAACTCTTAGTACGCCTTCGAAACGGGGATGAACAGGCCTTTGCAGCGCTTTACCGGCGCCGCCAGGGCTCCATCTACCGCTTTGCGATGCACATGAGCGGCTCTGCGACGGTGGCCGAAGACATTACCCAGGAAGTCTTTCTGGCGCTGCTGCGCGCGGAGTGTGGGTATGACCGGGAGCGCGGAACGTTGTCGGGATATTTGTTCGGAATCGCACGAAAACTGGTGCTGCGCAACATGGAACGCGGACGAGGCGATGTTCCGCTGGAATCGGAGACCGACGAAGGTGTGCCGCGTGAACTGGCGGTGATCGACGACCCGCTCGCGGGGCTCACGCGGCATGAAGCTATCGAAGCCTTGCGGCGCGCCGTCCACGCACTCCCGCGGCGATACCGCGAAGTGGTCGTCATGTGCGACCTGGAAGAACTGGATTATGCGGATGCGGCAGTGGCGTTGGGGTGTCCCATCGGCACAGTGCGGTCCCGCATGCATCGGGCACGCGCTCTGCTGCTCGAAAAACTGAATCAGGACCGCAAACCGCGGCTGGCGGTGGATGCTTGGAAGCCGGTGAGGTACGCCATATGAATTGCCAGGAGTTTTGGGACCATCTGTCCCTGCAGGGTCAGGAAATCACGGAAACGCAGGCGGCCCATCTGGCGGCGTGCGCTACCTGTGCCGCGCAGTGGAAGCAGCACGGGGATCTTGCCGATTGGTTGCGCTCGTGTGGCGAAGAGTGGCGCCAGGTAGAAGCTCCGGCGCGCGTGGAAACGGGGCTCATGGCCGCGTACCGCGCACAGGCCGGCCCCAGGGTTCGCTCCTCCTTTTCACGGCCCCCCTATTCAAAGCCCCCGTATTTAAAGCAATGGTGGACGCCGGTATTCGCCTGGGCGTCCGCCGCCGCTGCGACCGTTGCGCTGGCTACGGTCCTGAGTCGCGGTTACCAGCCGGCGCCCGTAAGACCAGGAACTGTCGCCGCGCCTAGTCGCACAACTCAACCCAAGGTACAGGTTGCCACAGTCGCCTTGCCAGCCGACTCCGAAGACGATTCCGCGGTTTACGGCGAGGGTTTCGTTCGCCTGCCAAACGCTCCACGGAGCGAGCCCAATGAGGACTTCAACGTGGTACGGGTGGAAGTGCCGGGGTCCGCGATGATCGAGGCGGGCATCTCGCTTGGAGAAGATCGCGCCAGGGAAACCGTGCTGGCCGATGTGGCGCTGGCTTCCGACGGTACACCGCGCGCGGTGCGGTTGGTGTCCGATGGCGGCACTTACTAGGTTGGTGTCCAATGAATCGCTGGACAGATCTTGAAGGCTTTGGTGGGGCGGACCCCCTGGTCCGCGGCAGACGCTCTCGTCGGCCTTTTTTCGAGATCGCGCACATAGGCTTCGATGAGCAGGAAAAGCCGGCCAGGGGGCCGGCTGCGGACCAGGGGGTCCGCCCCACCAAAGTCAGTAGTTACCTGTCCAGTTATATCGCAGACACTACACTAGGAGCACAACGATGGCACGAGTTTTGGTGTTAGGTCTTCTGGCCGCCGCGGTGGCCGCGCTCGCGCAGGCACCCGGCCCGGGCGGACCGCCCAACTGGAGATTCGTGGGCGCGGAAACTGGCCGCCCTGGAGCGGTGGTGAAAGGCGCGCCTTTTTCCGCCGACGTCACCACCGAAACCACCATGGTGTTGCAGGATGGCAATCGCATCCATCAGACCAGTAAGCTGCGGCTCTACCGCGATAGCGAAGGCCGCACGCGGCGTGAGCAATCCTTGAATAATTTGGGAAGCTTGGCTAGCAATACCAACCTGCCGCCCGTAGTCTTCATCAACGATCCGGTGGCCGGAGTCAATTACGCGCTGAGCCCCGCTTCTAAGACTGCGACTAAGTCGACCGGTGGCGGCGGCCGCGGTCCGGCCGGCAATCGCGACGGGCGTATGCGCGGCGGGCCTCCGGGTAGTGCTCCGCAGCGCAGCGTGAAGACCGAACCGCTGGGCAGCAAGACCTTGGAAGGCGTGACGGCGGAAGGTACGCGCACCACCATCGCCATTCCCGCAGGCCAGGAAGGCAACGAACAGCCGATGCAGACGGTGATCGAAAGCTGGTATTCGTCAGACCTTCAGACCGTGGTGCTGTCCAAACGCAGCGATCCGCGGACCGGTGAGACGGTCACCAGGTACACCAATATCAGCCGCACGGAGCCAGCGCATTCGCTATTCGAATTGCCGGCCGATTACACCGTTGACCAGACTGAGGGACGCGGAGCGCGGACCGGCGCGAAGTAAACCAGCCGCGCTGAAACGCATTTCCGCGGACTTCATTCGGTCTGCGGCGGGCTTTACCGCAATGCCACAATAGTCTGCCAATTCCGGGGATTCTGCCTAGCCGGGTGGGGCGGACCCCAATGAGCGTTAACTTAACTTAAGCTTGCTGCCACCCGAAGTTGGCCGGTAACCCGACGTGGCGCAGGCTTCAGCCTGCCGGGTCCGGCACTCTTGCCGGGCCGCTTCCTCGTGCACGAAGAGCGCCGAGATGAGTCTCGGCGCGGCAGACAAGA
>Ga0182030_10004855_pt1 | contig 28726 bp, 22 predicted proteins | sample 812S3MmetaG_FD_121299 | JGI IMG/M metagenome (GOLD analysis project Ga0182030, IMG submission 121299) | Permafrost microbial communities from Stordalen Mire, Sweden - 812S3M metaG (Illumina Assembly) | ecosystem: Environmental > Terrestrial > Soil > Wetlands > Permafrost | place: Sweden...
CGCTACCGTGACGTGAGCGGCCGAGGTCTTTTAGCCCCAGTTGACCTAGTCCCGAGGCACTCCAACGCCCCTTCTCCTCGTCATCCGGGGGCTCCGACACCACCAGAACGCCCCCAACCTTCAGAAATCTGACCGCGCACTCGGCTGTGGCCGCTGGGGGGCCGAAGGATCGTGCAGTAACAAGATCGAACACACCATCACACTCGGGCCAACGGGCAGCTTCCTCCGCACGCGCGGTAATTACCTCACCAGCGGGCGATTCCGGCCACTCCAGCACCTCTTCGAGAAATTTACTCCGCTTGATCATCGAATCCAGGAATACCGCGCGACAGCGCCAGCGCGCCAGCAGCACCAGCCCCGGAAGTCCCCCTCCACTCCCGAGGTCAAGGAACGACGCCGGAGGAGACGGCCTAATCGCGTCCCAGCACAGTCCGAAACCTTCCGCGTGGGCAATTTGGGGTTCTATCGACTGAGGGCCTAAAAAACCCCGCGCCCTCGATTCCTCGAGGGCGCGGGACAACCATTCTTCGTTCACACTGACATTATGCAGGAGAAACCACCACGAAGCGTCGAGGGTCCTCACCTTCGGAGCGAGTCACCACCCGTGCGTCCTCTGAGAGGGCGTCGTGGACAGCCTTGCGGTCCGCCGCGGACATGGGCTCCAAGGCACGCTCTTCCCCAGTCTCGATGACGTCCGTAGCCACCTGTTGGGCGAATCGACCCAGAGCTGCCACTCGGCGCTCTCGGTACTGTGCGACGTCGACCAGGATTCGATCGGTCCGGCTTGGGCTCTTGGATTGCACGACCGTTCGGGTTACTTCCTGCAGAGCCTGCAGGGTAGTTCCGCGCGGGCCCACCAGCACCCCGAGTTCCGTGGGAGGACTGGCGTTCACCGAAAGCTCTACGGTTTCTTCATCCAATTCCTTAACTGAAACTTCAGCCTTAATCTCCATCGACACCAAGAGCCCAACGAGGAACTCCTTCGCGATGGCTCCTTGCTCGGCAAGCGATATGCCTTCTGCCATACTGTCCTCCTTCAGTGGACTCTTCACAACTCGTGGACTCTTTGGCGCGCTCGTCGTACGAGGTGCAGCTTTCTCACGCTCACGTCGAACCTCGCCGCCTGGCTTCTTCTCGGCTCTTGGTCGATCTTCGCGACCACCGCTGCGGGGGCGCTCACGCTCGCCTGATCGACGGGACCGCTTTGGGCGCGGACCGCTCGGGCGAACACGAGCTCGCACGCGAGCTTCGCCGCGGACCCGACCGAAGAGTCCAGCTTTGGGTTCCTCCAATACTTCAACTTCTGCGTCGTCGCGATGAACACCCAAGTGCGCCAGGGCACGATCCATCGCCTCGTCAACTGTTTTTCCGGTAGTTTCGACCCACTCCATGGGTTAACGCGCCTTTCTCTTTCGCTTCGCCCGTGATCGGGCTTGGCTGCCTTGCGGTTTCGGGGCCGGCCGAGATTGACTCTGCGGTCGACTCTTCGGTCGTGGTTGATTTGTCGGCGGCTTGACCGCCTTCTTTGGTGCCTCGACGACGTCGCTCTTCGCCTCAATCTCTTTCGCGCCCGGAATCTCCCTTTCAACTTCCGGGACTTTGTCAATGGCCTTGCCCTTATTTGGGTTCGACACTCCGGTACGGAACATGATGTCTTGAGTAATTATGCGTATGCCTGTAGAAATAATCATGTAAACCACAACGGCTGAAGGAATTGCCAAATAGAAGAATGCGAAAATAAGCGGTAGCACCCGCTGCATGGCCTGTTGCTGGCTAGGCATGGACTGGCCGGTTTTACGGTTGCGGTTGTTGAGTTGAGCCATCTGGAAGTACTGGAGCCCCACCGCGACGGCCACGAAGATGAAGAAGGGGAGCGCCTTTAAGAACGTGCCGTGGGCCGAAATAGGGAAAGGCTTCAAGCTCAAGTCCATGCCCCAGACCATGATCTGGCCCTTCGCATGTATAAGGTTCTCGTACATGGCGCCATGGTGCGGGATGTAGCGTGGCGCGGCTTTAATCACTCCGGCCTTATTGGTGACCGTAAACGCTAAACCCTTAATGACGCTATAGAGAATGAAGAGGAATGGTGCCTGGAGGAGCATCGGGAGACATCCCCCGACCGGGTTCACGCCCTCCTCACGGTAAAGCTTCATCATCTCCTCATTGAGGAGTTGACGGTTCTCTGGCCCCTTGTACTTCTGTTGAATCTTCTTTATCTCAGGTTGAAGCTTCTGCATCGCGATCATCGAGCGCGTGCTCTTCACCGTCAAGGGGGTCAGGACCCCCATAATGACGATGGTTAGCAAGACAATGGCGAACGCGTAGTTGGGGTACCAGCTATAGAAATATTGCAGGAGCCAGGCGATCCCATGGAAGATCGGCTGGAAGATAGTGCCAAAGAATCTGCTGACAGAGCGCATTAGTGGGAACTCCTGGTCTGAGGTTCGGGAACGAGATCAATGCCGTGGGGCCCGAGTGGGCGGCATCGCAATAGTCGGCGGACAGCGAGAGTGCTCCCGCGAAGCGCGCCGTGGAGATGAATCGCTTCGACGGCGTACTCAGAGCACGAGGGGTAGAAACGACAGGGCGCGATTCGTCCAGCCCGGAGGCGCTGGTAGGCGCGAATTACCCCGAGAAGAGCTCGCGCGGCGTTAGAGGGTGTTGGCGCGCTCAAGGGCTTTTGTGAGGTGGAGGTGGAGTTGTGCATAAGAGAGGTTCCCTGTCTCATTACCGCACCTGATCAGGTATAAACCAGGTCCCGGTTGAGGGTTCAGGTCGTCTATCAGTGCCCGGAGCCGGCGGCGAGTTCGATTACGAACTACAGCGTTGCCAACCTTTCGGCTGATCGCGTAGGCCACGTCAACGGCAGAACTTTCGGGCGAGCTGGCCACATAACTGATTCGTAAGGGACCACTCTGACCGCGTCCAGTCGGTGTCGCGAAGTGCGCGAACTGCCGGCGGGTTCGGACCCGACCGGGCACTTTGACTAGACCGTCAATTGGTGACGGCCCTTGTCACGACGAGCCTTCAGGACGGCACGGCCGGCACGGGTGCGCATGCGCGCGCGAAAACCGTGGGTTTTAGCCCGCTTCCTCTGATTTGGCTGATAAGTACGCTTCACGAAAACCTCTTCTCAAAATATGCTCTGCGCTTCGCGTCACCCCCTGGGGGTCGCTGGAGCGCCACAGCGTGCAATCTTACCCCACTGCCTGCACAGCCCCGGCGGGCCGTCGCAAATAGGTGTATGGTGGCTCTCCCTGCTAGGCAGCGGGCGGATATCGCCAGCGGCCCGGCTGTGGATAATGTCAGAATTAGCCTGTGGAGGGACATTGTGCAGAGCGGTGAAGAAATATGGTCAGCTCTTCGAGACTCCTTACGGGGCAACGCTTCTGAGGCAGTTTGGGCCGCAGGTCTGAGCACACTTCGCCTTGTGGATTACCACGACAACGAACTGATCATCGGCGCGCCAAATCAGATCCAGTTGCTACGCGTTCAACAGCGCTACCTCCCCTTCATCACCGAACAAGCGCAGCGGTTGGTGGGCCGTCCAGTGTCGGTGTCGCTCACGGTGACCGACGCGGGGAGCGCTCCGGTGTTTGACGACGCTCCCGAGAGCGTAGAGATTGTTCCGGCGACCGTCACGTTTGCCCCGAGCGTCGACCAGCCGGCTCGACTCGACCCTCGAATGACCTTTGACTCGTTCGTTCCCGGTCCCTCCAACCGGCTGGCCTTCGCCGCCGCTCAGTCGGTGGCCGAAACACCTGGTCGCGCCTACAACCCCCTCATGATCTATGGGAACTCCGGACTGGGCAAAACCCACCTCCTCCACGCCATCGGTAACTACGTCCAGGAGAACTACCGCGGCCGCAAGGTCCTCTATGTGTCCACCGAGACATTTCTGAATGACTTCATTCGAGCGATCCAAACCCGCACACAACTCTCTCTGCACGAGCGTTACCGCGAGAATGACGTCCTGCTGATTGACGACATCCAATTCATGGAGACACGTGGAGAGACGTTCCACGAAGAGATCTTTCACACGTACAACGCCCTGCATGGCGAGGGTAAGCAGATCGTCTTGACCTCGGACCGTTCACCGCGCGACCTCGCCGGACTCCAAGATCGTTTTCGCAGTCGCCTGCTCCAAGGACTCGTGACCGAGATCGACCAGCCTGATCTCGAGACGCGTATTGCGATTCTTCGTTCCAAGTCCGAGCGAGAGGGCATTGCCCTGCCCGACGACGTAGCTGAGTGGATCGCTCAGCGCGTTCGTGACAACATTCGTGAGCTCGAAGGCTCCATTACCATGCTGCGCGCCTTCGCCAATCTTCGCCAAGAGCCCATCACCATCGAACTGGCTCGGGCCCATTTGACCAACCTCGGCCAAGAACAAGTCATCTTGAAGCCTGAGACTATTTTGTCGGTGGTGGCTGACTTCTATGGTCTCTCCGTTGAGGAAGTACGAGGATCGAAACGGCTTCGTCCCCTGGTGCACGCCCGCCACGTCGCGATGTATCTCATTCGCGACCTTTTGAACAACTACTCCTACCCCATGATCGCGCGCATCTTTGACGGCCGCAACCACACGACGGTCATTAGCGGAGTGGAAAAGATACGAGAGCAGCTCACGTCAAATCCCGAAATGCTCTCGCAAATTAATCAGTTGAAGCGACGTCTCCAAGGAGAGAATTAGGACAAGAAGTTGTGCGCAACTTTCGGGCTGCGTTGTTGATTACACGTTGACAACGAGCCGGTACTCCACATCACTTCCGGGTTGAAGCCTGAGGGTTGAGGGAGTTACGAACAGTGCTGTGTATTAGACGTGTAGTAGAAAAGAAATCCCGATCAGGGTTCTTTGAGCCGTGGTCACATATCCACAGCCCTACTACTACTAAGACTCCTTTACATTGAAAAACACACCGTAACCTCAGTAGCAAGGAAAGGTAGTTCTATGAAGTTCAAATCAGAGCGCGACATCCTGGTTGAGGCGCTCACCGCAGCGAGCCGCGTGGCCGCAACACGACTGATCGGCGCTTCATCCGGTGTTCTTCTATCCCTGAGTGGAAATCAACTCGTCGTGACCGGGACCGATCTCGATATCACCGCACGCACGACTGTGGACGTGATTGGCATCGAAGATGGATCCACGGTTGTCCCTGCGCGACTTATTGTTGACGCGGTACGTTCCCTCGAAGCGGGAGCCGTGACAGTCTCTAGTGGCGACGACAATGTCGAAATCTCCCTCGGTCGCGCCAAGTTCTCCCTTCGCACATTTCCCGTTACCGACTACCCAAAGCTTCCGCCCATTGCCGGCGCGATCACGTCAATCGCCGCCTTGGATCTCATCCAGGGTCTCAACCAAGTCGTTCGAGCCGCCGCCAACGACGACGCCCGACCCCTGCTGACGGGCGTGCTCTTCACCACGGAGAACGGCACGCTCCGCTTATTTGCGACTGACTCCTATCGCCTCGCGGTACGAGATGTCCCCGGGGTCAAGGGGATTAGTGACACAGAGGACCTCCTGGTGCCCGCTCGGGCGCTTCAGGAACTGCAGCGGGCCGCGTCATCCTTGGCCGCCGACGCCGAGATTGGCGTAACGCTTAGTGACGCCGAGATCTGTTTCATTGTCGGTAACACGTCCATTGCCTCACGGCTCATCGACGGGAACTATCCCTCCGTGTTACAACTCATTCCGGCCAGCTTTCCAAACCAACTTCGAATTGCGAAGGACACACTCCTCACTTCGCTGAAGCGCGCGAAACTTCTCGCGAAGGACTCCACCTCGTCAGTTCGACTCACCATGAACGATCGCAATCTTGAGATTCGTACTCAGAGCCACGACGCCGGCGACGTCGAAGACAACGTTGACGCCGACTACAACGGTGAACAGATGACCATAGCTTTCAACCCCGGTTTTTTGATTGACGGGATTGAAGCGGTGATCGGTGACGAAGTGGTGCTGGAGATGTCCGACTCCGTGCGCGCGGCCATGGTTCATGGAGTTGACGACGCTCGTTTTCGCTACCTCCTCATGCCTGTTCGAGTCCAGTAGTAACGGGGTCGTCGTGGGGCTCCACGAACTCACTCTTCGCAACTTTCGCCTCTTTCGCGAATACTCTTTCGAACCTGATCCCGGAGCCGTAACGGTTTTTTTGTCGCCCAACGGGACGGGAAAAACCTCGGTTCTCGAAGCTGTTCACGCCCTCGCAACCGCGTCGTCCTTTCGCACCAGTGCGGCGAGTGACATGATCCGTAACAACGAGACCACGGCTGAGGTACACGGCGTGATCTACCAGCGTGAACGAAGGGTCCAAGTCGACCTCACCTTGACGCGAGGAACACGCAACACCACGAAACGGATGCTGGTGAATGGACAGCGTCCGGGCTCAAGGGCCGAGATCTCCGAAGCACTACCGCTCACCGTCTTTACTCCCGAGGGCGTGGACGTTGTTCGCGGCGGGCCTGAGCATCGTCGCAACTTTCTCACCACACTTCTCACCGATGTTGATCCTTTGACGGGTGACGTCATCGAGCGATTCGCCCGCGTACTGAGTCAACGAAACGCCCTCTTACGTTCACTCGAAGGTTCACGCCCGTCCTCGACACAACAACGAGAGTTGGACCAGTGGACGAGTGACTTCTGTGTTGCGAGTGATCAACTCCTCGTCCAGCGCCAAGGACTTATCGACGAACTCGCCCCACTGGTCGCCACGTCGTATCACGAGCTCGCTCAGAACGTCGTTGACGTGGGTGTGCGCTATGAACGCTCATGGCAGGGGGAGTTGCTGCGAGCACTGGAGCGGACAAGTGACGATGATCGTTACCGCGGGTACACCACCGTCGGCCCTCATCGCGACGACATCGAACTCTCGCTCGAGGGTCGAGACGCCCGCCGCCAGGCCTCTCAAGGTGAGCAGCGCTCACTCGCCCTTGCCCTGCGTCTGGCCGGACACGAACTGGTGCGCCGGCGCCGAGGCGTGGACCCATTACTCCTGCTCGACGACGTTTTTAGCGAACTCGACCCCGTGCGCAGCGATCGCCTCCTCGGTCTTTTGCCAGCTGGCCAGACCCTCGTCACCACGGCCTCGCCACTGCCCAGTTCTCTCACACCGGCCGCGGTAATTGATCTCACGGGCGTCTTGTCGTGACGCGCGACGAACATCCCGCGCACCTAAGCGACATCCTCAACACCTTGGCTGGACGATTACGTCGGGTCGATCTGCGCGCCATTGATGACGCTCGTCGACTGTGGCCGACCGTTGTGGATCCAGTGATCGCCGAACACTGTCGTGTCGAAATGATCAAGGACGGAGTACTCATTGTCAGTGTTCCTTCGGGCGCATTTGCGCAACAAATTTCGCGTCAATCGTCGACAATTTTGAATGGATTTTCATCTCTCGGAACAGGCGCGCCAACGTCGTTAAAAACCGTTCTCAAATAGGTCGAAAAAGTAAGCGAAATAAGCCTTTTCGACCCTCATTTCGGTTCGGAAGTGACATCTCGTCGGGTAGGATAGAGACGTCAAATTGTTGATACCTCAGGTGCGTCTGAGCACCCAAATTTTTGTTTTGAAAGGATTCCTTCGTGGCCGAAAAGACCAAAGGATCGGCTAGCTACGGAGCTAGCGACATCACTGTTCTTGAAGGCCTAGAACCCGTCAGAGTTCGCCCTGGAATGTACATCGGTTCAACGGGTCCCGCGGGCCTGCATCACCTCATTTGGGAGGTCGTTGACAACTCGGTGGACGAGGCGATGGCGGGATATTGCACCCGCATCGACGTCACCATATTGAAAAACGGGAGTTGCCGCGTCGTGGACGACGGACGCGGGATCCCGGTCGAAGAGCATCCCCAGTACAAGGGAAAGTCCGCGGCGGAGGTCGCGTTGACGGTCCTGCACGCCGGGGGAAAGTTCGGCGGCGCGGGGTACAAGATCTCAGGAGGCCTTCACGGCGTCGGGATCTCGGTCGTGAACGCTCTCTCGAAGAAGCTTCATCTCGAGGTTGACTGGCACAACGAGCACTACGAGATGACCTTTCGCGACGGTGGCAAGCCCCAAGGCAAACTCATCGTCACTGGTCCGGCGCCTCGCGGGCGTACCGGCACCACCATCACCTTCACCCCGGATCCCACCATCTTCGAAGATGTCGAGTTCCGCGCCCAAACGGTCACCGAGCGACTCCAGATCTACGCCTTTTTGAACCGCGGTCTCGAGATTCGATTTGCCGACGAGCGTCTGGGCAGCGAAGCGAAGGAAACCTTCAAGTACAACGGCGGCATCGTGGACTACGTCCGTCATCTCAACAGCGCGAAAGAGTCGTTGTTTCGAAAAGTGGGCTCCCTGGAGCAGTCCGAAGACGACCAGGAAGTCGAGCTCGCTTTTCAGTGGAACACTGGGTACTACGAGAGCATTTACTCCTTCGCGAACGGTATCTCCACCATCGAAGGCGGAATGCACGAAGAGGGATTTCGCAAGGCGTTGACCAACGTGGTGAACCGCTACGCCCGCAAGCGCAATCTGTTGAAAGAAAAAGAGGAGAACTTCAAGGGTGAAGACATCCGTGAGGGTTTGACGGCGATCGTCTCGGTGAAGCTCCGCAATCCTCAGTTTGAGGGCCAGACCAAGGGCAAGCTGGGCAACGTCGCCATCCGCTCGATGGTGGAGCGTGCCACCAACGAGAAGTTGGCCGACTGGCTTGAGGAGAACCCTCGCGAGGGCGGACAGATCGTCGCCAAGGCGATCTCCGCCTCACGCGCCCGCATGGCGGCCCAAGGAGCCCGGGATCTCACACGTCGCAAGAACGCCCTCGACGGCGCCGGACTGCCGGGCAAGCTCGTCGACTGCTCGTCGAACGATCCGCGCGAGTGCGAACTGTTTATCGTCGAGGGGAACTCCGCCGGGGGCTCTGCGAAGGACGCGCGCGACCCGCGGATCCAGGCGATCCTGCCTATTCGCGGCAAAATCTTGAACGTCGAGAAAGCGCGCACCGACAAGATCTTGAAGAACACCGAAATTCAAGCGCTGGTGTCGGCCATTGGCGCGGGAGTCGAGGGGGAGTTTGACCTCACCAAGATTCGCTATAGCAAGATCATTCTCCTGGCTGACGCGGACGTTGACGGCAGCCATATTCGCACGTTGCTGTTGACGTTCTTCTTTCGACAGATGACCGAGTTGGTGAACAGCGGTCACGTGTATGTGGCCCAGCCACCTCTTTACTCGACCCTGGTGGGCAAAGAGAAGGTGTACCTCCACGACGACATCGAAAAGAACGCGTTTCTAGAGTCCCACCCCGACCACAAGAACGACTTCCAACGTTTGAAGGGTCTTGGCGAGATGGACTTCGACGAACTGCGCGAGACCACCATGGACGTCACCAAGCGCGCGCTGCTACAGATCACCGTTGAGCAGGCGGCGCTCGCCGATGAGGTTTGTTCAATTCTCATGGGCGACGATGTGCCCCAGCGCCGCCACTTCATTCAAACGAACGCCAAAGACGTTCGCTTCCTCGACATCTAGGACAGAGATATGCCACGTTCTACTTCTGGCTCGGGCGCGGGAACGCCGCCGAACGACGACAGCGTCGTCGGGTACATCGAACCGATCGAGATCAACCTGGAAATGGAACGCTCGTTCCTCGAGTACTCCATGTCGGTCATCGTCTCGCGCGCCCTGCCTGATGTGCGCGACGGACTAAAGCCCGTGCACCGTCGAGTCTTGTACTCCATGTTCGACCAGGGCCTGCGACCGGACCGCCCTTTCGCCAAGTGCGCGAAGGTGGTGGGCGACGTGATGGGCACGTACCACCCCCACGGCGACAGCGCGATCTACGACGCGATGGTTCGCATGGTGGTCGACTTCTCAATGCGTCATCCTCTGATTAGTGGTCACGGCAATTTCGGCGGTACGGGACCCGACGAGGGCGCCGCGGCCATGCGCTACACGGAGTGCCGCCTCGCCCCGTTGGCTCTCGAGATGCTCGACTCCATCGACGAAGAGACAGTCGACTTCGAGGCGAACTATGACAACTCGACTCAGCAGCCCGTCGTCCTGCCGTCACGCTTTCCGAACCTTTTGGTCAACGGATCCCAGGGCATCGCAGTGGGTATGGCGACCAAGATCCCGCCGCACAATCTCGGTGAAGTGATCGACGCCACCTTGCACCTCCTCGCCAACCCTGAGGCGACTCCCGATGACCTCATGAAGTTCGTGAAAGGTCCCGACTTTCCAACCAAAGCTCAGATCCTGGGGCGTCAGGGAATCCTTGACGCCTACCGAACGGGACGCGGATCGATCAAACTGCGCGCCGTCGCCGAGATCGAAGAGTCCAATCGCGACGTGAAGATCGTGGTAACCGAGTTCCCGTACGAAGTGTCGGTGGAATCCATTGAAGAAAAGATCTTCGACCTAGTGAAGAACGGTGAGCTCGACGGCATCTCCGGAGTGCAAAACGACTCAGCTGGTCGCAAGGCCCGTTTGGTTATTCGCCTCAAGCGCGACGCCAATGCCAACGTGATCTTGAACAAGCTCTACAAGAACACCTCGCTGCAAACGACCTTCGCCGTCAACATGCTGGCCCTCGTCGACGGCGTGCCGCGAACGCTGAATTTGGCACAGGCCCTCAAGCACTACATCGCTCACCAGGTTGAAGTCGTCACGCGTCGCACCCAGTACCGCCTCCGCAAGGCCGAAGCGCGCGCCCACATCGTTGAAGGTCTGTTAAAGGCCATTGACATGCTGGATCTGGTCATCGCGACCATCCGCGGTTCGGACGACCGGCCGGCGGCCCGCGCAGCCTTGATGAGTGCCCCCTTTGATTTCTCCGAGGAGCAGGCCAACCATATTCTGGACATGACCCTCGGCCGTCTTACGCGTCTGGGTCGCAGCGAACTCGAAGAAGAGATGAGCAAGCTTCGCGAGACCATTGCCGAGCTCCAGTCGATCCTCAACAGCGACGCGAAACTGCGCGGCGTTATCTCCGATGAGATGATCGCCGTGCGCGACAAGTACGCCGACGCTCGACTCACTCAGATTGTGAACGACCCGGGCGAACTTGGTATGGAGGACTTGATCCAAGACGAAGAGATTGTTCTCACCGTGACCCGCGCGGGCTACGTGAAGTCCGTTGCGGTGGACGCCTTTCGGACCCAGGGCCGGGGAGGCCGGGGGGTCCAGGGGGCGAAACTACGGGACGAGGACTTTGTCGATCAGATTATTCACACGACGACCCACGCGTACCTGCTGCTCTTCTCGAATCGTGGTCGCGTCTTTCGACTGCGCGGTCACGAGATACCCATGAAGGAGCGCACCGCTAAGGGCACGGCCATCGTGAACCTGTTGAACCTCCAGCCCAATGAGTCCATTCAGGCGATCGTCGCCACCGATGATTTTCCGAAGGACAAGTTCCTCGTCTTCGCGACGGCGAACGGCACGGTGAAGAAGACCGCCTTCAGTGAGTACGACAAGTCACGACGCGAAGGGTGGATCGCCATCGATCTTCGCGACGGCGACGAGGTTGTTCGGGTGGTGGCGACCGCGGGCGATGACGATCTCATGATGGTCACCTTCCGCGGGATGGCGATTCGCTTCAGCGAAGCGGAAGTGCGCGAGATGGGTCGCGACGCGACCGGCGTGCGAGGGATCAAACTGCGCGCCGACGACAAGGCGATCTCCCTCGACGTGGTTCGCGACGACGCCGATCTCTTTGTGGTGACCGATACCGGTTTCGGCAAGCGCGTGAAGACCGAGCGCTTCAATCGTCAGGGTCGAGGGGGACAGGGCGTGCGGGCCATCAAGTTGACCGCCGCGCGTGGCTTCGTGGTGGCGGCCTTCATGGTCTGTCTGGATGACGACGTGTTGCTGGCCTCAGACGGGGGAGTCCTCATTCGCACTAGCGTGCGCGAGGTGTCATCCCAAGGTCGTGACGCGACGGGTGTTCGGGTCATGAATCTCGACGAAGGCCACTCCGTGGCGGCCGTGGCCCTGGTACCGAGCGAGTCAGACGACGACTAAGCGCCTCGTGTCGCCCAGGCTTCGCGAAGAGCCTGGGCTAGTGCGTCGACGCCCTGCGCGCCCGACACCATCACTCGATTGTCGATGAGGAACGCTGGCACGCCGGTGATGCCGAGAGCGTGGGCGTCGACTTCGTCCTTGCGTACGTCATCGACAAAAGCCACGCTGTCCCATAGTTCGTGTACGCCGCGTACCCCGACTTGGTCCGCCAGTGTGCTCAACGTCTCGCGGTCCGAAATCAAGAGCCCATCGCTGAAGTACGAGCGAAAGAGGCGAGTGGACATGGTGTCGGCGAGACCCTGTGAAGCCGCGAGGGCGATGAGGCGATGCGCGTCGAATGAGTTTGACGGCCGCACCGTCGCGAACACGAACGTCAAGCCCGCGTCTTTCGCCTGTCCCGCCAGGCGCTGATTGATGGCTTGGGCGCGCTCAACGGGCATCCCATACTTCGTGGCCAGAAGTTCTTCCAGCGTCTCGTTGACGGAGGCGGGTGCGTGCGGGTCTAGTTCGAAAGCGTGGTGAGTCACGTCGACGGGGTGTTCGAAGAGCTCGATCGCTTGGGCTAGTTGTCGCGCACCCAAGTAGCAGAAGGGGCAGACTACGTCACTCCACACGTCAACGCTCAAATGGTCACTCATGCGACCATCGTATGGCTGGGATATCCCTCACGTCCGGGCCAGTAAACTGGTCAACCGCAAGAAAATCTTTCACCAAGGAAGCTTCGTTCGTACTTTCGCCCCACACTCGCCCGAGACCCAGGCTGTCATCGTTGAGAACCCGATCACCGGGTGCCCTCTCGCCGCGCCTTCTCGCAGCCCGCTCGCGCGGTCATCGGCCCGCTCATGTTGATCGTCAGGGATCTGGGCATTGAGATTGGTCCTCGACGCATCCTCGAGCCGGTCTCCTTCGTCGTGGGCAACGGTGAAAAGGTCGGTCTGGTGGGACGTAACGGCGCGGGCAAATCGACGCTGCTGTCCGTGTTACTCGGCTTTCACCCGGAGCATCTTCGCATCACCGGCTCGGTCGCGCCCCAAGGCACGCTCGCTCACCTTCCTCAAGAGCCGGTCGAGGGCGGGCTGGGTGTCGAACCCATTGGGCTCAGTCACGTCCTGAGTGCTCGCGGCATCGACCGCCTCGACGCCGACATGCAGCACGCTCGTCACGCTCTCGCGGCGGACCCGACGGACGAAACGATCTCACGCTTCACCTCACTCGAGGAAGAGTTCCGCGAGCGCGGCGGCTACGAGGCCGAGTCGGAAGTGGCGCGACTCGCCGACGGCCTCGGCCTCAAGGAGGACCTCTTGCTCGAGGACCTCGGATCGCTGTCGGGTGGCCAGCGTCGACGCGTCGACCTCATGCGGGTGCTGTATGAACAGCCCGAGACCATGGTGCTCGACGAACCGACGAACCATTTGGACAAGGCCGCCAAACGCTGGCTGTTCGATGAACTGGAGCAGTTCCGCGGAACGGTTCTCGTGATCAGTCACGACCTGCCCTTGCTGGACCGCTCGATCGACCGCGTGCTGGCCTTGCGTGACGGGCAGCTTCGTGAGTATCGCGGCAACTACACCAAGTTCTTACAACTGGAAGAAGAACGACGTCTGTCCGAAGAGAAGGTCGCCGCTCACCAGGACGCCAAGATCGAACAGTTCAGCCAACTCGCGGACTCGATGCGTGGCCAGACGGCCAAGCGCGCGCGTCTGGCCAAGGTGCTGGACCGCCGCGTCGAAAAGCTGAAAGACACTCGCATCGAAGTCACCAAGAAAGAGAAGAAGGTCGTCTTTCGTCTTCCCATGCCACCGCGCAGCGGTGACGTGCCAATGACTGTTGAGCACGTGGCCGTGCGCTACGGCGAGCACGAAGTGTTGCGCGACGTGAACTTCATCACGCGCCGCGGCGATCGCATCGTGATCGTTGGCAAAAACGGTGCCGGCAAGTCGTCGTTGCTGCGCTGCTTGGCCGGCACCCAGGAGTCCAGTGACGGACTCGTCAAGTTCGGCGCGAATGTGACCGTGGGCTACTTTGCCCAGGAGAACGAGCAGCTGAACTTCGAAAAGACCGTCCTTGGCAACCTCGACAACTCGACCGTCGACTCCGACGTCCAGCGCCGCTCGATGCTCGGCGCGTTCGGTCTTAAGGGATCGGCCGCCCACCAGATGCCCGCCACGCTCTCGGGTGGCGAGCGGGCGAAGTTGGCGCTCGCCATCCTCGCCTCCTCGAAGTCGAATCTCCTCTTATTGGACGAGCCCACGAACAACCTCGACCCGGCGAGCGTCGAGGCGCTGGGCGAGATGATGCGCCAATGGAAGGGAACCATTGTGGCGGTAAGTCACGAACGAGGATTCGTCGAAGCGCTCGAGCCGACCCACGCCGTCTTGTTGCCCGAGGAGTACTTCGACATCTGGGACGAGGAGTACATGGATCTCATCGAACAGCGTTAACTCAATTGAGGTGTCGCTGCGACGCCCAGTTGGAGAGCTGATGACGATTCGAGAGCTGTAGTTTTCGAAGCACCGACGAGACGTGGCTCTCGACCGTTTTGGCGGAGATCGAAAGTTCGCTCGCGATATCGCGGTATGAGTAGCCGCGCGCGATGAGTCGAAGGACCTGGCGTTCGCGCGGGGTAAGGAGATCGAGGTCGGGGTCGACGTCGCCCGCCTCCAGGTGGCGGCCTTCCAGAGAGAAGGCGTCTAACACGAAGCCAGCGAGGCGCGGCGAAAAGACGGCATCTCCCGCCGCCACACGGTAGATCGCGTCCAGTAGGTCGGGCCCGGAGATGTTTTTCGTGACGTAGCCGCGCGCCCCGGCCCGGATGACGCTGATGACGTCCTCGGAGGCGTCCGAGACTGAGAGCGCGAGGAATCGAACCTCGGGTGCGTTTGGAGTGACGGCGCGTAAGACGGCGAGTCCGCCTCCATCGGGCATATGGACATCGAGCAAGACGACCTCAGGCCGTCGCTCGAGGATGATCTCAATCGCGGCCTCGACCTCATCCGCCTCACCGATGATGTCGAGTGACGAAGAGAGTTCGCTACGAATGCCGGTGCGAATCAGCTCGTGGTCGTCGACCAAAAAGACGCGCGGCTGCATCTAGGCCGTACGCGCTAGGAACAACTGCACTTCCGTGCCCTCACCGAGGGTGCTCTTCAGCGTGACGGTCCCTCCGCGCTGGGTCACGCGTTGACGAATCGAGAGGGCGATTCCTTGACGATCATTCGGTACCGTGTCGGGATCAAAGCCTGAACCGCGGTCGCGCACGAAGAGGCTGAGCGTTGTCTCTTCCACTTCGGCGTAGATCGATATCAGCTCCGCCCCAGACCACCGGGCGGCGTTGATGGCCGCCTCGCGTCCCGCGGCAACGAGGGCCGTGACGCGCTCGTCACTCACGCAGTCACCGACGACAACGAGTTCGACGCGAACGCCATAGTCGTTCTCAATCTCGTCTTCGAGTGCGCGGAGGTCACTGAGAAAACTGCTGGCGTCGCCGGTGCCCTCTGGGCTGAAGAGCCATTGGCGCAGCTCGCGCTCTTGCGTGCGAGCCAGTCGAATAACGGCCGCTTCGTCGCCAGCGGCGCGCTCAATCAGGGTGAGAGTTTGTAAGACCGAGTCGTGCAGGTGGGTGGCGACGTTGGCGCGTTCTTCCACGCGAACCCGTGCCCGCCGCTCGCCCGAGAGGTCGTTCAGTGTCGCGAGCCACCACGGCGCGAGCAGGATCATGACCCCGCCAATGAGCACCAGCGTGCCGATGAAGGCGGGGGTCGCGAGGCCCCACGCGCCTCCCAGGTGGTCCAGGATCCGCAGGCCAAAGACGATGAAGATCACTCCGAGAGCAAGGCGAAGCCAAAAACTCCAGCGTTTCTTCGAGGCCGCGACGCCGATGAAGGGTGCCGACTTCGCCAGATCGTTGAGATGAGCCAGCTCTTCGGACGACGCCCCGCGCCACACGCAGATGGCGCCCAGCAGAGTGAGAAATATCGGCCAGGAGTAGACGCCGAGCGCGGGTAGCCCAAGGCGGTCCAAAAAGAAGAAGATCGCGACGATGGCGATTATTCCGATCACCACGCTGTTGAGTTTGCGGTGGCGACCGATGAGACGTTGAGCAATCGGCTCTGACTCGCCCACTCGCGAGATGGCGAGCCAGAGCACCATGTAGAGAAGCAGTCCGACGCCCGAGACCAGCGCCAGGAGACAGAAGATGATGCGAACAACGCGCTCTTTCACGCCCAGGCGAATAGCGAGGCCCCCGCAGACGCCGCCGAGAACGGCGTTGTCGACGCCGCGGCGATAGGGCCGAACGGGGGTACCAATGATCGCTCGTTGTGGCGTCTCTATCGGCACCTCACTCCTCTCACTTCGTCCTCACCAGTCTCTCACGAGGCCTACGTGCGACGCTCTCGGGGAAAACCCTGACGTCGCATGGCGCCGATATGTCGGTTTCGGGGTTCGCCCTGATGAGCGCGACGCTGGCGGGAACTTACATTGTGAGCATGGAAGAACCGATCGAATTCAATGAAGTCACCGTGGTCGAGGACGAGAGTCACGACGCTCCCCAACACGATGACGCGCCGCAACACGACGGCGCGACGTTGCATCGAAGCACGACGAAAAAGGTCTTTGGGGGTGTCGCGGGCGGTCTTGCCGAGCGTTTTGACGTGGACGCCAACATCGTGCGCGTCGTGTTCGTCGTGCTCGCACTGGTCTATGGACTTGGCATCGCGATCTACCTCGCGATGTGGGCTCTTATTCCTCGTTCCACCGTCCCGGTCGAGGGCGACGTCATCGTGAGCGAGGACGCGCCAAGGGTGCGTTGGCTGCGCTACGCCATTCCGCTCGGGGTGTTGATCCTCGCGATAATTTTCATCTCCACGCTGCGCCATCTCCCCGTCTTCGGTGCGTCGTTCGCCATTCTTTGGGTCATCTTCTTGATGGCCGTCGCGGTTCTCGCACTGTTCTCACCAGCCCGTCGACTGACCTTTCGACGACTGGTCGCATTGGCGTTTCTCGCCTTCGTGAGCTTTCTCATTGTGGTGTCGGGCGCATTTCTGATCACGCTCCACGAGCTTGGCGTGCCGCTGCAGGGCGGCAGTGGCGTGAAGCAGTGGACCCCCACCACCGAGGCGCAAATTCAGCGCAACTATCACGGGGCCTTCGGCACCTCGACGATCAACTTCGACAACGTGGCGTTCTCGGGTACGACCTACGTGACGGCCACTCAGGGCGTGGGCGTGCTCATGGTCGATGTGCCCGCGGGGGTGAAGATCGACTTACGCACGCACGCGGGTCTCGGTGACACGTTCTCCTATCGCGTGATCAATATCGCGACGGCCAATACTCCCGTTCAACACGCGGGCGCGACACTGGTGATGAATCTTGAAGTGGGGATCGGAAAGATTGAGATCTATCACGACTTCATATCCAGTCAACCGAGCTAGTTGTTGAGGACGCTGCGCGCCTCGCTCGAAGAGAGTCGCACGTACGAAGGTGTGATCGCGATCTCGCTCCACGTTTGGACCGTCGCCTGGTTCTTCTGAGCGACACTTCCTGAGTAGGTGTAAAGCGGCAAGAGCCAAGTCGTGCCGTTCTTTAGTCGGAAGGTCCCGAGCGAGATCGAGGCGGAGGTTAACTTTGCGTGCAGTGTCACGGGTTCGGCTGCGTTAGCGCCCACCGCGGGGCTCGGGAACGCGGCCCGCTCAAGCGCGTTGAGGGCGTTCACGCCATCGAGGGGGCTCTGAAGCGGATAGTTCGTTCCCGAGCCCACCCCAAAGGCGGGGCCTTGGGCGTAGACCAACGTGTTGTGGGCGTCAACGCTGAAGCTCACCATTTGATTGGTGTCGACGCCGTGAACTGCGACCGTGTAACTGACCTCTTCCTGGCTTTGCGAGCGAGGCGAGCCATTCGCGCTGGTCGTCGACACCGTCGACTCGGAATAGACCGGCGAGACCGCTGAGTAGTCGAAGCCCAGGTTCTTCAGATACCCCAGTGCGTCTTTGGTGAGCGTCGCGTGGCTCGGCATGGCGACGTCTGTCGAGCTTGAGGCGGTCGCCGGCGCGATCTTGGGCGTGGTGGAGGAGTAGTACCACTGAGGGGAGGCACCGGAGGTTTGGTAGTCGAGAGAGGCGCCCGAGGAGCTCGCCACGGTCCAGTCATCGCCGCTGTGATCTACCGCGCCGACGACGTGAAAGATCGAGGCCAGGTGGACCGCTTCGCGGGCGCTGTCGTGGGGAATTTTCATTTTGAACGAAGGGCTGGTCGCTGGGCTTGAGGAACTCGAGGAGGTCAGCGACGGCGCAGGAACAAAGTGCGTCTCCTCGTACAACTGCGGGGTGTTCGCCGTGGCAAAGGTGCCCGGGTGGCGAGCGACGTTGGTTTGGATCGAGAGAGCAGCGAGACTTGGACCGCCTACAACTATGGCGACGGTGCCAGCACCGATGAGTGTACCGAGGATGAGAGTGGCGGCGATGCGTAGTTGTACGCGCTGCCACCACGTCGAGCGAGCGGCGCCCGAGGGCGAACTCGCAACGATCCGACTGATCATCTCGTCGAGGTTGCGGGCTTGATAGGTATCGTGGGCCGCGGGATCGAGCGCGGCGAGTCGATCGTTGATGTCACTCATTCGCGCTCCTTCCTACTTCTCTTTCTGTCGCAGCCGGCAATAACTTTCATCGAACTTGCGCCTCGTTCAGGAGTTCGCGAAAGCGGTGCTGTGCGCGCGAAAGACGGACAGCGGCGGCGTTCGTACTGATCACGAAATAGGTGCCCAGCGCGTGCGTGTCGAGCCCATCCCAGGCGTTCAGCAGCAGGATCTCACGATCGTCGTCGGGGAGCGACGCCAGGGCGTTGCGCACACTTTCGTCGGCCGTGACATGCTCTTCAGCTGAGGCGTCATTGGGCGTCGGTGCCAGTCGGGACTCGAACGCCGATCGACGGTTCTTCGACCGCCGGGCGTTCCTCAGGACGTTGCGCGCCACGCCCAGCATCCACGGCAACTCGGCGTCAGCGGGGACGCTGTCGATCCGTCGCCAGACGACGATCATGGTCTCTTCGACGAGATCGTCGAGGTCGCTGAGGTTCAGAGGGTAGAGGCGCCGACGGAGATAGTTCCCGACGGCGTTGGAGTGCTCATGGACCAGTCGAGCGAATCGATCCTCATCTGGAGCGCCCATGTCCCCTCTCTGTCCGTTCGCGCTTGATTCTTACCGGGTCTCCGCTACAGCTCGAGAAGTCGCGCCTCTTCGTCGCTCGTGAGCCACTGATCCGGCCAGGGCCGCTCGCCCCACCACGACACCACGTCCTCGACGCTGTCTTCGAGGGGACGTAGGTCGAGTCCGTGCTCTAGCGCGAGCGACGAGTCCAGCGCCATGACGGTTTCGCTGTCGGGACTCCACAGCGGAAACTTTCGTCCAAGTCCCGATTCGGCGACGCTCTCGACGCTGATCTCTCGGAGTGTTGTGTCCTTGGGCGCGATCTGAGCAACTACCTGCTCAATCGTCTCGGTGAATCCTTGCCCGACTGACGGCGCCGTGGTGTGAAAGACACCGGTGAGCTTGTCTTCACTGACACGAACGACAAAGTTGGCGAGGTCGCGCGCGTCGATCCATTGAAAGTACGTGTCGCGCGGGCCGGGCACGGCCACCACGCCGCCGCGGCGCACGCGCTCAACCCAGTAGGGGAAGCGAAGCGTGGCGTCAAAGGAACCGATGACGTACGTGGGACGCACCATCGTCGATTCGTCACCGAAGTATGACCAGCCGGCTCGCTCGCTGGCGGCCTTGAGGGGTCCGTAGGTCCGCGCGCTGATCGGGGCCTCCAGATCCTCGGGGTCATCGAGGAGGGAGAGCATCGCTTCGGTGGCGCCGGGCGAGAGTGGGTCTTGGTAGGCAGATATTGAGGAGATCTGAACGTAGTGGCCGCCGCGGCCGCCGAGCGCGGTCGCGAGTCGTTCGACGTCGCTCGGGCGATACGCCGTGGCGTCGACAGTGACGTCAAAGGAAAGACCCGCCAGAGACGACAGGTCACGGTCCCGGTCGCCGGTGAGGCGCTCGATCGACTCGGGAAGATCGTTCGGAGTCACGCCGCGATTAAAGACACTGACGTCGTGTCCGTGGTGCCAGGCGGACCACGCAATCGCCCGGCCCACGAACGAGGTACCGCCCACGATCAAGATCTTCATTGTGCCCCTCTCTCGGGGCTACCCTACCGTCGCGAGCGCATCTTTCACGAAGGTAAGGACCGAGACCGCCGCGGCCAACTCTTCGGGGGAGACCTTCTCGGTGACTTCACGGCTGAGCGCATTCAGAGTGTCGAGGACGGCTTCTGCGTACGCGCGTCCCACCGGGGTCAGAGTCACGTGGCGACGACGCGCGTCCCCTGGATCGGATTCGAGCGTCGCGTAGCCGCGTTCAATTAGTCCCGTGACGACCTTCCTCGTCGCTTGGCGAGAGCCGCCCAACGGCGCGGCGAATGCGCCAAGCGCGCGAGAACTCGAATGAAGAAAGCGCATGGCTACGGCGTCACTACGTCGGTACCCGGGGTAGCCCTTCTCGGCGAGGCTCAGAGCCATTGCGCTCACCCAACGTTCTCGCGCCAGGGCCAGGAGGTCACCAAAAAGGAGCGGGTTGGTCGCAGACATACGTCAGTCTATCAAGTTAAGCAACTTAGTTGCATAACTGCTCAAAGTGTGCCACCATGGTCGTCAGCGAAAGGGACACCAGATGAAGCCGCCCAGGACTGTTCGACGTCTCCGCGCCATGGTCGCGGGATTGGTGGTGTGTCTCACGCTGACCGGTCTTTCAACGGCGGCGTCAGTCGCGAGCGCCGCCACGTCGAGTCAGGGATGCGCTTCGCCGGGAACCTCAGCCACCCTCACCGTAGAAGTGAAAGGGTTCGCCCGGACGGCTATCGTCCACGTCCCGCGAGGATCAACTGACTCAACACCACTGGCCCTCGTTCTCAATCTCCACGGCAGTGGCGCGACGGCCCTCGATCAAGAGTTGTTCTCGGGCATGAACCGCACGTCGAACGAAGATGATTTCATCGTCGCCTATCCCCAGGGTCTCATCGCCGACGGGTCGGGGTACGACTGGAACGTACCCAATGAGCCCCTCATCGGCGGGCGCGCGGTACCCAAGGGTTCGGCGAACGACATCACGTTCCTCGCCACGCTGGTGAAGGTGCTCGAGTCGAAGTACTGCATCAACCAGAGCGAGGTATACGCGACGGGTTTTTCGGGGGGCGCGCGAGAAGTGAGCCAACTTGCCTGCGACGAATCCCATCTCTTCGCCGCGGTTGCGCCCATCAGTGGACTGCGACGCCCGAAGCCCTGCCCGACTTCGCGCGCGGTTCCCGTCATTGCCTTTCACGGTTCCGCTGACCCGGTCGATCCCTTCATGGGCAACGGACAGACGTACTGGACCTACTCGGTTCCGACCGCGGAAAAGGACTGGGCGAGGCAAGATGACTGTTCTTTGAAGCCCGTGACGTCGCGACTCTCTGGCGGCGTGACGTTGACGAGTTACTCACACTGCGCCAACGGCAGCGCGGTCCAACTCTACGAAGTGACGGGCGAGGGGCACGAGTGGCCCGGCGGGCCGGTCATGCCCTCGAGCCTCACGGCAGAACTCGGACCTCAAGCGAACGCCATTGATGCGAACGCCGAGATGTGGGCGTTCTTTAAAGCGCACCCGCTGGCGGGTTAGAGGAAACCAAATCGATGGAGCGGCCAGATTCGCACGAACGCCTTACCAATGACGTCCGAGCGCGGGAGTTGCCCCCAGTAGCGGCTGTCACACGAATTGGGTTCGTTATCGCCCATCATGAAGTAGTGATTCTTCTTCACGACCGTTGGCTTGATGGGTTTTGCGCCGATCAGAGCGACATGGGTCCAAGGTTGCTTCAGTAGCTTTCCATTCACGTAGATGTCGTTCCCCACCGATTTCAGATGATCGCCGGGAACGCCGATCACTCGCTTGACGAGGTCGGCCACGTCGTCGCCACAGACCGTAGCAACCGCCTTGGGCGCCTTGAAGACCAGAATGTCGCCCGTGTGAATTGTCCCGAACTCTACGGCGAGCTTGTCGACGATGATACGGTCGCCGACCTGCAGGGTCGGTTCCATCGAGCCCGAAGGAATGTAGAAAGTCTGAAAGACATACGTACGAATTAATAGGGAAACCAGAACGGCCACCACGATGACGATGGCCCACTCGATGAGGGATTTCTGGCGGGACCGCCGTTTGGAAACAGGTGGCGGACTCTCGTCGACGTCGAGAGCGGTGGGAGGAAGTGACACTCGTTCAACAGTACTTGGCGCACCGCATACCGAAACTGTCGTCCTGGTGGCGATGAAGCTCTGAGTTCTAACTGATCGGGCGTATCAGCGGAGCGTCGCGCATGTGCGTGAGGAGCTTTTCTTGCATCACGCGGCCCCGATCGCTTTCTCGTGATGCCCCAGTGCCGCCGAGAGGGCGCTGGATTCAGCCATGCACCATGCCCCCACCTGAGGAATCCGCGCCGCGTCGAGACGCGTCGACGGTCCCGAGACCGAGATGGCGGCGATGACGGTGCCGTCATCTCGATGAACCGGTGCGGCGATCGCTATGAGCCCGATCTCAAGTTCTTCGACGGCGACCGCATATCCCAAATGACGGACTTTCGACAGTTCGGCGTCAAGGACGGTGCGTGCGTTGATCGTGTGGACAGTCAAGCGCTCCAGTCGACCGGGCGGGAGCTGGGCGGCATCGAAAGCCAGCAGTACCTTTCCAAGCGCCGTCGCGTGCAGCGGCTCGCTACGGCCGAGCCAGTTCGTCCCTCCGAGGACGTAGTGACTGTCGACTTGGGCAATCTGGATCACGGCCGACTGGCGAACCACGCCAAGGTTGATCGTCTCGCGGCTCAGTTCGCCGAGGCGCTCAAGATAGGGCTGGGCGACGGTCGCGAGATCGGTGTCGGTGTTGCCCCGAAGCGCGTATCGCACGAAGGCGTCGCCGGGGAGAAAGATTCCGTGGGCGTCGCGGCGCAAAAGACCGTTGCGCTCGAGCGCGTTCAAAATCCGAGAAGCGGTGCTTTTGGCCAGTCCGGACGACGCGGCCAGATCCGAAAAAGTGAGGGGATGGTTGGAGTCCACGACCTGGCGCACAAGGTCGCCCGCTCGGTCGATGGCTTGTGATCCCGATGGCTTGCTCGTGGCGTGCACTCGTTCCATAGTACAGTACAGAGTTTTACAATGTGATTCGAACTGAACACTGGCGTAATGCGACGAAAAATGGAGTGGCGATGTTGGTCAACGCGATGGCGATCTTTCACACGCACGTAACGACCAGCGTGAACGTCGCAGTACGTCGCGGAGCATGTCGCACGTCGTGCCACAATTAAGACACTCGTCGCTGCCGTTGTCAGAAATCGGGAGAGGGAAATGACCACGATCGAATCGAACGGCTCCGCGCGCGCGGTCATCATTGGCGCGGGAATCGTCGGCAACTCTCTGGCGTACCACTTGGCGCGTCTCGGCTGGCGCGATTTGATACTGGTCGACAAGGGACCGATGCCAAACCCCGGAGGATCGACCGGACACGCGTCGAACTTCATCTTTCCCGTTGACTACTCCAAGATGATGACCGAGCTGACCGCCGACTCGACCCTGCAGTACAAAGAGCTGGGTGTCTTTATAGAGAGCGGTGGCATCGAAGTGTCCCGCAGCGAAGCGAGGAGCCAGGAACTTCGCCGTCGGATGGTTGCCGCGAAGGCCTGGGGTGTTCCCTGTGAGATGCTCAGCGCCGAGGGCGTCGCAAAGTTGGTGCCCTACCTCGACCCCACCGTTATTCGTGAAGGACTGTTCTTTCCGACCGTCGGCGTGGTGGACTCCCTGCGCGCCGGCACGATCATGCGCGAGCGTGCCCAAGAGATGGGCGCCCTCGAGGTTCGCGCCAACACAGAGATCCTCGGCATCGATCTCACCGACGACGGCACCGCCGTGCGGAGCGTGCGAACGACCTCGGGCGACATCGAGACGGCCGCCGTGGCGGTGTGCTGTGGTGTCTGGAGTCCGAGGATCGCGAAGATGGCCGGCGCCACGATTCCCCTAATTCCGACGGTCCATCAGATGATCAGTGTCGGGCCGATTCCCCTCTTCGCCGACACCGTCGGTGAGATTGCCTACCCGATCATTCGCGACATGGACACCAACATGTACGAGCGTCAACACGGAGGGGACATCGAAGTTGGCTCCTACGCGCATCGCCCGATCATCGTGAACCCCGAAGAAATACCCTCGATCGAGGAGTCCGCGCTGTCGCCGACTGAGATGCCCTTCACCCAGGATGACTTTGACCCCCAACTTCAAGACGCGCTCGAATTGATGCCTGAACTTCTCGGCGATGAGCGCGTTGGCGTGCGCTACGCCATCAACGGGCTTATCTCGATGACGCCCGACGGGCATCCGGTGCTCGGGGAGACACCCGAAGTGAAGGGGCTGTGGTCGGTCGCCGCGAGTTGGATCAAGGAGGGTCCCGGCATTGCGCGCGCGGTCGCGGAATGGATGAACGGCGATGTCCCCGAGATTGATCTTCACGAGGCGGACGTAGCGCGCTTCTATGACCATCAACGAACCCGGGTGCACGTCACCGCGCGTGCTCAGGAGAGCTTCAACAAGATGTACGGCATCGTGCACCCCGCGGAACAGTGGGAGTCGCTGCGTCCCACGCGAGTAAGTCCGGTGTTCGACCGCGAGTGCGATCTCGGCGCCTTCTTCTTTGAGACCATGGGTTGGGAACGGCCGTACTGGTATGAGAGCAACGCGGGCCTCTTAAAGAAGTATGAGGGACGCCTCATGCCGCGCAACGCCGAGTGGGAGTCGCGCTGGTGGTCACCGATCATCAACGCCGAACATCTGGCGATGCGCGACTCGTGCGGCATCACCGACCTCTCGGCATTCGTGGTGATGGACGTGACGGGTCCGGGAGCGCTCGACGCGCTCCAGCACCTCGCCGTTGCGCAACTTGACGTGAGCGTCGGTCGTGTCGTCTACACCTCGCTGCTCGATGAGCGCGGCGGGTTTACCTCGGACCTCACGATCATGCGTCTCGGCCACGACCACTTCCGGGTCGTCACGGGCGCCCATAGTGGGATGACCGAAAAGAAGTGGTTCATCGACCATCTACCCGATGACGGGTCGGCGCAGCTGTCCGATCTGACGTCGTCGTGGTCCACTTTTGGACTCTGGGGCCCGCGAGCGCGCGACGTCCTGGCGGCGTGCGCGACAGACGACGTGAGTCACGAGGGCTTTCCCTTCGCGACCTGTCGCACCATTGAAATCGGAGGCGTTCGAGTCCTCGCGTCGCGCATCTCGTACATCGGTGAGCTCGGCTGGGAGATCTACGTACCGATCGAAGAGGGGGCCAGAGCCTGGGACGCGCTGTTCAGCGCCGGTCGCGATCACGGGCTTGTTCCTGTGGGCATCGGCGTCTACGCGACGACGGGTCGCCTCGAAAAGGGATACCGGGCCCTCGGTAACGAGCTGACGGCCGACTACACCATCGTCGAAGCCGGCATGGCTCGACCCACTGTGAAGCGTCAGGAGTTCATCGGACGTGACGCGTACCTGGCCCAGCGTGAGGAGACGCCCGTGGCTCACCTCTGCACTCTTACCGTCGACGATCATCGTTCTTCCAGTGGGGTTGCGCGCTACATGCTCGGAGGCGAACCCATCGTGACGAACGACGGTGAGCGACTGGTCGATGAAAAAGGTCGTCCGTCGTACGTGACGAGCGCCGGCTCGGGACCTTCGCTCGGCAAGCACATCCTTCTCTCCTATCTCCCGCCCAGCTACGCCGAGGTAGGTCGAAAACTGATGGTCGAGTACATGGGGGAGAACTATCCCGTCACGGTCGACGTCGTTGGCTCGACGCCGCTCTTTGACCCTGAGAACCTTCGCGTACGAAGTTGAGCATGAACGTTCTCGTCTGCGTGAAGCGCGTGGCGATGGTGGGTTCACGGATTGTCTTGACAGCGGACGAGCGCGAGGTTGACGTGAGACAACTCGGCTTCACGATGAGCCCTCACGAGGAGTGCGCCGTCGAAGAGGCGATACGGATCGTCGAGCATCATGGCGGTATCGTCACCGTGATGACGCTCGGCCCGAGTGAGGCGTCCGAGCAGCTGCGAGACGCCGCGTCGTTGGGCGCCACGAGGTTGGTGCACCTCGTGAGTGACGGGCGAGAGTGGGATCCCGTGGCGACGGCCGAGGCCATTGTCAGCGCGGTCTGGTCTCTGGAGGCCGGCAGCGGCTCCTTCGACCTCATTCTCTTCGGAAACGAAGCGGCCGACTCGGGCGACTATCAAGTCGGCGTTCGGGTGGCTCAAGCGCTGGGGCGTCCCTCGGTCAGTGGCGTGAAGCGCCTCGAGGTGGGTGAGCACGCTCTCGAGGCGCGACGAGAGTATCGCGGTGGCGAGGAACTGTACGAGATCTCCTTGCCCTGCGTGATCGCGGTAAAAGAGGGCATCAATCTACCGCGGTACCCTTCGCTTCCCGGCCGCATGCGCGCAAAGAAAGTGATCGTCGAAGAGATTCCCGTCGAGTGGCGCGAGGGCTCGCTGCGCACCGTGAAGTTGCGCGTGCCAGAAGAACGGCACGACAGGGCGGAGGTCCTCGGCGTCGGAGTGGACGGCGTGGGTGCCCTGGTGGCGCTGTTCGAGCAGTGGGGGATTCTCGCGTGAGCGTGGTGCGTTCCCAGACGCTGTCCGAGATTGCCCGGGGCGGCGTGCTCTGTTTCGTCGAGCGCGACGACGACGGTCTCGCGGATGTCTCGCTTCGGGCGTTGACGCTCGCGCGAGGTCTCTGCGGCGCCGTCGGGCGAACGCTCGTGGCGGCGGTGATGGGAGAGCTGGGCGCGTCAGAGACGCAGACGCTTAGCCAGTTTGGCGTCGGCGACGCGTATCAAGTCGTGTTCGACGATCTCGACGCGTACTCGCCATCCGCCTGGGCCACCGCGCTGCTCGACCTTGCGGAGATGCTGGGCTCAGACGCCCTCGTGGCCGCGGGATCGGACCGGGGACAGGAGATCATGGCCCACGTGGGAGCGAGGACCGGGCTCCCCATGGCCGCGAACTGTCTCGCGGCCTCGTGGATCGATTCGCGCTCCGTGCAACTGAGTCGACAGCGATGGGGAGGAAGTCTGGTCGAAGACGCCATCCTCGAAGGAGTGCCCGCCCTTCTCACCGTGGCGTCGGACGGTGTACTGGCCGAGGTGTCGCCATCGCCAACTCCGACCATCATCCGAACGCATCGTTCAGCTCCCAGCGATCTCGATCGCCGGGTGGTCGTCTCGCAATGGATCAATCGGGGCGGGGGAGTCTCGCTCGCTGACGCGCGCGTGGTGGTGGGCGGAGGACGCGGTGTCGGTAGCGAAGAGGGCTTTGGCGCCCTTGACGAACTCGCCGCGCTCTTGGGCGCGGCCGTCGGTGTCTCACGAGCCGTGACGAGTGCGGGCTGGCGCCCCCACGCCCAGCAGGTCGGTCAGACCGGAACGAAGATCTCACCCGAGCTCTATCTGGCGTGCGGCATCAGCGGGGCTACGCAGCACTTAGCGGGATGTCGTAGCGCCAAACACGTCGTGACGATCAACACCGACGCCGATGCGCCCTTTCTCTCACGCGCCGACTACGCCCTCGTCGGCGATCTGGGTGTGATTATTCCCGCGCTCAGCGAAGCGATCAGGTCGCGTCGAAAGACGTAAGAGGCTGGGCTAGTTGGACGTTTCGTGGGTTGTGGGATTCGCGTGGCCCGAGTGTCGATAGAAGTCGACGTCGGCGGGAGCGAGCGGCGTGTTACCGAGAATCAGATCGGCGGACTTCTCCGCGACCATCATGACGGGCGCGAAAATATTGGCGTTGGTGACGTAGGGAAACACTGAGGCGTCAACGATGCGCAGTCCTTCTAGTCCGTGGACGCGCATGTTCGTCGGATCGATGACCGATGCGCCGTCGGTGCCCATCTTGGCGGTGCACGACGGGTGTAGCGCCGTTTCGGCGTCACGGGCAACCCAGTCGAGAATCTCCTTCTCCGTGGTCACGTTCAGGCCCGGCGAGAGCTCTCCTCCGCTAAAAGGTGCGAAGGCGCCTTGCCCGAGGATGTCGCGAGCGACCCCAATGGCCTCCAGCCATTCGCGCTTGTCTTGCTCGGTCGAAAGATAGTTGAAACGAATGGCCGGATGAACCCTCGGGTCAGATGATGTCAACTTCACCGAACCGCGGGAGTCGGAGTACATCGGTCCGATGTGCACCTGGTAGCCGTGTCCGCCGGCCGGCGAGGAGCCGTCGTAGCGAATGGCGATCGGGAGGAAGTGGAACATCAAGTTGGGATAGGCGACCTCGTCGTTGCTGCGGGCAAAACCCCCGCCTTCGAAGTGATTCGTGGCTCCCGGTCCCGTGCGCCCGAACAGCCACTGCGCCCCGATCCAAGGGCGGTTGCGCATCTTGAGGGCTGGCGCCAGCGAGACGGGCTGGGTGCACCCGTGCTGAATGTACACCTCAAGGTGGTCTTGGAGGTTTTCTCCCACGCCCGGCAGGTTCTCGATGACGTCGATGCCAAGAGCGCTGAGTTCCTCGGCGTTTCCCACGCCCGACAGTTGGAGCAGGTGCGGCGAGTTAAAGGCCCCTCCGCACAAGATGATCTCCTTGGCGCGCGCCTCACGACGCCGGCCTCTTTCGAGGAACTCGACACCGA